>Ga0066709_100004166_pt1 | contig 11418 bp, 12 predicted proteins | sample GraSoiAngelo_158_FD_79665 | JGI IMG/M metagenome (GOLD analysis project Ga0066709, IMG submission 79665) | Grasslands soil microbial communities from the Angelo Coastal Reserve, California, USA - 14_1009_16_30cm | ecosystem: Environmental > Terrestrial > Soil > Grasslands | place: USA... | reverse complement strand
TGCGACGAGCAGCCGCGCGGCAGGATCCTCGTGCGTGCAAGCGGGCTCATGGAGTCGCTCGTAGCGCTCGATGCTGGGATCCAGCAAGAGGTCCTTCGTTTGACATGCAGCGGCACGTAGTGGGTTTGCGGAGGCATCGAACCCGAAGGCTACGTCGATGCTCCCGCGCCGGCCCATTGCACACCCGCCCGATGCGGGAGCCGACAGGTAGGCGGTCGCCCTCCGGCGCGAGCGGGCGTCTCGGATCACGTTCAGTGGACGCTTGCTCGGGACGACAGGGAGGTCGCGGCGCCGACCGCTCCATCGCGCCTGCTTCGCCCGGCGTGAGCGAGCGGCGAGCCCCACGCTGGTAGGACTGCAGCTCGTCCAGCGCAAGAGCGAGGTGGACGTCGCCAGCGACTTCCGGGTCGGCGACAGAGGGGCAGTGTGGCGCGGGAGTGCCGCCTTCCCACCGATGGATTAGCGAGGCCGGCGCAGCGGCCAGTGCTGGGTTGCGCGCTTTGCGACAGCGGATTCGGCGGCGTGGGCGAGACTCCCGCGGTACGTCGCGCCAGGCGGCAGAGGAGGAACGCCGCTGACTCAGCCCGCACTGCCCGGCGGCGGTCCCACTAATTCCACGCCGGCAGCTCGATCTCAGTACAGGACGTTCGAGAACCAGGCGCCGCGAGGTTCCTGGTAGGGGCCGCGCGCCATGATGTTCATCGGCTTCACCGCGCGCAAGCCCTCGCGCAGGGCCCAGCGGTAGAGCTCCCAGCGGATCGGCGCGAGGAACGAAAGAGGCTCCTCGGACTGCGCCGCGACTCCGAGCAGGAGCGCCTCCATGTCCGCCTCGGTCGCAGCGACGCCGTGCGCCATCGGCCACATCGTCGCCGTGGTCAGGTACCCGGCCACCCCTCCATCCCGCACCACCACGAACGGCGCGAAGGCCTGCATCGCATCGCGCAGCTCGCCGGTTCGCTCCCAGCCGTGCACCTGCTTGCAGAGTGCCTCGCAGGCGTCGATGTCGCCCACCTCGAGACTCCGGACCTCGACGCCGTCGACCGGTACGCCGCGCGGCTTGCCGCTCATGATCACCACTGGCTCGGTGACGTTGAACCCGAGCGACTGGTAGAGGCAGAGCGAGCGCATGTGGAAGCTGTCCTGTAGGAGGCGAACGCCGCCAGGTGCGTCCTTGCCGCGCTCGATCACCGCATCCATCAGGCGCCGCCCGACGCCTGAGTTCTGGGCCTCTGGATCGACCGAGATCGGGCCGACGCCGGCGATCGGCCCGCGCTGGTCGAGATAATTCGAGCCTAAGATCTTCCCGTCACGCTCAGCGAGCACGCCCCACACGCTCGGGTGCTGGACCCAGCCGCCGATCACCATTGCGGCGAACTCGACAGTTGGGAAGTCGCGCGGGAAGCGGTGATGGTCGTCGATCTGCCCAAACGCCTGGTAGCAGATGCGCGCGCACTCCTGCACGTCGTCGTCCCCGGGCTCCCGCAGCGTGATCTCCGACGCCCCCGCTGTGGTCTCGGCCTGGCTCATTCTTGCCTCCTCGCTCGTCGTACCTCGAATGGGAGGCTCAGTCTATGAGGGATCCCTCGCATCGCTTCTGGCTGCTCGACGCGCAAGCGTGGGCAGGCGTTTCTCGGCGCGACCGGCCGATGCCTCGAGCGCGGACGCGACCTCACGGTCTCCTCTGACGGCTTGGCGGAAGGCGGGAGCCGCTTGGATCAGGCGCGCCGACGCAGCTGCGATCGACGCTCTGCGTTGGCACTTCTACGCCCTGGCGGTCCTCAAATCGCCTCGGCACGGCGCGGACGCAACGCAGTGACGTTCTGCGTGCCCCGGGTCAACCTACCTTGAGATAGAGCGACGCCGGTCAGCACCACGAACGCGCCAGCGGGCTCGTTCCATGCGATTCCCTCGTTTAGTACCACAACGCCGCAGGCAGTCGCAAACAACGGGATCAGATAGGTGACGGTCGAGGCGATCGTCGCGCCAGCACGGTGAACTACGGCGTAGTTGAGCACGTACGCAAGGCCGGTGCCGAGCGCGCCAAGCGCAGCGACGCTGAGCACCGATTCCGCGCCGAGGTGCGGAGGCGCCGAAGTGAAAAGGAGTGTCGCGGCAGTCATCATCGCGGTGCCGCACAGCAGCTGCCCCGATACCAGCGAGACGCCGGTGTCTGGCCGAGCGGTGATGTAGCGGCGCAAGTAGGTGAAGCTGAGCCCGTAACAAGCCGATGCGCCCGCGACCGCGATGCTGCCCTCGAGCGACGGGCCGCCGAGCCCAGACCACGGCCCGAGGACGACCGCGACGCCGACGAAGCCGAGCACGAGACCGCCGACGCGCTGCCGCGTGGGTCGCTCCTCGGGCAGCACACCGAGCGCGATCAGAAGCGTGAACAGAGGAGTGGTCGCGTTCCACAGGCCGGCGAGGACCGAGGAGATGTGCGTCTCACCGTAGGCGATGAGCGAGAACGGCAACGCGTTGGACACGAGCGCGAGGAACGCGAGATGCCCCCACGTGCGCCCTTCTGATGGGAGCCGCTCGCGCCGTATGAGCAGCACGACGAGCACCGTCGCCGTACCGAGGGCCATTCGCGCGAGCACCACCTGGAGCGGCGAGAGCTGCCGATCGGCGACCTTAATGAAGAGGAAGCTCGTTCCCCAGATCGTGCTCAGCAGCAGATAGGCGCCGAGCCAGGGTGCGTGCGGGCTGGGGGCGGCGCGGTCGGCGGCTGTGGACCTGACCATGTCTCAACTTAACGCATCGTCCTCGCCCGTCGTGAGGCGGGCCTCAGCGCTCGCTGTCGGACGGGCGCACGTCCCGATCATGGGAAACTCGAACGGCAACGCGAGCCTTCTGCGACGCCCCTATCCCGGGCAATGGCCCAGCACGCCCCGGCAACTGGACGTGGTGAGCCATCGTTAATCATCTGCTGGCGCAGGTGCCATGACACGTCGAGCGGGTGTGGAGCGAGCTGCGTGGTCAGCTCAAGCCGAGGATGATGAGGTGATGGGGGAGCCCCGGCTCGTGATTGAACCCATCGCCTACCACGGTGAATCCCAGGCGGGTGTAGAAATCGAGCGCGGTGTCCCGCCCGTTGGCCCAGAGTATTCCTGTCTTCTCCTTGCGGAGTTCGCGGAGGGCGCGGTCAAGGAGCTGGCGTCCGATGCCGCGGCCCCGCATTGCCGGGTCCACCGCCATGAAGCGGAGTTGCGTGGCGGCAACGTCGGTTGCCAACGGGCATGAGCGTGGGTAGAAACTGGCGACACCCACGAGCGCGCCTGAGTGTCGGGCCCCGAGATGCCACGCCCCGGGCAGGTCATCATCAGGTACGCGCACCGCGGCAGAGTCTCCATCCCGGAGTACCCGGGCACGGAGGTAGTAGGTGTCCGCGGCGGCGATGCGCTGAATCTCGGCGATGGACATCGGTCAATTCTGATGGGGCGTCCGCCGACGCAACGGACCTCCTACGACGGCCGCCGATCGAGCCGGGCAGCGCAGGGCGAGTGGCGGGCGTGACTGACCTCATCCCAGCGACGCGTCCGGATCGGAGTGCCGTGCGATGCCATACATTATGTATGGTATGATCCCGGTCGTGGTCAAGACGACCATCTATCTCCCGGAGGACCTGCGTCAGGAGCTCAAGCAGGCAGCCAAGGAGCGCGGCACGAGCGAGGCGGAGCTGATCCGTGCCGCAGTTCGCCACGAGTTGCTCGGTGCGCCGCCCGACCAGACCGAGCGAGCGCGCCGACGTGCCCGACTGCTCGCGGCGATGGGGAAGCTCGACGCCTCGGTCTACCCGGGCGGCTACCTCGACGAGCTGCGAACCGAGTGGCGCGGCTGATCGTTCTTGACGCGAGCGTCGCGATCGCGGCGCTGGCGTCGGATGACGACCACCACCGGAGCGCGTCCAGCGCCCTGGCGGGCGCCCGTGACGACGAGCTGGTCGTAGCTGCGACGACGAGGGCCGAGGTCCTGGTCGGACCTGCCCGCTCAGGTGGCGAGGCACTTGCGGCGGCGCGGGACTTCTTGGACGGCTGCGAGACGATCCCGGTCGGAGCGGGCGTCGCCGACGCGGCGGCTGTTGTGAAGGCCCATCACCGCGCACTGAGTGTGCCCGATGCGATCACGCTCGTCGTCGCAGAATCGATCGACGCCGACCTCGTGTGGACATTCGATCGGCGCTGGCGCGGGCTTCACTCGCAGGTCGCGATTCCGTAGACAGGGGCGTCTCCGGTCACGCTCGCGAACGCCTAACGAAGCGCATGTCGCACGTGAGGGCGCCGCGGACCATCACGCGCAAGATCCGCCTCGATGGGGCGACCGAGCAACCATCACGTGACCGGCACCCAGCCGGGCGGGTCCCGTCTCGCGATAGCGTGCCCTGGCTGACCTGAGATCGTTGTACTCCCCGCCACACAGGCGTATGATCGCGCGGAAGCGCACGTGGTCGCGGGGGCGGTTGGTGGACGGCAAGACCGGTTCAGAGGCCCGATGCGATCGGCACGCGAACTGGGAGGGGACATGACCTCGACTCGCCGGCGCAGCATCAGCCAGACGCACGAGCGGATCGCGCAGCTCGGCTGGGAGCCCGACTACCACCAGCCGGCCGTCAAGTATCCGACCCGCTACACGTTCCCGACCAACGCGAAGGACCCGATGAAGCACATCATGCGGGAGTACCTGCCGATGGAGCTCGAGAAGGACGAGCGCGTGTACGGCGGCCACGACGCTGCAGTCCGCGCCGACATGCCGCATAAGGCAGAGCGGCGCTGGCTCGAGATAGTCAAGCCGTTCATCATCGCGACCGCCTATGCCGAGGTCAGCGCCGGGCGTTGCATGTCGATGCTGATCGACGCCGTTCCGAACGACGAGCTGCGCAACGGCTACCACGTGCAGTTCGTTGACGAGGTGCGCCACACCGGCCTGCAGATGGCGCTCGCTCGCTGGTACGCGAAGCACACGCCCGATCCCTGCGGCTGGCATCTGGGGCCGAAGATGCTGTCTCGTAGCCCGGGAACGCGTCAGGCGTTCAACATGCTCTCGCATTTCATCGTGGGCGACCCGGTTCAGTGCGCGTTCACGCTGCAGGTGGTCGCCGAGACGGCGTTCACGAACCTCGCGTTCGTGGCGCTGCCCGACGTGGCGGCGCGCAACGGCGACTTCACGCTCCCCACCACATTCCTGTCCGTCCAGTCGGACGAGGCGCGTCATATCTCCAACGGGTACGCGACGCTGCTCACGGTGCTCCAAGACGAGTCGAACATTCCGCTCATCGAGCGGGACCTGCTGCAGGCCTGGTGGATCAACCACGCCTACCTCGACAGCTTCGGCAGCGGCATCATGGAGTACACCTCGAAGGACCGCTCGGATCCCGAGAGCTACCTCGACAAGTGGGACCGTTGGGTCCGTGATGACTGGTACCGCTCCTATGTGCTGAAGCTCGGCAGGCTTGGGCTGAACCTGCCCGCGGACATGTTCGAGCGCGCACGTGAGCGCATCGCGGGCGGCATGGTGCACAAGATCCTGATGGGTGGCGCCGCCTTCTGGATGCTGAACTTCTGGCGCAACGACCCCCTCGACGAGCGCGACTTCGAGTGGTTCGAGGCGAAGTACCCGGGCTGGTATGCGGAGTACGGCGAGTTCTGGGAGGGGATGCGTCGGTTCAGCAAGGACCCCGCGGGGTACGGGTCGTTCCTCAAGCAGGTCGCCGAGCAGGGGGTGCCGTCCTGCTGGACCTGCCTCGTGAGCTGTGTCTTCCCGGACGACATGTGCCACCGTGCGGTCGACGGCCGCACTCGCTTCTACTGCTCCAAGGAGTGCATGTGGCTCGACGAGTCGAACCCCGGCCGCTACGTGGGTGACCGCAACTTCTTCGATCGCTATCACGGCTGGGAGCTGTCGGAGGTGGTGCGCGACCTAGGCTTCGTGCGGTCCGACGGCAAGACACTCGTCGCCCAGCCGCACCTCGACGACGATGGGATGTGGACGCTCGACGACCTGCGTTCGCTCGACTTCGAGGTCGTGAGCCCGAACATCGCCTTCGCCGAGGCGATGGGCCTCCCCAACGGCTCCTCCTACGATCCGGCGCGCACGCAGGGCAACGGCGCGGTCGCTGCCGCCCCGGTCAAGGCCTAGCCGGCAGGTCGAGCCGGGGGCGGTGCGATGAGCGCGCGCGTCCTGTTTGAACCGATCGGCGAGGAGATCGACTGCGGGGACGAGGAGACGGTCCTCGAGGCGGCATTCCGCCAGGGCTACAACCTGGCGTACGGCTGTCGCGAGGGCCAGTGCTCGGCGTGCAAGTGCTACCTGCTGGAGGGCGAGGTGGACCTTCTCCCCTACTCGACCTTCGCGCTGTCGGAGTCCGAGGAGGCAAGTGGCTACACGCTGCTCTGCCGGGCGCTGCCCTACGAGGATCTCGTCGTCGAGCTGCTCCACTTCGACCCCGACAGCTACCGGCTCGAGAACCCGATCCGCGACGGCCGTGCGCGGCTCGAGGCGCTGGAGCGGCTGACCGACGACATCCGGCTGCTGGAGCTGCGGGTGGAGGAGCCGCTGGACTTCTCGTTCCTTCCGGGCCAGTATGTGGATCTGTGGGTGCCCGATTGCGATGGCGCGCGGCGCTCCTTCTCGATGGCCAACCTGCCGGGCGGCGGGCGGATCGAGCTGATGGTGAAGTGCTATCCGGGCGGCCGCTTCTCGGGGCTGCTCGAGGGCTCCCTCGGCCCGGGCGAGCAGCTGCGCTTCACGGGCCCCTACGGGGCGTTCCACCTGCGCCGCTCGCCGCGCCCCGTGCTGATGGTGGCCGGCGGATCGGGCATGGCGCCGATTCTCTCGCTGCTGCGACAGCTCGCGGACGAGCGCACCGAGCGTATGGTGCGCTTCTTCTACGGCGCGCGCACCCGGCACGACCTGTTCCACCTCGAGGAGATCGCCGCGCTCGGCTCGGAGATCGGGGATTTCCGCTTTACGCCAGTGCTGTCCGACGCCGCTCCGGGCGACGACGGGGACGGGGAGCGACCGCACGCGCTCGGATTCGTGCACGAGCTCGTGGGCGAGTACCTCGCGAGCGGTGAGATGGAAGACCTGGAGGCGTACATGTGCGGGCCGCCGGCGATGATCGACGCGGCGAGCGAGCTGCTCACGGGCCACGGAGTCGACGACAAGCGGATCTTCCACGACAAGTTCACGATCGCCGCGGACGCGGCCGAGAGGAGCGAGACGACATGACAGACCCGGCCGGGCGTCCCCAGCGCGAGCGACCGCGCGGCGAGGACCCCGAGCGAACTTTTGACTGGTACACGCCCAAGCGGCGGCGCGCAACGCTCTACGAGGACGTCACGATCGACAGCCAGCCGTCGGTCCACCGGCACATCGACCGCGACTGGCCGGTCCACTTCGAGGACGGTCGCGGGCTCTGGTGGCCCGAGTCGACCCGGCTTCGCTCGAGCGACTGGTATGCCTTCCGCGACCCCGGCGAGCTCTGGGAGCGCAACTACTACCAGCAGGGCACGGCACATGAGCAGCTCGTCGAGGGAGCGGTCAGCGGAGCGCGCCGCGAGCGGATCCTCGAGGACTTCACGCCCGAGTGGGTCGGCTTCCTGCGCGTGCACCTGCAGACGCCGGCATTCGTCGAGCATGGCCTCTGGCTCGCGCTCGCGAGCGCCGGACGCGACTGCCTGTCCGACTCTGTCGCCCACTGCGTGGTGCTCGACGCGGCGATGAAGCAGCGCCACTCGCAGGCGATCGTGCTCTACGGGCTCGACCTCGAGTCGCACTTCGGTGAATTCCCCGTGGAGCGCGCGCGAGAGAGCTTTCTCCGCGACGCGCACTGGCAGCCGGCGCGGCGCTACCTCGAGCGGCTGCGCGCGACACCTGACTGGGGCGAGCGCATCGTGGCCGCCAACCTCTGCTTCGAGCCGCTCGTCGGGGTCCTGCTTAGGCGCGAGCTGTTGATGCGCGCGCCGAAGTGGGGTGGAGACGCGCTCACGTCCGCGGTCGGTCACGTCGCGCAGCTGGAGTGGGCGTGGATCCACGACTGGAGCGCGGAGATCGTGCGCTTCGTGCTCGCGGACGTGGAGCACGGCGCCGCCAACCGCGAGGTGCTGGCGGGCTGGATCGCCGACTGGCTGCCGCAGGCCCGCGCCGCGACGGACGCGCTCGAGCCGGTCTTCGCCGAGCTGCCGAAGGGCGCGGGCGGCTTCGCCGCCGCGCGCGCGAACGTCGAGATCGACCGAGCGAAGCTCTTCGACGCGGCGGAGCTGCGGGAGCTGGCGATGGTGGCGCAATGAGCGCCGAGCAGGGCACCTACGACTGGGTCGGCATCGTGATGGCTAAGAGCGCCGAGGGCGACAGCGTGGCGCGCGTGCTCGGCCGGCGGGAGGATGTGGAGGTGATCGAGCAGCCCTCCTTCTGGGAGATCAAGGCAAGGGATCGCCTCGTGATCGACTTCGACGACGTCAGCGAGGAGCTCGGCTTCGAGGTGGACGGCTACGCGATCCAGCATGAGATGTCGACCCACTACGGCCGCCTGGTAGCGACCGACGATGCGCTGATGCTGTTCTCGGACCCGCTCGAGGCGATGGAGCACCTGTCGCGCTGAGGATACGAGGACGGTCCTGGCGCTGGCCGCGACGCTCGGCGGCGACCGCGCGGGGGCTAGCGGCTGCGCCCGCTGCTCGGGGCGATGTCGAGTCCGGTTGATTCCTGGAGCTGTGAGCATCCGCTAGACAGCTGGCGCCGGGCTCACGTTCAAGTGCTCAGGGAGGTCGCGCAGTTGTGCGAACCTCTCAGGCCCCAGCTGCCGTTCCCAGTCGGCCTCGACCGGCACCGCCGGAGCAAGGAGACCCCGAAATGCCATCAGTATCGAGAGAGACAATCACGGTCGGCGCACTCGGCGTCCGCTTTCTCGTCGAGGCTGACGACTCGAACGGGAGCGCAGCCGTGTTCGAGTGCTACGTACCCGCGAACGCCAGGATGCCCGCGCCCCATAGCCACGATGGGTTCGAGGAGACGATCTATGGCCTGGAGGGCACCACGACGTGGACGATCGACGGGGTGACAGTCGAGATCGGACCCGGCGAGGCCGTTTGCGTCGCGCGCGGAGCGATCCACGGGTTTGAGAACCGCGGCGGCACCGACGCGACGTTCCTCGCGATCGCCACCCCCGGCGTGTTCGGGCCCACCTACTTCCACGAGGTCGCGGACGTCCTCGCCGCCTCCGCCGGCGGCCCGCCCGACCGCGCAGCCCTGATCGAGGTGATGCGCCGCCACGGGCTCACGCCGGCCCAGCCAGCTACGTGACCTGAGCGTTTCGAGGCCCCTGCCAGCCCTGGGCGTTGCCGAGTCCCGAGCTGCTCGCCCCTCGCCCGAGTTGCAGTCGATGCGTGGTGCCGCTTGAGCGCCCCTAGGAACCCTGCAGGCCTGCGGGCTGCGGCTCACGTCCGTCCCAACCGGGCGTTGCCTCGCCCGCCAGCGCCGCCCAGCCCTGCGGAATCGCGCCAAGACCCGCACCCGTCTCGGGATTCCAGCGCTCCGCATATCGAGACCCCACGCAGCCCTCGAGCAGCTTCTCTGCCAGCCTCACAGCCTCCGCGTGGCGTCCAGACCGCGTCGCGGCAACCATGAGGAGATAGATCTCCTGCGGCCATGCATCGCCTCGCCAGTATCGGCCTGGGTCATAGGTGGGTTCGTCTGCTGACGTCCCTGAGGGGCCGAAGGGGCGCCAGAAGGAACGCGGCTCGAAGATCTCCGCAAATGCGACATCGACATAGCGTGGGTTCTCGCTGACCAGCACCGGGAACAGTCCATCGAGAGTGCGGACCGCAGAGGTGTTGTGGGGACCGGCGAGACAGACATCGCTCCACGTGTGTCGAGAGTCCACCCAGTGGGCGTCGATCGCCTCGACCACTTTGGACGCGTTCGACAGAAGATCCGTGTTACGGGTGAATGCGGCGAGCTCGCAAGCGTTGAACGCGACCAGAGCGCTGAACCCCGCCGAGCCGACATCGAAACCGGGATTTCCACACGCGGCGCCATCCCGAATGCGAATCGATCGGACCAGCTCTCTCTTCTTGGCGTTCCAGCGCCGCTCCTTGAATGGCTCGGCGTGCCATCCATCCCAGCGCGGACTGTCATCGCAGCCCGTCTCCCACGGGTGGACCACGCGGATAAGGCCCGAGCCAGGATCCCGACGATGTTCGAAGAGGTAGTCGAGCCCTGCCGTGGCGGCGTCACGTAGATGCTCGACATCAAATCCACGTTCGGCCAACACGCGCAATGCGTGGCCATACATCGGTGGCTGCGTGATGTCTGACCGACCGCGAACATGCCACAACGCGAGTGACGCCTTGGGTTTGGCCCAGTAGCCCATGTGTGGAACAAAGCCGCTGGGAAGCTGCAGTGAGAAGACGCTCTCCAGCTCCCTGACGCCCCGAGGGTCGCCAAGGCGACTCCAGGCGACGGCGTGAAAACAGGAGTCCCAAAGCCACTGCCACGGATACTTCCTTCGGTTGGGCATCGTGAATCCTGGCGTCGCGACCCAGTTGCGCTCAAGGATGCGCCGACTCGCCGCCTCAACGGCGTGGCGCCGCTGCTCCGGCGGCATGTCTCGGTAGCGGCGGACCAGGCTGTTGGCTCGAACGCGCCGGAGATGACACGTCATCTGTAGGACGCTATTCCCCCGGCGCACAAACACTCGCCCCCCGTGCGTAGGCGGTCTCACGCGCCGATCCGGCGCGTGGCCTGGGCACAGCTGGGAGGCGGCACGCTCGTCCCCGGCGGCTCGTGGGCATCGGCTTCTGCTTCACCGCCGCGACTACAGGGCCATGCTCGGGGCGCTGGCCTACCTCGGATTGGACGTGCTCGTGCTGTGGGTCGCCTTCCTCGCCGTGCACGCCCACCCGGTCCCCGGATTCGGCGTGGTGGTCATGGCCTACATAATCGGCGCGCTCGGCGGATCGCTCCCGCTGCCGGCTGGCGTCGGGGCGGTCGGCGGGATCGCGGGGGCGTTGATCCTCTACGGCGTCGGCCACGAGCCCGCGATCGCCGCCGCCCTGCTCTACCAGGCGATCGAGCTGCTGGTGCCACTGGTCGGGGGTGCGATCTCCTACATGGTCATTCGCCGTAACCTCGAGCCGATCCCCGTGGCTGCGCACGGCAGCTCCGGGTAGAGCGTTTATTACCCAGGTCCACTGCAGCGTCACCGACGTTTGCAACGGCCTTCCCTGCACGATCGACTTCAACCCAAGCGACGGGTGGACGGGCCAAACCCCAGCCTGAGCCGACGGCAGGGGCACGTGTCGATGCTGCCCGGCGGCATCGCTACTGGGGAAGCAGGGCGAGTCCCACGATGCCGGCGGCGAAGATCGCGATCGCCAATATCGAGTCCGGTCCAAGCCGCGCCACGCATCGGTAGGGGCGGCC
>Ga0066709_100004165_pt1 | contig 11419 bp, 8 predicted proteins | sample GraSoiAngelo_158_FD_79665 | JGI IMG/M metagenome (GOLD analysis project Ga0066709, IMG submission 79665) | Grasslands soil microbial communities from the Angelo Coastal Reserve, California, USA - 14_1009_16_30cm | ecosystem: Environmental > Terrestrial > Soil > Grasslands | place: USA... | reverse complement strand
CTTCGGCAGCCAGGCGCTCTTCATCAGTGCGAAAGGATGGGGAAGCGCGGCCGCTGCGGAGCGGGCCGGAGCGCGCCAGCCGCCTTCGCCGGCCCTTCCGCGCCGGCGATCCCGCCCACCAGATCGTAGTCGCCAGCCTGCTCGATCTCGACGCGGACGATCTCGCCCGGGCGGGCCTCCCCCCGGTTGACGTACACCCTGCCGTCGATCTCCGGCGCCTGGCCCATCCAGCGCCCTTCGAGCAGCAGGTCCGTCTCCTCCGAGACACCTTCCACCAGGACGTCGATGGTGCGGCCAACCATTTCCTGTTGGTGCCGCTTGCTGATCTTCCGCTGGATCCCGAGCAGGGTCTTCTGGCGCTGGGCCTTGACGCGCTGGGGCAGCTGCCCGTCGAGATCGTGCGACTCCGTGCCCTCCTCGCGCGAGAACTGGAAGACGCCCACCTTCTCGAAGCGCATCTCCTCGACGAAATCGAGGAGCTCGCGGAACTGCTCGTCGGTCTCGCCCGGGAAACCGACGATGAAGCTGGTCCGGAACGTGAGATCCGGCACCCGGTCCCGGATCTTGCGCACCAGCCGGCGCACCCAGGCGCCATCGCGCCCCCGCTTCATCCGCCGCAGCACCGGATCGCTGATGTGCTGCAGCGGCATGTCCAGGTAGCGCGCGATGTTCGGCTGCGTCGCCAGGGCGTCGATCAGGGCCTCGGGGAAATCGCGCGGATAGGCGTAGTGGAGCCGGATCCACCGGGCCGGCACCTCGCCGAGCGCTTGCAGCAGTTCGTGCAGCTTGGGGCGGCCCGGCAGATCATGTCCGTATGCGGTGAGGTCCTGCGCGACCAGGTTGAGCTCGACCGCGCCCTCCGCGACCAGCCGGTGGGCCTCCACCACGATGTCCGCGATGGGCCGGGAGCGCTGCAGCCCGCGCAGGGCAGGGATGATGCAGAACGTGCACTTGTTGTCGCAGCCCTCGGCGATCTTCACGTACGCCGTCCAGCGCGGCATCGAGTTGCGCCGCGGCGTGCGGCTGTCCGCGATGTAGTCGGGATCGGGGATGACGGCCCGGTCGCGCTCGCCCTTGAGGATCTGCGCGATGCGCGGGTAGGCCGAGGTCCCGACGAAGTGGTCGACCTCGGGCATCTCCTGCTGGAGCACGTCCGCGTAGCGCTGCGTGAGGCATCCCGCCACCACCAGCGCCTTGCAGCGGCCAGTTTCCTTCAGCTGGGCGTGCTCGAGGATGGCGTCGATCGACTCCTGCTTGGCCTCCCCGATGAAGGCGCAGGAGTTGATCAGGATCACCTCCGCCTCCCCCGCCTCGTCCACCAGCTTGTATCCCTCGTCGAGCAAGCTGCCGAGCATGACTTCACTGTCCACCCGATTCTTCGGGCAGCCGAGCGAGAGCAGGTAGAGCGACGGGTTTGCAGAAAGAGCGGTCTTTTGCATCCAGGGTCCGGCGGAAAAGGGGTCTCCGTATAACAGACTCCGCGCCCGGATTCAGCCCGGGACGCCCAGGCGGCGCAAGCCCACGACGACGAGGATCAGCATCAATCGCGGAAGTTCTCGAACATGAGATCGACCTTCAGCTCGTCCTGCTTTCCGCGCGCCAGCTGGATCGCGCTCTGCAGATCGTCTCGGTTCTTCCCGGAGACGCGGACGGCGTCGCCCTGGATGGAGCCCTGGACCTTGAGCTTGCTGTCTTTGATCGCCTTGACGATGGCCTTCGCCTTCTCCGCCTCGATTCCCTGCACGAAGCTGAGCACCTGGGAGACGTGCTTGCCGCTCTGCTCGATGGTTCCGTACTTGAGCCCCCGCAGCGGCACGCCGCGCTTGGCCATCTTTTCCACCAGCACGGTCCGGGCCGCCTCCAGGCGCTGCTCGGTGGTGCTGCGGATCTTCAGCCCCTTCTCGGGCGCGCCAACCTTCTCCAGCGACGTCTCCGTGCCCTTGAAGTCGTAGCGCTGATCGATCTCCTTCTTCGCCTGCTGGAAGGCGTTGTCCACTTCCTGCTCGTTCACCTTGCTGACGATGTCGAAGCTCGGCATGTCACATCTCCAGGACGACCGGCAGTACCATCGGCCGCTTTTCCAGGCCCTTCTTCCACACCGAGCGTACCGCGCGGCGCAGGGCCTCCTCCACGATGCCATGATCCGTGCGCTGGGCGGGAGCAAGCTCCGCCAGGGCCTCGAGCGCCGCTTGCCGCGCCTGGGCGAGTCGCGACTCGTCCAACCCGGCGACTCCCTTGCCGAACAGCTCCGGCCCGCGCACCACCTCGCCGCTCTTATGGTCGAGCACGCAGAAGCAGACCAGCATCCCGGTCTCCGCCAGGAGCTGGCGATCGCGCAGGATGACCTCGCCCACGTCGGCGAACGCGCCGCGCGCGTCGAGGTAGAGCCGTCCGGCCGAGACCGCGTGCGGAACCACCGCCACGATCTCGTCCTTGCGCAGCTCCACTGCGTCGCCGTCCTCCGCGATCACGCAGGCCAGCGGATTGACGCCGGCCGCCTCCGCCGTGCGGACATGGGCGGCCAGCATCCGGTATTCGCCGTGGATGGGCACGGAGCTGCGCGGCCGGACCAGGTCGATCATCATCCGCTGCTCCCCCTGGAAGGCGTGGCCGCTGGTGTGGACCAGCTCGCCCGAACCGGAGCTGCCCGACAGGACCCGGCAGCCGCGGCGCACCAGGTGATCGACGATGTTGCCGATCGCGCGGTCGTTGCCGGGGATCACGCGGCTGGAAAGGATTACCAGGTCGTTTTTCTCCAGCTGGACCATCGGGTGCTCGCCGAGGGCCAGCCGGGCCAGCGCGCTGCGCGGCTCTCCCTGGGCGCCGGTGCAGAGGACCACCAGCTCTCGCGGCGAGAAGTGCCCGGCCGCCTCGGGATCGACGAACGAGTCCGGCGGGCAGCGGAGGTAGCCCAGGTCCAAAGCCAGGCGCACGTTGGTCTGCATGGAGCGGCCGAGCATGACGATCTTGCGGTTGTGCGCGAGCGCCGCGCGCAGGACGCTCTGCACGCGGTGGATGTTGGAGCCGAACATGGCCACCGCGATGCGTCCCTTCGCCAGTGGCCCGGAGAAAATGCGCATCAGCGACTCGCCCACCTCACGCTCGCTGATGCTGGTGCCCTCGCGCTCGGCGTTGGTGGAGTCGGAGAGCAGACATGCCACGCCGGTCTCGCCCAGCTCGGCGAAGCGGCGCACGTCCAGCAGCTTGCCGTCCACCGGGCTCCAGTCGACCTTGAAGTCGCCGGTGTGGATGACCAGGCCTGCGTCGGTGAGCAGCGCGTATCCGACCGCATCGGGCACGCTGTGCGGCACTTGCAGCGGCTCGAAGTCGATGTGGTTTCCCACCATCCCCATCGTGCGCGGCTCGGCGGTTTGCAGGTCCGCGCTGATCCCGTGCTCCGCCAGCTTCTCCTTCACCACCGCGAGCGTGAACCTGGTGCCGCAGACGGCGGCGTCGGGAAACTCCCGGAGCAGGTAGGGCAGCGCGCCGACGTGGTCCTCGTGCGCGTGCGTGAGCAGGATGGCGTCCAGCTTTCCGGCTGCCTTGAGGTAGGAGAGGTCCGGCGCGATCACCTCGACGCCGAGCGCCTGCTCCGCGTTCGGGAACATCAGGCCGCAGTCGATCACCACCCGATCGCCGCCCGACTCGACCACCATGCAGTTCATTCCGACTTCTCCCAGCCCGCCGAGCGGAATGATGCGGACCGGAGCGGGCGTGGGTGGCACCGGAGCATCGTAACGTCTTTCGGCGGAGAGCGTGGTGGCGCTGGGTTTAGCGACTGCGGCAGGAGAGGGTTATGACGTACCCTCCCTGGCATGTCGGACCCGCTCGCCAAAGTCCTGAACCCGCCGCAGCTCGAGGCCGTCCGCCACGGCGAAGGGCCGCTGCTCATCCTGGCGGGCGCAGGCTCGGGAAAGACGCGTGTTCTCACCCATCGCATCGCACACCTCCTGCGCGAGCGCCTGGCACGGGCCCCGGAGATCCTCGCCGTCACGTTCACCAACAAGGCGGCCGGCGAGCTGCGCGAGCGGGTGGAGAAGCTGGTCGGCCCGGACGCGGACCGGCTCTGGGTCGCGACCTTCCACGCCGCCGGAGCGCGCATCCTCCGTCGCGAGGCGGAGGCGCTGGGGCTGACGCGCAGCTTCGCCATCTACGACGACGCGGACCAGCTCGCGGAGGCGAAGCGGGCGACCAGCGATCTGGGCTTCGACGTGGGCACCGCCCGGCAGCACCTGGCGCGCATCGATCGCTGGAAGAATGCGGGCCTGCTGCCCGCCGAGGTGCAGGTCGCGGAGTACGACGTGCCCGGCAAGACGGCGCTCAAGGTGTACGCGCGATACCAGGCCGCGCTGCAGGCCTCCAATGCGGTCGATTTCGGCGACCTGATCGTGCGCGTGATCGAGCTGTTCCAGAAGCGCGACGACATCCTCCAGGGCTACGCCGGCCGCTTCCGCCATAGCCTGGTGGACGAGTTCCAGGACACCAACCCCCCCCAGTACCAGCTCCTGCGCCTGCTCGCCTCCGTCCACGGGAACCTGGGCGTGGTCGGCGACGACGACCAGTCCATCTACCGCTGGCGCGGCGCGGAGGTGGACAACATCCTCGATTTCCCCAAGCACTTCCCCGGTACCCGGGTGGTGCGGCTGGAGCAGAACTACCGCAGCTCGGGGCGCATCCTGGCCGCCGCGCACGCCATCATCGAGAAGAACGAGCGCCGCGCCGAGAAGAAGCTGTGGACCGCGGCAGGCGAGGGGGAGAAAGTGCGCGTCGTCCTCGCCGAGGACGAGCGCGACGAGGGCGCCCGCATCGCCTCCGAGCTGTACGCGGAGAACGCGCGGGGGACGGCCTATTCCGAGATGGCCGTCTTCTACCGCGCCAACGCGCAATCGCGCGCGCTGGAAGACGCGCTGCGCGCGCGGCGAGTGCCTTACCGGGTGGTACGGGGGCGATCGTTCTACGACCGCGCCGAAGTCAAGGACATCGCCGCGTATCTACGACTTTGCCTGAACCCGCGCTCGGACGGAGATCTCTTGCGGGTGATCAACACGCCGCCTCGCGGCATCGGCGACACCACGGTCGAGCACCTGCGCGCCTCGGCAAACCGGCTGGGCCTTTCCATCTGGGAGGCGCTCAGCTCCAGCGATCCGGAGATGCCGTCGAATGCCCGGGCGAAGGTCGCGCCGTTCAAGGCGTTGATCGACGAGCTGCGGAAAGGAGTGGCGCAGGACGCCGGCGCCGCTGACGCCATCGAGCGCGTGATCGAGCAGACGGGGTACGCCGACCGGCTGCGCCTCGAGGGGGAGGAGGGCGAGGATCGGCTGGAGAACCTCCTGGAGCTCGTCGGCGCCGCCCGCGAGTTCGATCGCGCCTGGGCAGGCGAACTCCCCCAGCCCGAGGTCCTCGAGGTGGCCCCGGCGGCGAGCCCGGAACCGAAGCCGCTGGTCCCCAATCCACTCACCCAGACGCGCGCCCAGTATTTGCGCGCTGTCCGGGCCGCGCCGGGGTCGCTTGGAAGCTCGCTGGCTTCCGAGGACCCGCCCGGCGATCGGCCGGATCCCGCCGCGGCGCTGGCCGCCGCATCCCCGGATGACGAGGACGGGCGGGCCGACACGCCGCTGCTGGGTTTCCTCGAGCAGCTCGCGCTGGTCGGCGACGCGGACGCGGCGGCCGGAGGCGACCGCGTCTCGTTGATGACGTTGCACGCTGCGAAGGGGTTGGAGTTCGACGCCGTGTGGATGACCGGCATGGAGGAGCGCGTGTTCCCCTCCGCGCGCTCCCTGGGCCAGACGGGCCCGGCGGCGTCCGGGGAAGAGGACCCGGCCGAGATGGCCGAGGAACGGCGCCTCTGCTACGTGGGGATGACCCGCGGCCGCAAGCGTCTGTCCCTCTCGCTCGCCCGCTGCCGGTCGCTCTTCGGCGAGCTGCGCTTCAACGTTCCCTCCCGATTCGTCCGCGAGCTGCCGGACGGGCTCACCGAGGGTCTGGCCTCCCTGGAGCGCCTTTCCCCGATGCAGGAGCGGGCCCGCAAAGACGTCTTCTACGACGAGTTCGACCAGCGGCCCCGATACCGCGAGGATGCCCCGCTGCCGGCGCGCAACAAGATGCGCGACTCACGGTACGATCCGGCCTCCAAGCCCGTGGTCAGGCAGGCGGCGCCCGGGGTGGGCGGCCTGGGGCCCGGCGCGCGCGTGAAGCACCCCAGTTTCGGAGTGGGCACCGTCGAGGACAGCGACGGCGAGGGCATGAACCGCAAGCTGGTGGTCCGCTTCGGTCCGGGCGTCGGGCTGAAGAAGGTCCTGGCCCGCTTCATCGACCCTGCGTAGCGCCGACTCAGGGATACATGTGAGGCGGCAGCAGGTAGTCGACGAACAACCCGAGCGCGACCTGGACCAGGCCGGCCGCGAACGCCTGCCCGAATCCGATGTCGTACGCAATGGTGTAGACGAGGAACCATGCCACCAGCGCGATGATCCCGGGGACGATCAGGAACCAGAACCAGGCGAAGGGCGTCACCACCACCGCGACCAGGAGCGTGACGAGAAGCGCGCGCGGGAGGGTGTTCTTCGGATTGCGCGGCGAGACCGCCGCCACTGACACCATCACCACCAGCGCGTGGATCAGCCAGGACGCGATCTTCAGGGCGAGCCAGTCCATGAGGGGAAGATAGCGTGATCCGGGCCCCTTGATCGGTTAGAGATCGGGATCAGGATGATCCCGGACGTTCCCGTCACCGACCAACTGCTGCACGCCCTCCCGAAGACGGACCTGCACTGCCATCTCGACGGCTCGCTCCGGCTGGAAACCATGCTGGAGCTGGCGGACCAGCAGGGGGTCCGCCTTCCCGCGGATACGGTCGACGGGCTCGCCAAGGCGATGAAGATCGGCCGGAGGCACGGGAGCCTGGAAGAGTACCTGAAGGGATTCGAGATCACGCTCAGCGTTCTCCAGACCGAGGACGCGCTCTACCGCGCGGCCTACGAGCTGGGAGTCGACGCCGCCGCGGAGAACTGCAAGCTGATCGAGGTGCGCTATGCGCCGGTGCTGCACCTCCAGAAGGGCCTCAAGCCGACGGTGGTCGTCGAGGCGGTGCTGGAGGGGTTGCGCGCGGCGACGCGCGAGACCGGAATCCTCGCCGGCGTACTGGTCTGCGGCATCCGCAACATGAGCCCCGACACCTCGCTGCGGCTGGCGGAGCTGTCGGTCGCGTACAAGAACCGCGGCGTGCTCGGATTCGATCTCGCCGGCGCGGAGCACGGGAACCCGGCCAAGGACCACCAGGAAGCGTTCCAGCTCATCCTCAACAACAACATCAACTGCACGGTGCACGCGGGAGAGGCATACGGCCCTCCTTCCATCGCGCAGGCGCTGCACTACTGCGGCGCGCACCGCATCGGGCACGGCGTCAGGCTGCGCGAGGACGGCGACCTGCTCAACTACGTCAACGACCACCGCATCCCCATCGAGTGCTGCCCGTCCAGCAACGTCCAGACCGGCGCGGTGGCCGACATGGCGTCGCACCCGTTCAAGTTCTACCTCGACTTCGGCATCCGGGTGACGATCAACACCGACAACCGGTTGATCACGGATACCACCATGACGAAGGAGCTGTCCGTCGTCTCCAAGCACTTCGGGCTCACCTCCGGCGACATCCGCAACATCCTGGTGGCCGGATTCAAGAGCTCGTTCCTCACCTTCCATGACCGCGCCCAGCTGGTGCGCAAGGCGCAGAACGAGATGGACGAGATCGTGCGGCAGTTCGCCGAGCGGAACGGCGTGCCGAAGAAGGGTGCCGCGTCGAAGCCGCCTCCCTCGAAGCCCGCGCACTCGAAGCCCCCGCCGGCGAAGCGCTCCTGACCGGACACTGAACAGCCGGGCGGGGCGCCATTGCGACTTGCCTCGCCGGGCGCTACCGTCCCCTCATGCCGCTCGGAAAAACGCTCGCCATGATCCTCGCGGGAGGAGAAGGCCGCCGGCTCGCTCCCCTGACGCAAGAGCGCTCCAAGCCGGCGGTCACGTTCGGTGGGCGATACCGGATCATCGATTTCGTCCTCTCCAACTTCGCCAACTCCGGCGTGCTGCGGATGAAGGTGCTCACCCAGTACAAGTCGGAGTCGCTCAACACCCACATCTCGCGTGGCTGGCGGCTCAGCTCCATGATGGGGCAGTTCGTCGACAGCGTGCCCGCCCAGCAACGCACCGGTCCTGAGTGGTACCGGGGCTCGGCCGACGCCATCTACCAGAACCTGAACCTGGTTACGGACGAAGAGCCCGAGCACGTCTTCGTCTTCGGCGCCGACCACATCTACCGCATGGACGTCCGCCAGATGCTCGATTTCCACATCGAGCAGAAGGCGGACTGCACGGTGGCGGCGATCCCCATGCCCATCGAGGAGGCCAGCTCGTTCGGGATCATCACCGCCGACAAGCAGGGCAGGATGATCGATTTCCAGGAGAAGCCGAAGAATCCCAAGCCGATGATCGGCAACCCGCGCGCGGCGCTGGTCTCGATGGGCAACTACCTCTTCACCACCGAGGCGCTGGTGCGCGAAATCGTACGCGACGCAGGTGAAGACAGCGCGCACGACTTCGGCAAGTCCATCATCAGCCAGATGCACCAGCGCACCAAGGTGGCGGTCTACGACTTCGCCACCAACAAGATCCCCGGCCAGGAACCGAAGGAAGCCGGATACTGGCGCGACGTGGGAGACCTCGACACCTACTACGACTGCAACATGGACCTGGTGGCGGTGGACCCCAAGCTCTCGCTCTACAACAGCTCGTGGCCCATCTACACGGCGCCCAACCCCACCGCCGCGCCCGCGAAGTTCGTCTTCGCCAACGAGGAGGAAGACCGCGTCGGTCGCGCCACCGACTCGCTGGTGAGCGAAGGCTGCATCATCTCCGGGGGACGCGTCGATCGCTCGGTCATCTCACCGAACGTGCGCATCAACTCCTACGCGGACGTGTCGGAGAGCATCCTCTTCGAAGGCGTGAAGGTCGGACGGCGCGCGCGCATCCGCAGGGCGATCATCGACAAGTACGTCGACATCCCGGCGGGTCTGGAAATCGGGTATGACCTGGAGGAGGACAGGAAGCGGTTCTCCGTCAGCCCGAAGGGCGTCGTCATCGTTCCCAAGGGAATGCGCCTCTCCGGCTGAGAAAGGCGTCCTTGGCGCGCGTCGTCTTCCTCTGGCACCTGCACCAGCCCGAATACCGCGACCCGCTCTCGGGCCAGCCGGTGCTGCCCTGGGTGCGCCTGCACTCGACGCGCGCCTACAACGACATGGCCGCCGCGCTCGAGCGGCACGAGAAGGCGCGGGTGGTCGTGAACTGGGCACCGTCGCTCCTGCTCCAACTCGAGGCCTACGCCTCCGGGGCGGCCGTGGACCGCGACGAGGAGATCGCGCGCAAGCCCGCCGATGCCCTGACACCTTTGGAGCGCGCGCACGTCCTGCGCCAGGGCTTCTCCGCCGACTGGGACGTTTGGGTGAAGCCGGTTCCGCGCTATGCCGAGCTGCTGGCGAAACGCGGCAGCGACCTCTCGCGGGTCGACCTGGCCCGCGCGCAGGAGACGTTCTCGGCCCAGGACCTGCTCGACCTCCAGGTCCACTTCATGCTCGCCTGGATGGGGTTCGCGGCGCGGCGCGAGCAGCCGCTGGTCGTCGAGCTGCTGGACAAGGAACGGGGGTTCACCGACGCGGAGAAGACGCAGCTCCTCGATACCTCGCGGGACATTGCCCGCCGCATCGTTCCGCGCTGGAAAGCGCTCTTGCAGCGCGGCATCGTCGAAATCTCCTGCTCGCCGATGTTCCATCCCATCCTGCCGCTGCTGGTCGACAGCGACTCCGCACGCCGGGCGATGCCGGACGCGGCGCTCCCCCCGCGCTTCCAATACCCCCAGGACGCCCGCGAGCAGGTGCGCCGCGGCCTGACGCGCACCGAGAGGGATTTCGGTACGCGGCCGGTGGGGATGTGGCCCAGCGAGGGATCGGTATCGCCGGAGGTGCTGCAGATCCTGGGCACGGAAGGCGTGCGGTGGTGCGCGACCGACCGGGGAAACCTGGAGCGGAGCGACATGGACCAGCCTGCCGACGGCAAGCCTCCAGACGGCAAGCCGCTGCATCACGTGCCCTGGCTGTGCGGACAAGTGGCCATGTTCTTCCGCGACCGGGACCTGAGCGACCGGATCGGGTTCCGGTATGCGAGGATCGACGCGCGCGAGGCCGCCGCCGACTTGCTCGGCCGGATCGCGAGCGCTGGAAAGGACGCCACGGTCACCCTGGCGCTCGATGGGGAAAATCCATGGGAGCGGTATCCGCGCTCCGGTGAGCCGTTCCTCGACGCGCTCTACGAGGGCCTGGGCGACAAGGTCGTGCCGGTGCTGCCGCGCGAGGAGCTCGCGAGCCGCCCGCCCAGACGGCGCATCGGCCGCATTCATTCCGGGAGCTGGATCGAGTCAAGCTTCCGCATCTGGATCGGGCATCCCGAGGACAACCAGGCCTGGACCCTGCTCGGGCAGGCGCGGGCGGCCCTGGAGAAGGCGCGCCCGGAGCTGCCGGAGGACCGGTTCGAGAAGGCATACCAGGCGGCGCTCGCCGCGGAGGGAAGCGACTGGTTCTGGTGGTACGGTGACGACTTCGCCACCGACAACGCGCCGGAGTTCGACGCGCTCTTCCGCCGGAACGTCGAGCAGGTCTTCCGCTCCATCGGAGTGACCCCACCCGAGCGATTGGCCCGCCCGATCATCGCGCCCTCCAAGGACAAGGCGCAGGCCAGGGCGATCTCGCTGGTGCCGAGGCGCTTGATCCACCCCTTGATCGACGGATACTCGCGCAGTTACTTCGAGTGGAGTGGCGCGGGCTTCTACCGCCCGGGCAGCAACGCCGGCGGCTCGATGTACCAGGGCGGCGGCGCGTTCTCGCAGCTCTGGTATGGATTCTCCCTCGCCCACCTCTACCTGCGGCTGGATCCGGCGCAGGGCGCGGACACCTCCGGCGAGCTCCGGATCCTGCTGGTCCTCGACAAAACCGAGCGCACCCTGCGCATGGAGGTGCGCCCCGGCGGAGCCGAGTGTCCGGTTCTCGATGAGCGTGGCGAGAAGGTCGGATCCGGCTATTCCGGGACCATCGTGGAGCTGGCGGTCGGCACCGCCGCCCTCGGCCTCTCCCCGTCCGACCGCGCCGGGCTGCTGCTGCGGCTGATGCGCAATGGGCTGGAGGTGGATCGCCTCCCCCGGTACGGGGAGTTGGAGCTGGTGGTCCCGGACCAGGGCTTCGAACGATCCCATTGGCACGTCTGAGTTGCGATTTTTGCTAGATTGGGTCCTGCGTGCCCCAACTCCGCAGAGATCCAGTCGTGGGACGATGGGTCATCATCGCGCCCGAACGGGCCGAGCGTCCGAGCGCTTTCCTGCGCCCCG
>Ga0066709_100004164_pt1 | contig 11419 bp, 10 predicted proteins | sample GraSoiAngelo_158_FD_79665 | JGI IMG/M metagenome (GOLD analysis project Ga0066709, IMG submission 79665) | Grasslands soil microbial communities from the Angelo Coastal Reserve, California, USA - 14_1009_16_30cm | ecosystem: Environmental > Terrestrial > Soil > Grasslands | place: USA... | reverse complement strand
GAGATGGAGCGCTGCAAGAAGCTGGGCCTGAAGGGCATCCAGCTCGGCGCCTTGCCGAACGGCAAGGGCTACCCGACCCCCGAGGACGACCGCTTCTGGGCCGCCGCGATCGATCTCGACATGCCGGTGACCGTGCACGTCCTGTTCAACCGCACCGGCCCGCGCGCCAACCAGCCGACCTTCCAATACCCGAAGGAAGACCCCGTCATCATGCAGCGGCTGCGCCGGCCATTCCTCGAATGGCTGTGCAATTTCGGCCTGCCGCCCTCGGTCAGCATCGCGCAATTGGTGCTCGGCGGCGTGTTCGAGCGCTATCCGAAACTGAAGATCTTCTTCGCCGAAACGCGGCTCGGCTGGGTTCCGTTTTGGCTGGAGCACATGGATCTCTGGTACAAGCGGCATGTCGGCTGGGCCGAGGAGCAGCTCGGCTTCAAGCCGCTGAAGCGGCTGCCCAGCGAATATGTCCGCGACCACGTCTATTTCAGCGTGCAGTACGAGCGGGTCGCGGTCGAGGAGCGGCACCATGTCGGGGTCGACCGCATCATGTTCGCGACCGACTTCCCCCACATCGAGAACGAGTGGCCGAATTCGCGGCCCATTATCGACGAGATCTACGCCGACGTACCCGAGGCCGATAAGCGCAAGATCTGGGCCGACAATGCGGTCCAGTACTTCAAGCTGAACGCGGCCTAAAGACAGCCCAAACAATAGATCCCGGCGAAGGCCGGGACCCATTCCGCCACGGCTCAGACGCTGACAAATGGATCCCGGCCTGCGCCGGGATCTATTGGAGTTTTCGTTCAAGGTGAGCCGAGTGCGCCTGCAACAGGCCGGTCAGGGCACCCCCTTAAATCCGTCGTCCCGGCGAAGGCCGGGACCCACCCATCCACAATCTCGGGCGCTGACAAGTGGATCCCGGCCTGCGCCGGGATGACGAATTAATACTGCTCGTTACCCAAACCAAGCGCCCGCCGTGCATTCGCGATCGTCGTGTCCGGACCGCCGCTCGCATCGACATGTGACCAATTCAGGTCGCCGGGATCAGCCAATAGCTGCTGATCGAGCACAGCGCCCGACGCGTCGGACGCGTCATCCCGGCGTATGCCGATGCGCGCCCGCATCGCATCGGCCGGCGCATCGAGCCATAGCCCGGTAAACGGCACGCCGGCAGCCTCGGCCACCGCCGCAAACGCGCGGCGCTCGTCCTCGCGCAACGCGACGGCGTCGATCACCGCGGCATAGCCGGCCTTCAGCGCCGTCGCGGCGCGCTCGCACAGCTCGCGATAGACCAGCGCAGTCACCTCTGGGCGGTAGGCCTCGGGCGGCAATTTCTCCTCGGGCATCAGACCGAACCGGCGCTTGCGCAACACGTCGCTGCGCAACACTCGCGCCCCCGGTGCAACCCCGAGCTCGGGCGCCAGCCGCAGCGCGAGGCTCGATTTGCCGCTGCCGCTGAGCCCGCCGATCGCGACGAGCCGCGGCGGCGCGCGGCGCAGCATCGCCGCGGCTTCCCCGGCATAGCGGCGCGCCTCGGCATAAGCGGTCGCCGGGTCGCGCGAGCCCCGGCCGTGCTCGGCCGCGGTGGCGATCACATGCGCCCGGATCACCGCCCGCAATGACAGAAACAGCGGCATCGCGGCCAACCCGTCATCCTCGCCTGTCAAATCCAGATAGCGGTTAAGGGTCAGATTGGCGAGATCGCGAGCGCCGCGGTGTTCCAGGTCCATCAGCAGAAAGGCGAAATCGTACAGCACATCGACGCTGGCGATCGCCTCCGAGAATTCGAGCGCGTCGAACAGCACCGGTTTCCCGTCGAGCAGGCAGATGTTGCGCAAATGCAAATCGCCGTGGCAGAGACGCACCTTGCCTTGCGCGCGCCGCCCGTCAAGCAGCGCGGCCCATCGCGCCAGCTCCTGCCGGATGCGCGCCCGCAGCGCATCGAGCTCGGCGTCGGCAAACCCGGCCGAGCGGCGCTCGCGCAGAATTCCGAGATTGGTTTCCGCCACCTCGGCCATCACCGCGCCGCCGCCATGATCGGGGCGCGGCTCGGCCTCGCGATGGAAGCCCGCAATGCGCGCCGCAAGATCCAGCATCAAGGGCGCGGATAATCCGCTGGCGCGCGCCACCTCGTCGAGCAGGTGGCGCTGTTCGAAGCGCCGCATCACGACGACCCAGTCGAGCGGCGTGCCATCGCCGCCCCACCCCACCGTGCCGTCAAGCCGGCGGCCAATCGCCCGGACTTCGAGATAGAGCTGCGGCGCGGTGCGGCGGTTGAGCGCCAACTCGGCCTCACACGCCGACCATCGCAACTCCGGCGTCGAAAAATCCAGGTACGGGTATTTGACCGCGCGTTTCAGCTTGTAGGCGCACTCGCCGGCGAGAAACACGATAGAGATATGCGTCTCGACGGTCTCGACCGTGCCCTCGACAAGCCCGTAAGACGCGGACCGGCGCAGGAAGGCAACGACTTCTTCCTGCGTATCCTGCACCGTTCCTGCGTCGGCCGATTATCGCGCCGTTACGCCGCGAAGCCGTAGAGCCGGGCGGCGTTGCCGCGGGTGATCTTGAAGACGTCCTCGGCGCTGGCGTCCTTGAAGTCGCGGGCAACGACCTCCTGCGAATGCGGCCACGACGAGGCTTGGTGCGGGTAGTCGCTTGACCACATCATGCGGTCGACGCCGATGAACTGGCGGCTCTGCACGCCGACATAATCGAAGATGTAGGTCGCCCACATCTGACGCTGGAAATACTCGCTCGGCTTCAGCTTGATCCCGAGATCGCGCGAGCGCTCGGCGAACCGGTCCATGCGCTGCAGGAAATAGGGGATCCAGCCGACATTGTTCTCGGCCGAGACGATCTGCAGCTGCGGAAAGCGGTCGAGCACGCCGGAGAAGATCAACACGCTGAACGATTTCTCGACCTCGTGCGCCAACACCGTGCTGCGCATATAGCGCTCGCCCCAGTTCCACTGGCTCTCGACGCCCATGCCCGTGATCGCATGCAGGCTGATCGGCATCTTCAGCTCCTGCGCGGTCGCCCAGAACGGGTCGTAGATGTCGGAGCTGTAGGGTTGGTCCTGTGGCGGCGAGCACCAGATCATCGCGCCCTTGAGTCCCATCTTGGCGCAGCGCTCCAGTTCGCGGGCGCCGGCCTTCGGGTCATAGAGCGAGATCATCGCCAGCCCGGCCATGCGCTTCGGGTCGTAGCTGACGAACTCGGCGAGCCAGTCATTGTAAACGCGGAAGCAATCGGCCTGCAGCCCGGCGTCTTTCAGCCAGAAGATGCGGAATCCCAGGGTCGTGTACAGCACGTCAGCATCGACCCCGTCGACCGCATTGTCCTTCTGCCGCTCGGCCGGGTCCCAGCCGCCCGGCCGCGCGTCGGCATAGGTCGCCTGGGTCAGGAAGGTCTTGAGCTCTTCCGGGCTCTTGCCGGCGCCGAAGCCAATGCCGATCGGGTGCGGCGCATAGCCTTCATAATAGAAATAGGCGCCTTCCTTGCCGCCCGGCGGATTGAGCATCAGTTGCGGCGCACGCTCGCGGTATTTGTTGTCGACCCGCGTCACCCACAGATCGGGCGGCTCGTTAACGTGAGAATCGGCGGAGATCAGGCGATATTGGGCCATGGTTACCTCCCTCGGAGCGGCGCGGCTTATATGTCCGCGGCGTTGATCCCTGCCATTTTGCTCCGTTCTGCGGCCCTCCGCCATCGATTTACGGCGGCGGAGGCATGCCGCGTGATCGCGGTCGGCGTCAGGTCGAATGCGCACTCACCCGGCTGAGTTCGCGCCGCACCCACTCGACCAGCTGGGCCGCCGAGCGCGCGCCGGCAACCCGCGCCAGCTCCCGCCCCTGGAAGGCGAGGACGAGCGTCGGAATACTGCGTACCGCGAACCGTTCGGCGAGCGCCGGCTCCTCGTCGACATTGACCTTGACCAGCCGGGCTTCGGGTTCGATCGCCGCCGCGGCGCGCTCAAAATCGGGCGCCATCGCGCGGCACGGGCCGCACCAGGGGGCCCAGAAATCGACGAGCAGCGGCACATCGCTCTTCGCGAGATGGCGTTCGAACCGCGCGGTATCGAGCGCTGCGGGGTGGCCGTCGAACAGCGCCTGATGGCACTGCCCGCAGCGGCCGCCTCCCGCCAGCCGCTCCCACGGCACCCGGTTGATCGTGTCGCAATGCGGACAAACGATATGAACGGACCCGTCCATGCTCGTGCTTCCTCTGTTTCGCCGGAATGTGGCGATTGCAGTGGCGGCGAACCAGCCCGCTCCCGAAACGGCCCATTGGCGACGCCGTTCCGGCGAAGATCGCAAATGCAGGACACGCCTGTACACGGACGGCCGTCTCTCCTGTAACCTGTGCCCATAGACCGGGAGGAAAGCCATGCAATTGAGCCGCGAAGAGCTGATTCGCGCCTATCGCGACATGATGACGATCCGCCGCTTCGAGGAGCGCGTGCAGGACGAGTTCTCGAAGGGCGGCATTCCCGGCTTCGTGCACCTCTATGCCGGGGAAGAGGCCTCCGCCGTCGGCGTGTGCACCCATCTCGGCCCGAAGGACTACATCGCCTCGACCCATCGCGGCCACGGCCACTCGATCGCCAAGGGCTGCGACGTCGTCGGCATGATGTGCGAGTTGTTCGCGCGCCAAAGCGGGCTGTGCGGCGGCAAGGGCGGCTCGATGCACATCGCCGATCTCGATCAGGGCATGCTCGGCGCCAACGGCATCGTCGGCGGCGGCCCGCCCTTGGTGGTCGGCGCCGCCTTGACCGCCAAGACGCTGAATACCGGCACCGTCGCGGTGTGCTTTTCGGGTGACGGCGCATCCAACCAAGGCACCACCTTCGAGGCGATGAACATGGCGGTGGTGCTCAAACTGCCGGCGGTCTTTGTGTTCGAGAACAACCAGTACGGCGAGGGCACCGGCGTCGGCTACGCGGTCGGCAGCCATGACATCGCCGGCCGCGCCGCCGGCTTCGGCATGCCGGCGGTCAAGGTCGATGGCGACGATTTCTTCGCCGTGCACGAGGCGGCGCGCGAGGCGATCGAGCGCGCCCGTTCCGGCGGCGGACCCAGCGCGATCGAGGTCGATACCTGCCGCTTCTACGGCCATCATTCCGGCGACGCGCAGCTCTACCGCGGCAAGGACGAGATCAGGCGCCTGCGCGAGGAACGCGATTGCCTGCGAATTTTCCGCGCACGGGTCACCGAGGCGGCTCTGCTCGAAACCAGCGACCTCGACAAGGTCGAGAGCGAGGTCGCCGCGCTGATCGACCGCGCCGTCGAGACCGCCCGCGCCGCCCCGCCGCCGCCCGAAAGTGCGCTGCTCACCGACGTCTACGTCTCGTATTGAGGAGGAACGATAAGGGCGAGGTTGGATGCTTATAACGAGCGTTAGAGTTCCGCATAGGGAGGTTGCAGAATGAAGAAACTAGCGTGTTGCACGGCCGTCGCAATGGCGCTGGCCCTTGCGGTTTCCGGCCGCACCCAGGCTCAGGCGCCACCCCCGGTCCAGCCCGGAACACCGGCGCCGGCCGCGCAGTCCCAGGCGGCACCACCACCGACCGCGGTCGCGCCGGCGCCAACGACGGTGAAAAAGACGGTGGTCCGCAAGCGACGCGTCCGCACGCGCGGCGGCTCGGACAATATCGCCAATCGGCTCAATGCCCAGGAGCTCGCCGGGGCGGGTCATGCGGACGCAATGGCACTTCATGGCGCTTATCGTGCGCCCTATGGGGCTTATGGCGCGCCGCCGCGTCCGGTCCCGGTAGCGGGACCCGCCTATCCGCCGCCGCCCTTCTACCGGCCCCCGCCGCCGCCCGTCTGGTATCCGCCGCCGCCCCGGCTATGGGGCCCATGGTGGCGCCCGTGGCGGCCGTATTGGTGGTGGTAAGAATTGAAGACGCTTCACCGCGCCTGCCGCGGTGAAGCGTTGCTTTTGGGGAGGCTACCGATGCCGCAGAAATCGATCCGCCAGGCGTTGAATGAGGCGCTGCGCCAGGAGATGCGCCGCGATCCGCGCATCATCGTCATCGGCGAGGATGTCGCCGGCGGCGCCGCGACCGAGGGCCAGCGCGACGCCTATGGCGGCGTGCTCGGCGTTACCAAGGGGCTGATCGGCGAATTCGGCGAGGCGAGGGTCATCGACACCCCAATCACCGAGTCTGCGATCATGGGCGCCGCCGGCGGCGCCGCGGTCACCGGCCTCAGACCGGTCGCCGAGCTGATGTTCAGCGACTTCCTCGGCGTCTGCTTCGACCAGATCTTCAACCAGGCCGCCAAGTTCCGGTACATGTTCGGCGGCAAAGCGAAGACCCCCATGGTGATCCGCACGATGATCGGCGCCGGCCGCAGCGCCGCCGCGCAGCACTCGCAAAGCCCCTACCACATCTTCACCTCGGTGCCGGGGCTCAAGGTGGTCGTGCCGTCCAACGCCTATGACGCCAAGGGCCTGCTGATCCAGGCGATCCGCGACGACGACCCCGTGATCTTCTGCGAGCACAAGCTCATGTACGACCTGCGCGCCGAGGTGCCGGACGAGCCCTATACGATCCCGTTCGGCGAGGCCAACATCGTGCGCGACGGCGACGACGTGACGGTCGTGGCGCTCGCCCGCATGGTGCATTACGCGAACGAGGCGATCGACGCGCTCGCCAGCGAGGACGGCATCGAGTGCGAGCTGATCGATCCGCGCACGACCTCGCCCTTGGACGAGGACACAATCCTCGAAAGCGTCGAACGCACCGGCCGGCTCGTCATCGTCGACGAGGCGACGCCGCGCTGCAGCTTCGCCACCGACATCGCCGCGCTGGTCGTCGACAAGGCGTTCGCCGCGCTGAAGGCGCCGATCCGCCGCGTGACCGCGCCCCACACCCCGGTGCCCTTCGCCCCCAACCTCGAAAAGCTCTACATCCCGAGCCCGGAAAAGATCGCCGCCGCGATCCGCGAAGTCCACGGCTACGCAAAATAAGACGTAATTGATTGCAGTCCGCGTTGATTTAACCGCCCAAACCCGTCATGGCCGGGCTTGTCCTGGCCATCCACGTGGATCCCCGGGACAAGCCCGGGGATGACGGGTTGGGACTCTTGGCGGGACCACGGAAATGGCTGAGATCACCCCGATCACGATGCCGAAATGGGGCCTGACGATGACCGAGGGGAAGGTTCTCGGTTGGCTCAAGCAGGAGGGCGACAGCTTCACAGAAGGCGAGGAGCTGCTCGAAATCGAGACGAGCAAGATCACCAACGTCTTCGAGGCCACGGAGGGCGGCACTCTCCGCCGCATCGTCGCCGCTTCCGGCGCCACCCTGCCGATCGGCGCCCTACTCGCGATCGCGGCCCCCGACAGCGTGCCGGATGCCGAGATCGACGCGTTTGTCGCCAATTTCGCGCCGCCGGAACCTGTTACCGAAGCCGCCGCGGAGGAAACCGGCCCGGCCCCGCATGACATCGAAGCGGGCGGCCGGCGGCTGCGCGTCCTGGATTTCGGCGACGGCGACGCCACACCGGTTGTGTTCGTGCACGGCTTCGGCGCCGACCTCAATACCTGGATGTTCACCCAGCCGGCGCTCGCCGGGAGCCGCCGCGCCATCGCGCTCGACCTGCCGGGGCATGGCAGCTCGGTCAAGGAGATCGGCGCCGGCGATGCCGATGCGCTGGCGGCCGCGGTAGCCGACGCACTCGCCGCGCTCGGCGTCGGCAAGACGCATCTCGTCGGCCATTCGATGGGCGCTGCGATCGCCGCGACGGTGGCGCGGCATCACCCCGAACGGGTCGCCTCGCTGACCCTGATCGCCTCGGCCGGTCTCGGCCCCGAGATCAACGGCGTCTTCATCGACGGCTTTGTCCGCGCTCAGCGCCGCCGCGACATGCAGGAGGTGCTGGCCCTGCTGGTGCACGACCCCGCCCTCGTCAGCCGCGCGATGATCGAGGACGTCTTGCGCTACAAGCGGCTCGACGGCGTTCCGGCCGCGCTCGAGGCGATCGCCCGCGCCTGGTTCCCCGACGGTCGCCAAGCGCTCGCAATCGATCTCGCCGCTCTGCCAATGCCGGTGCAGCTGATCTGGGGGCAGGGCGACCGCATCATCCCGGCCGCGCATGCCGAATCCCTCGCCGGCCGCCTGCCCGTCCACATCCTCGACGCGGCCGGCCACCTGCCGCACATCGAAAAATCCGGCGAGGTCAACCGCCTGATCGGCCGATTCCTCGGGGAAAATTCATAGACAGGTTCTCTTTTTAAGGCTGGAGACATCGCGCCGCCGACCCGCGGCGTCAGACCCCTTGCGGTCTATCGGTTGTTCCGGCCCAGAGAAATGCGCCCTGGCCGTCGCCGTACCAGATCGGGTTGTCATGCACGAGCTCGCCGCCAGTTACCATCTCCGAGGCGTTGAAGGTGTCGCCAACGGTGAGGATCTTGATGATAGCGGCGTCGGTGCGTGGCAAACAGCGCAAATTGGCGTTGACTCGGACGCGCAGCGCCGTCGCGCTGGCTAGCTGCGTCACTGCCGGAGCGGCGACAACCGCTGCTCCCGCCGCGAGACGCTGCAAGTAGTCCGGCTTGTCGAAATGCACGCCGGGGCAGGTCTTGTTCGCCCGAATCTGCCGGTGCATCACGATCGTCTCGGGGTTCAGCGTTATGTTCCAGCGCGTCGCGATGTCCGTCACCAGCGCGATGCTCGCGCTCAACTGGGTGTCCGGCCATGGCCAGGGCACGCCGCCGAGGCCCTCGTGCTCCACGCCGATCGTGTAGAAGTTCGGATTGACCCCGGGTTTGAGCCGCGGCCAGCTCGGCTTGACGATGATGCCGGCGTGAAAGGCGGTGTCGGTTTCCTTGACGTATTGGTGGATCTCGCCGTTCTTGCCGATGCCGTAATGCGCCGAGACGACCGCTTTGGGATCGTTGAAGCGCGTATCGGCGACCGACATCGGGCCGTCCATGATATGGATCACGATCGCCTCGGGGCGGTGCCCGCCGGGGCGCCCCTGGCGGAAATTGCCCGGGGCGCAGCCGATCCATGTGATAGCCACCGGCGCCTCCTATCCGACCGCTCGCAAATCGCCCTGCTCCCCAGCCAAAGCGGCCGGGACCGGACGGGCGGCGGCGGGCGGCAGCGGCGTGCCGTCGGGCGCCTGGGTGGTCTGCCGTTCCTTCCGCTCGTTCTCGTCCTTGGTCGCCACCAGCGAGCGCAGGCGGATCAGGTTCTTCAGGGCCTCGTACCAGAACGGCGCGCCGAGGCTGATCAGCGCGGCCGAGATCAAGACGCCGATGATTTTTGAGATCAGGAAATGCTCCCGATTGGCGCTGCCGGCGCTGCCCTGGCCGGATGATGCATTCGGCGCTGGGCTGCTGTCCGATCCCCACCACTTTTTTCCCCAGTCTTTGTAGTCGGTGGGGATCTCGACCAGGTTGGCGTTCATCAGGTCGCCAAGCCCGTGCTGCTTCAGGGTATCCAGAACATTCGGCGGCGAACCGCCCGGCGGCTGCGCTGCCCCTGTGGTGTCCGTCGGCTTGGTTAGAACGTACTTCTCGGGGTGCTCGATCGCGTTCGCGACAAGCGTTTGACGCAGCTTGTCGTCGGTCGATAGGCGGTTGATCAACGTCACCGCGTCGAGCTGCAGTACCACCGCAACGACGAGCGCAATGACCCCGGTAACAACCCGCGCATGCATCGTGAACAGCGCCGACACGCGATCCATCGTTTGGTCGAACCAGGCGTTCAGCTTGGCTACGTAGTCGCTCGCCGCGTTTTGCAGGATCGCGATGTTCATGCGGTCGTGATTGGCCATTTCCGGATTGGTTCTCTCCAACTCGAGCGCTGTCGTACGGATGCCGTCCAGCGCGGCTTGCGGATCGGCAATACCGTTGGCCGTCAGCGACGCCTGCAAACTTGCTTGCAGCCGCTGGATATCGGCCGGCAAGGTGGCCGGAACGGCGGCGGCGAGCTCCAGCAACAGCTTGGTCAGCTCTTCGCGGTGCACTGCCGTGCCGAGGCGCGGCTGTCCTCGCAGATTGGTTTCGGCAACGAGGGGGTTGCGCAATAGGTGGTCGGCCAGTTGCTGCGCATCATTGGCGCTTAGACCGCGATCGAGGAGGCCCAGCAGCTTCGCGACGCCTTGCTTGAGCGCGAGCCCCCGCAGATTGGCCGCCGAGGTGACCAATTGGGTCAGCATCGTCACGGCCATTGCCATGATCAACATGACCAGGGTGAAGCCGATCAGCACGTCGATTGTCTTCAGCATCTCCCCTCCCTCCCTGCTCTTTTTGTTACAAATTTGTTCTGATTAATTCTGTCCCGCTGGTGCCAGCGGCACAAGACGTTTTCAACCGCGGCCGCGGGACGTCAGGACGACGGGTAAACCGGCGGTCTGTCGACCCGCACGCGGAATGACCCGAGCGAGATCGATATGTTTTCAGCTCCGCCGCCATAGGGCGGCGGCTGCACGCAGATGTGATCCACCCGGATCGCGCGGCCGCCCCGGTGGCTGACTATCTTCGGATGAGTTCGCAAATGGGAGGCCTCCTTGCCATTGCATCGAGACGGGTGTGCCGCCGTGTTGTTGTGGCTATCTCTGCTATTGACCGCCTCGCCGGCTGAGGCGGAAACACGCCCGACCGTCGTGGAATTATTCACCTCGCAGGGATGCTCCTCCTGTCCGCCGGCCGATGCGCTGCTTAGCGAGTTGGCGCGGCGTGGTGACGTCATCGCGCTCGGTTTCCATATCGCCTATTGGGACAGCCTCGGCTGGAAGGACCCGTTCTCCACGCCGCAATCGACCGAGCGGCAGCGCGCTTATGCCCGGCTGTTCGGCGGCCAAATCTACACGCCGCAGCTGGTTGTCGACGGTACCCGCGAGATGGTCGGATCGCGCCGCACGGAGATCATGGCGGCGCTGCGGGAGGCCTCGCACGAGGCGATTACCCCGGTCGTGTTCGGGGCGGATCGGCATTCGGTCACGATCGGGCCCGCGGCGACCGCCGGCAGCACCGGTGAGGTCTGGCTCGTCCGTTTCGTCCAGAAGCGCACAACGCATGTCGGCGCCGGCGAGAATGCCCGTCGCACGCTGGAAGACACCAACGGCGTCGAAACCCTTGCCACACTCGGCGAGTGGCAGGGGACGCCGGCGACATTCCCGCTCGACCCGCCTGCCGCCGGCGTGGGGATCGCCGTGCTGGTGCAAGCCGCCGACGGCCGAATAATCGGCGCCGCGATGCTGCTAGGATCCCAAATCGCGAGCTGAGCTGAACGACGTCAACCGTTTCATTGCCCGATTCGCCCCGGCATACAGAGCCGTGCCCGTCACCTGACAATCGGCGCGTCGTAATGCACGGGATGGAGCCGCCAGCTGCCGTCCGGGTTGCGGTCCAACGAGGTGCGGCCGCGGCCCCACGGCTCGGCGGTCACGCCGCGGACATGCAG
>Ga0066709_100004163_pt1 | contig 11420 bp, 13 predicted proteins | sample GraSoiAngelo_158_FD_79665 | JGI IMG/M metagenome (GOLD analysis project Ga0066709, IMG submission 79665) | Grasslands soil microbial communities from the Angelo Coastal Reserve, California, USA - 14_1009_16_30cm | ecosystem: Environmental > Terrestrial > Soil > Grasslands | place: USA... | reverse complement strand
CGCGTAAGCCACGTTGTTCGACAGTGGTGCCAGATAATCAAGCCGGTCAGTGTAAGGCACGAACTGGTTGTATTGCATGTTCTCGGCGATTTTTTCGTCGCCGCGATGCAGAAAGCCGATGTCCGGCGTGGCCTTGGTAATGATTTCGCCGTCAAGCTCGAGCACAAGCCGTAAAACGCCGTGCGTGGCCGGATGCGACGGTCCCATGTTGAGCACCATCTTCTCGCCAATATCGTCATCGGACTGATGCAATGCCGCGTCTGCGGCGACGACTCGCGTTACGGGGTCGGGTGATTCAATCTCACGTGTCGTGAAAGCCATAAGATCGACAAGTGTAGCTACGCTCCCGGCAGCCGATCATGGCGCAAGCGTAATTTCGCTACGCGAAAATTTCGTTATCGTGCTTCTGAAAGAACGCGATTAACTAAATGTCATGGCCAAAAAAATCGCACTGCTTTTTGCCGGTCAAGGTGCACAAAGCGTCGGGATGGGGCGCGATCTAGTGGAGCAATTTCCTGTCGCGGCTGATTTGTTTCGAAGGGCGGATGAGATTCTCGGACGGAAGTTGACCGAGATTGCGTGGCGCGGGCCCATCGAAGAGTTGACGAAGACTTCGAATTGTCAGCCGGCGCTTTTCGTTCATGGACTTGCTTGTCTGGCCGCATTACACTATCTAACGGGCGATTTCCCCATCACATGCGCGGCGGGCTTGTCTTTAGGCGAAATGACTGCGCATGCAGCGGCCGGTACGTTTGATTTCGCAACAGGATTAAAACTCGTGCAGCGGCGTGGCGAATTGATGGACGAAGCCTGCGCCGTGACTACAGGCGCAATGGCGGCGATGATCGGGGCAGATGAAAATGCGGTGCGCGGGCTGGCCGCAGATGCCGATGTCGATATTGCGAACATCAACGCTCCCGGACAGATCGTGATTTCGGGAGAACGTGCCAAAGTTGAAGCGGCGATTGGGATGGCAAAAGAGCATGGAATTCGCCGGGCGACATTGCTCAATGTTGCTGGGGCATATCATTCTCGTCTGATGGAGACTGCCTACCGAAAACTTGGCGAGGCACTTGTCGGTCTATCGATAGAGACACCGCGCTTCGCTGTGGTCAGCAATGTTACCGGACGGGAAGTGAAAACGGCGGATGAAATTCGTCGAACATTGCAAGATCAGGTCGTCGGGACGGTCCGCTGGCTGGATTGCGTGGAGCGGCTTGCGGCGCTTGAATGCGATTTCTTTATTGAGCTGGGGCCCGGCGGCGTGCTGGCCGGTTTGTTGCAACGCACGCGAAAAGGCGCGGATGTCATTTCGGTGAGTGACGCGGAATCGGTGCGGAAATGCGCTGAGCGAGTTCACGGATAGGACGCCGCACTGCGGCATCGGGCGGTCCATACCTCGACAATCGCATGTCGCCGCCGTAATTTCCGCGGATGACACTGCAGGAGCGTATCGACTCCGATTTGAAAGATGCAATGCGCGCGAAGGATGCGAGCAAGCTTGGCGTTCTACGAATGCTTAAATCCGCATTGAAATACGCGGCGATCGCAAAATCCGGGGCGGAAGCCCAACTCAGCAAAGCAGAAGCCGCGCAAGTTGTGCGCAAGCAGGCAAAACAGCGCGAGGATTCGATCGAGAGCTTCGAGAAAGGCGGTCGTGCCGAGCTTGCAGCGAAAGAAAAAGAGGAATTGTCGATCTTGAATGCCTATTTACCGCAAGCGATGAGTTCCGATGAACTGGCCAGGGTTGTGCGCGAGACAATTGCGGAGACTGGCGCCAGGTCGAAGGCGCAGATGGGAGGTGTCATGAAGGCATTACAAGCAAAAGTGGCAGGCCGCGCTGATGGCAAAACGCTGAGCCAGGAAGTGTCGCGGCAACTGTCGTGACGCGTTAAGGTTACGTTCAATAGCTACTGGTTCCCAGCTTCCGCCCTTTTAACGTCGTAAATGTCTAACCTTTTAAGCGCTTAGCACATGCTCACGGCCATTATCGTCGCGGCGGGAAGCAGCCGGCGCATGGGCTTTGACAAATTGTTCGCGATAATTGCGGGCCGGCCGGTAATTGCGCACGCAATCAGCGCGTTCGAGCAGGCCAATTCCGTCGCCGAGATCATTGTCGTTGCTGGCGGAGATCGACATGATGAAATCCGAAAGATGAGCCGCGATGAAAGTTTTAAGAAAGTCCGATCAGTTATCACTGGCGGCGAGCGACGACAAGATTCCGTCCGCGCTGGTCTGGAAAATCTCAGCCCTGATGCTCGCTTTGTCGCGGTCCACGATGCCGCGCGTCCGCTTGTCAGCCCGGAGCAAATCGAGGGTGTCTTTGAACAGTGCCGGGTGGAGGGGGCCGCGGCCCTGGCCGAGCCGATTAGCGATACGCTCAAGCGCGCCGATGTCGATCTTATGGTCACGGCTTCAGTTGATCGACATCAACTTTACGCAATGCAAACGCCGCAGATTTTCGAGCGGGCACTGATCGAAGAAGCTTATCGCGCTGTGTTTGCAGACAAAGTTTCAGTGACGGATGAAGTCTCTGCGGTCGAGCGGCTTGGCCGCAAAGTTTTCCTTGTTTCGACCGAGGATTTGAATTTCAAAATCACTTACCCGCGAGATTTAGCGCTAGCTGAATTTGTTCTGAAACAACGAATGCATTAAGCAAGCATCGGATCAACGGGAACGAGCGGCCGAATGAGTTTGGCTATGGCGAGAACATCTTTGGCCTTAAGGCAACGCCCGTGTCGTTTAATCTTTGCCGTTTCCAGTTCGCTGACACGAAGAATGTGACCGTTTTTCCAAACCCAAGCGTTGGGATTGTAGGGACCGACACGGCGCGGATCGGTCCAGGTATGAATCGACAATAAATTTGCAGTCAGGACGGCGGCGATGTGCATTGGGCCGCTGTCCACGCTCACCACAAAGCGCGCGGCGCGAATGAGCCAGATCAATTGGAGGAGCGAAGTCTGGTTGGTCAACTCGATACAATTTTCGGCGGGCTCGATCTTGTGCTGCGATTGCCCGACAATGACTACGCGGGTGGGCAAAAGAGCGCTGCAGAATTCTTCAATCACAGCATTCGAGAGCGATTTGCCACCGCCGCGGGCAAAAGGGTGAAGAAGGATGAACGGCGGATAGTCATCGAAACGCGGAAGCGGGTCGCCCGTTGGGATTGGGCAGCGAAAAGATTCGCCGACGGTAGCGCCCGCGCACTCGGCCAGCTTTATATAACGTTCGACCGCGTGCGCGCGACGATCGACCTTGGCGACGCGATCGTAAAACCAGCGCGAGCCCTCGCGCGCATCGCTCATTCCATAAATTTCTCTCGCCCCGCTGATTTTTGCAATCAGCGCACTACGCAAGAGTCCTTGGAAATCGAGCGCGAGATCGGGCTGCAGCAGTTTAGTTGTCTTCCACCACCGAAACAAATTCCCTGCCGCACCGAGCCCGCGAAATTCGCGACGGGGGAAAACGTGAACGTGATTGACATCCGAATTACCGCGGAGGAGTGGCGCGAATTCCGGGTTGACCACCCACGTGATCTTAGCATGGGGATGCGCGTCGCGCAGCAATGCTACCGCTGGAAGGGTGTGGACGACGTCGCCGAGCGAACTCGGTTTGATGATTAAAATTGAGTTCAGATTCCCAGACGTAATCAGCGCCCAATCGCAAGTCGCTCGGCGAGCAGCTGCGGCAGGCCGGCTTTAATGATCTTCTTTTGCGCGGTTGCCAGATCATATTTCGCGCGCAGTTGTTCGACAATGTGGTTATCGACGTCGTAAATGCAGTAGGCCGCGCGCCAATCTCCATCGCGTGGCTGTCCGACGCTGCCTGTGTTAACGAAATATTTCTTGGTCATCTCGATGCGAACGTGTTCGATTCTGTCCCGTCTTACGCCATTATCGTCACGAATAAATACCATGGGCACATGCGTGTGGCCGAAAAAACAAACGGTCGTGTGCTGATAGGTGAAGCTCGCGGCCGCGTCGAGATTGTTAAAGACATAGCCCCATTGCGCCGGCGTATCGAGTGTCGCGTGGACGATGGTAAAGCCGCGCACCTGTTGCTGTAATCGCAAGCCGCGCAGCCATTCCTTGTCTTTATCGGTCAAATTGTCGCGCGTCCACTCGATGGCTCGCTCAGCGAGTTCGTTAAAATCGGTCGAGGATTCAAAAAGCGACGCCTGCTCGTCGTGGTTACCCTTCACGGTGGGGCAATCTATTTCGCGAATGCGTTCCACGCACTCATGCGGATTCGCATTGTAACCGACCACGTCGCCGAGACAAACAAAGTGTGTGCATTTGCGCTTGTGCGCGTCTGTCAGCACCGCCTCGAGTGCTTCCAGATTGGCGTGAATATCACTGAAAATTGCGAAACGCATGATTGGCAGTTAAAAGGTTAAAAAGGTTAAAACAGGGATGTAATGATCTAATGATTCGAGCCCTGTAACAATTTAACGTTCTTTTGCGGGGATTCGCTGGTCCTGTGGGATGTCGAGTTTGTTTTCGAGGAATTTCACCCGCGTGATCAACGTCGGCAGCCGTTCCTTCTCCCCCTCGTCGTAGAGCTGGCGCAGGCGCTCATACGCTTCCCGCTCCCGTCCCTCGCAATAGGAGAGTTCGTAGGCGGAAAAACGCCTGTCGTACCTTCGCGCTCCGGGCAAGACTGCGGCCTTCGCAAAAAATTCGGAGGCGCGCTCATGCTCTTTGTATTTTTCCTTGTAGAGGCGGGCCATCGACTCGTAGAGCTGCGGCCGATCGGGATTATTTTTAATGCCGCGTTCAAGAAAATCTTTGCCGAGCGCAAAATATTCACGCTGTGCCTTGACGCGCAGCGAAAGGCGCGGCTGGGCTTGATCGTTCATCGCGGCCACGCTTGCGTTCCAAGCCATGTGCCATGCCGCCATGTCCCAGAACAAAATCGAGCGCGGTTGCAGCGTTGTGACCTGTCGGAACAATAACAGCACCCGGCCCCACTCGGTCTGCTCCCACGCGACATGCGCTTGAATGAAAAGACCATCGGCCACGATCGATCGAAAGCCGCTCAGCGCGGCAACGAAACCGAGTTGCCCCAGTTTTTCTCGAAGATCGAGATTAAATTCGACGCCGCGAAAATTTTCTTGTCGATGACTGACGGCGAGATCGTGCTCGATTGGCAATTTGATCGCCCCGAGCACGGTCAGAATCATGGACACGAGAAGGAGACGCGTCATAATTCTTTCCCGTAAAAGACGAATGCGGCCAGCAATGTGTAGATCGTGGTATAAAAAATTCCGAGCCCGGCTGTTTTTAGAAAGAGCGCGAGCGAAATCGCTGCTCCTGCGACGATATCATCCACCAGATTAAAGGCCTGCAGGTCTGGAAAGAACAGGGCGACAATTGCGAGGAAAATGCGTGTAACCCAGCCGCTGCTGTGTTCATGGAGCCAATATTCCCGCGCGGTCGCCTGCAAATGGCCGATGAAGTAAATGAAAACCATGACAACAACCGTGAAGATGTTTGTCGTCGCGAATGTCGATACAAATAGCGTGAGCGTCGCGAGCAAACAGGCTTTCAGGTAAATGATGACGATGCCGGGGAAGATGTCGATGTTGAGCGCGGAAGAGCGGATCGCGCGGAGAGCATCATCGACTTGTTCGCGTGGCGCTGCGGACATCTGCCGAAGCGCCATATGAAGCACGCTTTGTTCGCGCAGGTAGAGCACGGATAGAAACACTGCGCTCATCACCAGAGTGCTGATCGCAAGCAGCAAGAGAACGCCGGCAATTTTTCCGAGCAAATATTCGAAACGAGGCACCGGTTTGGCCAGAATGGTGTAAACGGTGCGGTCCTCGATGTCCTGGGGGATGAGCCGTGCCGTGGCGACGATTGCCAATAACGAAGTAAAGATCGACATCGCCCCGAGCGAGACATCTTTTAGGATCTGGAATTCCTGCTGAAACGTGAACTGCGCCATGAAGATCGAACTTCCGATCAACAGCAACGCGAAGAGCAGCAGGACGTAGAAAACTTTCAGGCGCGTCAGCTCAGTAAGCGTATTGGCCGTGATAGCACAAAGTCGTGTGAAAGAAAAAACACGATGCCGCGCGCTGGTCGCTGTTTCGTTGCTCATGATTCGGGACGCTCGGTGGTCGCGTCGAGAAACAATTTCTCGAGCGTAGTTGTCGATCTTCGGCGCTCGATCAGTTTTGCATTTGAGCGGTTGATGAGGGATTCAATCTCGTCGACGAGACCGGAAGAAGCGTTGGCGACCACAAGCTCAGTTTGATTCTCGATCGCGATCAATTCTTCGAGGCGGCCTTCGCGCACGAGCACACCGCCCGCGAGTATGCCGACGCGATCGCAGATTTCTTGCGCTTGGGCGAGCAAATGCGACGAAAGCAACACGGTTATTCCGCGTCGCTTTAGATCGACAATCAAATCGCGAATCTGGCGCGAGCCGGCTGGATCGACGCCCGCAGTCGGCTCATCAAGCACGAGAAGCTTGGGCTCGTGAATCAACGCTTGCGCGAGCCCGATGCGTTGCAACATCCCTTTTGAATAAGTGCCAAGTCGCCGCTTGCGCGCCTTGGTCAAACCGACAAGCTCGAGCAACTCGTCCGTGCGATTTTTCAATCTGGCCCCTCCCAGCCGGCACAACCGGCCAAAGAAACGGAGCGTTTCCTCGCCACTGAGATATTTGTAGAAGTATGGGTTCTCCGGCAGAAAACCGACCGCTTCCCGGCTCTCAACCAGGCGACTGTCACGGCCAAAAATTTCTGTCCGACCGTGGCTCGCGGAAACGAGGCCGAGGATGATTTTGAGGGTTGTGCTCTTGCCGGAGCCGTTGGGACCAAGTAACCCGTAAACTTCGCCCGGTTCGACCCGAAGATTGAGATCGCGTACTGCGACAATCGAATGTCGATGAAGTGGAACCGGGAAAGTCTTGGTCAGTCCCCGAATAGCGACGGCCGCATCAGTCATGGCGAATTTCAAAACCGCGCGCGGTGAGAGGTTTTTCTAATTTGTTCTCGGTTTGCTTGCGAATATGGGCGCGAAGTTCGCTCTCCGCGACAGCCTCGAGGAACGCGCGCACTTCATCTTCCTCTCCGTTAACCTGAAGTTCCACGCGGCCGTCAAGCAGGTTGCGCACCCAGCCGGTGACGTCGAAACCTTTGGCTACGTGCCGCACTGACCAGCGAAAACCGATACCCTGGACGTTACCCTCGTAAAATACCTGGAGCGAGATCATGCGGTGGGACTGGTATGACGCTAACAAAGACACGAAGGCGCGAAAGTCTAGCTCGGCTGAAAAGCTTGCGCGAAGCAAAGCGTTGCTCCGGGTCTTACTTATAAGAGTAGACAAGACAGAAGCTCCCCTCCTGCCCATCAATCAGATCGATCGAAACGAAGTACTGGCCGCTGTTTGCTGAAGCAAAGCCGGCCGCGGCTTTTTCCCCTGCATTATAACTCTCAGTCGTGATTCGCTTACCGCTCTCATCATAAACGCTCACCGCAATTTTTTTCGCTGCTTCGGTTGCGCCGACGGAGAACCAATACTGGTTTCCCGCGTAGAGATTCACTGCGATGAGGGTGTGATCGTGTGGCTTGATCGTCCCACACCAATGACCATCGCGAACCTTGAACCCCTCGTTTGTAAATGCGCCGGCGACATCGAGTGCGGTCTTGCGTGCTTGGACCTCACTCTCTGTCTCGGCGCGCGCGCAGACGCTGGCAGCGAGGGCAAAAACCCAAAACAAAATCTGCAAACGACGTTTCACTTCACCGGAGCCTTGTTCTCTATCTCGTCCATCACTTTTCCAACCGCTTCGTTGACCTTCCGCACTTCATCAACGCTGGGTGCTTTACCGAGCGGGAAAGAAACGAGCTTTTCAATCCCAGCGAGTTGATCGCTCACATCTTTGACGAGTGGCTCGCCGCGAAGGTCCGGCGAGATATTATCGACTTTTGACTGGATCAACCGGACGAGGGCAGGCTGCCGCAGAACTTTTGCGCTTCGTTCGTCATAATTTTGCATGATCACCGCGCTGACCACCTGGGTTCCGCGAATCCAGCCGCCCAAAGTGACAAGGATGACCAAATCTTCATCGCTGTGCGATTGCATGGACGATTTCACTTCGTTTTGTGTCGCTTCCAATTCTTCCTGCAGGGTGTCCCATTCGTTATTCTCAGCAAATTCGTTGATGCTATTGCCGCGACTGAGCAGGTTCTCACTTACGCCCAGCGCTTTCGAGAGCTTGATGATGTCTGACCCGATGTTTTTGACCTGCTGGCTGTCTTTGGCTTCGACGGCGATAAAACCATCGGCAATCAAGCCGCCGAGATTGAGTGCAATTTGCGCGCGATCGCGATACGTCATCGACATTGGACCGCGATACTGGCCCGACCAATTTGTTTTACCTGGCTTCTCGAGTGCCGCGAAAAGTTCGCCCGACGTCGGAATGCTGATAGAATCGCTTGTGACTGCCTTGGCCAGTTGATCAGCGGTCAGGCGTCCGGTCTCCGCTCCGGCCACTGCAAAAATGGCGCCCATGAAGCCGATCACACCGCATTTCGTCAAACGATTCATTGGTAGATTATCCGCGCCTGGACGAAATTACCAACCGGAAAGTCTGTCGCAAGAAAGAAGCTCAACCAGCGTCGGCTGTTCGCCAGCGACGAAGCTTAGTTGAACAGGGCGTTGCCCGCGCGCATAATTGCCGCTCAATTCCTCTGCCTCGGGATTTTAGATGTCAACGACTTCGATTCGCAACATTATCGGTCGCGAAATTCTTGATTCGCGTGGCAATCCGACGATTGAAGTCGATGTGCGCGTGGAAGGAGGCGCGCTTGGCCGGGCGGCGATTCCAAGTGGGGCGAGCACCGGTGAGCACGAAGCATGGGAATTGCGCGACGGCGACAAGGACCGGTTCAGCGGCAAAGGAGTGAAGAAAGCTGTCGCCAACGTTAACGACAAGATCGCGCCGGCCCTCAAAGGATGGGATGCACGCGAGCAAATAAAGATCGACAGCCGGCTGGTCGAGCTCGATGGGACGGCGAACAAGAAAAACCTTGGCGCAAACGCGCTGCTCGGCGTTTCGCTCGCAGTCGCGCACGCAGCGGCTTTCACGGAAAATGTTTCGCTGTTTCGTTATCTCGGCGGGGTTGAGGCCAGAGTTTTACCGGTCCCGATGATGAATATTTTGAATGGCGGCGCACACTCTGACGCACCGATCGATTTTCAGGAATTCATGATTGTGCCACGCGGCGCGCCTACGTTTTCAGAAGCGCTGCGTTACGGTGCGGAGGTTTTTCATTCCCTCAAATCCGTGTTGAAAGATCGACATCTTTCCACGGCGATCGGCGATGAAGGTGGATTCGCGCCGCAACTCGATTCCGCCGAGGACGCATTGGAGTCGATTATGACTGCCATTGAAAAAGCCGGCTACAAGCCGGGCGAACAAATTTTTATCGCACTCGATCCCGCCGCATCCGAGTTTTATGACGCTGAAAGCAACGTTTACGTCTTTGAGAAATCGGATGGTTCAAGGGAGACGGTCGAAGAGCTGATTGATTACTATGTGGATATTTGCGCGCGCTTTCCGATCATCTCGATCGAGGATGGCTGCGCCGAGAATGATTGGAATGGCTGGAAAAAATTGACCGGACGCCTCGGGGACAAGATTCAATTGGTTGGCGATGACGTTTTTGTCACGAATGTCGAATTTCTGCGCGAGGGAATTGCCGAGCATGTGGCGAATTCGATTTTGATTAAAGTGAATCAGATCGGCACGCTCACAGAAACTCTGGCGACGATTGATCTGGCAAAGGAAAATAATTACGGCGTGGTGATCAGCCATCGCTCCGGGGAGACCGAGGATACAACAATTGCCGACATTGCAGTTGCGACTAACGCCGGCCAAATCAAAACTGGCTCTCTTTGCCGGACCGATCGCGTCGCGAAATACAATCAGCTTCTCCGAATCGAGCAGGAACTTGGTGACAAAGCCGTGTACGGCATTAAGATGCGCTAAGTGGATCAGACCTACGGCGACTTCCGTGCGCGTCGCGAAGCCACAGTTTGGCAGCGACTTAACCGAATCCTTCGCGTCCTGCTCGTCCTCACAGTCTGGCTTGTGACTGTGAGCTTGTTCGTTCCGCCTTACAAAAGACTGATGCAAAGCAGGGCCGAGGTCGATGACCTGCAAGCACACGTAAACGAGCAACGGAGTTTGCTCGCGCGCCAGACACGCGAGGTCAATCTGCTCAAAACCGACGTGACCTATCTGGAAACGATTGCGCGCGATCGTCTCGACCTCATGAAGGAAGGCGAAACGATTTTTCGTCTTGAACCGGCGCGCGCTGTAAAATCCAGAGCCGGCGACTCCGCGCGACGCTAGGGCGGTTACCTGAACCTCCTTCCTTGCGGCATGGCAACATGGCGATTGAGATCAATCGTCCCAATCGCTTTGCGTCTTCGCGATGTGGGCGCTATCGTGTCGAATGACCGGCGAAGTCCACCCGATCGATACTCAGGGTTTGAAATCGCGTGTGCGCGAGTTGGGGAGGTTTCTTTGACGTCGAAAAGCTCCAAAAAAACCTAGCTGCGATCGAGGGGCGTATGGGCGCGCCCGATTTCTGGTCGAACCGTGAGCGCGCTCAGTGCGACGTCGAGGAAGTCTCACGTTTGCGTTCGCTTATCAATCCGTTTCGCGAGTTGGAACGTGAAATTGACGACTTTGATGCGTTGCGGGAATTAGCGGCAGAAGAGAAAGACGCGACCGCGCGAACTCAGGCAGAGAAGGAGGTCGTGACTGAACACGCCCGATTAATTCACAGGCTTGAGGAATTCGAGCTGGGCCAGTTTTTTTCCGGCGAAAACGATCAGGCCAACGCCTTTCTCACGATCCACTCCGGCGCGGGCGGCACCGAATCCTGCGATTGGGCCGATATGTTGCTGCGAATGTATCAGCGTTGGATCGAACGGAGCGGATTCAAATCACAAACCGTCGATATCCAGCAAGGCGAAGAAGTTGGCGTTAAATCGGTGACGCTGCTGGTGAGCGGCGAGTACGCTTACGGACATCTCCAGACCGAGCGGGGCGTGCACCGGCTCGTGCGTATTTCGCCTTTTGATGCAAACAAACGTCGTCACACTTCCTTCGCGAGCGTCGATGTTGTTCCGGAGATCGCCGATTCCGCCCCAATTGAAATCAATTCCGCTGATCTGGAGATCGACACTTTCCGGAGCGGCGGCAAAGGCGGGCAAAACGTGAACAAAGTGGAAACCGCTGTGCGGATTCTGCACAAGCCAAGCGGGATCGTGGTTGCCTGTCAGGCGGAACGCAGCCAGGGACGCAACCGCGAGCTCGCGCTTAAGATGTTGAAAGCGAAACTTTACGAAATCGAGCAGGACAAAAAACGCGCCGAGATCGATCGACAATATGG
>Ga0066709_100004161_pt1 | contig 11420 bp, 10 predicted proteins | sample GraSoiAngelo_158_FD_79665 | JGI IMG/M metagenome (GOLD analysis project Ga0066709, IMG submission 79665) | Grasslands soil microbial communities from the Angelo Coastal Reserve, California, USA - 14_1009_16_30cm | ecosystem: Environmental > Terrestrial > Soil > Grasslands | place: USA... | reverse complement strand
GATTGCAAGTCCCCTTTTGAAATCCGGCGTCATTCCCGGAAGTACAGACCTCAGTGCGCCCTCAGTTTCGGCTGCAGCTCAGCGGTTTCTAACTAGAATCAGGCTGTCGATTAAGGACAGCCTCATTGGGCTCGCCTCACGTTTGAACTGGATTCTTACATGGACGAAGTGCATACCCTCGTGACGCGCCATTTATAGACCATGAATCCGGATCTGGAAACTCGCCGTAAGATCAGCGTTCTGGTGGTCGACGACAGCGCCTTCATGCCTACCGCGCTCTCCCGCATGATCGCCTCCGAGCCCGATGTTTACGTCATGGAGTGGCACGCGACGGATCGGAGGCCATGGAAAAAATCGCGGCGCTCAATCCAGATGTCGTCACTCTCGACGTCGAGATGCCGGGACTCAATGGCGTCGAGACTTTGCGCTGCATCATGGCTCAAAGCCGCCGGCCCGTCATTATGGTCAGTGCCACAACCGAAAAAGACGCGGAAATCACCTTCAGCGCCCTCGGTGCCGGCGCATTTGATTATGTTCCCAAACAGCTGTCTTCGACCTCGCTCGATATCGTTCACATCCGGCAAGACCTGATCGCCAAGATCAAGGCGGCCGCACTCATCCGGGGGCTTGCGCTCGGCATGCGGAAACCTTCTCACGCCCGTGGACCCGGGCCAGCTCGAGCCCGAGATGTTCTCCATCGTGCCGGCAGTGGTCGCCATCGGCATATCTACTGGCGGTCCAAAGGCCCTTGACATGCTTCCCCTTTTCCCCCGCGATCTCCCCGTGCCCATTTTGATCGTGCAGCACATGCCGCCCGGCTTCACCGCTCCCCTTTGCCCAGAGACTGAACGAATTGTGCTCGGTCGCAGTTCACGAAGCCCGCCACCACGAACCTGTCCGCCCCGGCGTCGTCTACATTGCCTCGGCCGGAACTCACATGATTGTGGAACGGCCTTCCGATTCGCGCCCCTTGATCGCTCTTACCCCGGAGCCCGCACGTCACCTGCACGTGCCTTCCATCGATGTCATGATGGAATCCGCCGCTTCCGTTTTCGGCAGCCTAACCATGGGAATTATCATGCCCGGGATGGGCTCGGATGGAGCCCAGGGAATTAAGTCCATTCACCGTCGCGGCGGTATCACCCTCGGACAGGATGAGGCCAGCTGCGTCGTTTACGGCATGCCCCGCGCTTGCGCAGAGATGCGAGTCTGGCAGCGCGTAGTCTCCCTTGCTCAGATTCCACAACAAATCCTGCGTGCTACACGCTACCGAAAGCAGGCCTAGATCGCCTCTGGGGGGGATTCTAGTCTTCGCCCCAAGAAATTCTTATCGGGATCCTTCCGGCCCGACGCGCCCTTAAGCGACGCCATTCCTTATTTTGGACTCGTCAGGATCGTGCCATTGGGATCCAGCACAATCTTTCGTCCATCCACCGGGGCAGTCAGATGAAACGTCGTTTCCTCACCGTCGGCAAACACCCTCCCCAGAAAAACTGGACGCTTTCCGCCAATCACCGCATATACAGGGACAGAAGTCACCAAGTCGGCCGAAGCATCTTTCTGCACGATGGTCCCACTAACGATTGTGCTTGTCCCCTTCGCCGTGAACTTCACCGCCTTCAACTCTAACTTTGGCAAGTCCGTGCCGTTGATCCAACCATCCATAAACCAGTCCAGCGAATCTTTCCCCTCGTATCGCAGCGCAGGCGGCAGATCCTCGGCAAATACCGCGATGAGTTCCCGGGTGCTGATCGCCTTTCCCTGGTAACGCTCGCGAACCTTCCGCAAGGCACGAACGAACGGCTCATCGGCCCCGCTGATCTTCCGACTTTTCATTCGAGCGTCCTGCAACCAGGCATCCTGCAACATCGTTCGCAGCATATGAATCAGCCAAGTTCCCCGCCCGTAAGTGATCGCTTCGTAGCCTTCCGGAAAGTGTGACGACAACAGCCGCACACCCAACGTAACCGGTCCTGCATCCTTGGGCAACGCTCCATCCTTATTTTGTTCCACCAGATCCCGCCGGTATTTCTCCATGATTTCCCGAAATCCCGCCGGATTCTTTTCCTGGAGCATCATCAGAGCGCAATAATTCGCAAGTCCCTCCGAGAGCCATTGATCGCGATAAGTACTCCATCCAATCAGGTCCCCCCACCACTGGTGCGCCGTCTCGTGGGCCGGAATCTGCTCCACAAACGCGGTACGAGACGGATCAAGACGTAAGTCGGTACGCTCCCCTTCATTGAGGAAAGCGTATGACGAAAGAAAGACCAGCCCCGGCCAGCCTTGACTTTCGTGCCCCGGCATCTGCGTCAGCGCCAACCGGCTGTAAGGATACGGTCCGAAGCGCTCCGCATAATATTCGATCGCCCGCGCCGCTCGTTCCGCCAGGGGTAGCGCATTGCGCGCCGGCGATGGACTAACTGGAGCGATCACTTGAACTCTCGCATGTTTCGGCACGACATCTCCTGGAGTCGGTCGCATGATCTGTATCGGAGCACTCGGGAAATCTCGTTCCACGCCCGACGTGGCATAAGTCTCCACGATCACGTCTCCGGCCTTCGCGGTCGCAACCTTGTATTTGCCCAGGTTGAACCCCGCCAAAGGGATAGGCCGCTCCGAAACCCAGCGCATTGCCTGTTCGCCAGGATCGTTTGCGCTTGAGCTCGAGTTCATGCCAACCGGTTCTGGCTTCCCCGTTGCAACCAACGTCCAGCCCGGTGGATAGTGAAACTGAAGATCGAAGTCAGCCATCGACATCCCGCGATTGGGATACCAGGTCCCACGAGCACCCACGTACAACAGCCCACCGCCCGCCTCCGCCAGAACCTCTCCTCCGTAGACGAACTGCAGCTCAATCTTCTGCCCGGCACGTGTCGGCTCCGGTAAGACCACCGCCACAAGATCATTGCCTCGACGCGAAAGCTGCGTTCCTTCCATCGCTGGATTGTGGATGAACTCCACCGCCTGCCCATCCATCTGCACCCTCTCGATCTGAAGAAATCGCGAGAGTTCGAAAACCAACATCCTCGCTCCCTCTTGGCTTACCTCAAGCTGCAAGCGAGCGTCCGCATGGATTTTTTTCGGAGGCTCTACCGCGGTCGCGATCACATAGCGATGCACGGCCACCCAATCCCCGTGCCCTTTTTCAATGCCCTCCGTCTTCGGCACACTCTGTTCAGCTCGGTTGAGCGGCTGCTCGCTCGAAAACGCAGTCCAGACGTCGTAGTAAGTGCTCCCACTCTCGGCCGCGCGCGCCTGCCCCGCCTGCACTTGTTCTCCCGCCATCGAATCAAAGTAAACGTCGAAAATACCCCGCTTAGTCCCCAAAAGCCGGGCGTGCAGGATTCGGTCACTCGATCCTGCAAGTGAGGTCCTGTCTATTCCGTCCAATCCCTGGGAATTCTTCCCCACCGGAAGCAGTCGGCTGAACGTGACCAGCATTCTCATCGCGTCCAGCTGTGCAAGATTCCGAGCCGTGTCGCCCCACTTGGTTGCGAACTCCGCACCATCATCCGTTGCCCGCAGATCGGGTCTCAACTCCGCTGCCGTTTCGTCATTGAAGCGCAAGTACGCTGTGCTGAACCGCTCTTCCAGGATCGCCATCCCCGTGAACAGGCTCATCGACCTTCGTTCCACTTCGCCCCGAGGCGCAAGCAAGATCTCTCCATCCCCTTCGAAGAACGCTCCCGTGATCCGTCCCATCACGTCCTGCGTGAATGCAATCGTGCCATCTTCAAGCGTCATGTGAATTGCGGCCCGGTCGATGGCTGCGCCGCGCACGCGATACACCCGCGTCGGATCAAGCCCAACGCGCCCGAGTTGCAAGTACAGCGCTTCAGCCGGACCAGAGGAAGAAGCCCCGTCCGTGCCCGCCGTTGCGCCGAGCAAGGGCAGCGCCCACAGAGTCAGCGACACCAAAACCGCTGCTCGCAGCGTTCGTGCGTCGTGTAGTGCCGACACTTTCGTCACTTAGGTGAGAACCCTCCGGTTGCTAGAATGCGCCTGAATGCGCGCACGTGTCTCCATCTTCATTATATGGACGGCTTTCGCCGCGATTGGTGCCGAGGCGGACACCATTCACCTGAAAAATGGCCGCAAGATCCTGGCCGACCAGGTCCGCGAAAACGGTAATCACTACCAATACGAGATCGGTGACGATTCCTACGCCATACCCAAGTCCTTGGTGGATCACGTAGATGCCGGCGGCCCACCCGCCAGCGTCGCAACTGCGGGCATCCCGAAAGTGGCGGACCTACCCACCTTCGCGCCCGCGGACAGCCTGGCGAACGAAGGTGACCTTGTCGGCAAGATTATTAAGGAAGGGAAAGTCGATCCCAACGCACTCTCCACCCTGGACGGCAAAGGCAACGCCGAACTCAGTGCCACCGCAAGCTTCATCGCCGGCAAGTTTGAGTTCGAACACGGCAACATCAACGAAGCCCGCCGCTACTTCGAGGGCGCGTTACGCTTCCAACCGGAAAACTCCACCATCCTCATCTATTACGCCGCGCTGCTGGTACGCACCGGGAACGCCGCCCAGGCGCTGCCCTACACCCAACGCGCCGTCCGCGCCGCGCCCAACTCACCCGACGCGTACACCATGTTGGGATACGCCCAGTTCGCCTCTGACCGTACCAAGGACGCGATCGCTTCCTGGAAGCACTCGCTCAGCCTGCGCCCGGACGCAACGGTGCAACAATTCCTGGCGAAAGCGCAACGCGAGGAGAACACGGAAACTGACTTTGCCCAGCGGGAGAGCACTCATTTCGTCCTGCACTATGAAGGCCGCCAAACCTCCGAATCGCTGCGCGCGCAAATCCTGAGCGTCCTGGAATCCGACTATGACGATCTGGTCCGCGATCTCGGCACGCCGCCCCGCGACAATATTCTACTGAGGCTCTACACCGAACAGGCCTTTTTCGACGTTACCCGTGCTCCCTCTTGGTCGGGAGCCCTCAACGACGGCAAGCTCCGCATCCCGATCAGCGGCGTCAGTTCCATGACCTCCGAGCTGGCCCGCGTATTGAAACACGAACTGGCTCACTCCTTTATCAATCAGCTTTCAGCCGGACGCTGTCCCCCCTGGCTGCACGAAGGCATCGCTCAACTCCTAGAGCCCAGGAACCTGGGCAGGGACGGACGCGCTCTGGCCCAGCTATTCAAGACCCAACGCAACATCCCGCTGAACGTCCTCGAAGGCAGTTTCATGCGTTTTTACGGCACCGAAGCCTACGTCGCCTACGCCGAATCCCTCGCCGCAGTTTCCTACATCAATGATTCGTACGGCATGAGCGACGTCCAACGCATTCTGCTGCTCCTCAGCCAGGGCAGTTCCCCTGAGGCCGCGTTGCGCGCCACCATCCATTCCGACTATGGCCAGCTCGAATCCGACCTCGCAAAATACCTCGCTGACAAATACGGCAACTAGAGACGCTTGTGGGCCTATCCTTCCGTGCGTTCGCCGGATTGCCCGCCGTTCATTCCTGTGCTAGTTTCAATTTTCCTGCGATCCGTGAGATGCGCACCTTGTTCCAACACCGCGTTCCTGAACCTCCACTCGTGGTAGAACCGGTCCCCACCGTGTTCCCCGAGATCGAAGGAGCAGCCATGGCCGCGGTCTTCTCCGGCAAACGTGTCGCTGGAGACTTCTACGACGGCTTTCGCGCCAACTCCCACCGGATTCTGTTTGGCCTGCTCGACGTCGCCGGGCGCCGCGAAGACACACGCGGAATCCTCATCGCCACACAAAACATCTTCCGCAACATGGGATGTACCCTCTTTGCCGAGCCCGACATCAATGAATCAGACGCGATGACCGAACTCAGCCACCTGCTCAATCGCAGCGTACTTGAGACAGCCGGCGCTGTCCGCCCGTGTCCCGGATTCTTCGGCTGTTACAACGAACAGCTGGCAACTCTCTGCTACACCAATGCCGGACACACGCCCGGCCTGCTCCGCGACCATGGTGGAGTTGTCGAACTCCCGTCCACCGGCCTGCCCTTGGGCTTGTTTTCTCATGCCACATCCGACTCTCCCACCGTGGGTTTGGAGCCAAGTGCAGCTCTTTTGCTGGTTTCAAGGGGCGTAGTCGAGGGCAGAGATAAGCATAAGGGAGATCCGGCATTCGGACTGAAGCACGTGAAGGACCTCTTTCGGGACGATCCGCTGCTCGACCCCAAAGCTCTGTGCATTTCCATTCTGAATGCAATTGGAGAGTGCGAATATACCTTGCCTATCCACGACGACCAAACCGCGCTCGCCTTCGTGCGGAACCCCTGACCTACCTCTGGCGTCCCCAAAATTCAAGCTGGCGTCAAATCCAGGAGATGGGACACGAGTCTGCCCAAACAGAGTAAAATATCGCAAAGGCCCCATCCGACCAAACCCGCAAGACCACGCAGCGTGGGGCCACCTTAATATTTATGAAAAAGCTCTGCATTCTAAGCATCATTTTCGCCTGTTTTCCTGTTCTCGCAGGAGCCCAGGTCGTCGAAGAGATCATCGCCCGCGTCAACAGCCAGATCGTCACCCGTTCGGAGTTCGCCCGCAGCAAAGACCAACTGAAAGAAGAAGCTAAGCAGCAGGACCCGGGCAATGCCGACCGGATCTATGCGGAACGTGAAAAAGATGTTCTCCGCGATCTCATCGATCAGCAACTCCTCCTCGAAAAAGGCAAGGATCTCAGCATCAGCGGTGACACCGAGCTGATCAAGCAGCTCGATCAAATGCGGAAAGACATGAAGCTCGAGAGTTTGGAAGAGCTCGAGAAAAAGGCTACCGAACAAGGCATCTCCTGGGAGGACTTCAAGCAAAACAAGCGCAACCAGATCATCACGCAGAAGGTGATTGGGGAAGAAGTCGGTCGACACCTCGCCATGACCGAGGAGGAAGCGCAGAAGTTCTACAACGAGCACAAGAGCGAGCTGGAACAGCCCGAGGCAGTCCATCTCAGCGAGATCCTCGTGGCCCCAAAAATTCCCGCTGATGCCACGCCGAAGACGACGGGCACCGACGGCAGCCCATCCGAGCCCGCAATCTCAGCCGATCAAAAGGCAGCCAACGAGGCCGCCAAGCAGGCCACAGAAGCGGCGGCGCTCTCTGCCGCAGAGGCAAAAGCCCATGACCTGCTCGATCAAATTCATAAGGGCGCAACCTTCGAAGAGATCGCCAAGAAATATTCCGACGGCCCTTCCGCCGCTCAGGGTGGCGAGCTCGGTATTTTCAAGCGCGGCGCATTGGCCAAGGAACTCGAAGACAAGACCTTCGCGATGAAGGCCGGCGAGGTCTCCGACGTGATCCGCACCAAGCAGGGTTACGTGATTCTGAAAGTTGTCGAGCACCAGGCAGCCGGCATCCCTCCACTGAAAGACGTTGAACCCAAAATTCAGGACGCTCTCTATTACCAGAAGTTGCAGCCCGCCCTGCGCGCCTACCTTACCAAACTGCGCGAAGAGGCCTACATCGACATCAAACCCGGGTTCGTCGACAGTGGAGCCAGCCCCAATCAGACCAAGCCAGTCGAAACCACCACGGCAAAAGAAGCCGACGCCAAGAAACTAAACAAGAAGAAAAAGAAGCTAGGCATCCTCTAATTTTAGGGATCTACCTTTATGGCGTCATCCCGAAGCCCCGCGCTTTCACCAGCGGGGCGAGGGATCTCGCGTGCAGGTTATCTTGACGGAACCACTTCAGCGCCCTATTTCGCGGATCTGAGGCGCTTCCCTCGCTTATACTCAATGAGCACATGAAGGACTTCTACATCTGCGACTGCACTCGCCACGAAAACAAAGTCATCACCTCGACCTTCGTAGTAGTAGCCAAGCAGATCAAGCCCAAGAAAACCGGTGAGCCTTACATCGCCCTAACGCTAGGCGACCGTAGCGGCCAACTGGAAGCCAAAATGTGGGACAATGTCGAAGAAGTCCTCGACGCTTTCGAGCAGGACGATTTCCTAAAGATCAAAGGCCTCATCAACAAGTACAAGAATCGCTTCCAACTCACCATCCACAAGCTGCGCAAGCTCGGCGACTCAGAAATCGAATTCGACGACTACCTTCCCAAGACCACGAAGAACATCGACGACCTCTGGCAGACTCTCGCGGCCTTTGTAGTTTCTTTTCAGAACCCGTATCTGCGCTCTCTGCTGCAGGCCTTCATGGCCGATCCGGAAATCGCCGCCTCCTACCGCAATGCGCCCGCCGCCAAGACTTTGCATCATGCCTACATCGGCGGCCTGCTCGATCACGTGGTCTCATTGTTCCGCTCCGTCGAGTTGATCAGTCAGAACTATCCCCAGATCAACCGCGACCTCCTCCTCGCCGGAGTGTTTCTCCACGATATTGGCAAGATCCACGAACTCACCTACAACCGCTCGTTTTCCTACTCGACGAAGGGCCAACTGCTGGGCCACATGGTCATCGAACTGGAGATGCTGCACGCCAAGATCGCTCTCGTTCCCGACTTCCCCGCAGAGCTGAAGACGCTCCTCGAGCACCTCATCATCAGCCATCACGGCCAGTACGAGTTCGGCTCTCCGAAATTGCCGATGTTCCCTGAAGCGCTCATGCTGCATTACCTCGACGACCTCGACTCCAAGATGGAAGCCATGCGCGCCCACTTCGAGCGCGAGGGCGATCAGGAGAGCCCGTGGACCAGCTACAATCCCTCGCTCGGCCGCCCTCTGCTGAACACAGAAAAGTTCTTGTCTCCGAAGAAGGCTGCTGCCACGGAAAACTCTGCGGACGCGTCCGCTTTGGAGTCCGAGACGGGAACTGCGAGCAACCATCACGACCAAACTCCGACCTTGCCTGGACTTGACCCGCAGCGATAACCTTTTTCAGATCAAGCGTTGCCGGTATCAGGAGAAGCCATGCCTAAGACGACAACCTCCCGCGAATCTGTGCCTGCCGCCGGTCTGCCCGACGTACCACCCTTGTACGGACTCAAGCCCCGAAAGCAGTATCTCCCATTCAGTCATGCCGAGAAGCGCCTCGCAGAGTCGCGGAACTACTGGATCTGCACCGCGCGCCCCGACGGCAGACCTCACTCCATTCCGGTGTGGGGCTTCTGGATCGAGGGTGCACTCTACTTCGGCACCGCACGCTCGTCCCGCAAGGCCCGCAATCTTGCCCACAACGGCGCTGTCTCCATTCACCTGGAATCCGGAGACGATGTCGTGATTCTGGAAGGAAATGCCGTCGAGGTCGACCTCAACGATGCAGCGACTTTCAAGAATCTCGACGGCGCCTCACGCGAAAAGTACAAAATGCCTCTCATGATCATCCCCGAAGAAAGCGTGCTCTATTCCGTCCATCCCCGAACTGTACTGGCGTGGACCGAGAAGAATTTCCCAAAGAGTGCAACCCGCTGGAAATTCGGGACCACCTAACCAGTAGCTCAAATCGGGAGGAGAGAGCACTCCGGACGACACACTTTCGATTACCCGCACCTGCTGCTTCCCATTGCTACCCCGAACCCAGTTCCGGTACATTGGCAACGATGGAGGTTCCTATGCGTTCACGGTTAGTCCTTCTTACCCTAAGTTTCTATTTGACTCTGGCTCTGCTCGGCTGCACCAGCAAGCCTGCTCCGGACGACAACAACGCGAACGGTACCGGACAGGCCAGCGACAGCGCCAACGCTGGCTCCGGAAAGAGCGGCGGCACAGAACGCAAGGAAGCCAGAGAAAGAAAGAGGCAGGTTGTGCCCGCCGGCACCACCATCACCGTCAGCCTGGGCTCCGCGATTGGCTCGAAGCTCAGCCAACCCGGTCAGACCTTCAACGGATCGGTAGCGAAGGATGTTGTGGCGGGGAACGAGGTCGTGATTCCGCGCGGTGCAAACGTGACCGGCACCGTGACCGACGCGAAACCCTTGGGAAGGTTCAAGGGAGGGGCTGAACTGCAAGTTCGCCTCGAATCCGTCACATTGAACGGCGCTGACGTACCAGTTCAAACTGCTGCGAGGACTTTCACCGCCAAAGGTAAAGGCAAGCGCACAGCGATCATGACCGGTGGAGGCGCCGCTCTTGGAGGAATTATCGGCGGCTTGGCCGGCGGTGGCAAAGGCGCAGCGATCGGAGCGCTGGCTGGCGGCGGTGCCGGTGCCGGAGGCGCGGCGTTTACCGGCAACAAGGACATCGTCCTCCCCGCCGAGACTGTTGTCAGCTTCGAGCTTTCGCAACCACTCGAAGTCAGATAAACAGATCGAGAGGTCAGATAGACAGATCGGATCGAAAAACAGCTTCTATCCGCCCGCGCCGCTCCTCGGGCTTGTCTTCTGTTTTTGGCCCGAAACATTCTTTGTCAGAGCAGCACCAAAGCACCATGGTCGACTTCAACCGCTTCGAAGTTCTTACCTTCGATTGCTATGGAACTCTGATCAACTGGGAAGCCGGCATTCTCTCCGCCCTTCACCGCATCCTTGCGGCCCACGGCCACACGCTGGAAGACGCCGCGCTTCTGAAACTCTATGGCGACTTTGAGGAACTCTCCGAACAGGGCCCCTTCCATCCCTATCGTGAAGTGCTGCAATCTGTAGTCCGCCGCTTCGGCGCGCAACTCGGATTCTCTCCCACGGACGAAGAAGCCCGCTCCCTCCCCAATTCGCTCTCCGGTTGGCAACCTTGGCCCGACACCATCGACGCCCTTCATCAACTAAAAACGCGCTTTCGCCTGGCAATTCTCTCCAACGTCGACGACGATCTCTTCGCCGCGACGCGTCCCCAGTTGCAAGTGGAATTTGACGAGGTAATCACGGCGGAGCAGGCAAAGGCTTATAAGCCGTCGATGAAGATGTTTGAGCTGGCCTTGAAGCGCGTGAAGGCCCCCGCCCACCGCGTGCTCCACGTGGGCCAAAGCATCTATCACGACATCATTCCCGCGCAATCTCTCGGCTTGGCCACGGTTTGGGTAAACCGTCCATCGGCCAGAGCCGGAGTAGGAGCAGTAAAAGCCGCCGAAGCCAAGCCCGACCTGGAAGTCAAGAACCTAGCCGAGGTAGCCGAAGCCGCCACCAAAGCTTGAGTTCCGGTGTCTCCTCCGCGAACTCTGCGGCATTTCTCCGCGAACTCTGCGATAAGATTTTTTCTTTTTGCCCCTGAAGCTAGAAATTAGCCGGAATCTTCACCACTCTCTTCCGGATAGCCCACATAACAAGTTCCGCCTTGTTATGGATACCCAGCTTCCGCATGAGATTAAACTTGTGCGCGTCCACCGTCTTAATGCTCAAGCCAAGAACGCTGGCCGCAGACCGCACCGTGCGTCCCTCAGCCAGCAACTTCAATACCTCGCGCTCCCGCGCCGTCAAAACTCGCTTTCGCGGTAAGAGCGCCTCGGTCGCATTCCACTCGCCGACCCCTTGCTGTGGCATTTCACGCACACTGCCCCAGCCGTCGTAGTGGCTCGTTGTCACCATCG
>Ga0066709_100004160_pt1 | contig 11423 bp, 7 predicted proteins | sample GraSoiAngelo_158_FD_79665 | JGI IMG/M metagenome (GOLD analysis project Ga0066709, IMG submission 79665) | Grasslands soil microbial communities from the Angelo Coastal Reserve, California, USA - 14_1009_16_30cm | ecosystem: Environmental > Terrestrial > Soil > Grasslands | place: USA... | reverse complement strand
CACCCGCACGTTCACGAGGTACGTCTCCCGGATAAATGCACAGGGCTGATGCAGTAGGAAACTGAAGCTACGGGACGGCATTGAGAAACGAAGGCCAGTAGAAAGGTCGTCACATCTTTCCTTCATCCGCGGACGGCCCATAGATCGCCGGCACTGGGGCGTCGTTCAGCCGCAAGTACACGGTCAACTGCCCTCGATGATGCGCCAAGTGACTGAACACAGCATCGCGAATCATGATGTATCGAGGCTGCTCACTTACCACCTTGCCGCCGGTTATGAACCTCCACGGGGTCATAAGATGTTCGTCGGTCGTGTTGGCCAGCGCCTCGCGCGCTTTCGCGACAGCGTCGTCGAGCACTTGCACCAGGTCGCGGCTTGAGGACACCACTTGCGGCCTGAATTTGGCGCTACCGGGCGAAATCAAGTCCAGCTCGTCCTGGTTGATCATGAAGGCAATCCACGCTGGCATGGTCGCGACAAGCGCCGCCAGATACCCCAGCAGCATCGATTTTTCGTGCGGCTTCCAGTCGTTACGTCCTTCAGGCACGCGTTCCAGCGCGCGCCGTGTAGACGCAGCTTCCTTCTCCAGTTGATCTAAGAACAGATCCTTCAGCTTCATATGTTTCTCCTCACCCGCAAGCGCGTGCCGCGCACCCGGCTGTGCATGGCCGTCAGGCCCCGGATCAACTACCGGGCGACTGACTTGCGGTGCTCGTAGCGTTCCAGCAGGCTCGCTCATCCCTGTCCTGTTCAACTCGGCCTCATTTAGAGGCCTTCCAGTATAGGGGAGATTTCTAATCAACACGGAAGGGGGATACTATCACCGGGCGCAACACAAAAATGATGTTACACGCTTGTGCAAAACGCCTGGGATGCACAATCCAAGCATCGTACGCAAAATATTCCACGGGGTGTTTCGGCCGAAACCTAAACGAGGGGCAGGTCTTCATCGAAGTCGCAGGCAGGGCGTGTCGGCCCGGCCCTTTGTGGCCTTGACCTGTCCAAAGTGAGTGCAAAGACGAATGCTCATTGCTGCCAGCCGCCGCCGAGCGCTTTATAAAGCTGAACGAGAGTCTGATACTCGTTGCCTCGGGCCTGCGCCAAGGTGAGTTCAGCAGCGTAGAGCGACCGCTGACCGTCGAGAACTTCGAGGTAAGTTGTGATCCCTCCGCGATACCGCGAGAGCGACAAATTCACTGAATCCTGAAGGTCTTTTGCTAATTCCCCCTGGCGCACGCGGACCTGGTGATACTTCTGGTACCCGATCAGGGCGTCCGACACATCGCGAAAAGCAAGTTGGATGGCCTGCTTGTAAGCGATCAGTTCCTGTCGCTGCTGGGACTCCGCCAATCGCAGATTCCCGCGCAGCGCGCCGCCCGTAAAGATCGGCTGAGTCACCTGCGCGCCATACGACCAGATTCCAGCGTGGGAACTCATCAAGGCAGCGAAAACGCTACTTCGCCCGAAAGCTCCGCCTCCCGAGCCTGTGAGGGAGATGCTGGGGAAGAAGGCCGCTTTAGCAACGCCAATCTCAGCATTGGCCGCAATCAGATTCTGCTCGGCCTGGCGAATGTCTGGCCGGCGCTCCAGCAGGGCTGAAGGCAGGCCCGGCGGTACTGTCGGAGGGAGCGGCTGCTCAACGAGCGGGAGTCCGCGCGGGACGCTTTCCGGATAACGGCCGAGAAGAATGCTGATCGCATTCTCCTCCTGCCCGATCTGTCTCTCCAGGTCTGGAATTTGAGCGTTCGCCGTGTCCAGCACCTGTTCCGCCTGAAGCACGTCGAGGTTCGTGCCCACGCCATGCGAGAGTCGCAGCCTGGTCAATTTGATAGCGTCTTGCTGTGATTTCACGGTGCCCTGAGTGATGCGGAGTTGCAGGTCGAGATCGAGAAGCTGGAAGTAGTCACTGGCCACGTCGCTCACCAGCGTCAGGATGACGGTCTGCTGCGCGTCTTCGCTAGCCACGAGCTCGGCTCGTGCAGCCTCGGTGGCTCGGCGCAGGCGTCCGAAGAAGTCCAACTGGAACGCGGCATCCGCAGTGAGGACCAGGAAGTTCGACTTCGATTGGAAGCTGTACTCCTTCCCGCCGCTGGCACTACTACTTCCCAGCACCTGCGGGAATTGGTTAGAACGCGTAATACCAAGCTGCGCCCTGGCGGCTCTGATGCGCTCTGCTGCTGTTTGCAGATCGTAGTTCTGTTTCAACGCCGTCCGGATCAGCTCTTGCAGCTGTGTGTCCTGGAACACTTGCCACCAGCGAAGGTCGGCGTATGATGCCGTTTTAGCCGGCGCCTGTGTGTTCCCGTTCAGATCGCGATAGGCTGTGGGAACCTGCACCACGGGCCGGTGGTACTTGGGTCCGACCTCGCAGCCCGCGATGATACCTATCGATAACACGGTAGCGATCAATAGCTTTTTCATAGGCGATTCCTGCAAGTCTTTCCTGCCGCTGATCAGTCGGAAGTTCATCTCAGTTACCGTCCGCAGGCGCGGGTTCCTGTGACATGGCGCCGGAGGCTTGCGGCAGGCGTGCAGCGGCTTCCCTGCCGCCAGACCACTTCTCCACCAGGTAGAAGATCGCCGGGATGAAAAAGATGCCGATCGCGCTGGCCGCGAGCATACCTCCGACAACCGTGGTGCCCATCACCTGGCGAGCCACGGACCCGGCTCCGCTCGCCATCCACAGCGGCACGCAACCCAGAATGAAGGCGAGCGAGGTCATCAGGATCGGCCGCAGCCGAAGCCTTGCGCCTTCGAGCGCAGCGTCAACCAAGGGTGTCCCCTTCTCGTACTCTTCCTTGGCGAATTCGACGATCAAGATGGCGTTCTTGGCGGCCAGCCCGATGAGCATCACCAGGCCGATTTGCGAGTACACATCGTTCTCGATCTGCACCATGTAGTCCGGCAGGAAAGCGCCCAGCACTACTCGGCGCAGCCACAAGACTCCGAAAGCACCGAATACTGCTACGGGCGTGCTCAGCAAGACACTGAAGGGCAGCGTCCAGCTTTCGTACAACGCCGCCAGAATCAGGAAGACGAACAGGAGCGAAAAACCGAAGATCACCCAGACCGGCACGCCTTCCTGCGCCTTCTTCTCCTGAAATGACATGCCCATGTAGTCGTAGCCCATTTCGCGCGGCATGGTCTGCTTGAAAACTTCCTCGAGCGCCGCCGTCGCCTGGTCCGAGCTGTAGCCGGGCGCGGCGCTGCCGACGATCTGCGCTGCGCGATACTCGTTATAGCGCATGGTGAACTCAGGCCCGGAGCGGGCCTCAAACCTGGTCAGCGCGGATAGCGGCACCATCTCGCCGCCGGCGCTGCGGACGTAGAACTGCCCGACGTTGTCCAACTTTGCCCGGTAGGGTGCCTCCGCTTCTACATAGACTTGCCACTGGCGCCCGAAGCGATTGAAGTAGTTGACGAACACCCCGCCCATGAAAGCCTGAATGGTGCGGTAAACATCACTCAGCGGCACGCCCTGCTTCAGCACTTTGTCACGGTCCACATCCACGAATTTTTGCGGCACGCTCGGCAGGAAGGTGGTGCTGATGAAACCGATCTCGGGACGCTTCCGGGCCGCCGCCAGGAATGTGGTCAGGTTCTTGGCGAGGAATTCGACATCCTGGCCCGAGCGGTCCTCGAGGGCGACAGTGAATCCCCCGGAAGTGCCGACGCCGGGTATGGCCGGCGGCGAAAAGTTGAAGGCGATTCCTTCGGGAAGCTTACTCAGCTCCTGGTTCAAGCGCGCCTTGATCTCCTGAAACTGCTGTGCCCTTGTCTTGCGCTGGTCCCAGGGTTTCAGCGTGACAAAAAAGAAGGCGTTGTAGCTGGTCCGCACGAAGCTGAGCAAGCTGAAGCCAACCACGCTCGTGGTGTACTGGACGCCCGGCGTCCCGGCGAGGACTCTTTCAATGTCTCGCGCCGCGGCGCTTGTGCGTTCGAGTGATGCCGCATTCGGAAGCTGAAGATTGATGAACATGTAGCCTTGGTCTTCATCGGGCAGAAAGCTCTTCGGCACTCTATTGGCGAAGAAGCCCGCTGCCACGCCGAAGGCTGCCAGGGCGACCAGGGCGACGGCGCCCTTGCGGATTACCGCACCGCTGAAACGGACGTAGCCATGGGTGGCACGGCCGAAGACTCGATTGAACCCCTCAAAGAACTTTCCCAGCGGCCCACGGCTCTTCCGGCGAGGCCGCAATAGCAACGCGGCCAGCGCCGGACTGAGCGTGAGGGCGTTGAAAGCCGAGAGGACCACCGAGATGGCGATGGTCACGGCGAACTGCTGGTAAAGCTTCCCTGTGATTCCCGGGATGAACGCTGTGGGCACGAACACCGCCGAAAGAACGAGGGCGATGCCGATGACCGGCCCGGAGATTTCCTCCATTGCTTTGAAGGCGGCCTCTTTGGGGGCCAGCCCTTCTTCGATATGGCGCTCGACCGCCTCCACGACCACGATGGCGTCATCCACCACCAGTCCGATCGCCAGCACCAGACCGAAAAGCGAGAGCGTGTTGATGGAGAACCCAAACAGCGGAAAGAACACGAAGGTGCCCACCAGCGAAACCGGCACGGCCAGGAGTGGGATCAGCGTTGCGCGCCACCCTTGCAGGAAAATGTAAACCACCATCACAACCAAGGCGATTGCGATCAGCAGGGTCTTGAGGATTTCCTTCATTCCTTCGGTCACGGCACTGGTCTGATCCAGCGATACGACGTAGTCGGTGTCCTGGGGAAAACGCTGCTTCATCTCCGACATCAGCTTCTTCACACCCTTGGCCGTATCCAGCGCGTTGGAGCCGGGTAGCTGGTAGACCGCGACGATGGCGGTCGGGTTGCCGTTCAGCCGGCTGACAATGCTATAGTCCTGCGCACCCAACTCAACGCGGGCGACGTCCTTCACTCTCACCGTCCCGCCATCCGGTCTTTCGCGGACCACGATCCCGCCGAATTCCTCGGGCGACAGCAGGCGGCCCTGGGCGCGGACGGAGTAGGTATATTCCTGGCCTTTGGGCGCCGGCTCGCCGCCGACCTTTCCGGCCGGATTCACGGTGTTCTGCGCCTGAATAGCATTGGCGACGTCCGTCACGGTGATGCCGAGCTTAGCCAATTGGTCGGGCTTGAGCCACAGGCGCATGGCGTATTGCCCTGCGCCGAACACCTGGACCTGGCCCACGCCGGGCAGGCGGGTGATGGGATCGGTAAGGTTGATGTAGGCGTAGTTCGCGAGGAACTTCGCGTCGTAGCTGCCCTGCGGCGAATACAAGCCGATCAGCATGAGGGGGGCGGTTACTGATTTGCGCACTGTAATCCCGTACTGTGTCACGTCAGCCGGGAGCTGAGAGGCGGCCTGAGTTTCGCGCGATTGAGTAAGGATCAGATCATCGTTCGGGTCTGTTTTCACGTCGAAATCTACAATGAGCGTGGTTGATGAGTCGCCGGTAGCGTTCAAGGAATACATGTAGTTCATGTTGTCCACGCCGCTCATCTGCTGTTCGATGGGCGTGGCCACGGCCTGCTCGAGCGTCTGCGCGTCCGCTCCGACATAAGTCGCCAGCACCTGGATCTCGGGCGGTACGATGTTCGGAAACTGGGCCACAGGCAAGGTTGTGATACTAATGGCGCCCACGATCACCGTAAGGATTGCGATCACCATCGCCACAATAGGCCGCTTGATGAAGAACTTTGACATGAGCTTATCCCTCAATCCGTCGAGATCAGAGCTGCTGAATATGGCTTGCGTCCGGCCTCAGGGCCGCTTCACCACGACCGTGGAGTTTGCGGGCCGAAAGGCTGGAGACGGTTAGCGAGCTTGCGTTTCGCCCTGCCGGACTTGGGCGCGGGCCTCCGTCGCGAACGGAACCGGGTTCACTTGCATGCCCGGCATAACTTTCTGCACGCCTTCGGCGACGACGCGTTCGCCCGGCTTCAGTCCGTCTTCAATCACCCACAGGTTATCTACGCGCTGGCCTACCTTGACTGCCCGGACGTTAACTTTGTTCTGGCTGTCCACGACCGCCACCTGGTAGCTGCCCTGGAGCTCCGTAACCGCTCTTTGCGGCACCAGAAGAGCGCCCGGCTTGGTCGCCGTGACCGAACGGACCCGGCCATACTGACCAGGACGGAGAACATTTCCGGGGTTAGGAAACAGACCGGCGATGCGAATTGCCCCGGTGTTCGGATCCACGGCACGGTCGGCAAAATAGAACGTGCCTGGTTGTGGGTAGACAGTTCCGTCAGACAGAATCAATTCCAGCCGAGCGGGCCGCGCCGTTGTTCCCCGGCCGCCTCTGCTCGAAGCCTTTACGCTGTAGTTGTAATGCGCCGCCGCTTCCATGTATTCCTGCTCGCTGACGGTGAAATATGCCTTGATCGGGTCAAGCGTCGAGACGGTGGTCACGGCTCCGCTGCTCGGGCTTACCAGGGCGCCGACTTGTAGCTGTGCGATTCCGGCGATCCCGTCGATCGGCGAGGTAAGCCGAGTGAATTCTAGGTTAAGCTTGGCGGTTTCAACCGCGGCCTCAGCCGCCTGAATCTGAGCCTTGGCTGTTGCCACCGTAGCCTTTGCGGCAAGATTGTTCTGGATGGCGTTGTCAAGATCCTGTTGGCTTGCAGCCTGCGCCTTTGCGAGCGGTGTGTATCGGTCAACGTCGAGCTGGGTTCTCACTTGATTGGCCTCGGCGTTGGCGAGCTGCGCTTTCGCCTGAGCCAACTGCCCCTTCGCCTGGTCGAGCGCCGCCTGAAACGGTCGCGGATCAATTTCAAAGAGCACCTGGCCTTTTTTGACGAAAGATCCTTCTCGGTAGTCCTGCCTGAGCAGATAGCCCGCTACCTGCGCCTTCACGTCAGCATTGACGAGTCCATCCAGCGTGCCGATCCATTCGCCGTAGATGGGAACATCTTTTTGCCCCACCGACGTGACCTCGACCGCGGGTGGAGCTGCCGGCTTCCCTGCTGGCGCGGGTTTCGAGCGGGCCGTGACCACCAGCAAGACCGCGGCGACCAAGGAAATGGTGGCCCACATCATGCGCTTACGGTTCGCGAAGATATTTGTTTTCATTTGTGCTCCTATCAGCGTGTGCTGCGCAGAGTATGCTGGATCGTTGGGTCTGCCTCTGTCACTGTGGCCACCATCGATTTATGCGCGCTCTCGGGCTACTGGCGTATATACCTGGTGCGCTTCCTTTTCGAGCTCTTCGACCAGGCATCTCGTGTTAACCCCTTTCGCGATGAACCGCACGCCCTCGATGCACATCGCGGCGAGGATTCTCTTCCCACTCTCGTCCACGAGTGTGATGTCGCGCAGGTCCACGATGCACATCCGCCCTCGACGCGCCTCCCGTGTGCTGTTCCAGGCTGATTCGAGGTCCGAGACCCAGGGCTCTGTAAGCTTGCCTTCCAAAACGAACTTCTGCTCGGTCGAGGTTTCCAGGATCGTGACTCTCAGCATTTCGTGTTGCTCCTACTGGTGAATAACGAAATGCACCTTACGTGCCAGTGATGCCGGGCTTGGTTTCTCACCGGGAAGACGCTGACTGGGAGATGCTTATAAAAGAAGTGGGCCTGTGAAGGAGGAACAAGGTGCCGAGATTTCGATGCTGGCCGGTCGGCGGTCTGCCCGCGGGTTGGCACCCCTTGAGGTTCGCGGAGACAAAGATGGGGTTTGGATCACCTGCCAGGACGGGTCAGCTGCAACTTTCGCATGCGAAACTGCAAGGTGGAACGCTTGAGGCCCAGGCGAGCCGCAGCCCCGTTCGGTCCACTCACAACCCAGTTCGTGTCCTCGAGAACCGACTGGATGTATTTACGCTCGGTCTCTTCCAGGGTGTCGTAATGGTTGGAGTTCGCGGCCGAAGGACGCAGCTTGAGATCGCCGAGGACAACTTTCAGAACTGGTCCCGCGGACAGGATCACCGCCCGCTCGAGCACATTCTGCAGCTCGCGAATATTGCCGGGCCAGTGGTATCGGACGAGAGCATTCATGGTTTCGGACGGAATAGTATCGATGGTCTTGTTCACACGGCGGGCAAATTGTTGAGCGAAATGCCGTACCAGCAGAGGGATGTCCTCCGGGCGCTCGCGAAGCGGGGGAACATGGACGGGGAAGACGTTCAGGCGATAGAAGAGGTCCGCGCGGAACGCATGCTCCTCAACCATGGCGGCCAGATCACGGTTCGTCGCAGCAATCAGACGAGCATCCGTGTGGAGAGTGCGCGAGTTTCCCAGTCGCTCAAACTCGCGCTCTTGTAAGACGCGCAGGAGCTTCGGTTGCAACTCGAGAGGGATCTCTCCGACCTCATCCAGGAAGATTGTCCCGTGGTTCGCCAGTTCGAACCGGCCGATCCGCTGCGCGACGGCACCCGTAAAGGCGCCCTTCTCGTGCCCGAAGAGCTCGCTTTCGAGCAAACCCGTCGGAATGGCGGCGCAATTCAGTTTCACGAAGGCGCCGGAGCGGCGTGAGCTGCGGTCATGAATCGCGCGCGCGATCAATTCCTTGCCGGTGCCCGTCTCACCGTAGATCAGCACGGTCGAATCCGTGGGCGCCACCGTTTCCACCTGCTGGAGTGCCCTGCGGAGGGCGGCGCTTTCGCCCACGATCTGTTCGAAGTTCAGCTCGGTCCGGATCTCGTCTTCCAGATACAACTTCTCTTGCGCGAGCCCGTCTTTGAGATCGGCAATCTGCCGATAGGCACACGCGTTCTCCACCGCGATGGCCACTTGGCTGGCCACCTGAGAAAGGAAATCGACCTCATCCTGATTGAAGACATTCTCGCCCACGCTGGCCAGCGCCAGGACTCCGAGGGTTCGGTCTCGGCTGACCAGAGGCAGGAAGCATGAGGACTTGATACCCTCACACGCGATCGTACAGTGTTCCTCAGGATCAATTTCTGCCGTGTCCCCAGTTGCGTCGGAGTGGTTCACGACCAAGGGCTTGCCTGTCTGGAACGACACGGCCAAGGGCGACTTGCCGATCGGAATCAAGTGTTCTTCCTTAATGCATCCCTTACTTTCCGGGAAGTCGAGCGCATACACGCGCAACTGCCGGGTGTCCGAATCCGGCAGCACCACACCGACGCTATCACACTGCATCACACGCCGAACGCTCGCCGAGATGGCTCGAAGCAGGTCCCGCAGCTCCAGGTTCGAGACAACCTGGTTGGTGACATCAAGGAGCAATTGCAGTCGATTGCGCTCGCGCTGCAACTCTTCCTGCTTGCGATGCAAGGCTGCCTGGGCAAGCTGGGAGGTCTCGAGGTTCAGGGCATCATCAATCGCCAGCGCGACCTGGTTCGCGACCAGCTTCAGAAAGCAGACCTCTTCTTTGTTATAAGCGTCCACCTCTTTGCTGGCCAGGGCCAGGCCACCGAGGCGGCGATGCCCTGTCGTCAAAGGAAGGGCACATAGGGAACGAATCCCAAGGTCCTTGAGCAGCGCGGCTACCGCCGGGAATCCAGTCTCCTGGTCTAAAGAGGGAATCATCAATGGCTGTTGATGTTGGTACACCCACCAGGTCATGGTGTCTTCCGCGGCGAGTTTCGGGGCCGTGATGGGCGCACCCGTTTCGTCGAAGATGCGCAAGCAAACCCGCTCTGCCTGCTCGTCGTAAACGCCGACGATCAGACAGTAGAAGTCCACAACTTCGCGCAATTGGCTCGAGAGCACACGCAGCAGTTCCTCCGGATCGCGATTCGCCATTAGGGTCACCGAAACGCGAAAGAGCGCTTTGTACCGCTCTTCTAAAGACGCTGCGCGCCCTGTTTGGAATGCGGCACCCATGCCCAAATGTGGCTACCTCCAAGCGAGATGGAGATTGGATGCCGCGGGCCGCCCCTAGGATCGAAGCATGCCTTTGCTGATCCGGCCGATCCGTCGACCGGGGGACCTATCGGCTGGCGGCCTGGAGTTCCGTTTCGCGCGGCCCGGCTTCCACCATCGACGGAATGCAAACTTACACTAACAGCGTAAGCCGCTGATTCCACGGGCCGGGTTTTACGGTTGACTATTTCGGAAGCGCGGTAGCGCGAACTTTACCAAAGAAGTTCGAGATGCCCAGGGGCAAGGACTTCAATGCCACTCAGCGCCTCCCCGAGAAACTACGTTCGAGGATCTCCTAGCCCACCACTAGATGGCCTGCGAGTTGGCCCAGGTGCTTGACAGAAGCATACATTTTTTCGGAGAATTCGTGTCGACAACCGATACAGTATCAATGCTCATTCACGGACGAGCGCCCGTGCTTGCTCAGAAAACCGAGGCTTAACGGAACACGCCGTCAGTTTTGACGGGGGGTCGGACAGTTCATATGTGCGGAATCGTAGGTTACCTTGACAAATGCGGAAATCCCGACACGCCCTTAGGCGACATCCTCTATCGAATGCTGACGACGCTTTCGTGTCGCGGGCCGGACTCTGCCGGCGTTGCGATGTTCGGAAATTCCCAGGGTGATTGGATCCTTCGCATCAAGCTCGGCGAGCACGGGGATTTCTCGGAAAAGGGCTGTGCAGTTGCGGAGGGGCTGCGAAAGCTGCTAGCCGTGCGCGAGCACCGGGTGGAGGCGGAGTACCTTCGTGCAGTTGTGGCGCCCGTGAGCGACGTTTCGGACCTGATACACAAGGTTGAAGGGCTTGCCCAAGGACTGGAACTGGTCAGCGCCGGTACACGCCTGGAAATCGCCAAACAGGTCGGCTCGCCCGAGAATCTCGAGGGCAGCTATCACATCCGAACGTTCCGTGGCACCCATGGGATCGGTCACACCCGCCTGTCGACGGAAAGCAGGATTGACCTGAGCCATTCCCAACCCTTCTGGGCAAGAGGTCTGCTCGATGTCGCAACCGTTCACAATGGCCACATCACCAACTATCACAAGCTTCGGCGCCAGTTTGAAGGGCGAGGTGTGCGCTTCTACACGGAAAACGATTCTGAGATCATCGGTCTCTACCTGCATGACCGCATCAGCGAGGGATATTCCTTGGAAGAGGCGTTACGCGCATCTGTGGACGATTTTGACGGGTCGTTCTGCTATCTGGCCGCCAGCAGCGAATCACTGGCATTTGTGAAAGATAGTTTTGCCCTAAAGCCGCTGATGGTGGCGGACGCTCCAGAATTCGTGGCGATGGCCACCGAGGAAATCGCCCTGCGCGCCACTTTTCCCGGTGATTTCCAGACCTTCGAGCCGGGAACGCGCCAGGTTTACGTGTGGGCCGCTCCCCAACAGGTGATGGAGACCTTGGATGTCCCAAACTCCTGAGATACGGACTGGCGAGGTCGATGCGGGTGGGAAATCCTCGCAAGAGATCAACCGGGAAATCAAGGAACTGATTGCCGCCGGAGAGAAGGAACTCCGGGTGTTTCACACGGAAGCGCAGCATAATCTCGGGGTCGCTATCCTTTCGCCGGTGTCCGTCACCTTTGATGGCAGCGTAGGATAT
>Ga0066709_100004159_pt1 | contig 11426 bp, 10 predicted proteins | sample GraSoiAngelo_158_FD_79665 | JGI IMG/M metagenome (GOLD analysis project Ga0066709, IMG submission 79665) | Grasslands soil microbial communities from the Angelo Coastal Reserve, California, USA - 14_1009_16_30cm | ecosystem: Environmental > Terrestrial > Soil > Grasslands | place: USA... | reverse complement strand
CGTCGAGTTCGAAGCGGATATGCGCTTCAAACGCCAAGTCTGGGAGATCCCCATCCCGCTTCCCGACGGCGAGATCGGCGACGGCGAGCTGGCCGCGCTCACCGAAGCGTTCCGTGATGAGTACGGCCGTCGCTACGGCCGTGGTTCGATCGTGCTCAATGCGCCGATGGAGTTCGTGAGCCTGCGCGCGATCGGAATCGGACGAACGTTGAAGGCATCGATCGACGCGATGGATCTATCCGCCGTGCCTGCCGGCGCAACGTGCGAACCGGTTGGTCGCCGGCTCGTCGCAGTTGAACGCGGTCCGAACGGCGGGATCGACGTCGACGTCTTCCGCGCCGACCACCTGCATCCTGGGCACCAGCTGCGCGGGCCCGCGCTCATCGACGGCACCGACACGACGATCTGGGTTCCTGACACGACAACGCTGCACGTGAGTCCCCACGGGACACTGGTCTTGGAGGTAACGACATGACGACGCTAGAGACGCCGCGGTCGGAGGCGCTCGATCCGATCACGCTCGAGGTGCTGCGCAGCCGGCTCGAGGCAATCGGCGAGGAGGCGGGCGCGGCGTTGAGCCGCACCGCGATCAGCCCGATCGTCACCGAGTCGAAGGACTACTCGTGCACGCTGCTCGACGGCCAGGGACGCGTGGTCATCGGCGCGGGCCAGATCGACTTCCACTTCGGCGCGGCGGGGCACGCGGTGCAGTCGACCATCGAGCTCCACGGCGCGTCCATCGCGCCCCAAGACGTGTTCATGGCCAACGATCCCCACAACGGCGGCGGGCTGCATCCCCAGGACGTGATGGTGCAGCGGCCGATCTTCCACGGCGACCGGATGGTCGCGTGGGTCGTGATGTCGGCCCACATGATGGACATGGGCGGCATGGTCGCCGGCTCGTTCGCTCCGGCCGCGACCGAGTGCTACCAGGAAGCGCTGCGGCTCCCGCCGGTGCGGCTGTTCCGTCGCGGCGTCGAGGAAGACGACGTCTGGTCGATCATCCGCACGAACATCCGGCTTCCCGAGCTGGTCGAGATGGACCTGCGCAGCCTCGTGGCCGGCTGCCACGTGGCCGAAGAGAAGCTCGCCGACCTGGTCGACTCGATGGGCGCCGACCGGTTCGTCGAAGGCATCGGCACCATTCGCGACCTCACCGAGGCCGAGATGCGCCGGCGCATCGGCGAGCTGACTCCGGGGACGTACCGCGCCGAGAGCTGGGCGGAGTGGGACGACGATTTCTTCCGCATCCCGTGTCGCCTCACGGTCGAGACCGACCGGTTGGTGTTCGACTTCGAGGGCGCGTCGCCTCAGACCAGCCACTTCTTCAACTCGAAGCCGTACATCATCGAGAGCGAGATGGTGGCGTTGCTGGCCGGCATCATGGCGCGCGACCTGCCGTACAACGACGGGATCTTCGCCCCGATCGAACTGCGCTGTCCCGAAGGGACGATCGTCAACGCGCGCCCACCGGCACCGATCGCGGCCGCGCACATGGACGTCGCACTCAGCGCGTCCGAAGTCGGTCTCGAATGTGTGCGCCTCGCGCTCGCCGCGTCGCCCGACGCCCCGGGGCGGCGATTGCTCACGGGATGGGGGACCGGCTCCGGCCTCGGGCTGCACAGCTGGACCGGGACCGGGCTCGACGGGAACCCGGACGCCTTCATCATGGCGGACGGCAACTGGGTCGGCAGTTCTGCGGGCCTCGAGCGCGATGGTCTCGCGCTCTCGGGAAACATCGTGGGCCGCGAGTCCGACTACTCGTTCACCGATGTCGAAGTGCTCGAGTCGTGGTATCCGATCCTGATCAGCGAGAAGCGGTCGCGCCCGAGTGAGCACGGGGCCGGCGAGCACCGCGCCGGCGGCGGCAACTTGATGACGTTCCGCCCGCACGGCACCGACAAGCTCACCGGCGTGATGCTGGGCATGCGGCGCTGGATGCCGCTGCCGGGACACGGCGGCGGGACTCCCGGGCCGACCACCGAGTTCGTCATCCACCGCAGCGACGGCACCAGCGAAGACGTTGCCACGCACGCGTCGGATATCGAGCTCTCGCCCGATGACCTCTTCGAGTTCCGGTGCGCGTCGGGCGGAGGGTTCGGCGATCCGCTCGATCGGGAACCGGCCGCGGTGCAGCGCGACGTCCATCGGGGCGTCATCGACACCGAGATCGCGCAACGGGTGTACGGCGTCGTGCTCGACGACGGCGGGCAGGTCGATCCCGCGGCGACCGCCGACTGCCGTCAGCAGATTGCCCGTGAGCGGCTCGAGCGGGCGCAGCCTCCTGCCAAGCCGGTGAGCGCGACGTTGGTGTCCGCGTCGGAGCCGGCGAACGGCGCCGACCTCCCGCTGTACCTCGGCGTCGTACAGCGCGGCAACGTGGCCATGAGCGAACGCAGCGGCGCGCCGCTCGCGGTCGCCCCCGACCACTGGACCGACGGGTGTCCGGTGCTGGTCGAGCCGCGCTCCGACATGGGTCCGGAAGTGGACATTCGCTCGTACCTCGATCCCGCGACCGGCTACGTCCTCTTCGTCGAGGCGGCCCCGGCCGGTGCCCCGCGTTCGTTCGAGAGCGCGCCGAGCCGATGGACCGAGGCGGGCTGATTGCAAGGAGGGCGCATGAGCCGGACCTATTCCGTCATCTCCTGCGACGGTCATCTCGAGATCCCTCCCGACGGCTGGCTGCGCCACGTCCCGCCGGAGCACCGCGACCGCGCCCCGCGGCTCATCCACCTCGCGGGCGGCGGCGAGGCGTGGGTCGTCGAAGGCATGCCGCTCATCCACAACGGACAGAACGTGTCCGCCGGACGCCCGCTCAGGGTGCTCGGCCAGTCGTACTGGAACGAGGACGGCACTCCGGCGGCCGGGACCGGTGACGCCGCGCAACGGCTGCGCGAGCAGGACTTCGACGGCATCGACGCCGAGGTGCTCTACCCGCCGGTGTTCATCAGCCGCTACATCGAGAACATCTCCGACAAGGACGCGTACCTGGCAATGGTGCGCGCGTACAACACATTCCTCGCCGAGGACTACTGCTCCGTCGCGCCGGATCGTCTCATCGGTTGCGCGGTCCTTCCGGTGACCGGGACGGAGGACGCGATCGCGGAGCTGAAGCGCGTCAAGTCGCTCGGCCTGCGCGCTATCTGTATGTCGCGTTTTCCCGCGGGTGACACGTCACCGAGCACCGACGACGACGTTTTCTGGCACGCCGCGCTCGAATCCGGGCTCGCGATCACGGCGCACGCCACCATCGGCGACCGGAACAACCCGCTGCTGGTCGCGTCGGCGACCGGGCGCTTCGACATGGTCACTGCGCTCGTGTCGCGCACGATGCCCGCGCCGGTCGCGGTGATCGCGAACATGGTCGTGAGCGGCACGTTCAAGCGGATCCCGGAGTTGTGCATCTACCTCGCCGAAACCAACGCGAGCTGGATCCCCGGCGCCCTGTTCATGATGGACGACTCCTACCAGCTGTTCCGTGAGTGGTACGGGGTCGAGCTCGACATGAAGCCGAGCGAGCTCGCGTATCGGCACTTCCGCTTCGGGATCGTGCGCGACCCGCTCGCGCTGAAGATGCGCGAGGTGTTGCCCGCGCAAGACCTCATGTGGGGATCCGACTTCCCCCACTCGGTCACCTCCTACCCGCGCACGCGCGAATGGCTCGACATCATCTTCGATGGCGTACCGTCCGAGTTGCGTCAGCGGATCCTGCACGACAACCCGGTCGAGTTCTTCGGCCTCGACCCGGCCGCGCCGCTGACCGAGACGCCCGCGCCGGCGTAGGTCATCCGCGTACCCGTCAGCTCCTCACGTCCTGCAGCGTGTTGTCGGGTGCGGTTGGATCTCGTGGCAGCACGAGCGCGGAGCGGGCAATAGGCCTCGGGCAGGTAGAAATCTTCAGTGATTCGCGGGGCGACTGTGCGAGAGTCGCTGAGTGCCACACAACATCTTCACGGGACGGGTAGCCGAGGGCTATGACCTCGGATCACCCGAGATGCGGGAACCCGCGCTGCTCGAAGCGACGGCGAGTTTTCTTGCCGACGCCGCTGACGGCGGGGCTGCGTTGGAGTTCGGGATCGGTACCGGCAGGGTCGCGTTGCCCCTGAGCGAGCACGGCATCGAAGTTCACGGCATCGACATCTCGGAGGACATGGTCGCTCAGCTACTTGCGAAGCCGGGCTCTGGTTCGATTGGCGTGACAGTTGGTGACTTTGCCACGACAACCGTGCCGAGGACGTTCTCGCTGGTTTATCTGGTCTACAACGCTCTCGGGAATCTGACGACCCAGGCAGAACAAGTCCAGTGCTTTCGGAACGCTGCACGCCACCTTGCACTCGATGGGCGGCTTGTCGTTGAGATGTGGGTTCCGGACCTACGGCGTTTCCCGCCTGGCGCGGTCGCGCTGCCGTTCGACGTGAGTGCGTCACACATCGGAATGGACACCATCGACGTTGCGACTCAGCAAGGCGTATCCCATCACTGGTTCATTGTCGGCGACCGCACAGGACAGTTCGAATCGCCGTATCGCTACGTTTGGCCTGCCGAAATGGACCTCATGGCCGAACTCACTGGACTCACTCTGCGGGAACGGTGGGCGCACTGGGATCGCTCACCATTCACGAACGAGAGCACCAACACCATTTCAGTCTGGGAACGCCTGAAATAGTCCGAACCAGCGCTATATCTGTCGCTAGGCACTGGTTGGCGCGTTGGCGATCGGGCATTGGGTGCGGGACAAGCGCGTGTCTTTGATCGGAGGATTCAGCGGGCAGCCGATCGGATCCGCAGGTATGAGCGTGCTAAGTACGTGCCGTGGGCGAAGCGGTGGAGTTCGACGGGATCTCGGGATATCTGGCCGTCGGCGAAGGACCGGGAATCGTCGTCCTTCATGAGTGGTGGGTCCTGGTACCGCACATCAAAGACGTCTGCGAACGCTTCGCCCGGCTCGGGTTCACCGCGCTCGCGCCCGACCTCTACCACGGCGCAACGGCACCAGATACTGAGCCTGACCACGCCGAGCAGCTCCTTATGCGGCTCGACCGGGAACGCGCGATCGCCGAAGTGGCCGCGACGGCGAAAGAGGTGCGTCGCCGCGGCTGCGCGAAGGTCGGAACGATCGGTTTCTGCATGGGAGGCGCGCTCTCGCTCGCCGCGTCTGCTGCCTGCCCAATCGACGCAACCGTCGCCTACTACGGCGTCTGGCCGCACAGCGGCGAGCGAACCATCACGAACCCCATCCTCGTTCACGTCGCCGAGCACGAGGAACACAACTGGCCTGCGCTACCGGAGCACTTCCCAAAATGGTTCGACGGGATGAACAACGCCCAAATCCACATCTACCCCGGCACTCAGCACGCGTTCTTCAACGACACTCGGCCGAGCGCCTACGACGAAGCCGCAGCCACGCTCTCTTGGGACCGCACGATCGCCTTCTTCCGCGAGTATCTCGCGTAGCCGCCGGAACGCCAGATTTGGCGCGGTGCGTCAAGTGGTCACGGTGGGAGACCCGTTCTGGCACCGCCGCGCCGGCGAAGATCAGGCGGCCAATGCCTCGGCGGCCGATCCCATGAGGTCGCGGAAGTTGTCGCAGTAGAAGTGACGGCGTACGTCGTCGCTCGCGTTGCCGAGCGACGCCTCGAATCGCTCGAGTGGCCGGCGTCCGCCCTCGACGTGCGGGTAGTCCGACGAGAACATACAGATCTCGGGCGCGGAGTTGGCGATGATCCAGCCGACGTCTTCGGTGGGATACGGCGTGCAGCGCACCTGCCGGCGCACATACTCGCTCGGCCGTAACGAGAGCGCGCGGAGCCGTTCCTCATGCCGCGAGAAGGCCTCGAACGCCGACTCCATCTGGCGCAGCCACGACGGCACCCAGATCGCGCCCTGCTCGATCACGCCGATGCGCAGATGTGGGAAGCGGTCGAGCACCCCGTCGAAGATCATCGTCGCGAGCGTCTGCTCGGGTGGGTGGGGAATGCCCATGTAGTCGATCGAGCGGAAGTTCTCTCCGCCGCCATGGAAGTCGGGGGGAACGGGGAGCCCGCTGCGGAAGTAGGCCGCATCGATGAGGTCGCCGGTGCGGCCGACGTGGAACACGACGGGGATCGCGGCCTCCTGCGCCCGCGCCCACACCGGGTCGAGCCCGATGTGGCTCGGCGAATGCGTGCGCGGGCATCCCGACGCCACCAGCAGCGCGGCCGCGCCCATGGCGATCGCCTCGTCGGCCATCGCGGCGGCGCGCTCGAAGTCCGCCAGCGGCACGTAGCAGGTCGGCAACAGGCGCGGATCGACCGCGCAGAACTCGACCATCCCGCGGTTGTGCGCACGCGCCACGCCGTAGGCAAAGTCGAGGTCGCGCTCGTGCTCCCAGTCGCGCAGCCGCCGGTTGTGGAACGTGTTGAAGACGAGCTGACTCGAGAAGCCGAGCAGGTCGAGCGCGCGCGACCGGTCGGCGGCGACGAACGACCCGGTGGCGGCGAAGTTCTTGCGATCCATGATCGCGACGGCTTCCTCGGCGCGGTATTCGTCCGATGCGTGTCTGACGCGCAGGCGCTCGAAGGCGGCGTCGAGGTCGCGGAGTTGCTCGGCCGGGTCGCCCGTCTGGCGGAGCTCGTTGCCGCTCGGGTAGCGCAACGGCTCGATCAGGTCACGAAGGCCGGGGTCCGCGTGGTCGCGCAACCAGTCGGGCGTTTCCATGAGGTGGGCGTCGGCGTCGTGGACGATCCGACCGCGGCTGTACGGCATCGTGCGCTCCGGCCTCAGGGTTGGTCCGCCGGTCCATTCGGCGTCATGAAGGTGCACCGACGCGTTCGGAAGCGCCAACGGTTGTCAGCGCAGACGAGCGCATCGTCGTAGAAGCCGATGCGAATCTCCCGCGTCACCGCATCGACGAACAAGAAGCCCTGCTGGACCGTGGCGTGTTCACCGTCGACTTCGATGAGCGGCGCGCCGGCGACGTGCACTCCGGTTGGCGCCGACTGCGCCAGACGCGTGAGCCGGTCGTGTCCGGAGAAGCTGCGGCCGAACGCGAGGAACTCCCCGTCGGGGGCGAACAGATCGGCCCACGCCTCGTGCTCACCCCGATCGAAGTTGACGTAGTACTCGGCGAGGAGCCTGTTGATGTCGTTCAGGTCGCGGTTCGTCACGGCGCTCCTCTCGGCGCCCGAGTCTTCCACGTGCCTGAACGCGCCACCGCCGGTAGCGTCCGACGAGATGGTGCGTGTCGTCGGTAGCTCGCGCCGCGCCGGGCGGCTCGACTGGGCGCGAACCTTGTGCGACCTCAACGTCCGGGACACCGTGTTCGCCTGGCGAAATTTGGTTGCGCCCGGCGCCTCCCGTCCGATGGAGTGAGCCGATGACGGTCTTCATCACGGTGCGTCGCCGTGGATCCGCGCCGGCGGCGCTGGGGATGGCACGAGCTCGACCCGCAGTGGGCCACTCGGCTCGTCGCTGACGCCAACATCGCTCCCGGCAGCGTCGTGCTCGACGTCGGCGCGGGGGAGGGAGCACTCACCGCTCCGCTCCTTGCGGCGGGCGCGCGCGTCATCGCGGTGGAAGCCCATCCCGATCGAGCGGCGGTGCTTCGCCGGCGGTTTGGATCCTCGATCGTGGTCGTTCGGGCCGACGCGCGGGATCTGTGGCTACCGCGACGGCCGTACCACGTTGTCGCCAACCCGCCGTTCAACGTGAGCACGGCGCTGCTCCACCGCCTCCTGCAGCCGGGCAGCCGGTTGGTGTCGGCGCGCTTGGTGCTGCAGGAGCAGGTGGCCCGCCGGTGGGCGGGCCCGACCGCCCCGTGTTCGGGACGGTGGGGCCGATCGTTCGAGGCCTCGATCGGGATGCGCGTTCCACGCGCCGCGTTTCACCCGCCGCCGCACGTCAATGCGCGCGTGCTGGTGCTCCGGCGTCGCCGGCGTTAATCGGACTCGGCGATCGCGGCGAGCTGGTCGAGCGCGATCGCGATGGTGTCGTCGAGGGTCGCGGCCCGGCCCTCGGCCCACAGCGCGGCGAACTGCTCACGCGGAAGTTTCTCCTCGAGTCGCGCCCGGAGGATCGCGTGCGCTTCGAGGTCACGGGCGGCGCCGATGAAGAGCTCTTCGTCTCGAAGGCGATCGATGAGGGCCAGGATGCGTACGGCCAGGCCGGGATCGCTCCGAGAGCGGACCGAGCCGCACGAAGATCAGGGGAACGGCTCGATCGTGAAGTGGAGTTCGGCAGCGCCCGTGTCGGGGATTCTCGGCTGACGGAACGCCTCGACGGCGAACGACACGATGATCAGCGCGTACATGAGTTGGAGCAAGTGCAGCGCGTCCTCCGGCATGTCGGTCAGTGGGAACTGGTCGCAGTAGTCGAGTGCCGCGTCGGCGCGAGGGAACATCGCGTCGTAGAACGCCTGCAGCTCGTCCATGGTGCTGTTCAAGCGCGCGGCGTATCGGGCGGGCTCGTTCGGCAAACACCATTTCTCGGCATACGGTTCGAGGTCGGTGAACTCGGCGGGAAGCAGCGCACCGCCCATTCGACTCACCCGTTCTCGCGCTGGTGCTGGTACTCCTCGACCCAGTCGGCGACGACCTTGTGGAGGTGCCGGCACAGGACCTCGTGGTCGTTCAGCGGGAACGACGAGAGCACGCCCGACTCGAGCATCGTCTGCGTGGCTTCGAGCGTGTTGCAGTCCTGGAGGCCGTACTCCTTGTGCGTCGCGCGCGTCATCTCGTGGGCGACGCGCTCGCGCGCGGTTCGCGACGGAGTGAAGTACAGATTGCCCTCGAAGATGTGTGAGTTGTGCGAGGTCGGCCAATAGCTGTACGTCAGGTACCAGCCCGCGCCTCGGAACAAGATCGTGGTGTTGGGGAACAGGTGGAACGCCGAGACCGTCCACTTCTCGAAGCCGGCCCGATTCAGACCCGTGGCGGTGTCGGAGAAATCGGGCCCGTCCCACGGCCCGATCAAGCCGCTCCGCGTCAGGCGCTCCATCGGCTTCAACACGTCCAGTGACACTGTCCGGTCTCGCCGTGAACCGCCGGTCGCGCCGAGGCGATGCGGACCGTCGAGCTCGTAGTACGCGCCCGTGAATCCGGCGTCTCGCATTTTCGACGCCAGCGCCGGTGCTTGGTTCGCGTGGAGAATCGACGTGTGGTAGTACTCCTGAAACGCGTCGAAGAACAGCTTCCAATTGCTGCGGACCTCGACGCGGTATCCGTACCGCTCGGTGTGTTGATGGAACGGATAGCCCTCGACGCTCCTGACCATCGGACCGAGAAAGTCCGTGAGTGTCTGACTCGGTCGCGGCGCGAAGTGGATGAAGATGAAGCCTTCCCAGACGTCGGAATGAACCGGGACCAAGCCGTAGTCAGCCTTGTCAAGGCCGAAGAACTCGCTTTCTTGCTGCACGAATGCACACGCCCCGTCGAGCCCGTAGCGCCACCCGTGGTACTTACAGGTGAACTGGCGGCAGGTTCCGCTGGTCTCCTCACGCGGGAAGTCGTTCCAGACCAGCTTGTTTCCTCGGTGCCGGCAGATGTTGTGGAACGCCCGCACCTGACCGTCCAGGTCGCGCACGATGACAACCGACGTGTTCGCAACCGCAAGCTCTTTCGTGAAATAGCTTCCGTTGCGAGGAAGTTGCTCGACGCGCCCGACCATGAGCCAGGCGCGCTTGAACACTGCCTCGCGCTCGAGCTCGTGGAACTCGGGCGACGTGCAGTCCTCGTACGAGACGAGCCCCGTGCCGAGCTCCGGGTAATGCTCGGTCCAGCTCCCGACAGCCGGCTTCATCGGATCGACGATCGTCATACGAACCCCCGAAGGAGGAGCGTGGCCGCGGTCGCGATTACGCGGTCAGCGTAGATGCACGCGAAGGATGAGGTCGTTGGTGGTTGTATCAACCGCTCGCGGCGATCATGCGGGTGACAAAACGCTCCAACAGGTCCGCGAACTGCGCACGGTCGGCAGGCTGGAACTCGGCGAGTATCTCGCGGAGCCATTCGTGCCGCGCTTCGGTCAGGCGGTTGAGCGCGTCCTTGCCGTCGGGCGTGAGTCGTAGCAGGGAGGCGCGCGCGTCGACCGGGTCGGTGCTGCGCTCGATGTAGCCCTGCTCCACTAGCCGGGCGGCGGTACGGCTGGCGGTCGAGACGTCGACGCCCGTTCCCGCCGCGATGTCCGACAGTCGCGCGGGTTCGTGTTCGCCGACCCGGGCGAGCAGCGTCGACGCGGCGCGCTCGAGGTCGACGCCGCTGCGGGCCTTGAGGTTGGCGTTGCCCCGGGGATCGGTGGCGCGCCGAAACCAGTCGATGAGGGCCTGCTCGATCCGGGCCTCCGCCTCGTTTGCCATGGGCTCCTCCACCGTGCTAAGTTGCTTGCGCCATGCAACTATATCCCACGACAGCACCGGACGGGTCAATCGGGCGCGTGTCGTACCGCTGGGTCGCCATGGCGGTGTTCCTCGTGGGCACGCTCATGGTGGCGCTCGACACCACCATCGTGAACCTGGCGCTCCCGTCGCTCCAGCGCGACTTCCACACGATCGACGGCGTCGAGTGGACGGTGACCGCTTACCTCGCCGCCGTCGGAGTCGCGCAGATGGTGAGCAGCTGGCTCGCCGACACGTTCGGGCGCAAGCGCTCGTTCGTCCTCGCGCTGGCGGTGTTCACGATCGGGTCGGCCTTGTGCGCCGCGGCACCGACGCTTCCGCTCCTCGTGGGCGCCCGCGTCATCCAGGGCGTCGGCGGCGGGACGCTCATCCCCATCTCGATGGCGATGATCTACGAGCTCTTCGAGCCCGAGGAGCGCGGGCGCGCTCTGGGGATCTGGAGCGTCGCGGTGATGGCCGCGCCCGCGCTCGGGCCGGTCCTCGGTGGCACCGTCATCTCCGAGGTGGGATGGCGCTGGTTGTTCCTCATCAATGTGCCGATCGGTCTCCTCGGCGTTCCGTTCGCCGTGCGACTGCTGCGCGAGACCGGCGCGGGCATCGCACGCCGCCTCGACGCCAGCGGCCTCGTTGCCGCCGCGACCGCGATCATCCTGCTGCTGGTCGGGCTGGCCGAGGGGGGTTCCCACGGCTTCGGCACTCTGGGCGCGCTGGTGCCGCTTGCGACCGCGGCACTCCTCACGGTCCTGTTTGTCCGGCGCACGCTGCGTCGCGACTCGCCGCTCGTCGACCTGCGGATTCTCGCTTCCCCCGGGTTTTCGCGCGCGATGGTCGTGATGGTGCTGCTGACGGTGGCGCAGTTCGGCCGGTTCGTGTACATCCCGCTCGAGCTCGGCACCACGCGCAACATCAGCGCGCTGACCATTGGCCTCGTCATGCTGCCGCAGGCAGTGGGGATGGCGGTCACGATGCCCATCGGTGGGCGGCTCGCCGACTCGATCGGCTCGCGCGTGCCGACCGTCATCGGTACCGCGGTGTTTGCTGCGTCGATCTGGCCGAT
>Ga0066709_100004157_pt1 | contig 11428 bp, 12 predicted proteins | sample GraSoiAngelo_158_FD_79665 | JGI IMG/M metagenome (GOLD analysis project Ga0066709, IMG submission 79665) | Grasslands soil microbial communities from the Angelo Coastal Reserve, California, USA - 14_1009_16_30cm | ecosystem: Environmental > Terrestrial > Soil > Grasslands | place: USA... | reverse complement strand
GTAGTAGACGTAGAAGCCGAGCCCGGCGACGACCCCGCCCAGGAAGGTCGCGAGCTCATGGTCGTTTCGGAGGCCCCAGAGGAGTAGCGCAAATGCGATCACTTCTGCGACAACCGCCGTGTTCTCTCGCATCGCGAGCCGGCTGATCATGAGGTACGAGTGACTGAAGCCGAGCAGGACCGAGGCGCAGATCGCCCAGCCGCGCGGGAGGAGCTGGCGGAAGAGCGCATACGAAGCCGCGATTCCGATCAGCCCGAAGGTCGCGTCCAGGATGCGCATGTGGTAGAGGTCGACCCCACCGAGTAGGTGGCCGAGCTTCCCCCAGGCGACGAAGAGCAGCGCGGGGCGGGCGAGGTAGTCGCTCAGCCCGAACAGATCCACGTGCGGCTGCGACCCGTAGGTCCGCGACACCTGCACCACCGCGACCTCATCCGAGCTGACCTGCACCGGCCAGTGGTAGAGCCCCGCGAGGTAGAGCGGCGAGAAGAGCACGGCCAGCGCCGGCGGGACGGCGAGCTCGAACCGCGCGATCCTCGGCAGCGCTCTCGACCTGATCCCGAACAGAGCTCCGAGCAGGACGAGAGCCGTCAGCCAGAGGTAGAGCATGCCGTGGCTGTAGCCGGATCTGTCGTACCAGACGAGCGATGCCGCTCCGAGAACCACGCCGGCGACAATGCCCGCGAGTGGAAGGTGGCGCATGATCTGGCCGGCCCCGATGTCGGCCCTAGACAAGACGGCTCGCCGCCGGCCGATTCGCTGCTGCCCTATCGCCATTCGCTCATGACCCCACCTGCGACAAAGCGTAGCCAGGGTTCTTGGAAACAACCAGGAGGGTTTGGCGGAATTCAGCTCGTCGCCGGGGTGCGATGGTCGTTCCGAGGCAAGGACGCAGAGAGCCCCAATGCTTTTCTGCATTGGGGCGATTGAGGACGCGGCCTCGGGGCGAGCAGCGCGGCCCGGCGGCACAGACTGTATTTCGCCAAACCCTCCTGGTCGGCTTGGTTCAAACTCGACTACTCCCGACGGTTCGGCTTCAATGTGACGACATGCGCGGTGGAGCATTTCTCGGGGCCGCCGTCCTCGCAGGCGCAACCGTCGTTGCCTTGACGGCGTGCGGCGGAGGCAGCAAGGGGTCGTCGAGCTCGAGCGCGGCGGATTCGGCCGGGGGCAAGATCTTCGCCTCCGCCGGCTGCGCGGGCTGCCATACCCTGTCGGAGGCGAAAGCGAAGGGCACGATCGGCCCGAACCTCGACCAGCTGAAGCCCGATGCCCAGCGGGTCGCTCACCAGGTGCGCCAGGGCGGCGTCGGCATGCCCTCGTTCTCGGGCAAGCTGAATGCCGGCCAGATTCAACAGGTTGCCCAGTTCGTCGCCGACGCGACGAGGAAGGCGACCGGCGGAGGATCGGTCGCGGCCGGCTTCAAGCCCGACGACACGACGATCGACAGCTGCCAGTCGACGAACGACTTCCACTGCTACGAGCAGGCCTTCGCGAACATCGCGTACAAGAGCGGTCCGAAGAAGGCTCTCGACCTCTTCGACCAGAAGATCAAAACCCCCGGGCCGATCGAGTCCGACTGCCACCGCATTGCCCACGCGATCGGAGCGGGCTCGCTCACCTACTTCCACAACAATGTCGGCCAGGCGTTCGTGGCCGGCCGGCCGAGCTGCACCTCGGGCTACTACCACGGCATCCTCGAGCGCGCGTTCCTCGGGATCTCCCAGAGCGACCTCGGTGCCGCCTCGAGGCGATTCTGCGCCGACCCGGTGATCAGGAAGAGCGAGTTCATCGCCTACCAGTGCGTCCACGGCCTGGGGCACGGCCTGATGATCTACACCGGCTACGACCTGCCGCTCTCGCTCCACACCTGCGACAAGCTGTCGACGGAGTGGGACGCGATCTCCTGCACGGGCGGCGTCTTCATGGAGAACTACCAGTCCTCCTACGGTGTGAAGTCGAAGTGGCTGAAGGCGAACGACCTGCTCTACCCGTGCGACGCCGTCGGCCAGCGCTACAAGTACTACTGCTACGACATGGTCACCGCCCGGATCCTGCCGGCGACCAACTACAACTGGGCCAAGGCGGCGAAGATCTGCCAGCGGAGCGACAAGGGCTGGGTCAAGATCTGCATCCAGTCGATGGGGCGTGACGCGTCCGGCTTCACGAGGCTCGACCCGGTGCGGATCCTCGACATCTGCAAGACGGCGAAGAGCATGATGAACGAGTGCGTCTACTCGGCCGCGAAGGACATGGTCTACACGGACGTCAGTCCACGGCGCGCGAAGACGCTGTGCAATACCGCGCCGGCCGGGATGCGCGGCTACTGCTGGGAGGGGATCGGGAACATTCTCGGCTCGTTCGACCGCGAGACAGCGGGGCGGAAGAAGCGGTGCGACGACGCAACGATCGTCAAGGCGCACCGCGTCTCGTGCTATCGCGGCGCGCACATCGAAGGCTTCTAGCTACCCCTGCGGGATGCGGGCCTCGAGCGCTTCGCCGAGAGCCTCTCGCACCGGCTCGAGCTCGATTCGGTCGAGCACGTCCTGGAAGAAGCCGCGCAGGATGAGCCGCTCCGCGTCGGCCTGGGTCAGTCCTCGCGCCATCGCGTAGAAGAGCTGGTCGCGGTCGACCTGGCTGACGGTCGCGCCGTGCGTGCAGCGGACGTCGTTCGCCTGGATCTCGAGGCCCGGGATCGAGTCGGCATGCGCCTTCGGCGAGAGGAGCAGGTTACGGTTCTCCTGGTACGCGTTCGTCTTCTGCGCGTTGGGCTCGACGCGGATCATCCCGCGCCAGACCGCGGTCGCCCGGTCGCGAAGAGCGCCCTTGAAGGCGAAGTCCGAGGTCGTGTTCGGCGCGATGTGCTCCTGGAGCGTGTCGAAGTCAAGATGCTGGTCGCCGTCGGCGAAGTAGGCGCCGGTCACGCGGGAGGTCGCCCCTTGGCCGGCGAGGTCGTTCTCGATCCGCACCTTGCCCTTCTTGGAGCCGAAGCCGCCGGCGACCCAGTCGAGCTCGGCGTCGCGCTCGACTCGCGCCTTGTGCGAGGCGAAGTGCCATGTCTCGCGCGCGAGGTTCTGCAGCGAGACGTACTCGACCTTCGCCTCCTGCTCGACGAAGAGCTCGACGACGGCATTCGAGTACCCGGAGACCTCGTCCGAGGAGGACCCGTAGTCCTCGATCAGGCTGAACCTGCTCCCGGGCTCAGCGATCACGAGCAGGCGCCAGAAGAGCGTGCCGCCCTCGGGCGGGTTCGCGATCCGGACGTAAAGAGGTCGCTCGAGGACGACACCCTTGGGGACGTGAACGAGCAGCCCGTGCTGCCAGCTCGCCGCGTTCTGCGCCGCGAACTTCTCGTCGGCCCCGACGAGCTCGCCGAGCCGAGGATGCGCGTCATCGAGCGCCTCGAAGCAGATTCCCTCCGGGGCAGACTCGACGTCGATCCCGTGCCCCACCGTGGCCAGACCAGCCACGTCGATGTCCAACATGGACGACTTAGCAACAGTCTGTTGCAAAGTCTTGGTGCCGTTCGCCGAAAAGGCGTCCGGGTCGAAGCCCTTCAGGTCGGTGAAGCGCCAGCTCTCCTCCGTCGTCGAGGGCAGCGGCAGCTCTGCGTAGCGCGCGGCGGCGGCGCCTCTATTCATAGGGGGCATAGCGGCGGTGGAGGATGATCCAGTTGCCGTCGGGATCCTGGAAGAACGCCATGTGGCAGACGCCGCTGTCCCTCGTCCCCTCGAAGACGATGCCCTTCGACTCGAGCTCAAGTCGCGCGGCCGCGACGTCCGCAACCCTCAACGCGACTCCGCCCTGATTCGGGCTGAACGTCAGGCCCTCGCTCTCCGGGTTCCAGAATGCGAGGGTGACCTGGGCTGCGGTCACCTCGGCGGGATTGTTCGAGTCGAGCGGCAAGCCGAGCATCTCGTGGTAGAAAGCGCGCGCCCGATTCGGGTCGCGGGTCGGAATCGTGACGAAATCGACCCGCTCGACCTGCACTACCCGACCGAGCCCTCCATCTCTGGCACGGGGGAAACCATGTTTCCCCGTGAGCCCCCTTCTTTTTGTGGTCGGCAAGCCGAATGTAAGTGAGGCTCCCGCCGGGCAAAGCCCGGCTCCGCCGGCGAAGGCCGGTTGAACCAAGAGCCGTCCTAGCCAACCGATCCCTCCATCTGGAGCTGGATCAATCGGTTCATCTCGACGGCGTATTCCAGGGGAAGCTCCTTGGTGATCGGCTCGACGAAGCCGGAAACGACCATTGCCGACGCCTCCGCTTCTGACAGGCCGCGCGACATCAGGTAGAAGAGCTGCTCCTCGCCGATCTTCGAGACCGTGGCCTCGTGGCCGATGTCGACCTGCGACTCGTCGATCCGGATGTACGGATACGTATCGGAGCGCGAGTCCTCGTCGAGGATCAGCGCGTCGCAGACGACTTTCGACTTCGAGCCGACGGCGCCCTTGGCCACCTCGAGCAGGCCGCGGTAGCTCGCGCGGCCCCCGTCCTTCGAGATCGACTTCGAGGTGATGATCGAGGACGTGTGCGGTGCGACATGGACGGCCTTGCCGCCCGCGTCGAGGTGCTGGTCCTTGCCGCCGAAGGCGATCGAGAGCACCTCGCCGTGAGCGCCCTCGCCCATCAGCCAGATCGCCGGATACTTCATGGTCAGCTTCGAGCCGAGGTTTGCATCGACCCACTCCATCGTCGCGTTCTCGTAGGCGACGGCGCGCTTGGTGACGAGGTTGTAGACGTTGTTCGACCAGTTCTGGATCGTCGTGTAGCGACAACGGCCGCCCGGCTTGACGATGATCTCGACGACTGCCGAGTGCAGCGAGTCGGACGAGTAGACCGGCGCCGTGCAGCCCTCTACGTAATGCACGTAGGCGCCCTCGTCGACGATGATCAGCGTGCGCTCGAACTGGCCCATGTTCTCCGCGTTGATGCGGAAGTAGGCCTGTAGCGGCATGTCGACGCTCACGCCCGGCGGCACGTAGATGAAGGAGCCGCCCGACCAGACGGCCGAGTTCAGCGCCGCGAACTTGTTGTCGTTCTGCGGGATGATCGTCCCGAAGTACTCCTTGACGAGCTCCTCGTGCTCGCGCAGGCCCGAGTCCATGTCGAGGAAGAGCACGCCCTGCGACTCCAGGTCTTCCTTGAGCTTGTGGTAGACGACCTCGGACTCGTACTGGGCGCCGACCCCGGCGAGGTACTTCTTCTCCGCCTCCGGAATTCCGAGCTTGTCCCAGGTGTTCTTGATGTCCGGCGGCAGGTCTTCCCAGGAGTTCGCCTGCTTCTCGGTCGGACGGATGTAATAGAAGATGTTCTCGAAGTCGATCCCGGTCAGGTCGCCGCCCCAGGCGGGTAGCGGCCGCGCCTGGAAGTACTCGAGCGACTTCAGCCGGAACTTGCGCATCCAGTCGGGCTCGTTCTTGTGCTCGGAGATGGCGGCGACGAGCTCGGCCGAGAGGCCACGGCCCGACTTGAAGAAGTAATCCTCGGGATCGTGGAACCCGTACTTGTACTCGTTGCCGATACCGGCAACGATTTCGGTCTCGGTAAGAGCCACTAGGCCTCCGCTCCTTCCGGCGTGAAGGCCTCGTAGCCTTCCGCCTCGAGCTTGTGCGCGAGCTCTGGCCCGCCTTCTTCAACGATACGCCCGTCGACGAAGACGTGCACGAAATCGGGCTCGACGTAATTGAGAATTCGCTGGTAGTGCGTGATCACGAGCGCGCCGGTCTCTGGCCCGACAAGCTCCTTCACGCCGGTCGCGACGATCTTGAGCGCGTCGATGTCGAGACCCGAGTCGGTCTCGTCGAGGATCGCGATCCGCGGCTTCAGCAACGCCATCTGCAGGATCTCGACGCGCTTCTTCTCGCCCCCGGAGAAGCCGTCGTTCAGGTAGCGCTGTGCGAGCTCGCGCGGGATCTTGAGGTGCTCCATCGCCGCGAGCAGGTCATTGCGGAACTCGGGGACCGGGACGGGGTCCTCCTCACCGCCGGCGCGCGCCTTGCGCAGCGCATTGAGCGCCGAGCGCAGGAAGCTCGTCACCGTGACCCCCGGGATCGCGTGCGGGTACTGGAACGCGAGGAAGAGACCGAGCTGTGCTCGCTCGTCGGCGCCCAGCTCGGTGATCTCGCGACCGTCGAACAGAGCCTCGCCCTCGGTGATCTGGTACGCGGGGTGCCCCATCAGCGCGTAGGCAAGAGACGACTTGCCCGAGCCGTTCGGGCCCATCAGCGCGTGGATCTCACCCAGATCGACGGCGAGGTCGACGCCCTTGACGATCTCGGTGCCGTCCTCGAGCGCGACGTGCAGGTCCTTCAGTTCCAGCAAAGCCACTTTGTGCGGTCCATAACCCTTTCCCGAAGCGGGTTTTCGCTTCGCTTCGTGCCATGGTAGCTGACCCTTTCCCGCCTGCCCGCGCTGCTACTCTCTGACCGTGCCCTTCGGTGTCAGCGTCTGGGAAATTCTGATTCTGCTCCTCGTCGTGTTGCTCGTCTTCGGCCCGAAGCGGCTGCCCGAGATGGGTCGTTCGCTCGGCAAGGGGATGCGTGAGTTCAAAGACTCGATCTCCGGCAAGGACGACGAGCCCGCCGAGCTGCCGCCGCCGCAGGAGGAGACTCCTGTCCCCGCCGGCACCGGCCGCGACAAGACGACCACCCCCTAACACGAATGCGGCTGCCGCGGCGGCTCCGCCACGGTGAAGAGGCTTCGCTCGTCGAGCACCTCGACGAGCTTCGGACTCGTCTCATCATCAGCCTGATCGCGCTCGCAGCAGGCTTCACGGTCGCGTTCATCTTCCATGCACATCTCCTGGACTGGCTGAATCAGGCGCTGCCCAAGGACCAGCGCAAGCCGGTGACCCTCGGAGTCACCGAGCCTTTCGTGACCTCGATCAAGGTCAGTCTCTACGCGGGCTTCGCACTCGCCCTGCCCGTGATCCTCTACGAGCTCTGGAGCTTCTTCGCTCCGGCGTTCGAGGAGCACGCGCAACGCATCGTTGCCGGGTTCGTCGCACTTGCGAGCGGCCTGTTCGCGGGTGGCCTCGCGTTCGCGTACTGGCTCGTCCTCCCGCCCGCAGTCCATTTCCTGACGAACTACGATTCGGGCCAGTACAAGATCCAAGTCCGGGCGAGCTACTACTACTCGTTCGCCGCGCTCCTGATCATCGGGATCGCGCTCATCTTCGAGCTTCCGATATTCGTTCTTGCGCTCGTCCGGCTGGGCGTGCTGACGACGGAAAAGCTGCGTCGAAACCGGCGCACCGGCTACGTGGTCATGGTCGTGATCGCGGTCCTGCTGCCCACGGTCGACCCGGTCTCCCTCGTCTTCGAGGCGGTACCGCTGCTGATCCTGTTCGAGCTCTCGATCTGGCTCTCCGTCCTGATGGAGCGCCGCTGGCGGCGAGCCGAGACAAACCTGGCCGCGGCGCGCTGATGTCGGCACCCCAAGCGGCGCCTTGGCCAAAAATCGAGCTGCACGTCCACCTGGAGGGGACGGTCCGGCCGGAGACCCTGCTCGAGATCGCGCGCCGGAACGACTATGCCCTGCCGGCGGACACGGTCGAAGGGCTGGCCGCGCTTTACGAGTACCGCGACTTCGCGCACTTCATCGAGATCTGGGTCATGACCACGAACGCGCTGCGGACGGCAGACGACTTCCGTCAGGTGGTCGTCGACTACGCGGCGGAGGCGGCTTCGCACGGCGCCGTCTACATCGAGGGGATCTTCTCGCCCGCGGAGCGCGTTCGGCGCGGAGTCTCCTGGGACGAGATCTTCACCGGTTACTGCGACGGAGCGCAAGAAGCGGAAGAGCGGCACGGCGTCACGGTGCGCTTGACGCCCGACATCTTCCGCGGCGCGACGAAAGAGGAGGCCGAGCAGGTGGTCGGTCACTCGGCCGCGTATCGCGAGCGCGGTGTCGTCGGCGTGGGGCTCGGCGGCATGGAGGCGGACTTCCCGCCGGAGGAGTACGAGCCGGCGTTCACTCTGGCCCGCGCCGAGGGCCTCGGCTCGGTCCCTCATGCCGGCGAACATGCGGGCCCGGTCTCCGTCCGCGGTGCGCTCGAGGCGCTCGGGGCCGATCGCGTGCGGCACGGGATCCGCGCGGTCGAGGACGGAGGCCTCGTCGCCGAGCTCGCAGGGCGGGGCACCGTCCTCGACGTCTGCCCGATCTCGAACCTGCGCACGGGTGCCGTCGTCTCGCTCGAAGAGCACCCGCTGCCGCGGCTCGTCGCCGCCGGGGTGCGGTGCTCCATCTCGACGGACGACCCCGCCATGTTCGACACCGACCTCGGACGGGACTACGAAGCGGCACGCTCCCTCGGCCTCGATCCGCGCTCCGCCTACGCGGCCGGGGTCGACGGAGCCCTCTGCGATGAGACGACTCGCGATCGACTGCGGGAGATCGGCGCTGCCTTCGAATGGGCCCGTGCCCGGTAAACGCGAGCTAGTCTAGGACTCGATGGCCCGCTCAGGCGCTAGACGAAAGCAACGAACCAGGCCGACCCCGCAGAAGCGTGGAGGCACCGCGCGCGCGAGCACCCGCCACGAGTTCAGCGCCGCCGAGCAGGCGATGTTCTTCCCGAAGCTTCGCCGCCAGGCGAAGTGGATGTTCGTCTTCCTCGTGCTCGTCTTCGGGCTCGGCTTCGTCGTCTTCGGCGTCGGCAGCGGCGGCGGCCTGGGTCTTCAGGACATCTTCAAGGGCACGGCCGCATCATCGGGGCCCTCGGCGACCAGCGCCCGGAAGAAGATCGAGAGGAACCCGAACGATGCGACCGCCTGGCGCGAGCTGGCGACGGCTCTCATCAACGACAACAAGCAGGACGAGGCGGTCAACGCCCTCGAGCACTACGTGAAGCTGAAGCCCAGGGACTACGACTCGGCGAAGGAGCTCGCGAGCTACTACGAGGGCAGAGCATCGAAGCTCCGCGACGAGGCGGCGGCGGTCCAGGAGGAGCTGAACACGACCACGGGCGGAAGCCTGTACGGCATCTCGCCGACCACGAAGCTCGGGCGCGCGATCGGCACAGGGCGCATCGACCAAGAGGTGACCTCGCTCGCGAACAAGAAGCTGACCGAGGAGTACGCGGGCATCCAGCGCACGTACACCCGCGCCGCGCGGCTCTACCAGCGCGTCGCAGCCGCGACTCCCGACGACACGCTCCTTCAGCTGCATCTCGGGGACGTCGCCTATCAGGCGCAGCTGGTCTCGCTGGCGACGAAGTCCTACAGGCGGTTCCTGAAGATCGCACCGGACGATCCGCAGGCTGCCTATGCCAAGCAGCAGCTCGCGCTGATCCAGGCCCAAGCACGGACCCAGCGCGTCCGGCCTCGTTAGACTCCGCCCAACGGGAGGGCAAATGAACTTCGATGTGAAGACCGACAAAGTCGACGACGGCACATACGTCATCTCTCTGGCCGGAGAGGTCGACCTCTACACGGCTCCGGAGTTCAAACAGCAGCTGCTGAACGTGATCGGGGAAGGCGGCAAGGACGTCGTCGTCGACTTCTCGGACACGACGTTCATCGATTCGACGACGCTCGGCGTTCTCGTCGGCGGCGTCAAGCGGCTACGGGCCCAGGACGGTCGCCTCTCGCTCGTCTGCAGTGACCGTAACATCACGAAGATCTTCGAGATCACGGGACTCGACCGCGTCTTCACGATCTACCCGACCCGCGACGAGGCGCTCGCGAAGACGGACGCCTCCAGCCCGCCGTCGTAGTGCCCCTCCCGGTGATGCGGCCGAGTCTCTGGGTCGCAAGCACCAAGCCGCGTGATTGCGGGCCAGAGGCCGCCTGGCATTGCCGGGAGGGGCACTGAGTTGCGCGCCCACTCTGGCGCTTTCTTCGCTGCTCTGATTCTCGCCTTCGCGACCGGCTGCGGCACCGGCGGGCCCGCGAGCGGGGGCAGCACGTCGCACGGGAGGCAGCTCTTCACGAGCAGCACGGTCTACAAGCCGGTCGGCTGCGGCAGCTGCCACACGCTCGCAGACGCCGGCGCGACGGGGGCGATCGGGCCAAACCTCGATCACGCCTTCGAAGCGGTGCGGATGCAGCACTTCAAGGAGAGCACGATTCGCAACGTCGTCCTCGATCAGATCCGCTATCCGACCAAAGGCAGCGGCATGCCGGGGAATCTCGTCAAGGGGCAGGACGCCCAGGATGTGGCCGCGTACGTCGCTTCGGTCGTCGGCAAGGCGACCGCGGTCAAGCGCACCGGTGGCACCGGCAAGGATCTCTTCGCCTCGCTGGGCTGCCAGAGCTGCCACACGCTCGACGGGACGAAGGCGACCGGGCCGACCTTCAAGGCCCTCTTCGGGTCGAAGGTGAAGCTCGCGAACGGGCAGACCGTGACCGCGGACGAGGCGTACCTGCTGGAGTCGATCCTCGACCCCGACAAGCAGATCGTCCAGGGCTACCAGCCCGGCGTGATGAGCGCGGTGATCAAGCCGCACCAGGTCTCGATGGCGAACGCGAAGAAGCTCGTCGCGTTCATCAAGCAAATTCGTTGAAAGTCCGGCATCGGCTTCGCCGGCCATGATGACTTTCAACGATTGGCTAGGTGCGTTGGACTCAGTTCAACGGCACGTGAGCGCCGCGCGATCTAGGCGAGTCGAGGAATGAGTCCGATTCGAGACGGCACGTAGACCGGGTCCGACAATGTTCTCCTAGCTGCCGTCTTTGCCTTCGGCTTCGAGGTCGACGACGACATGCGTGATCGGCACCGCGAAGCGCTCGCGCGCCGCGTCGACGATGCCCCGCTCGAGCCAGTGAGAGCGGCCCTCCGGATGGGTCGAGATGATGATCTCGTCGGCGCCGAACAGCCGTAACGCATCCTCCATCGCCTGGAGCGGCTCCGCGTCTCCGACCTCGCCTTTCGCGTCGATCCCTACCTCTCGCAGCCGGGCGAGGCTCGCGTTCAGCCGCTCCTGCGCATCCTTCCGGGCGCCGTCCTCGTCGGAAGCCCAGTGGCGGAGCGGCGAGTTCAGTGCCGGGGTGATCACGAGCACCTGCTCGTCGTAGCCCTCCGAGCGGCGGCGGATCTCCTCGCGGAGCGGCCCTCCGCCGACGGTCTCATTGGCGATCACAAGGATCCGCCGCTCGTTCTCGCGTCCGCGCCGGGACGGCACGGTCTGCCTCGGCGGCTCAGCGCGCCGCCCGCGCACGACGTAGCCGAGCCCCGCGAGAGTGAGCAGGAGAAAGACCGCGAAGCCTGCCCACTTGTCGATGGCGAGCGTGGCGATGACAATCGCCGCGAAGTAAGCCACCGTCAGCAGAAGGAAGCGATACGCCTCGGCTTCGCTCCGGAACGGATTGATCATCAGAGGATGTATACCGTCGTGTAGACCACGATCCACATCACGTCCACGAAGTGCCAGTAGATCCCGGGGATCTCGACGCCCCGGTGGGCCTCGGCCGTGAAGTGGCCGCGGAAGGCGCG
>Ga0066709_100004154_pt1 | contig 11431 bp, 9 predicted proteins | sample GraSoiAngelo_158_FD_79665 | JGI IMG/M metagenome (GOLD analysis project Ga0066709, IMG submission 79665) | Grasslands soil microbial communities from the Angelo Coastal Reserve, California, USA - 14_1009_16_30cm | ecosystem: Environmental > Terrestrial > Soil > Grasslands | place: USA... | reverse complement strand
CCATCACCTGGAGACCGTCCCCGAGTGACCCAAACCCAGACGTTGCACACGGCGAACTGGGCTGCGTGTATATACCACCGCCTAACCCGACTACGCCGGACTGCGAGATCAATTTGGCACAGCTGCCGAAGAATTTCGGCACGCCCTCGCTTTCAAAAATCGACCCGCAAATAAAACGGCCGTATTCGCTGGCTTACAATCTGGGCGTAACTCACGAGTTGTTTCGCGGCGTGGCGGTCACCGCCGAATGGTTCCACACAGACTTCAAGAATATTTTGGAACGGAATAACGTATTGCGGCCGGGCAAATTGACAGGTCCTTCAAGTGTCGATAATCCGAATTACAGGTCCGTTACAGTTTTCAGCCCAATCGATGGCACGCCACTAACGGTCTACGATCCTTTCTCTACGGACGTTCAGTCAGCTGTAGCAAATGTCGACACGAACGATCCAAATTTAAGGCAGTGGTACAACGGTTTTGAATTTAACTTCAACGCGAGGTTGCCGCATGGTATTACGCTCTTCGGCGGGTCGTTTACCGATCGAACAATAACGACTACATGCAGCGCTGCAACGACCAATCCCAACTTCCTGCTATTCTGCAATGGGGAAAAGAATGGTATTCCCTGGAGAACACAATTCAAGCTTGCTGGCACGTATCCGCTGCCATGGTGGGGTTTGCAGGCAAGCGGGTCGCTTCAGGCTTTGCCGGGCTACTTTTTTAATTCAAACACACCGACAAACGCATACCTCCCGTTGCAGCAAGGTGGATTCGCAACGAACACGAGCCCCAGCCTTGACAATCCTAGCGGCTTAGGCACGATGTTTACCGTAACGCCTAGCACGCGATACACGAACTGTCCGGGCAACTCCGCCGCTGCCGGGTGTTCGGTGGGAGCTTTGGTGATCCCCACTATGAACCAGGCATCACTCAATATACCGCTGGTTGCGCCGGGAACTGAGCTGACGCCCCGCCTCACTCAGCTGGATTTCAGCGTGAGCAAGCGAATTAACCTGGAGCGATTTCGGATCGAGCCGAGGATCGATCTCTTTAACGCATTGAACTCGAGCGACTACTTCACCGTTCGGTCATTGGTCTACAATCTTGGCACAGGCACGGCGCCCAATCCGACATACAAGCTTCCGGGAAGCATCTTGCTGGGACGCATTGTGCGCCTTGGGTTGAACGTGAATTTTTAAGAAATGCGCTGCGTTATATGTACGGAGCACATAATAAGATCTGTGGAGAAAATCGGAGGAACCACAATGGCAAAGGCGAAATTCGGGAGCGCATTGGCGCTTGTGGTTGTGATTGCTTATCCGCAATTTTCAAACGCGCAATCCGCAAATACGGCGATCACCTTTACGGAAGACATCGCCCCCATTCTTCAAGAAAAATGCCAGGCGTGCCATAGGCCGGATTCGATGGCTCCGATGTCGCTGGTCACGTACGAGGACGTGCGCCCCTGGGCCAAGGCTATTCGCGAACGCGTGATCACTCGCCAGATGCCGCCATGGCATATCGACAAGACCGTCGGGATCCAGAAGTTTAAGAATGACCGCTCGCTGTCTAATGCGCAGATCGACACGATCGTGAAATGGGTCGACGCCGGAGTCCCAAAGGGTGATCCGAAAGATATGCCGCCGCCGAAGCAGTGGCCCGACGAATCGAAGTGGAATTTCGCAGAATTGTTTGGCGGCCCGCCGCAGTTGATCATTAAGTCGCCCGACTGGACAGTGCCTGCTGTGGGGCTTGATGCCTGGTATAAGCCGGTGGTGCCGACAGGCTTGACCGAACCTCGCTGGGTCCGCGCTATTGAAATTCATCCGGCGACGGTGAAGAGCCGCAAAGTTACGCACCACGCTCTGGCACGATTGCAACAAGAAGATCCAGAACTGAACCTCGCTGCGGCGGCCGATGATGCTGCCGCGGGTGGCGCTCTCCTCGGCGGATTGTTCATGGAATGGGCTGTTGGAAAGCAAGGCGAAATCATGCGTCCCAACAGCGGCAAGCTGATGTTGCCGGGTTCGAAGATCATTTTCGAAATGCACTACCACGCCATCGGCGAACAGATCACCGATCACGTCGAACTTGGAATTTACTTCTACCCGAAGGGCGAGGAGCCGAAGTACCGCCAGACGCTGGCCGCGCTACAGAGTGTCGCCGGAGGTTCACGGAACATCGACATCCCTCCCGAGTCCACGTTCGTCAGCCAGAATTTCATTCCGATGAGAATGGCGGGACGTATCGAAAATTTTCAACCGCACATGCACCTGCGTGGGAAAGCAATGTCGATGGAAGCCATCTTTCCCAACGGGCAGACAATGATGTTGAGCCACGTCAATAATTTCAACTTCAACTGGCACAACAATTACGTCTACGCCGACGATGCCGCTCCGCTTCTGCCGAAAGGTACGATTCTGAAAATCACGTCGTGGTATGACAACACGGCGAATAATCCGCACAATCCGGATCCCAACCAGTGGGTCGGATTCGGCGACCGCACTGTGGACGAAATGGGCCACGCCTGGGTCAACATCACGTATTTGAGCGATGAGGATTTTCAGGCCGAGGTCGCAAAACGGAAGGAATGAAGGGGGCCGCAAAAGGCACACGAAAATACAAGAGGCACATATGTTTTGTGCTTTTTGTTTTCCTTTGTGCCTTTTGTGGTCCGTTGCTTTTTCCGCGGCAGCTGCCTTTCGATCCCATTCACGACAGCGGGCAAAGCGTCACAGGAGCCTTTGAAGGCTGGTTTCAGAATCCGGACGGCACCTATAGTTTCCTGCTCGGTTACTTCAATCGAAACCAAAAGCAATTGCTCGATATTCCGGTAGGCCCAGACAATCAGATGCAGCCCGGCGGTCCCGATCGAGGTCAGCCGACGCATTTTCTTCCGCGGCGCCAATGGGGTGTTTTTACGGTCACCGTTCCCAAAGACTTCGGCGATAAAAAACTGACCTGGACTATCACCGTGAATGGAAAGACAACGTCCATTCCGATGAGCTTGAATCCCCTGTGGATTGTCGAGCCTTATAAGGACGCCGGCATCGGCAATACACCTCCTACAGTGAGATTCCGGCCCGAAGGTCCTGCATTCGCCGGCCCGCCGCGCGGGATCGCGGCGTCATTGACAGCCAGGCCGGGCGATGCGCTGCCGCTGATCCTATGGGTCACCGATGACGGCAAACAACCGCCGGAAGCGCGCCCGCGTCGAGGTCCACCGGCGAGCATCTTCTGGAGTGAATTTCGGGGCCCAGGCCCGGTGAGCTTCGAAAATCCCAGACCGCCGCTTGATAGTGAAGGAAAAGCCGCAACGACCGCCACTTTCAGCACGCCCGGTGAGTACATACTGCGAGCTCAAGCCAACGACGCGAGCGGAGATGGCGGCGCCGGCTTTCAATGCTGCTGGACGAACGTGCATGTGAAGGTCACGGTCGCCCCCGCCGGTTGACAGCACGCATTCGCTCCTCGCAAAGCCGTCTTCGCGACCGGTGTGGAACCCAACCAATCAGCTTGTGGCCGCGCCTTCTAGCGTCGTTAGAAACTTTGGCGCCCGCCGCTGGCGGGTAGCCTGTTCGTAAGCAAATGCGATCTTGATGAGCGTTGGCTCGCTCCACGCGCGGCCAAAAAACGAGATGCCCACCGGCATTCCACCGGCGTAGCCACAGGGCACGGTGATGCTTGGGTAACCTGCAACTGCAGCCGGAGTGGAACTGCCGCCCGAGAAGCGATCGCCGTTGAGGTGGTCCGTCACCCACGCCGGAGTATTCGTGGGCGCGATGAGGGCATCCAGCCTGTTCTTCGTCATGACGAGGTCGATCCCTCGCTCGCGCGCAAGCTGCTGGATCTTTTGCACGGCGTCGAGGTATGCAGCATCCGTCAGGGGACCTTTCTCTTCCGCCTGCATGAACAAGTCCTGACTGAAATACTGAAGTTCCTTATCGGCATGCTTTTGATTGAATTCGATTATCTCTTTGAGCATCTTTACCGGGGCCTTTGGACCGAGAGACGCCAGATACGCGTTGAGGTCTGCTTTCAAGTCGTACAACAAGACCATGAGTTCCACATCGTCGATATTTTTCATGGAATCGACATTGGCCGGGTCAACGATGTCGGCGCCACCTCTCTTGAGCACGTCGATGGCACCTTCCATGAGCTTGTCTAAGTACGGATTGAAAGCAAAATGAGAACGCGAAACACCAATGCGCATGCCTTTCAAACCGTTCGCATCCAGGAATGCAGTGTAATCCGTTCGGCTGTTGCCCTGACTGCGGGTAGTCGCGCTGTCCCGCGCGTCGACTCCGGCTAACGCGCTGAGAAGAATCGCGGCATCTGTAACGGTGCGGCACATGGGTCCGGCCGTGTCTTGGTTGTGGGAAATCGGAATGATACCGGCACGGCTAATCAAGCCGACGGTAGGCTTGATGCCTACAATGCCGCAGATACCGGATGGACATACAATCGAACCGTCTGTTTCCGTTCCGAGGGACAAAACGGTGAGATTTGCCGATGTCGCCGCTGCCGACCCCGAACTTGAACCGCACGGATTGCGATCGAGGACATATGGATTTTTGCACTGGCCGCCCCGAGCACTCCATCCACTGGAAGATTGAAGCGATCGGATGTTGGCCCATTCGCTCAGATTGGCTTTTCCAAGGATAATCGCGCCGGACTCGCGGAGTCTCTTTGCAATCGTCGAATCCTGCGGAGGAATGGATCCCTCGAGAGCAAGCGAACCGGCCGTGGTCGTCATCTTATCAGCTGTGTCGATGTTGTCTTTGAGAAGAACGGGAATGCCGTGCAACCAACCGCGCGGACCTTTCACTTTGCGTTCCGCATCCAGCGCATCAGCGATCTGAAGTGCGTCTGGATTTAACTCGATAATCGAGTGCAGCGCCGGCCCCTGCTTATCAATTGCCGCTATTCGCCGGAGATAGAGTTCTGTTATGGAACGTGCCGTATACCTTCCGGATTTCATTCCGTCCTGGAGCGCCGCTACAGTCGTCTCCTCCAACTCGAATGGAGGAATGTTCGCGGTTCCCGGCGGAGTTGCGTTATCCTTCCGCGAAGCTGAGCAGCCCCACGCTCCAATACTTCCCACCGCGATTGAAGCAGCAATAAAGGATCTCCGGTTCATAGTCTTATGGTTCCAAACTTAGGCTCAATCCTCAGGATTGTCCAACAATTCTTTGGCCTGCAGAACCGGCAATGGATCGGAAAGCTAACGAGCTGCGTTTGATTTGGCGCAATAGCCGCGCTCTGCGGGTCGAGACCTGATTTTCCGCCCCTCTTTTCCCTTCAATTGGAGTGCCAGTTACTCGTTGTACCCAGAATTCAAAACGAAAACTCTTGGCTGAATAGACGAGAGAGCAGAGGATATAAGCTTGCGATTTCCTCGTAGAGGAGACTCTTATGAAGCTACGGTTGTTTCGGTCAGGAATTCTCTTTACGGTTGCGGTTTTGGCTGTGAGTGTTTCCAGCTTTTCTCAGCGAGAACCGCTCCGCGTGCTCGCTTCAAACGGTGTTAGGGCGGCACTCCAAGACCTGATTCCCCAATGGGAGCGCGCTGTCGGAAGGCCTCTCACGGTCGAGTTCGATCCGTCTGCCGCTATAAAGCGCAAGATCGACGCCAATGAACCGTTTGACGTCACAGTGCTGACAACGGATGTCCTCGATAGCCTCGCCAAAGAAGGGAAGCTTGTGGCTCATGGCCAAGGTACGATTGGCCGCATTGGCGTTGGCGTCGGCGTAGTTGCAGGTAGGGCAAAACCCGATATCCGCACGGCCGATGCGATCAAGCAAGAATTGCTGAACGCCAGAAGCATGACGTGGGGAGAAGAAGGCGCGAGCCGACCCGCCATCGACAGGATGATCAAAGAGCTCGGCGTCGCGGATCGGCTCAAAACCAAAGTCAGGCTCACAAAGAACGTCGATCAATCGATGGAGCTGGTTCGTACCGGGCAGGCGGATTTTGTCATCACGCTGATCAGCGAAATACTTCCTGCAAAGGGCGTGGAGTTTGCCGGACCTTTACCGCCACAGTTTCAGGATTACGTTACGTTCGCGGCCGGAATCAGCGCGGCTTCCCAAAATATGGATGCCGCTCAGGCAGCCGTCAAGTTCATTACCGGATCAACAGTCGCGCCTGCGTTCAAAGCAAAAGGTATTGAACCGTAAGGAAAATTGTGAGATCGGACGACTGAAGGAATCCGATGAATTTCGCTAAACGTCCAGCGAATCGTCATATCCGAATATCGAACCTGTAGCCGATCCAGGGTTCGGTCAGGATGTATTGAGGCTTGGCAGGCTTGGGCTCGATCTTCTTTCGAAGGTGGGTGATAAAGACGCGCAGGTAATCGGTTTGGTCGCCATAGTCAGGTCCCCATACCGCCTGCAGCAGTTCCCGGTGAGGGACCGGTTTGCCGGCATGTGAAACGAGATAACGGAGAAGATCGAACTCTTTCGGAGTCAGGCGAACGGCCTTCTTTCCGGACCGAATCTTTCGCGTTTCGAAGTCGATTTCTAGATCGCCCGATACGAATGTTCCCGGACCCGTGGTGGAGGATGCCGGTGACCGCCGGAGAGCAGCGCGAATGCGAGCAAGCAATTCCTGTTTACCAAATGGCTTCGTGACGTAGTCGTCAGCGCCCGCATCCAGCGCTTCCACCTTTTCTTCCTCTTCGCGGTGAACGGTGAGGACGATGATGGGTACTTCCGACGTGTCCCGAATGCTGCGGCATGTTTCGAGCCCGCTCATACCAGGCATGTTGAGATCGAGGAGCACAAGATCGGGCAGGAATTCTCGAAAGCGGAGCAAGGCCGCTTCGCCGGAACGGGCTTCCATAACTTCATAGTTCTCACCGGCAAGGATCACGCGCACGACTCGGCGGATCTGCGGCTCGTCGTCGATAACCAGAATTTTTCCAGCGCTCATCTTTTTTCTTCGGCCAACTTCCGGACCACCGGCAGTGTAAAGAAGAATTCGGATCCCTCGCCAAGCGTGCTCTCGACCCAGATGTCGCCGCCGTGAGCTTTGACGATATCGCGTGCAATGGTTAATCCCATTCCAGTTCCCGGGATGCGTGCCGTATTGTCTTCCACACGGTAGTATTTTTCGAAAATCCGCTGGCGATTCTTTGACGCAATGCCCGGTCCGAAATCCCGGACACTGATCTTCACGGCGTCGTCCATAGCAACCGCTCTGATAATGATCGGCGACTCCGGGTTGGCGTACTTTAACGCGTTCGTCAGGAGTTGGCGAATGGTGAGCTCGACGAGCTCGGCGTCGACGATCATCTCGGGAAGGTCTGCGCCGGCCTCGATGCGCACATCGCGGTCTTCCAGCAAAATTTTCAGCTTTTGTAGTGCTGTCCGTATCAAATCTGAAGCGACGCGGGGCCGAGTTTCGAGATGAAGATCGCCTGCTTCAATGCGAGCCATGCGGATTGTTTCGCTGACGAGGGAATCCAGGCGATCGGATTCTTCCTCAATCACAGAGACCAATTCCTTCTGAGCGAGTGGTCCTTGATCAAGGATGGATGAGGCCGCAGCCTTGATCGACGTGAGAGGAGTTTTGAATTCGTGAGCGAGGGCGTCGAGCAACATCGACTTCATGGCCTCATTCTGGCGCGCGGCTTCCATCCGGCTGGCGGCAGCCTCGGCGCGGGCGCGCTCCATGACAATCGCCGCAAGATTCGCGATAGCGTGCAGTGCAGTATCCGATATTGCAGCGCCATAAATCGCGAGGCTGCCCACCGGTTCTCTGCCGAGGCTCAAAGGCAAAACGGACAAGTTCCTCTGTATATCGTGAAAGGCAGTTGCTTGCAGTGCGGAGTCTCGCAGCTTCGTATCGGATATCGGAAGATCCGCTGCGCCCGTTTTATAAATCTGGTCCGCTTCCCGGTCAAAAACCGCGACGCCGTCGACTCCGAAGACCTGCGCGATGCGTTGGGAGATTTGCCCCGCTGTGGATGATTGCTTATCCACTAACATCAAAGCCCGGCTGAGCTCGTAAAGCTGTTCCATCTCTTCGCGGCGTCTGGTCGCTTCCAACGCTCGTTGCTTGACGCTGGTGGAAAGCTGGCTCGCGACGACGGCTGTTACGAGAAATACAAAAAGCGCCACCCAATTCTGCGTGTCTGCGAGGTAGAAGGTAAAGATAGGCGGCAGGAAGAAAAAATTGAAGCACAGCATGCCTGCGACGGAAGCAACGATGGCTTCGAGCAGACCCCAGGCCGTGGCCACTCCAAGAGTTGCCAATAAGAACGTCATTGCAATCGTGATGCTGTTCGCCTGGTTGAAGATAAAAAAATAGAACGCCGTGATTGCGGCGATAATCAGGAGGGTTCCCAACACACGGGCGAGCGTCTGAATGGGCTTTCGCTTGATCATTCAGAAATCTTTATTTACGTTAGCATCATTCGTGCCAGAGAGGTTACGGAATGAATGGCAAACAAATAATCACGACCCTGCTCGTACTAATTTACCTCACGTGCGGCGCCGTTAAGAATGACGCGATCGCCAGCAACGCCCCTAATAACACGTCCAGTCCGTAATGATAGCGGCCCCAAAGCGCACCGGCGGCAATCGCGATCGAAAGCAGCAGAAACAGGAAACCGGCTGGAGGAAAGTGCGACAGAAGCTCCAGAGCAACAGCGAGGCTCGCCGCGACATGCCCGCTGGGGAATGTATTGTCTTGAATGCTGACGTGGCTGAGAACGAACAGATTCAGATTGCGCACTGATGTTTGTTGAGGCTGCCACGGTGTGTCACGCTCGATCGCTCGCGGCGGGAGCGTTCGGACAAATGGGAATGTCGCGTAGCACGCATAAGCAGGAGGAATGACCACGTTCCAGAATTCTTCGGCGAAACGCCCCATACCCGACAGATAGAGGGTAACCAGGCCAAGCGGCACTGCCGGATAACAAAATAGATAACACATTTCCAGCAGCCACATAAAAGGCGGCGATCTCCGGCCCAGATGCTTCCGGTCGAAGGATTTCAGCTTGGATTGAAGCCAGTTATTCAACGGCCGCAGAAAAAGTCCGGTTTGCCAGTAGGCCAGAGGTATAAAGGCCAGTGGCAGCCAATCCCGGGCTGCTGTGGACCGCAGTCGTAAAATTCCGGCGATACCGGCAACGGCGATGGCTGTCACAAGCGACCGCCGGCGGAGGGACAACGGGCGCAGCCACGCCAGCACTGCGAAGGCGGCGTAGAAAACCAGCGAGATCCACTCGTACAAACGCATGGCTTCACAATACAATCAAGAAAGGGGAGCGAAATGAAAGAGGAAACGAAAAAGAAGGCGGTTGAAACACTCAACCAAATACTGGAAATGGAGCTGGCTGGCGCCATTCACTACACGCACTATTCGCTCATGGTATACGGCTATAACCGCATCCCGATCGTGAGCTGGCTCGAGAAACAGGCTACGGAATCCATTTCTCACGCGCGCGCTGCAGGCGAGCTGGTAACGCAGCTGGGGGATCATCCTTCGCTGGCTATCGGCCCCTTGTTGGAAACGCACAAACACGACATTGGCGACATCTTGCGCGAATCGCTCGGGCACGAGAAGAAGACGCTCGTGCTTTACGAAAAATTGCTGGAGCTTGTGCAAGGCGAGGACGTCATGCTCGAGGAGTTTGCTCGCGAGCATATCTATCTGGAGCATCTTCATGTCGGCGAAGTCGATAAGATGTTGCGGCGCCCCGGGGATATTGAAAGTGTCGAAAAGGCGGGAAAGAAGTAGCCACGAAAAAGCAGAAAACATCGCGAAAATTTCTTTGTATTTTTTGCGCCTTTTTGCGGCCACTCCTCCCGATGTTCCAGGAGTGATAAAATTTCTTGGCTATGAGAGCAGTTCGCATCGGAATTCCTCTGGCGGCACTTGGTGCTGCCCTTTTCATTTTTGGCGGGCTGATGCACGCCGCGGACACGAGTATTCCGATCTATTTCCCGAATTCAAAGCTGATCGTTAAAGCGGAAACGTTCAATCGAGCAACGTACATACCCATCAAAGAGATCATCGAATTCATGGGCGTACCTTATACGGATGCGCGGGCGTTGGAAACATTGACGATTCGCTCCGGCAATTCACGCCTGCTCATGACGAAAAACAGCGCGTTGATGTCCTATAACAACCAGATCCTGCTTTTGCCCAGCCCGATACTCCGCGAAGAGGAACGCTGGCTGGCGCCCATAGAGTTCTTAACGATTGGGCTGACGCGGTTAACCGGTACGGAATTCCGATACCGCCCCGGTACGCCGCGGATATACGCCGATAATGTGGATTCGCCTGAACTCGAAATGAATGCACAGACGCTCGGTCCAATAACGCGGCTGACGCTGCGTTGCAGTGTGCCGCTGAATGTGGATCTAAAGCGGGACAATCAAAGAGCGATTCTCGCAATCGATCGCCCGGCTCTGGATCCGGTTCGCGAACGCCTGGATCATCGAGATCGGATGGTGCGCTCCATTATTTTTGACGACTCAGATGGTGACGCGAAGATCGTTCTCGACATCACCCGCGAGGTGACGGACATGCGGTTAACAGGCGCCGACAATAACCGCGTTTTCTTTCTCGACTTGCTCGAAAAGAAGGAACTCGTAACTGAAGCGGAACCGCCGCCGGTCGTAACACCCGCGCCGGCTGCCAAGCCCGACGTCACACCGGCGGAACGGAAAGTTCGAGTCGTGGTGATTGATCCCGGCCACGGCGGAATGGATACTGGAGCAAAGAGCGCGTCAATGGTGGAAAAGGACTTCACGCTGGTTTTCGCGAGAAAGTTGAGAACAGCGCTTCAAACCCGGCTCGGAATGACCGTCTTGCTGACTCGGGATTCCGACGTTGCTCTCGATAACGAAGCCCGATCTGCTGTTGCGAATAATAATCAGGCGAATCTCTTCATCAGCCTTCATGCAGGCTACTCTGCAAATAAACTCGATCACGGCTCGTCCGTCTTCGTTATGAAGGAAAATTTCGGGCAGGCATTTACCACGTCTGCAGCCGGCAGACGCGATCAGCTCTTCCTGCCATGGTATCTCGGATACCACACCCATCACCAGGCCAGTGTGTCGGCGGCCAATGTTCTTCAGGAAGAATTGAGCAAAGCCATTCCCGAATCTAAATTCGCGGTTCGAACGGCTCCACTCGCTGTGTTGAGCAGTGCGACCATGCCTTCGGTCCTTCTCGAGATTGGAAATTTCAATAATCCGGTAAACGCCCAAACGCTCGCGGACGACGGTTTTCAGAGGCATCTGGCTGACGCGCTTGTGAATGCCATCTTACGATTTTCCGAATCACCGCAGGCGGCGGCGAACTGAGATGCCAAGGCATATCAAGATCAGTCTCATCGTTTTTGGAATCGGCGGAGCGATTGCGATGGGTTTCTTCGTCGACATCGTCGGGCGAGTTCGATCGATGGTGAAT
>Ga0066709_100004153_pt1 | contig 11431 bp, 8 predicted proteins | sample GraSoiAngelo_158_FD_79665 | JGI IMG/M metagenome (GOLD analysis project Ga0066709, IMG submission 79665) | Grasslands soil microbial communities from the Angelo Coastal Reserve, California, USA - 14_1009_16_30cm | ecosystem: Environmental > Terrestrial > Soil > Grasslands | place: USA... | reverse complement strand
TCGCCTCCAGCCAACAATGTGTTACAACGGGGAACGCCATGATCGTCACGCGACGGCATCTGCCTCGCCGCACGTTCCTGAAGGGCATGGGCGCCGTCATCGCGCTGCCCGTGCTGGATGCGATGACTCCCGCCTTCGCGGCCGGCTCCGCCGGCCGCGGAGGCGGGACATCACCGCTGCGTCTCGCGTTCACTTACGTGCCCAATGGCGTGACGATGGCCGACTGGACGCCGCGAGCCGAGGGCGTTGGATTCGAGTTCTCGCGGATTCTCAAGCCGCTGGAGGCGTTCCGCGACGACACCCTGGTGGTGTCGGGGCTCGCGCATCGCAACGGCGCGGCGCTCGGCGACGGGCCCGGCGATCACGCGCGCGCCGCGGCGTCGTACTTGACCGGCGTGCACCCGCGAAAGACCGCGGGCGCCGACATCGAGAACGGGATTTCCGTCGATCAGATCGCGGCGCGGCAGCTTGCCGAGCGGACGCGCTTTCCGTCGCTCGAGCTGGGATGCGACGACTCGCGGACGGTCGGCAATTGCGATTCCGGCTATTCGTGCGCGTACACGAACAGCCTGGCCTGGCGCGGTCCTGCGACGCCGATGCCTCCCGAGACGAACCCGCGTCTGGTGTTCGAGCGGTTATTCGGCGACATCGACACGAGCGTTCCGCCGGAGACTCGCGCCCGTCGCCTGCTCCACCGCCGCAGCATCCTCGACCTCGTCACCGAGCGCACGACACAACTCATGTCCGATCTCGGGCCGTCCGATCGGCGGAAACTCGACGAATACCTGTCGTCGATTCGCGAGATCGAGCGGCGCATCGACAGAGCCGAGCAGGATCTCACCGGCATCACGCCGGGGATCGACAGGCCGACCGGCGTGCCGGTCCAGTACGCCGACTACGTCAACCTGATGTTCGATCTGCAGGTCGTCGCGTTCCAGACCGACTCGACCAGGGTCGTGACGATGATGATGGGACGCGAAGGCAGCGTGCGCACGTATCCGGAAATCGGCGTGCCCGATCCGCATCATCCGCTGACGCACCATCGCGGCAACGTTGAATGGATCGAGAAGGTCACGAAAGTGAACACGCTCCACATGGAGCTGTTCGCCGGGTTCGTCAAGAAGTTGAAAGCCACGCCGGACGGCGATGGCACGCTCCTCGACCACACGACGCTCGTGTACGGCAGCGGCCTGAGCGACGGCAATCGCCACACCCACGACGATCTGCCGGTCGTCATCGTCGGGCGCGGCAGCGATCTGCGTCTCGGCCGGCACGTGGCGTATCCCAAGAACACGCCGATGACCAACCTGTATCTGACGCTGCTCGATCGGATCGGCGTGCACGCGGAACAGATCGGCGACAGCACCGGCGAAATCGAACATCTTACCGGCGTCTAGGGCAGGCTGTTGACATTGCAGGTTGCGTTTTTCAACCTGCCAGGCCTACTCGCAGCGCAGCGCAACAGTCGGATTGACGTTCGCCGCCCGGCGGGCCGGCACGAATGCCGACAGCAGCGTGACGATCACGATGACGGGCACGACGACGTAGTAGGTCCGCACATCGACATGGTGGCCGAACGGCGCGAGCCGCGTCATGAAACGCGCGGTCGCGACGCTCAGCGCGAGACCTGCCGCCACACCGGCCCATGCGGGCGCCATCCCCTGGCGGAGCACCATCCGGACGATACGCGCGTACGTCGCGCCGATCGCGATCCGGATTCCGATCTCGCGTGTGCGCCGGCTGACCGTGTACGACACGAGCCCGTACAGCCCGACCATCGTCAGCAGCATGCCCATCAAGCCCATGCCGCCGATCAGCCGGATCATGACGTTGCCGAACGACGTCACGCGCGCGCCGTAGAACGCTTCCATTGTCTGGGCGTCGAAGACGGGGACGTCCGCGTCCAGCCGCCGAACGAGGTCCCGCAGCGGCTGCACGAACGCGGCGTCGTCGCCGTCGACGTGCGCGAGCAGCACCATTTGTCCCCGCGGGCGCTGTCGGTACGGAAAATAGATCGCTTCCTGCGGCAGCTCTCCGGGGTACCCGTGCGTCGTGGTCTTGACGACCCCGACGATGTCGACGAGCGCGCCGTGCGGCTCCAGCAGGCGCACGCGCTTGCCCAGCGGATCTTTGTCCAGCCAGTAATGGCGCGCGAGCGTGTCGTTGACTATCGCGACCGGTGTCGAGTCGCCGTCGTCGGTCGACTCGAACGCGCGGCCGGCGAGCAGCGGAATGTCCATCGTGTCGAAATACCGATCGTCGATGCTGGTGGCCCACACCGGCACGCCCGCCTGTCCTTTCGGCAGGACCTGTCCCTCGGGCAGAACCGCGGCGAATTGAAAGCCGAACATGGGCATCGCGGAGGTGAGCGATGCGGATCGAACGCCGGCCGACGCGCGCGCCTCCTGCAGGACCCGCGTGAAGAATCGCGCGGCCTCGGCGTCGCTGTAGCGCGCCTGGCCCGCGTCGGCGGTCACCTTCGCGATCCGTGTCGTGCGGAAGCCGGGACCTGCGGTCAGCTCGCGACGGAAGACCTGAATTGAAAAAACCGCAACGGTCAACAGCACGAGCGACAAGGCGACCTGCGCCGCGACGAGGACCGCTCTGCCGGTCAATCGATGTCCGGCCGCGTTCCCCCTGTCGGTCGTTTTCAGGCTCGTCGCCAGATCGACCCGCGTCGTCTGCAGCGCGGGGCCAAGACCGACGAGCAGGGCGGTTGTCAATGCCACGGCGAGACTGAACATCAGCGTGCGCCGATCGAGCTCGAAGGCCGGCAGGCCGATGATCTCGGACGGAAATTGAATCTGGCGAAGGAGGCCGATGCCGACGTGCGCGACGGCGAGACCGCCCACCGCTCCCCCGATCGCGATGCCCAGGCTCTCCGTGACAAGCTGTCGAACGAGCCGGGCCCGGTTCGCGCCGATGGCGAGCCGGAGCGCCATCTCTCGCGCGCGTACCGGCGCGCGGCTGGCGAGCAAGCCGGCGACGTTCGCACAGGCGACGCCCAGCACGGCCATCGAGAGGATCGTCAGGATCACGATCAGGGCCGAATCGAGCGGGCGGGTCTCGTACTTGTAATCGAACTCCGTCTGCGCGATCAGCGCGATGTTCGTGTTCGTTTCCGGGTATGCGCGCTGCAAATCGCGTCCGATCGTCGCGAGCTCCGCTTGCGCCCCGGTCAGCGCGACGTCGCGTCCCAGGCGCCCCTTCACGGTGAACATCCGGACGTCGCGCGCGGTCAGCGCATCCCGCCTCCGCAGATCGATCGTGTGCGGGAGCATCCCGATCGGCAGGAAGAGCGACTCCCGGATGTACGGATGCAGTCCGGTGAATGACGCCGGCGCGACGCCGACGATGGCGAAGTCCCTCCCGGCCACGCGAACCGTGCGCCCGAGGACGGACGGGTCCGCCGCGAATTCACCGCGCCACACCGCGTCGCTCAGGACGACGACGGCGCCGCGGCCGCCCGCGCCATCTTCGTGCGGGAGAAAAGTGCGGCCCAGCTGGAGATCGACGCCGAGCACACTGAAGAAGTTGTGGCTGACGAACGTGGCGAACCGGACGCGCGGCGTGTCGCCGGTGCGGCTGGCCACGCCGACGGTCTCGTAGGTAAAGGCCAGCAGGCCGTCGAAGCTCCGTGCGCGATCGCGGATGTCGAGGTAGTCCGGATACGACGCGGTGTTCTGATACACCGTGCCTCACAACACCCGCGATCCGACGGTGAGCAGCTCGCTGGGACGCTTCACCGGCAGCGGCCGGAGCAGCAGCGCGTCCGTCACGCTGAAGATCGCGACGTTCGCGCCCGTGCCGAACGCGATCGAGATGACGGAGATCGCGGTCAGCGCCGGGTTTCTGGCGAAGACGCGCGCGCCGTGGCGCAGGTCCTGCCAGACGTGCTCGACGGCCACGAGGATGGTCCGCACGGCCTACAGCCTTGGCGGCGCCGGTTTGATCGGCGGGCGCCAGGAGATCACGCCCTTCATCTTCGTCTTCCGCTTGAACAGCTTGTGGTCGTTGACGATGTACATCTCGTCGAAGGCGGAACCGCCGAATTTGACGTTGGTGACGGGTTCGCGCCGTGGCGCCGAGATGATGGCGTGACATTTTCCGATTTGATCGAACACCTGCACGCCGAGCGGCGTGGCCATGTAGACGCTGCCGAGGGTATCGACGGTCATGCCAGCCGTCTCGCTGCTGGTCGCCGCGTCAGTCAAATGGACGTAGAAATAACGCTGCTTGTGCGCCAGCGACCCGTCGGGCTGAATCTGGAACGCCCACGAAAGCTGTCCGGCGTGGTCCGAGACGTAGAGCAGCGTCTGGTCCGGAGAGAATGCGACACCGACCGGCGCGTCGATGCCTTCGTCGACAACGCGCGGCTTGCCACCCTTGGGCAGCAACCAGACCGTTCTTGCGGTCGCATTGGTGAAATACATGTCGCCCTTGACGTTCACCGCCATGTCATTGGCGGCGACGCCCTGCGCAATCACTCGTGATTCTCCTGCGCGATCGATGGCCATGATCACGCCGCTGCGCGGCGCGGCTGCGTAGAGACGGCCATCAGGCGCGAAGGTCATGGCGCGCACCAGCCCGGCGTGGCCGGCGAACGGCGTCACACGTCCGTCGGCCCCGACCTTGTAGATCCGATTGGCCTCGGTGTCCTCGAAAAACACCTCGCCGGTGTCGTTGACGGCGACGCCGGCGCCGTGCACGGGCGCGTCGGCCACGAGCTGCCAGTCCTCACCGGCGATCAGCGTCTGCAGGACGTCCTGCCGCGACTTGCCTTCCGGATTGGCCTTGATCGGCGACGGCCAGTCGCGCCACAGCCAGCGAAGCGCGTCCGGAAAGATCGCCGTGGCGTGCCGCGAGTTGTGCTCGCCGTCCCCCCACTCGTGCCGGACGTCGTAGCCGGCGTACTCGAGCGCCGACAGCATGTCCTGGTTGGCGACGAACCAGCTGCCGGTGTAGTTGTTGAGATCGTTGCGGCCGTCCTGCAGGAAGATGCGGATCGGCTTCGGTTCCGTCTTGCGGATCATGACGGGCAGCGTGTTGCCGCCGCGCAGACCGACGTAGGTGCCGATGGCGCTGAACACGCGTCGAAACCCGTCCGGCCGCTGCCACGCGGCGACGAACGCCGCGATGGCGCCGCTGCTGTTCCCCGCGATCCCGCGATCGTTCGGATCGGTCGAGAGCGTCACGCCGTGGGTTTTCGACACGTACGGCAGCAACTCGTCGATCAGGAAGCGCGCGTAGTCCTCGCTGACGGCGTCGTACTCGAAGCTGCGGTTCATCCGATCGAGGGCGTCAGCAGACGGCGCTTTGACGCGCCCGTGCATCACGAACACGCCGACGAGGGGAGGAAGGGCCTTCTGGTGAATGAGATTGTCGAAGACGACCGGTGCGTTGTACTGCAGGCCGTCCTGGAACACCATCACCGGCGCGGGCTTCGAGCGGTCCAGTTGCTTCGGGACGTAGACCCAGTACTCCCGCCACGTGCCGGGATAGACCTGACTCCGATCGAACTCTCCTTTGATCACGTCGCCGGCCGGAGTGCCGGGCTGAGGGCGCGAGTCGGGACCGGGCTCGGGGCCCGGGACCGCCGGCGCCTGCGCCGGAGCCGGCGATTGCGGGGGAGGCGCCTGCGCCTGCGACGGCGCGAGTCCCCAGGCCGCCGCCGCAAGGCAGACGAGGAACGTGCTTCGGATCGGGCCGGCTGCCATCATCGGGTCTCGCTCCAGATGCGTCGCGGAGCATAGCACTCGAGCTCGCGCGAGGACCAACCAGTCCGCTAGATCGACTTCTGATACGACCGGAACGCGCGCGCGGCGAGCCATGCGCTCGCCAGCCCCAGCGCGGCCAGCCACACGAGCCGCGTGCCGATCAGCCTCCAGTCGGCGTGCGCCGACAGCGCGCTGCGCGCCGTCTCCACGCTCCACGCGACGGGGTTCACCAGCGACACGCGCTGCACCCACCGCGGCATCAGCGCCGGCGCCATGAAGACCGGGGACAGGAACGTCATCGGCAGCAGGATGAAATTCGACGCGCCGATCACCGATTCCTGCCGGCGGATCACCAGCGCCATCGCGTTCGAGAGCGCCCCGAACGGCAGCGCCACGAGCACGGCGCACAGCATCAGCACGGCGAGGCCGGTGAACCCTCCCTCGAATCGCGCCCCCAGCACCCACCCGAGGCCGAGCATCATGGCGGCCTGCACGACGGTGATGATCGACATCTGGACGAGCCGTCCGGCGATGATCGCCGCGCGGCTGACGGGAGCGACGAGAAATCGATCCATCACGCCCCGATCGATTTCGGCGATGATCCCCATCCCGTTCCAGCCGCCGCCGAAGAGCGCCATCATGATCACGATCCCGGGGGTGACGTAGGTCACGTAGTTGGGCGCATGAAAGCCGGGCAGCTCGACGATGCGCGAGAAGACCTGGCCGTAGAGCAGCAGGTAGGTGATCGGCTGCACGAGGGAAATCGCGATCCACCACGGCTGGCGCATCAGCGCGCGCAGGTGCCGCACGGTCATGAACCACGTGTGCATCAGCGCCGTCATGCCTGATCCGCCTCGTTGAACGTCCGCCCCGTGTGGCGCAGGTAGACGTCGTCCAGGGACGGCCGGGTCACGCGGACCGACGAGACGCGCGCGCCGCCAGCCTCGAGCGCCGTGATCATCGCCGGCACGGCCGAGCCGCCGTGATCGGCCCGCGCGCGCACGGTCGATCCCGTCACCGTCACGTCGTGGACGGTACGCACGCTCGACAGCAGCGCGGCGACCGCGGAATCCCCCGGCGTCTCCGATAGTTCGATCTGCACGGCGTCCCCCGAGAGCTCTCCTTTGAGCGCGTCCGGCGTCCCCTCGGCGACGACGCGTCCCCGGTCGACGATGGCGAGCCTGTGCGCGAGACGGTCCGCCTCCTCGAGATAGTGCGTCGTCAACAACACCGTGATCCCGTCGTCGTGCGCGAGCCGCGTGATCTCTTTCCACAGATCGCTGCGCGCTTCGGGATCGAGACCGGTGGTCGGCTCGTCGAGGAAGAGCACGCGCGGGCGATGCATGAGCCCCATCGCGACGTCGAGCTTGCGCTGCATGCCGCCGGAATACGTGCGCGCCTCGCGGTCCGCCGCCGGGGTCAGCAGAAAGCGGTCGAGCAGGGACGCGACGCGCGTCTTCAACTCGGCGCCCCCGAGGCCGTGGAACCGTCCCTGCAGCGTGAGGTTCTCCCGGCCCGACGCGTTGACGTCGACGCCGGAGCGCTGCGCGACGCTCCCGATGGCGTGGCGCACGGCGTCGGGCTGACGGATCACGTCGAGGCCGCCGACGCGCGCGACGCCGGAGTCCGGCCGCGTCAGCGTATTCAGCACCTTCACGGTCGTGGACTTGCCGGCGCCGTTCGGGCCGAGCAGTCCGAAGATGGTGCCTCCCGCGACCGCGAACGACAGTTCGTCGAGGGCGCGGACGTTGCCCGGATAAGTCTTCACGAGGTCGCGTGCCTCGATCGCCAGCTCTTTCATCGGTGACGATGGTACACGACCCGATTCCGCGCGGCATTCATAGCTGCAAGCCGAATTAACTCAGACGCGACACCTCGGATCGGAGGGCCTGGTGTGTCGCCACGCGCGGGAGGTGTAGCGATGAAGAGACTGCCGGAGATTGCGATGAAGGAGTGCCTGGCGGAATTGCGCGCCGCGTGCCGGCTGCCGATCGAGCAGGCGGGAATCGAGTTGGTCGCCGGATGGCTCCGCCCGAACTTCGAGCGGATTCTGGCGCACCCGGACGGCGGGAAACGCTGGGCCGATCACGGCCAGCGCATGCGCGACAACGCGCGTTACCTCGGCGCGTTCGCCGACTTCTTCGCCAGCCATACAAGCGCGGACGCGGTCGGCGCCGAGGAGCTGAAGCGCGCGTTCCAGGTCGTCCGCGCGGACTGCACCGTGCGCGCGGAACGGACGCCGCTCGCCTACGAGTACTGCCGCGAGGTGCCGGTGGACGCCAGCGATGCGGAGGCGTTCCTGCAAGCCGTCGCGCCGGTGCCCGAGCCGGTCTGATCCGGCGACGGTGACGAACCGGTCGATCCGATTGCGCATCCTCCTGGCAATCGATCGGCCGGTCTTTCCCATCGCCTTCCATCACAGGCGATCCGATCGAGAGGAGGGCTCGTCGATGCGGCGAATGTACGGCGTGGTGCTGGTCATCCTGATGGTCACGCGCGCGGTCCACGCCCAGACCACGGCCGCCGGAAGCGTCCGCGGCGTCGCGACGGACGAACACGGGTCGGTCGTCCCGGGCGTCGCCGTGATCGCGACGAGCGCCACCGTGCCGGGCGTGTTCACCGCGACGACGGACATGCTCGGCCAGTACCGGCTCGGCGATCTGCCGCCGGGCGACTACACCGTCATCGCCGATCTCGCGGGCTTCGCGCGTTTCCTGCGCACGCCCGTCACCGTGCGCGCCGGCCTCAACGTCGAGGTCAACATCGTGATGAAGGTTGGCGCCATCGGCGAAACGATTGAAGTCCGCGTGGAAACGCCGCTGCTCGAGACGCGCAATGCGACGCAGGCGGTCAACATCAGCGGCGAGTTGCTCCGCGGCGTCCCGCTCTCCGAACAGCGGGAATGGTACGGCGCGCTGAACCTCACCCCGGGCGTGACGGTCACGGACTTCTCCGGGACGAAGATGTTCTACGTCCACGGCGCCGACCAGGCCGCCAACATCGTCCAGATCGACGGCGCCGACGTGAGCCTCGCGACGAACTCCAGCGTGTCGAGCATCAATCTCAACATCGATGCGGTCGACGACATGCAGATCAAGACCGGAGGCGTCGACGCCTCGTCGCCGCTCGGCATCGGCGGGATCGTGAACATCGCGACCGCGAGCGGCACGAATCAACTGAGGGGCGCGGTTGCGTTTGCGGCGCAGCCGCGTCGCTGGAACGGATCGAATAATCCCGGAGGCACGAGCAGCACGGTCGATCAGCGGCAGGTCGACGTCTCCATCGGCGCGCCGGTCGTGAAGGATCGGCTCTGGGCGTTCGGCGCGTACCGCTATGTTGACGTCACCACCGGCATCAGCCGCACCGCGGCGCAATTGGCGACGCTCCAGGCGCTCGTCAAGGACTACAAGCCGTTCGACAGCACGAACGAAGCGCAGTTCTGGATCGCCAAGCTGACCGCGCAACCAGCCGCGGCCCACCACGTCACGGCGTTCTATCAACGAGACGTCAACCCCGTCTCGACCGCGCTGGCCACCGTCGTGAATCCGAACAAGCAATGGATGGGCGGCGCCGCGGCGTCCCTTCGCCTGTCGTCGGTCTGGTCCAGCCATCTGACGACGCGGGCCGGCGCGAGCTACAACGACAAGCGGCGGGGCATCGTCGACATCGGCGTGAAGGGTCCGTTCCAGCGCGTGTTTCAGAGCACGATCCTCTCCGGCGGCCGGCTGGCGGGCAACGGTCAGCTCGCGACGCTGCAGTCGCCGATCACGGCGCTCGTTTCGCAGCCGAACTCCAAGACCGTCTTCTCGTTCGACGCGACGGTGTTCGCGCGGCACGGGTCGAGCACGCACGAACTGCAGGCCGGCGTTTACACGCAGCGCCGCCTGCAGGGGAACGACGTCACGTACGTGAACGATGGGTTCACGATCGAGGACACCGTTCGTCAATCCGATGGCGCGCTCGTGCCGTTTCACCGGCAGATCATGGAAACCACGCACTTGACGAGCTTCCGGCAGCGCGGCTGGGACTACGCGGCCTACGTGCAGGACGCATGGCGCCCGTCGTCGCGGCTCACGGTCAGCGCCGGCGTGCGGGTCGACTACATCACCGCCCGGGACCTCGTGTTTCAGGTCACGTCGCAGAACAGCACCGAGGTCGGGCCGCGCTTCGGCGTCAACTACTCGCTGACAGCCGATGCACGGAACGTCGTGAAAGCGCACTGGGTGCGCGTGCACGACCAGCCGGGCATCGTCGCGCCGGTCGGCACGGCGACGGTCGCGACCCGCGATCTGTACGATCTGAATCTCGACGGCACGTTCGAGACGGTCTTCGTCACGCCCGCCACGCTCACGGTCACGCCCAACCAGTCGATCGACCGCGCGCTGCACCAGCCGTCCGTGAAGGAATGGGGCGCCGGGTACAGCAGACAGCTGCGCGGCGGAATCAGCGCGAGCGCCGACTTCGTCCGGCGCCGCTTCGTGGACCGGCCGACGCTCGTCGAGATCAACGGCGACTATCGCGGCAATGTGTTCGTCGGATACAAGGACCCCGGCTTCAACGAGATTTACATCGGGACGAACAACCGGTGGAACACGCCCGTCTACAACTCGCTCGAGCTGTCGATCACGAAGCGAACGTCGCGCGTGCAGGGGATCGCGAGCTACGTGAAGCAATGGCGCCACATCGACGGCTCCTGGCAACCGAACGATCCGGCGTCGTTCCTCGTGCCGAACGCGTTCCCGAACGACAAAGGCATCGGGAGCACGACCGGCACGCTGTCCGGACCGACGGACGCCAACAGCCTGTCGGGGACGCACATGGCGCAGGGGTCGACGGGCAGCGCGCAGTGGGTCGATCACTGCGTCAGATCCGGGTTGACGTACAGCGCGCCGTGGGGGATCGTGGCCGCGGCAAGCTACACGCTTCAATCCGGCATCTGGTCGGGCCCGATCGTGTCGCGCCTCGCGGCCGCCGATCCGGCGTTCGGGCCGACCCTGATCGCCCTGCCGAATGGCCGGATCGTCACGAATCCCCTCTCGACGATCATCCGGTTCGCGTATCCCACGCGCGGCGAAGGCCAGCTGAAGACGCCGAACCTGCACGTCCTCAATCTGCGCGTCGGGCGCCGCTTCGAGCTTCGCCGGCTGAAGTTCGACGCCTCTCTCGACGCCTTCAACGTCACGAACCACGACGCGGACCTCCGCTTCCAGAGCGGCAGCAACCAGACCTATAACCCGCTGTTCGGCACGACGACGTCCCGTCAGCTTCCACGGTCCGCGCAGGTGATGCTGCGCACGTCGTTTTAGCCGCCGGTGATCCGATATGCCGGCGCGGTCGGTGTGGCGCTCACGCTGCTGAGCGCACCTGCCCAGCCCAACGTCGCGCCGTCCGTCATCAGCATCGGACCCAACGTCCAGGTCAGCGCCTCGATGGCGACGACGATGCACGGCGAGGGGACGATCGTGGCGGATCCAAGCGACGCCAAGCGGCTGCTTGTCTGCTCGATGATCCGCGACGCGACGATCGGCGAAGGAGTCGTCGGCTATCTATCAGAGGACGGCGGCAGGCATTGGGAGCGCACGTTCGAGAGCAATGCCGGGGATCATGGTGGCGATCCTGCGTGTGCCTACGGTCCCGATGGAACGGCGTACGTGACGTACATTCCGTTGGCATCCGGGTCGTCGATCAAGGCTCGGCTGCCCCTGTTCCGGTCG
>Ga0066709_100004151_pt1 | contig 11434 bp, 4 predicted proteins | sample GraSoiAngelo_158_FD_79665 | JGI IMG/M metagenome (GOLD analysis project Ga0066709, IMG submission 79665) | Grasslands soil microbial communities from the Angelo Coastal Reserve, California, USA - 14_1009_16_30cm | ecosystem: Environmental > Terrestrial > Soil > Grasslands | place: USA... | reverse complement strand
GGTTGGCAAAACCAGAGGACATGAAGTACTCGCGCGCATCTATTCTTTTCCGAAGGCCCAATTGAACCGAATGGCCACGGGACTAATACGTGTATCCCAGGGGAATCTTTCAAATGAACGGGGGGCAGAAATTGTTGAAAGAATCGGCTGTTCCTTTGGGTGATGTTGGTGTAATGGTTCAGGTGTCTATGGTTCGAGACCCCGATAGATTCATCCCCACTCGCCGGAGTCTGCTCAGCCGGTTGAAAAACTGGGAGGATGAGGAAAGCTGGAAAGATTTTTTCGATACTTATTGGAAGCTGATTTACGGCGTGGCGATCAAGGCGGGATTGACCGACGTGGAAGCGCAAGAAGTTGTTCAGGAGACAGTGATCGCTGTGGCCAAAAAGATGCAGGAGTTCAAGTACGACCCGCAAATTGGGTCCTTCAAGGGCTGGTTGCTGCATACGACCCAATGGCGAATAGCCGACCAGCTTCGCAAACGCCGGGGCGAAAGGAGACCTGTGGGTGGCCAATTCCAAACCTCGACGAGGACGGCGACCGTGGAACGGATTGCAGACCCAGCGGGAGTCAACCTGGAGACAATCTGGGATACGGAATGGAAAAGCAATGTTTTCAATGCCGCGATTGACAAGGTGAAACGGCGGGTGAACCCGAGGCAGTACCAAATATTTGATCTGTACGTGATCAAGCAATGGCCGGTGCAAAAGGTTGCCTCCACGTTAGGTGTGAATATAGGCCGGGTTTACCTGGCCAAGCACCGGATTTCAGCGTTGATCAAAAAAGAGATTCAGAATCTGGAAAGCAAGGTGTCTTGAGCGCTCGAATCGGTCAGCATGGCGGTCTGTAAAAGGAACCCATTTGCCACGCGCGAGTGGTTGAAGTGCGACAGCTTTTTGGCGCAGTTGGGCGACTATCCATAAGAGTCGTCACGTGCCGCGACGATTTTCGGCGCGCGTCTCTCCAGAGCCGCGGCGGCAGTGCGGAAGGGCGAGTGGTGCAGACATTTGAGCACGGGTGGCAGCATGGACGCGCTGCGGGTCAGGAGACCGGCCTCCGCCTGGGTTCCGTCTGGGCCGGGTTGCAGATTTTTGAAAGAACCGTGGGTCTGGCCACGTAACATTGAAGTGAAACAGTGGAACGGGCTTGCGGAAAAGTCATTGCAGACGGCGAATGGGCGCCGTAGAGTCAAAGGATGTTCCCGTAAAGGCTATGGCTAATCAGCGACCAGATGACGGGACCACCGAAGGCGAATTGGTCGGCATTCCTTTATCCAAAATCCAAGATTACGAGTTATTGCGATGTATCGGCAGCGGCAGTTACGGTGAAGTGTGGCTGGCCAGGAGCCTGATGGGGACCTATCGGGCGATCAAAATCATTTACCGAAAGACTTTCGCTGACGGGCGGCCGTTCGAGCGTGAATTCGCCGGTTTGAAGAGGTTCGAGCCCATTTCGCGCAGTCATGTGGGCTGGGTTCACATCTTGCACGTTGGCAGAGACGAGGCGGCGGGTTTTTTCTACTACGTGATGGAAGCTGCGGACGACGTGGGACGGGGCCAGTCGATTGATCCCGAGGATTACACGCCCAAGACCTTGGGCATCGAACTAGCCAAACGCGGCAAGATTCCTCTGGATGAGACTTTGCGGCTGGGGCTCTCCTTGGCTGCGGCTCTCGGACAACTTCACAGCCGCGGGCTGATTCACCGGGATGTTAAGCCTTCCAACATCATTTTCGTCAACAATGTTCCGAAGCTGGCCGATATCGGTCTGGTGACAACGATCGGGGAAGCGACAACATTCGTGGGCACGGAGGGTTATGTGCCGCCCGAGGGACCGGGAAGTCCTGCCGCTGACCTCTACAGCCTGGGCAAGCTGCTGTATGAGACGTGCATGGGCAAGGACTCAAAACAGTTTCCTGAATTGCCAACCAACCTGGGCGAGACCAGCGACGCCCAGCGGTTGATGCGTCTCAATGACGTCATATTGCGAGCCTGTGACTTGAATCCGCGCCGAAGGTTTAATTCCGCACAGGAAATGTACGAGCAAATCCACAAATTGCTCCCCGACGAACGCGCGCCCGCTACCGCGCTTTTCGACCCGACGGCAGTGCCCGCCCCGAGCAAGTCCAGCCCGTTGACCGATCGAACTTCCATTGCCATTCTTTACAAGTCCAACGTCCAACCGGACGGCCAGGTGGTGAATCTGCTGCAGGAGGAAATCACCCGGCAAGGCTGCCAGGTGTTCATCGACAGGCACATGACCATCGGGGTCGAGTGGGCTCGCCAGATCGAGTACAGAATCCGCCAGGCCGATGCGGTGATCGTCCTTCTGTCGGGGGCTTCGATCCAGAGCGAAATGATCGCCTATGAGATCGAGGTTGCGCACGAAGCGGCCCAGCAACTGGGCAGGCCGCGTTTGCTCCCGGTAAGAATCCAATTTGCATCTCCGTTGCCGAACCAATTGGCGCGGTTGCTGGATTCATTGCATTACTTTCTCTGGCAAGGGCCGCAGGACAATCAACGATTGGTCAGCGAATTGCTGCGCGCCTTGCGCTCGCCCGATGAACTCGTCCCGCCGGCTGAGCCGTCCCAACTCGAATCGGTGGGAGGCGCCGTGCCGTTGGATTCCAAGTTCTACGTCGTCCGCCCGGCCGATTACGAATTTCGGTCGGCCATTGTGAGACGTGACAGCATTGTGCTGGTCAGGGGCGCCCGGCAGATGGGCAAGACGTCTCTGCTGGCGCGCGGGCTGCAACAGGCGCGGGGCCAGGGCGTCCGCGTTGTCCTGACGGATTTCCAGGAACTCAACGCGTCGGATTTCGTGTCGCTCGAGAAATTCTACCTTGCCCTGGGAGATTCCCTGGCCGATCAACTCGAGTTGGACGTTTCGCCGGGCCAGGCCTGGGAAGGGCACCGCAGCCCGAACACAAACTTCGACCGGTATCTGCGGCGCGAAGTGCTGGGAAAAGTGGACGCGCAGGTGGTGTGGGGCCTGGACGAGGTGGACCGGTTGTTCACCTGCAATTTCGGGGGGGAGGTGTTTGGCATGTTTCGCTCCTGGCACAACAAGCGCGCGCTTGACCCCCACGGACCCTGGGCACGACTCACTCTGGCCATCGCCTACGCCACCGAAGCCCATCTGTTCATCACCGACCTGAACCAGTCCCCCTTCAACGTCGGGACACGTTTGACCCTTGAGGATTTTCAAGCCGATCAAGTTGCCGATCTGAACCGACGCTATGGCAGCCCGCTTCAGAATCAGGAACAACTCGCGCGCTTTGCCGACCTCGTCAATGGACAACCGTTCCTGGTGCGGCGCGGGCTCCACGAATTGGCGACGCAAGACATTTCCTTCGACGCCTTCGCGACTCAAGCCGATCGCGACGAGGGCCTCTTTGGAGACCATTTGCGCCGCATCCTGGTATCGCTGGTTAAGGACCGCACTCTTCTCGAGGTGATGCGGGGAGTTCTCCAGGGCCATCGCCAGCCTGACTCGGAAAGTTTTTACCGATTGCGCAGCGCGGGAGTGATGGCTGGAGATTCGGCGGCCGACGCCCGGCTGCGCTGCCAGGTTTACGCCAATTACTTGAAACGGCATCTGCTATGAACCGCTATGAGTTCGGCCGACACCAGCTTCTACGTAACCGGTGGCACCTTGCGGCCCGATGCTCCTTCCTACGTTGAGCGTCAGGCCGACAAAGATCTTTTCGAGGGTCTGCTTAACGGCGAATTCTGTTACGTACTGACCTCCCGCCAGATGGGCAAATCGTCGCTGATGGTGCGGACGGCCAACAAACTGCGCGCGAAAGGCAACCATGTCATCGCCCTGGACCTGACGGCGATCGGTCAGAATCTCACGTTGGAACAATGGTACAACGGCTTCCTGACGAGCATGGGTGAGCAAGCGGGGCTGGAAGACGAGCTGGAACAGTTTTGGATTGCCAACGAGCGATTAAGCCCGGTGCAACGCTGGTTCACGGCCATTCGCAAAACGGTGTTGGCCTGGCGCCCGGGGCCGGCCGTGATTTTTCTCGATGAAATCGACACCGTCCGCAGTCTGCCTTTTTCGACGGATGAATTCTTCGCCGCGATTCGCGAGTGTTACAATCGTCGTTCGGAAGCTCCGGAATTCAATCGGCTGACCTTCTGCCTGCTGGGGGTCGCGACTCCCACTGATTTGATTCGGGACACCCGCCTGACACCGTTCAACGTCGGGCGGCGGATCGAGTTGAACGATTTTACCAGCCAGGAAGCGACCCAGTTGGCTCTTGGGTTGGAGCGGGGCGACCCGGAAGCCGTTTCGGACGGAAACGATCCCGCCCCGGCGCTGCTGGCGCGTATTTTGTATTGGACGGACGGCCACCCTTATTTGACGCAACGTCTCTGCCGGGCGGTGGCAGAGGCGAAATGGAACTCGCGCGAGCGGAATCTGGAGCACATCAAATTCGGCACGATCGATCGGCTGTGTGAGGAGCTGTTCCTCTCGCACCGCGCGCGCGAACTGGACACCAACCTGGTGTTTGTGCGGGAACGGCTGCTGCGCAGCCATCCCTATCCTCTGGACCTGCTCGAGCGCTATGGCGAAGTGTTCTGCGGCAAGCGGGTGGCAGATGATCTGAGAAATCCTCTGGTTGATCTGCTTCGACTCGCTGGAGTTACCAAGGGCGTCGAGGGCTTTCTTCAGGTGCGCAATCGCATTTACGCGCAAGTCTTTGATCTGAATTGGCTCCGCGAAAATATTGAGGCGCAGCGCGCCCGAGCCGGTGACCGGGCCGTGAACGAGGCGCTGGCAACCTTACGTGAATTCTCGGCTTCCCTCGCCACCGAACAACCCGCCCCACAGCAAAAACAAGTTACCGTGCTGCTGGCCGAATTCTCCGGCCTTCTCGCGGGCCCTGAATCCGTGCGCCGGATCGAGCCGAGCCAGGTCGGGGACGCCATGTGGAAGCGCCTGACCGGTGCGGTCACCGCTCGAGGGGGAAAAGTCGAGGGACGAATTGGCGGCACGCTTACGGCAATGTTTGGCGGCAGTGTCAAACGCGAGGATGAACCGGAGCAAGCGGTCCGCGTCGCCCTGGCCATGCAGGCGGAGTGGCGAGACATTCAGGAGAGAATCCGCGGAACTCTGCGCGCGCCTTGCGCCACTCAACCCGCGAGCGGCTCGCTTACCCCATCCCTCTTCCCCTCCGAGGGCGAGAGATTTCCCTTGCCACAGGTCGCGCCTTGCGCCGCTGAACCCACCCCTGACCCCTCCCAGGAGGGGAGCTTTCGCGATGGGGACGAATGCTTGCTTCCCTTCAGGGAGGGGCCGGGGGTGGGTCGGTTGATGGGCGGAGTGGCTGATCCCGAACGACCGCGATTACGCATCGCTGTCCACACCGGGCCGGTGATCCTAGCTGCTTCTGGTGAAATGGGTCGTGATGCGCAGACGCAGGACACGATCCAATGTGCCCAGAGATTGCTCCAAGGCGCACCCGGCGACGCCGTCGTGATTTCCCACGGCACCTATTGCCAGCTTCGAGGTCTCTTTGAGGCGGAACCGTTCGAGCCGCTCCACGCCCAGGCCGCCCGCGAGTCAGCGCCGGTTTATCGGGTGCACAGTGCCAAACCACGCGTCTTTCAACCGATGCGGCGGAGGGTGGAGGGCCTCGAGACGCGCATGATCGGACGGGAAGCGGAACTGAAACGGTTGCAAGACCAGTTCACCGTCGCTCTGGAAGACCGGGAACTGCAAATCGCCACGGTCGTGGGAGACGCTGGCATTGGCAAATCGCGCCTCCTTTACGAGTTCAATCGTTGGCTGGAACCGCAACGGCACACACTCCCGGTGTTCAATGGACGCGCGAGTGAAGAGATGGGCGGACTTCCCTTCTCTCTACTGCGCGACGTTCTCGCCTTCCGTTTCGAGATTCAAGATAGTGACCGTCCCGCGGTCGCCCGGCAGAAACTCGAGCAGGGAGTCATCCGCATCCTCGGGGCGGGGCGCCGCCCGGATTCCCTGGAGGCCGACGAAGCGTCCAAGGCCGCCCACTTCATCGGGCATCTGGTCGGGTTGGACTTTTCCGCGAGCCCGCACCTGCGCGGAATTCTAAACGACGCCAAACAGATTCGGGACAGAGCGTTCCAGTATTTGACCCGATTTTTTCGAGCTGCCGCGGCTGAGACTTCCCAGGCCAAGGCCGGCGCAGTGCTGCTGCTGGAGGACATTCACTGGGCCGATAACGGATCGTTGGACTTGATTGATCACCTGGTCAGGACCTGTCACGTCGCTCCGCTCTTCATCCTGTGCCTGACCCGTCCGACGCTGTTCGAACGGCGTCCGGGCTGGGGCGAAGGCGAATCGGCACACCAGCGCCTGTCGCTGCCACCGCTTTCAAAACGGGAGTGTCGCCAGTTGGTGGAAGAGATTCTGCGCAAAGCCAGGGACATCCCGCCAGCCCTCCGGGAGTTGGTTGTGGCCGGGTCCGAAGGGAACCCGTTTTACCTGGAAGAGTTGGTCAAAACGCTGATCGAAGCAAAAGTGATCGTTCCCGAGGCCGACCATTGGTGGGTCGATTTGGGCCGGTTGCCTGCTCTGCGGGTTCCCCCGACGCTGGCCGGATTGCTGCAAGCCCGTTTGGACCGTCTCTCAGCGCGGGAACGGGCGCTGCTCCAGCGGGCCTCCGTTTTGGGGCGAGTTTTCTGGGACAGCGCTGTGGACGCGTTCCGATCGGAGCAGGACCAGCCGCGGTCGATGCTGGCGCAATCCACCACATTCGAGACGTTGGAGTCACTTCGACGAAAGGAGATGATCTTCCGGCGCGAGGCATCGGCGTTTGCAGGCACGACAGAATACACGTTCAGACATGCTCTGCTGCGGGACGTGATCTACCAGGGCATGCTGGAGCACGACCGCGCGAAGTACCATGCCAAGGCCGCCTCCTGGCTGATTGAACACAGCGGTGAGCGCGCGAGTGAGTTCGCCGGAGTGGTGGCGGGCCACTTCGAGGCGGCCGACGATACCACTTCTGCGGCGCATTGGTTTGGGCGGGCGGGAAATCAAGCGCGGGCAGCTTGGGCGCCACAGACGGCGATTGACTACTACCAAAAGGCGCTCGCATTTACTTCCGTAGAACTGTCCGTGCACGCCGAACCGGCTCCCTCACTCCATGGCTCGTCCCCGGCGACGGGAGAGTACGCCTCCGATATTTTGATTGACCATTCCTACCCTGAACCCACCCCTGCCCCCTCCCGAGAGGGGAGCAACACTAGCTGGCCAATTCCCCTCCTGGGAGGGGTCAGGGGTGGGTTCGTTAGCGACACGTTCACGGGTAAGGGGTTGTCCGACGGCGCATCGCACGACTTGAAACGGGGAATACTCTCCCGGGCGCCAGACTGCCTGGACTGGTACGCCGGGTTGGGGGAATCGCTGGTCGCGCAGGCGCGTTTCGCCGAAGCCGCCCATGCCTACCAGTCTATGCGAGCGGCGGCGGAGGCCATCGGCGACAAAGTGGCCGAAGCGCAAGCTTGGAACGGCTTGGCCTTCGTCCAGGAACGACACGGAACCAACCGGGCCTCGGTGGAATGCGCCACGCGTGCCGCCTCGCTGGCACGCCAGGCGGGAGTGAGTGTGGCCGCACAGACGGCTCTGGCGCGCGCTTTGTTTCTCAAAGGCTGGGCTTTCTACCGGTTGGGTGACGCGGCGCTCCTGTTGGAGTTGGGCGAGCAGGCCCTGGCCCTGTCCATTCAATTGGGCGCCGACTCTGAGCGAATCAACAGCCTGAAGTTGATCGCCGTGGGTCACCTGCAATTGGGTCGCCATCGGCAGGCCGGCCGGTATTTCGAGCAGGCCTTGGAATTGGCCCGCTCCCTGGGCGCCAGGCGCAACGTCGGGGCGATGTTGAGCAACCTGGGTGAGTGCGCCCGGGCGCAAGGAGATTACCGATCTGCCATCGGCTACTACCAGGAAGCCATCGCGGTGGCCCGCGAGATCGGTAGCAGGGAGAGTGAACTGCTCTACGTGACCAACCTGGCCGGCGCCCGGGTCGCCCTGGGCGGGCAGGAACTGGCCGTCGCGGAGGCGGATTTGAGACAAGTAATCACCCAGGAGGGGCTGCCCGCCTTTCTCTTCTCAGAGACCTACCGGTTCCTCGCGGAAGCCCTTTTAGGCCAGAACAAAGTGGCTGAAGCCTTTGAAATCGCCCGCCAGGCGCTGGCACGGGGGAAACAGACGGAAAACCGGGACAACATCGCGTCCGCGTGGCGAGCGCTGGGCTGCACCATGGCCCACCCGAAGTTTGAACCCCCGGACGAGCTTGACGCCTCGCTCAAGCGCCTTAATCCCGCCGCCTGCTTTGCCGAAAGCCTGAAAATATTCTGGGAGATGGGAGCGGAGGCGGAACAGGCGCGAACGCTCCGGGTTTGGGCCAACTATGAACTGGCTCACGGGGATCAAGGGCGCGGGGCCGCGATGCGGCAGGCGGCGCGAGAAATTTTTGGTCGACTCGAGATGGAGTTGGAAGTCGAACGGATGAATTTGGAAGAGCCGAATTGGGTGTGTGGCTAAGGGCCAGAGCATGAGCAGTTCCATTACTTCGTTTTACGTGACCGGCGGCACGTTGCGACTCGACGCGCCGTCCTACGTCGAGCGCCAGGCCGACCGTGACCTTTGCGACAGCTTGCTCGAACGCGAATTCTGCTATGTCCTCACTTCCCGCCAGATGGGCAAATCTTCGCTCATGGTCCGGACGGCGAACAAGCTGCGCTCGGCAGGCGTACACGTGATCGCGCTTGACCTCAGCGCGATCGGCCAGAACCTGACGCCGGACCAGTGGTACAACGGCCTGCTCACGAGCATGGGCGACCAGCTCGGGCTGGAAGACGAACTGGAACGGTTCTGGATGGCCCACGATGGCCTCAGCCCGGTGCAGCGCTGGTTCACTTCGATCCGAAGGGTCGTGCTCGCCCGGCGGCCGGGTGCGGTGGTGATTTTCCTCGATGAAATTGACAGTGTCCGCAGTCTGCCCTTTTCCACCGATGAATTCTTTGCCGCGATTCGGGGGTGCTACAACCGGCGTTCCGAAGATCCCGAGTTCAACCGTCTGGCTTTTTGTCTGCTGGGTGTCGCCACGCCGAGCGGCTTGATTCACGACACGCGCATCACACCGTTCAACATCGGACGGAGGATTGAACTAAACGATTTCACCTCGCAGGAAGCTGGGCCGCTGGCCAAAGGCCTGCAACTGGATGGCCCGCCGCGCGTGTCCGCTTTGCTAAACCGTGTGCTGCACTGGACGGGCGGCCATCCCTATTTGACCCAGCGACTCTGCCAGGAGCTGGCGCGCGATCTCCGGGCCAATCGGCAGGGCGACGTGGACCGGCTCTGTGAGGATCTCTTTTTCAGCCACCGGGCGCGGGACCGGGACGACAACTTGATCTTCGTCCGGGAACGAATGCTGCGGAGCGAGGCGGACCTGACAAGTCTGCTCGGCCTCTACGTCAGGGTCCGCAACGGCGAACCGGTGGCCGACGACGAAACCAACCCGCTGGTGAACGTCTTGCGGCTCGCCGGTATTGTTCGCTCCGAACATGGGCGTCTGGTCGAGCGCAATCGCATCTATTACCGGGTCTTCGACCCGGACTGGGCGAAGGCGAATCTGCCCGACGCGGACCTGCGCCGACAACGGGCGGCTTTTCGCCGGGGCGTTTTCCGAACCGCCGGAATCGCCGCGGTCGTTGTGGCCGCCATAACGATCACGGGACTGATCGCGATGAAAGAAGTCACCAAGGCGGGAATGGCCATGGCACAATCTCTCTATACCCAGGCCCAATTAGGACGGGTGAGCGGTGTCTCCGGGCAACGTTATGAAAGCCTTAGCGCCCTCGCGCATGCACGCGAATATTACACGAACGAAATGGCCTTGCGTGACGAGGCGATCGCTTGCCTGGCGTTGGTGGATTTGAAACAGAAGACGGAGGGCATTTACGCGCTCGCGTGGTCCAACGTGTTTGAACTGAACCCGGACTTTGGCGTTTCAGCGACCGCGCAAGCGGATGGCGGCATCGCGTTTCGCGCGCTCGATGACCGACGGGTATTGCAACCGTTGCCCGGATCCGGCTCGACAGTTAGACGACTCCGCTTCGCTCCCAACGAACCTTACTTGCTTGCAGAATACCACGCCGCAACGGAAGACCAGATCATCGTGTGGGACTGGCAAATGGGAAAAAAACTGCTCGCTCTCCCGCACGAAATCCACGGGGAGGCCATTGATTTCAGCACAGACAGCCGAAAGCTGGCGGTGGGCCAGACCAACGGGCAGGTCACGATCTATTCCTTGCCGGGAGGCGAGATTCTACGCGAGCTGCAATTGAGATTGACGTCCGGGTTGCCGCGGGTGCCGCAAGTGCTCCGCTTCAACCCGGCCGGCGATTTGCTGGCCGAATCCTGCTCGGACGATTTGCGCGTCCAAATCTGGAATCTGGATACCAATCAACCGGCGCCGCCGACCAGTTTGTACCATCGGGACAAAGTGAACGACCTCTCCTGGCATCCGCGGGGCGAGTTGCTGGCCACCGCGTGTGGAGACTGCTGCGTTTACCTCTGGAATATCAACAGCACCGATGAGCCAATCAAGAAGCTTGTCGGGCATGAGAGCGCCGTGACCGGGGTTGCCTTCAACCATCGGGGCACGTTGATCGCGACGCTCGGGCAGGACGAGACGGTCAGACTATGGTTTCCGGCCATCGACAAGACGCAGGTGGCGCGTCGCGTCGATGGAAAGGGCTTTGAACGGCTGCAATTCAGTCGGAATGATCGCTTATTGACGGCGATCGACGCCCGAGGAACCAGCACTGCCGCGTGGGAGGTTTTCGGCGATGAATACATCGCGCTGCTGGCGCGCGCTGGCCTGAGTGATGACTTGAAAACGGTCGATTTCAGCCCCGATGGCCGGTTGCTCGCGGCGGTCAGCGCAGAACACGCGACCATCTGGGATTCCTATTCCGGACGCGAGTTAGGGGTGCTCAATTTTACCAACGCACATGCCGCTTGGTTTTGCGCCGACAGCCAGAGCCTCCTGGCCAGCACCGACCAGGGGCTTTTCAAGTGTCCCATGGGTTTCCCGGGAGACAGCAACCGTTTGCGGATGGACCCCGGGGTCGCCCAACGGTTGTTTCAAGCGCCGGACGAGTTGGGAATGAGCGCGCTGGCCCTGGACCGCAGCGCGGCCGCCGTCGTGCACCAAGAAGAAGTCCTCCTCCTGCCCTTGGAATTGAACTGCCAGTTCGTCATGCGGCCGTTCCCTGTCGGACTTCACTACCACCGGTTGGCGCTGCATCCGCGCGCGGAATGGATGGCAACAGCGACGAGAGACTCCCGTTTCGTCCATCTTTGGAACCTCGCGCGCGTGGAAGGCCTTGACGGTCCGTTCCCTGTTCCGAGCAGCCAGTATTTCACG
>Ga0066709_100004150_pt1 | contig 11437 bp, 10 predicted proteins | sample GraSoiAngelo_158_FD_79665 | JGI IMG/M metagenome (GOLD analysis project Ga0066709, IMG submission 79665) | Grasslands soil microbial communities from the Angelo Coastal Reserve, California, USA - 14_1009_16_30cm | ecosystem: Environmental > Terrestrial > Soil > Grasslands | place: USA... | reverse complement strand
GCGCGACGCTCGGCGAGGCGTTCGAGTTCACCAGCGGTCTGTACTTCCGCGGGAAGCTGCTCTACGCGCGCACCTTCGCGCGGGCGCCGGAAGGCGTACCCGGCGTCCTGGTGATCGCGCCCGGCGCCGGATTGGTCCCGGCCGAGGCGCCGGTGGACGCCGCGCAGCTCGCGCGACTGGGCAAGGTGCCGGTCGACGCGGCCGATCGCCGCTTCCGCGTGCCCCTCGAGGACGCCGCCCGCCTGGTGCTCCGCGCGCTTCCCTCCCAGACAGACATCGTGCTGCTCGGCAGCATCGCCTCGGCGAAGTACGTGGACCCGCTGCTCGGCATCTTCGGCGAACGGCTCCTCTTCCCTCCGTCCTTCGTGGGCCGGGGCGACATGAGCCGCGGCGGCCTCTTGCTCCGGTCCGCTCGCGCCGGCAACGAGCTGGAATATGCGAAGGTGAAGGGCGCGGTGCGCCACGGGCCGCGCCCGCCCAGGCTGCCCCGGCTCCCGAGGAGACCATGAACCCGAAAACGGTCGGGCATGCGCGCTGAGATGCCGCCCCGCTGGCTACCAGCAGCGCTGCTCGGATTGCTCTGGGTCGCCGACGCACCCACCTGGCGCAACCGCGCGGCACGGCTGCGGCATTCGGCCCAGGACGCAGGGTCCGGGCGCGTCAACAACGCGCTCGGGACGATCGGATTCGTCGCGGGTCTCGTTTCGGCGCTACTCGTTCCGCAGACGCTCCCCAGGTCGGTAGCCTGGTCCGGAGCAGCCCTCGCAGTCTGCGGTATGGCGCTGCGGTGCTGGGCGATCGTGACGCTCGGGCCCCTGTTCACCCTCACGATCCAGGTCCGATCCGGACAGCCCGTGGTTGAACGCGGACCTTACCGGTGGATCCGCCATCCCTCCTACGCTGGCGCCGACTTGGCTCTCTTGGGAATCGGGCTCTGCTCCGGACATTGGCTGCCAGCGGCGCTGTTCGTCGTCCCCTGGATGGCCGCGCACGCGTACCGCATCCAGGTCGAAGAGCGCGCGTTGCTCGCCACGCTCGGCGACCCGTACGCACGCTACCGCGAAAGGACCTGGCGCATGGTGCCCCTGATCTGGTGATCAGCGCCGCGCGGCGAGGAACTCGATCAGGTCGATCTTGGTCACGATCGCCGCTACCTGGTCGCCGTCCTTGACGATCGCCACCTGGTCCTTGGCGAACAGCTCGCGCAGGCGCGATACCGGAGTGCGCAGCGTGACCACGCCGTCGATGGGCTTCATCACCGCGCTGACCGGCTCGTCCAGCTCGTGGCGGCCCTCGAGCAATGCCTGCAGCAGGTCCACCTCGTGCAGCATGGCGATGGGCTTGTCGCCGTCCACCACGGGAAGCTGGGAGACGCCGTGCCGCTTCATCAGCTCGACGGCGACTTTCGCCGTATCGGAGGGCTTCACGGTGTACACGGTGCGCTTCTTCCCCCCGAGCAGGTCGGACACGGTCCCCATCCGGTCGGTCGGGTCGAGGAAGCCGTTGTCCTTCATCCACTCGTCCGAATAGAACTTGGTGATGTAGCGCGAGCCGCTGTCGGGCAGGATCACCACCACGTTCTTGCCCTTGCCCATCTCGTGCGCGAGATCGACGGCGACGTGGATGGCGGAGCCGGACGAGCCGCCGCCGAACAGCCCCTCCTCGCGCGCCAGCCTGCGCGCCGCCTGGAAGCTCTGCTTGTCGTCCACGCGGCGAACGTCGTCGAGCACCGTGAAGTCCATCGCCTTGCACAGCATGTCCTCGCCGATGCCCTCCACCTTGTAGACGTGCGGCTGCACGAGCTTCCCGGTCTTGAAGTAGTCGAGGTAGACGCTGCCCTCCGGATCGACGCCGACGTTCCTCGACTGCGGGAACCTCTCCTTGAGGTACTTGCCGGCGCCGCTCATGGTCCCGCCGGTGCCCAGGCCGGCGACGAACGCGTCGAGGGTCAGCCCGACCTTGCGCAGATCGTCCTCGATCTCCGGCCCGGTGAGCTTGTAGTGCGCCTCGATGTTGTCGGGGTTGTGGTACTGGTTCAGCATGAACGAGCCGGGCGTCTCGCGGTGGATGCGCTTCGCCGTCTCGTAGTAGCTGCGCGGGTCCTCGGCGGCCACGTTGGTCGGCGTGACCACCACCTCGGCGCCGAACGCCTTGAGCGCGTTCACCTTCTCCGAGGACATCTTGTCGGGCATGGTGAACACGCAGCGGTAGCCCTTCACCGCCGCCCAGAGCGCGACTCCCATGCCGGTGTTGCCGCTGGTGTTCTCGACGATGGTGGCGCCCGGCTTGACCCGGCCCTCGCGCTCGGCCTTGTCCAGGATGTACATCGCCATCCGGTCCTTGATGGCGCCGCCTGGGTTCATGAACTCGCATTTCGCGTAAACCGCCGCGTCCTTGGCCCCGACGAGCTTGTGGATCCGCACCAGGGGCGTCCGGCCGATCGCCTGCAGGATGTTGTCGAAGACGGGCATCGAGGGCCTCCGCGGGGCCTATAGTAAACTCCTTCGCGCATGGACCACAGCGAACTCGGGCGGGCCTACGCGGAGGCGATGGGCCGCCCCGCGGCAAAGATCGAGCGTCTCCCTGGCGGAGCGGGGAACCGGACCTACTGGCGCGCCAGCGATGCCACCGGGCAGTCGGCGATCGTCATGGAGCTGCCCCCCGAGCCGGGCAAGAGCGAAGAAGTCTCCAAGGACGCCGCCGCGCAGGACCTGCCCTTCCTCAACGTGCACCGCTACCTCGAGCGCATCGGAGTGCGCGTCCCCCGCCTGTACCTCGACGCGCACCGCCGCGGCTTCGTGGTGCTCGAGGACCTGACCGACCGCACGCTGGAGATGGCGCTGCGCGGGGGGGACAGGCGGCAGATCTACGCCCGCGCCATCGACCAGCTCGCCAAGCTCCGCGCCCACGCCGAGCGCGATCCGGACCGCTCCTGCATCGCGTTCGGCCGCGCCTTCGATTTCGACCTCTACCAGTGGGAGTTCGAGCATTTCATCGAGTACGGCCTGCTGGGCCGGGGGTCGAAGCCGAGCGAGGCGGAGCTGCGTGAGTTGCGCGAGACGTTCACGCGGATCTCGCAGGAGCTGGCCGCGGCTCCGCGCGGGTTCACGCACCGCGACTATCAGAGCCGGAACATCATGGTCCTGCTCTCGGGCGAGCAGGTGGTGATCGACTTCCAGGACGCGCTGCAGGGCCCGCGGCAGTACGATCTCGTCGCCCTCCTGCGAGACAGCTACGTGGAGCTGTCGCGAGATCTCATCGACGAGATGCTGCGCAGGTACCTGCGCGAGCTGCCGCGCCAGGGCGGTCCCAAGCTCGACGAACGCGAGTTCGCCGGCTTCTTCGACCTGCTCACCGTCCAGCGCAAGCTGAAGGACGCCGGCCGCTTCGTCTTCATCGACCAGGTGAAGAAGAACCCCTCCTTCCTGGTGCACATCCCGTCGTCGCTGCGGTACGTGAAGGACGCGCTGGCGAGGCGGCCGGAGCTGGGGAACGTGCGCGAGATCCTCGCCCGTCACGTGCCCGAGCTGCGGTGAGTCCCGACGGAAGCGGGACGCTCAGCGCCGCGCGCCACCATCGGCGCCCGCGGGACGTTCCCAGCGATACTCGGTGAGACGAGGGGCGATGGCGCCGCCGTCCTCCTCCTTCTGCCGGCTGCAGTCGTCGCGCACCCCGTAGGAGGTCTCTCCCACCACCTGCAGCGCATCGGGCTGGCACGAGCTGACGCGCATGGTGAACTCCAGGTCGCAATGCCGGCCGCCTGGTGCCTCGCCCTTGCTCTTCATCGTCCCCGCCAGCGCTTTGTCGGTGCGATGCAGGTCGATCAGCATCGGGTCGTCGCCCGGCTCGGGCGCCGCCTCGCCGCCGTCGGCCTCGCGCCGGAAGAACTTCCCGCGCACGGACTTGCCGTCGTCCTCGAGGCGGTACGCGTACGCCGGGTCGCTCGCGTTCACCCACACGCCCGACAGGTCCTGATCGCAGTACCGAGGCGGGGCGCGCTTGCACCCCGCCGAAATGGAAATGGCTGCGCAGAAAAGGAGGACGGATTGCCTCATGGGAGGCGGCTCTCTATCATGCGGTCGGAGCGGGCAGGTCGCCCATCAGCAGGCGCTCCGCCCGGTCGACGTCGGCGAAGTCCGGCAGCACCACCTCCGGCCCGTGCGTCGACAAGTCGTGCACCGTCCAGCGGCCCGTGGCGACCGCGCAGGCGGGAAGCCCCGCCTCGTGCGCCGCGAGGATGTCGCGCGGCGTATCTCCGATCACCAGCGCTTCGGTGGCGCCCAGCTCGCGCGCCCGCTTCCACGCCGTGCGCACGATGTCCGGTCGCGGCTCCGCGTCGCTGCCGTACCCGCCGAACCGGAACCGGTCCCATAACCCGACGCAGCCCAGCTTGAGCCGCGCGCCCGGCTCGAGGTTTCCGGTGCACAGCCCCAGCAGCAGGCCGTCGCGGCGCGCCAGCCGATCGAGCAGCTGCGGCACCCCCGGGAGCGCGACGTACGCCTTCGCCGCGCATTCCTTCTCCAGCGCCAGCAGGTACTGCGAGAGGACGGCATCGATGTCCTCGTCGGGCACCTCCTGCGGCTGGCCGTGCCGCTCGGCGGCGAGCAAGAGTCGCGCGATGGCCCGGTCGGTCATCCCGTCGAGACGCATCTTGCGCAGCTCCTGCGCCGCGCGGACTCGCGCCCCCACTGCCGCCGCCAGGGCGCGCGTGCCCGCCCCCGAGCTGCGCGTGAGGGTGCCGTCGAGGTCGAAGAGGAGCGCGCGCATCAGGAGCCGCTGATCACGGCCTCGGCGATGCGCAGTGTAGGGGACGCGGTGCTGGAGCGGAGATCGAGATCGTTCCCGACGGCGTCGATGGCTTGCAGCAGGTCGAGCAGCGAGCCCGAGACGGTCACCTCCTGCACGGCGTGCGCGATCTGGCCGTCCTCGATCCAGAGGCCGTTGGCGCCGCGGGAGTACTCGCCCGTGACCACGTTCGCGCCGCTGCCCAGCATGGCAGTGACCAGAAGGCCGCGCTTCGTCCCGCGCACGATCTCCTCGGCGCTCACGCTGCCGCGATCGAGCACGAAGTTGCTCGTGCCGATGTGGGGCAGGCTCGACCATCCCCGGACGGCGTTGCCCGTCGAGCGAGCGCCGGCCTTCCGCGCGGTGTACGTGTCGTAGAGGAAGCTCTCGAGCACGCCGCGGTCGATGACGACCGTGCGCTGCGAGACCACGCCCTCGCCGTCGAAGGGCCGGGTGCCGAGTCCGCCCGCGAGAGTCGCGTCGTCGACCAGAGTCACCTGCTGGGAGGCGATGCGCTTGCCGAGCAGCTTCGCCAGGAAGCTGCTCTTCTTGTGCACCAGGTCGCCGTTCACCGCGCCCGAGAGTCCCGCGAGGAAGCCGCCCGCCTGCTGCGGCTCGAAGATGATGGCCGCCTTCTGCGTCTTGACCTTGCGCGCGCCCAGCATCCGCGCGGCGCGCCGCGCCGCGATACGGCCGACCTCGTCCGGCGCCTGCAGCTCGGACAGGCGCCGGCGCGTATCGGCCCACGACGCGGTCTGCAGCTGCCCGTCCGCCTCCGCCACCGGCGAGCAGTAGAGGTAGGCGTAGCTCGCCCGCGACTCCCCGGACGCGCCCCGCGAGGAGGCGATGGCGGACCTCGCGAGGAAATCGCCCGCGCCGGTCGCGTCGAACTTGCGCACGCGCGCGTCGACCTGCGCCGCGGCGCGCTCGGCGGCATGCGCGGCGCGCAGCTTCCAGGCCGGGTCGATGTCCTCGATGGCGGGATCGTACTCGCCCTCCGGTCCGCGGCCGAGCTGACGGCCTCGGGGAAGCTCGTTGAACTGGTCCTTGGCTGCGCCCTTCGCCAGCGACACGGCGCTTTCCGCCAGGCCGCGCAGGCCGTCCTTGGAGAAGTCGGTCCCGTAGGCGAATCCGAGCCGGCCCGCGGTGAAGACGCGCAGCCCGACGCCCTTGCTGGTGGCCTGCTGCAGCTCCTCCACGTTCCCGTCGCGTACCTTGACAGACGATTCGCGCGTCCTTTCCGCGTACGCCTCGGAATCGCTGGCGCCGGCCTTGCTCGCGAGCTTCACCAGCTGCTCGCAGATGTCGAGCAGCGAAGCTTCGCGCTCGTTGCGCCTCCTTGCCGGCGTGACCTGCGCCTGCATGGTCACGCCCCCGTTCCGCCGACGGTCACGTTGTCGATGCGCACCGTGGGCAGCCCCACGCCGACCGGGACGGTCTGTCCATCCTTCCCGCAGGTGCCCAGCCCGGGATCGAGCGAAACATCGGAACCCACCGCGCTCACGTTCTTCAGCGCCTCGGGACCCACGCCGATGAGCATGGCGCCCTTCACCGGCCGGGTGATCTCGCCCTCTTCGATGAGGTACGCCTCGGAGATCTCGAAGACGAAGTTCCCGTTGGAGATGTCCACCTGGCCGCCGCCGAACTGGCGGCAGTAGAGTCCCTTCGGCACGCCGCGCAGGATCTCCTCGGGCGTCTGGTCGCCGGGCGCGAGATACGTGTTGGTCATGCGCGGCATCGGTGCGTGGCGGAAGCTCTGGCGCCGTCCCGATCCGGTGGAGCGCTGCCCGGTAAGCTTGGCGTTCAGGTGATCGTAGAGGTAGCCCTTCAGCACGCCCTTCTCGATCAGCACCTTGCGCTCGCCCGGGTTGCCCTCGTCGTCCACGTTCAGCGATCCGCGCCCGCCGGCGACCGTGCCGTCGTCGATGACGGTGACGAGCTCGGAGGCGACCTTCTCGCCCAGCTTGCCGGCGAACAGCGAGGTGCCTTTGCGGATGAAGTCCGCTTCCAGCCCGTGCCCTACCGCCTCGTGCAGCAGGATGCCGCTCCACCCGGGAGCGAGCACCACCGTCTGCGGACCGGCAGGCGCGGGGATGGCGCCGAGCGTGGCGATCGCCTGGCGCGCGGCCTCGCGGCCGACCTGCGCGGGAGAGAAGTCCTCGAAGAAGCGGAAGTCGACGCGCCCGCCGCCGCCGTAGAAGCCGGTGCGCCGCTCGCCGCCCTTCCCGAACGCGACGCAGCTGACTCCGAGGCGGCACAGGTCCTGCCGGTCCTCGGCGAGGTGACCGAGCGTATTGGCGACCAGGATCTCGCGGGTCTGGTCGGCGTAGCCGGCCATCACCTGCTTGATGCGCCGTTCGTGTGCGCGCGCCGCGGCGTTTGCTTCGCGGACCAGCTCGATCTTGCGCGCCACGTCGATCCCCGAGAGCGGTTGCTTGACCTGGTAGTACGTCGGCAGCGGGGTGCGCGAGAGCGAGACCGGACCGGGAGCGCGGTTGCCTTCCGCGATCAGCGCGGCGGTCTGCGCCGTGCGCAAGAGCGCCGCCTCGTCCAGGTCGTCCGAGTAGGCGTAGCCGACCTGCGCGCCGCGGATGGCGCGCACGCCCACCCCGGTGACCGCGCCCACCTGCGCGCTGCGGACCTTGCCCTCGTCGAGCGAGACCGCGGTGGTGGTGGCGCGCTCGACGTACACCTCGCCGAACTCCGCGCCGCGCGACATGGCGGCGGAGAGGAGCTTCTCGATCAGCGGCAGCGGGAGCAGAGGCGCGCGGACGGCCGCGGGCTTCTGGACGGCTTTCGGCATGGCAAGGAAGTAACGCGGACCGGCCTCCGGGGAAAGCGGGAATGCGCCGCGCTTGACGCCGCCGGACAGTCGAGGTGACCTCGAGCGCCGTGCGGCTCTTCTTCAGCGTTCCGTTGTCCGACGAGGCGCGCTCCGCGTCGTCGGGCGCGTTGCGGGCGATGAAGCGCGCTGCAGGCGATGCGCCGCTCTCCTGGACGAAGGACGACCAGTTGCACTTCACCCTCGCGTTTCTCGGAGAGCAACCGGAGGACGCCCTGCCACGGCTCCGGGAGGCCGCCGCGCCCTGCGCGGCATTGCCAGCGTTCGATCTGACCCTCTCCGGCGCGGGTTCGTTCCCGGACGCTCGGCGGCCCCGCGTCCTGTGGGTGGGCGCGGAGCAGGGCGCGCGGGAATTGGAGGATCTCGCTGCGTGCCTCGCCGGGGGGCTGCGCTCGGCGGGATTCGTGCTGGAGAAGCGGCCGTTCCGCGCGCACCTGACGGTCGCGCGCGTGAGGCCCGGAGGAGAGCGCGCGGCATCGCGCGCGCTCGACGCGGTTCCGAAGGGAGAGATCGCGCGCATGCGCGTGGACCGGCTTTCGCTCATGCAGAGCCAGCTCTCTCCTCGGGGCGCGAAGCACGGCGTCGTGCACGAGACGCGCCTCGCCTGAGACATGTGCTGCGAGGTGCGATTGACCAATCACGCGCGCTTCCTTACAAGGCGTGCCCGATGGCGGGCGCCGACGCACTGGCACGGGAGGAGCTGGTCGCGATCTCCGCCAACGGGCTGCTGCGCTCCTTCGAGCCGCTGCGCACGGGCGCCGGCGCCGAGGTGGAGCTTTCCTCGGGAGAGCGCCTCGTCAACTTCAGCGCGAACGACTACCTGGGGCTCGCCGCGCATCCCGCCATCCGCCACTCCCTCGCCGAAGGCGCGGCGCAGTGGGGCACCGGCGCGGGCGCCAGCCGGCTTGTCTGCGGCGACTACCTCCCGCATCACGCGCTCGAGCAGGAACTGGCCCGATTCGAAGGCACCGAGCGGACGGTGCTCTTCAACTCCGGCTACTCGGCCAACTGCGGCGTGGTGCCGGCCTTCGCAGGACCCGAGGACGTCGTGCTCTCGGACGCGCTGAACCACGCCAGCCTGGTGGACGGCTGCCGGCTCTCGCGGGCGCGCACCGAGGTCTACCCGCACCGTGACGTTGCGGCGTTGGAAGCGGCGATGCGGCGGGCTCGGCAGCAGGGCGCCCGGCGTGTCTTGGTGGCGACGGATACGGTCTTCTCGATGGATGGCGACCTGGCGCCACTCGAGCAGATCGCCGATGCGTGCGAGCGGCTCGAGGCGATTCTGGTGGTGGACGAGGCGCACGCGACCGGCATCCTCGGGCCGCGTGGAGCGGGTCTGGTGGCGCAGCTCGGCCTGGGCGGGCGGGTCGACCTGCGCATCGGGACGCTCTCCAAGGCGGTGGGCGCGTTCGGCGCGTACGTCGCGGCGACCCGCGCCTGCTGCGAGCTCCTCGTCAACCGGGCGCGGCCCCTGATCTTCAGCACCGCGCTGCCGCCGGCCCTGCCGCACGCGGCGCTCACCGCGCTCCGCATCCTCTCCGGCGCCGAGGGCGACGCGCTGCGGGAGCGGCTGCGGCGCAACGTGGAGCGCTTCGCGGTGGGATTGCGCGCGCTCGGCCTGCCCGCAGAAGCGGCCACTCCCATCTTCCCCGTCGTGCTCGGCGCCCCCGAAGCCGCGCTGTCCGCTGCCGCGCAGCTCCGCAAGCGCGGGCTGCTCGTGAAGCCCATCCGGCCTCCCACCGTGCCGGCCGGCTCCTCCCGGCTACGCATCGCCGTCAGCGCGGCGCACACGGACGATCATCTCGACCTGCTCCTCTCCGCGCTCCAGGAAGCGGCCTGAACGGCGCGCGGCTTGACGCGCGGCCGGAGGGCAAGGATACAGCCCGCATGGGAGAGAACATCCCCGCCGCACCGGAGGACCCGCGCGAGCGGACCGAGCGGCTGCTCGCGCTCGACCGCGCTCACCTCTGGCACCCGTTCACGCAGATGCAAGGCTGGATCGAGCCGGCCGAAGGTGACGAGCCGGTGATCATCGATCACGCGCGCGGCGCCTGGCTCTTCGATACGCTCGGCCGCAAGTACCTGGACGGCGTCTCGTCGCTGTGGGTGAACGTGCACGGGCACCGCAAGGCCGAGATCGACAGCGCCATCCGGCTGCAGCTGCAGAAGGTGGCGCACACCACGCTTCTCGGCCTCGCCTCGCCGCCCTCGATCGAGCTGGCCGCGGAGCTGGTCCGCCGCGCGCCCCACTTCGAGGGGCAGCCGCAGCTCAACAAGGTCTTCTTCTCCGATTCGGGGTCGACCGCGGTGGAAGTGGCGCTGAAGATCGCCTTCCAGCACTGGCGGCAGCGCGGCAAGCCCAGGAAGGTGCGCTTCGTGGCGCTGGGCCAGGCGTACCACGGCGACACGGTCGGCTCGGTGAGCGTCGGCGGGATGGACCTCTTCCACCAGATCTTCCAGCCGCTGCTGTTCGACGTGCTGCGCGTCCCTACGCCATACGTCTATCGCTGGCCGACCGGTCCGCGGCACTGCCTCGAGTCCGCCGCGCTGGCGGCCGAGGCGGTGATCTCCGGCCGGCGCGACGAGATCGCCGCGGTGGTGCTCGAACCGCTCATGCAGGGCGCGGCCGGCATGATCGCGCATCCTCCCGGGTACCTGCGCCGCATCGCCAAGGCCTGCCGCGACAACGGCGTCCTGCTCATCTGCGACGAGGTGGCCACCGGGTTCGGCCGCACCGGGACCCTGTTCGCCTCCGAGCAGGAGGAGGTCGTCCCGGACATCCTCTGCCTCGCCAAGGGACTCTCCGGCGGATACCTGCCCCTCGCCGCGACCATCGCGACCGACGCGATCTACGAGAGCTTCCTCGGCCCCTTCGAATCGAAGAAGACCTTCTTCCACGGGCACAGCTATACCGGGAACCCGCTCGCCTGCGCCGCCGCGCTCGCCTCGCTGCGCCTCTTCGACGAGGAGGGAACGCTTGCGCACGTCCGGCAGATGGCTGAACGGCTCGCCGCGGGCCTCAAGCCCATCGCCAAGCTCAAGCAGGTGGGCGACGTGCGGCAGCGCGGGCTGATGATCGGCATCGAGCTGGTGAAGGACCGGGCCACCAAGGAGCCGTACGGCTACGGAGATCGCATGGGCCATCGCGTCTCCCTGGCCGCGCGCAAGCGCGAGCTGATGCTGCGTGCGCTGGGAGACGTGGTGGTGGTGATGCCGCCGCTCTCCATCGCGCCGGCGGAAGTCGACCTTTTGCTCGAGGCGCTGCACGCGTCCCTCAAGGAAGCGACGGAGGGGTGAACCGTGCGCGGATTCTTCGTCGCAGGCACGGACACCGGCGTCGGCAAGACTGAAGTGGCGCGGGCGCTGCTCTCGCTCCTGCGCGGCGCCGTCCCGCTCAAGCCGGTCGAGACCGGCAGCGCGCCGGACCGCCCCGAAGATGCGCTCGCGCTGCTGCGCGCTTCGGGCGGCACGTTCGACCTGGATCAGGTCTGCCCGTACCGCTTCCGCCTCTCCGCCGCGCCGCTGGTCGCGGCGGAGGCCGAAGGGAAGGCGATCTCGGTCGAGCGGATCGAGCAACTCGTCGCGCGCGCCGCGCCGCGCGCCGTAGTGGTGGAGGCCGCGGGCGGCCTCTTGGTCCCGCTCGCGCGCGAGGTCGCGTCGCTCACGCTGGAGCAGGCCGACCCCGCCGAGCGCGCGCCCGCCGCGGCGCTGGTGACGAATCTCGACCTGGCGGAACGGCTCGGGCTCCCCGTCCTGCTGGTCGGTCGCGCCGGGCTGGGGACGCTCAACCACTGCGCGCTCTCGGCCGAG
>Ga0066709_100004149_pt1 | contig 11438 bp, 9 predicted proteins | sample GraSoiAngelo_158_FD_79665 | JGI IMG/M metagenome (GOLD analysis project Ga0066709, IMG submission 79665) | Grasslands soil microbial communities from the Angelo Coastal Reserve, California, USA - 14_1009_16_30cm | ecosystem: Environmental > Terrestrial > Soil > Grasslands | place: USA... | reverse complement strand
GGTGGAGGAATTATCCAGCAGCGCGATGACCGGGCCGCGTAGGTGCCGCAGCAACTCACGCAGAAAAACACAGACCTCTTCTTGGGCGATGTTGTCGTAAAAAAGCAGATAGTAGAGGCCTAGTCGATGTCGCTCAGGGCTCAGCGAAATTCCTGAAATGACCGAGATTTTGTCCCGACGCCCCTGGCGATGACGCTGGAAGGGAGTGCAGCCCCGGGGTGCCCAAGTCTTGGCCACCAGGGGAGCCAACAAAAAGCCCGATTCGTCCGCAAAAACTAAGTGGGCACCCAGCCGCGCGGCGTTTTTTTTACCCGCGGCCAGTCTTTCCGCTTCCAGCGCTCGATGGCCTTTTCGTCCCGCTCCAGTGCTCGTTGTTCGGGCTTCTGGTGAGTCCACCCAAACCGATGGAGGTGTAGGCCAGCGGTATTGAAATGGCACGGCACGTGAAAGGTCCTGCGAATCAACTCCGCCACTCGCTTCGTTGTCCACAATTCTGTGCGATAGCCGTTGGCCATGGCGCCCTTCAGTAAGATTCTGAGCAGCCGGCCCTCTTGGCTTCGCGTGAGCATTCGTGGACGACCCGGAGAGAATCCCACCTGGAGGGAATCGGCGCCGCGGCGCCGCCACTCATTCCGCCAACGCATAACAGAACTGGCAGCGCAATGGACGCGCCGTGCAACCTCGTTCAAGGACAGGTCCTCATCCAACAGTTTCAGCGCACGTCTGCGTCGATCGGAAAGCAGTTCGGCCGAACCCTTTGGTCGCATTTGGACCTCCTGTACCCTCGAGGTCTATTATTGCATTATTTTATGTGAGGTCAATAGTAGGTAATTGCTCATCGTTGATATCCTCGTGCGGTCAGGAGCCTCATCATGAAGCACTCTCGCCGCGCCTTTCTAGAAGCCGGTCTCACCCTCCCTGCTGTAGTAGGTCTGCCCTCCGCCCTGCATTCTGCTCCGGAGCTTGCCGCTGGCCATTCTCTAGTAACGGCGCCCTCGCAAGACTCCTCTTTCGATCCCTGGGTCGAAATCCATCGCGACAATCTTCGCCACAACGTTTCCGAAATCTCCCGCCGCGTCTCCGCCCGGCCCATTCTCGCCGTCATCAAAAACAATGGATACGGTACGGGCGTGGCCAACATCGCCCAGCTTCTCGAACCGCAGCGCGAGATCTTGGGCTTTGCCGTCGTCAAACTTCACGAAGCCTTCTCTCTCCGCGATGCTGGCATTCGAAAGCCTATACTTCTCCTCGGTCCGTTCGACCAGCAGAACCTCGCGGACGCCATTGCCCGCGATATCCTGCCCATGGTTTACACGTCCGTCGGGCTGGCGCTCGACAGAATCGCCGCCAAAATGCAAAAGCCGGTTCCGCTCCACGTCTGCATCGACACCGGCATTGGCCGCGTTGGCGTGCATTATCATCAGGCTGCTCCGTTGGTGGGCGATCTCGCTGCGCGCAAGTCCGTCCGCATCCAGGGAACCATGATGACCTTCACCGAAGATCCCGACTTCGACAAGGAACAGCTTCGCCGTTTTAACGAGACTTGCTCCGGGTTCGAGAAAGAGGGCATCGCGATCGGAAAAAAGCACGCTGCCTCCAGCTTCAGCCTTTTTCAGCATCCCGACGCCTTTTTGGACATGGTTCGCCCCGGCATGGCCATCTACGGCATTTACTCCGAGAACGAATTTCGACACACCGGTGTTCTCGACCTTCGTCCCGCCATCAGCCTGAAAGCTCGCGTCATCTACGTGAAAAAACTGCGCACGGGCGACAGCGCCGGCTATAACCGCGCGTACATGGCCAAGGACGACGTCTGGGTCGCCACGCTTCCCGTCGGCCACGCCGATGGTTGGCCTCGCAACGCCGCAAAAGGTGCGAAAGTTCGCATTAACGGTGACCTCTATCCAGTCATTGCCGCGGTTTCTGCCAGTCACTGCATTGTCGAAATCGGCTCCGAAGAAAAAGTCAAAATCGGTGACGTTGCCACTTTTTTCGACGCCCAGCCCGGCTCGCGCCCGGAAGACGTCTCGGAATCCTGCGGCGCCTCGGTCTACGATCTCACCATGCATCTCAATCCGCTCCTCCCCCGCCGCATCCTCTAGCCTCATTCGAAATTCGAATACTCCTCTTCTTCTCTGTGCCCTCTGTGTTGAAATTCCTTCTCAGCTTAGCCGCAGTTCACTTTGGTCGCATCACACCCTTGCGTACGTCTCGAAATCAGTTCAAAATTCGCCTGCTCCGATTTTCCCAAGAAAGGCCAGCCATGCGACGTCCAATCTTCTCTTCCATCCTGATTCTTGCCACCGCACTCTTCGGCCATGCGCAGTCCAAGCCCTCCGTGCCTCCCTCCGAATACGGCCAGTGGGAATCTCTCGTGACCTTTCGCGAATACGGCGGTCTTTCTCCCGATGGCAAATGGCTCGCTTCCGGAATCAATCGTTCGAATCGCAACAACGAGCTGCGCATCACCAACATTGCCGACGGCACCACCAAGACGGTCGCCTTTGGCGCGCAACCCGCCTTTTCCTCGGATTCCCACTGGGTGGCCTATTCCATCGGCATTTCCGAATCGCAGGAAGAAAAGCTAAAGAAAGACAAGAAGCCCGTCCCCAAGAAGATCGGCCTTCTCAATCTCTCCACCGGCGAACTTTCCACAGCGGACGGCATCGAGTCCTTTGCCTTCAGTCCGGATGGCGCTTGGCTCGCCATGCGTCGCACTCCACCTGAGAAAAAGGATTCCGAGAAAAAGGATTCTGCCGATGCCTTGGATTCGGACGACACTCCCGACGCCACGCTGCTGCTGCGCCAGCTTTCCACGGGGCGCGACACCTCCTTCGGCAACGTCTCGGAGTACGCCTGGCAAGACCTCCCCAAGACCGGCACGCTGCTCGCCATGACCATCAGCACCGAAGACAAGACCGGAAATGGCGTCCAAGTCTTTGACGTACGCACGGCGTCGGTCCGCGTTCTCGACACCTCCGCCTCCGTGTACTCCGGCCTTTCCTGGCGCAAGAAGAGCGCCGACCTTGCCGTTCTCCGCTCCAAATCCGATGACCACCGCGATGGCCCCACACAAGTTGCGCTTGCCTGGATCGATGTCGGCCAATCGAACGAATCCGCTCATCTCTATGAGCCAACCGCCGACTCGCGATTTCCCGCCGCAACGCGCATGGTCTCCTTTCGCAAACCCGACTGGGCTCTCGACGGTGGAGTCGTTTTTCTCGGTCTCGCCAAGTGGGAAGACAAAATCGGCGAGCCTGCAAAACCTGTCGCTCCCGCCGCGGAGGGCGCAAAATCAGCTGACGGCTCCAAGTCGGCCGATACCACAGCCAAAGACGCCGACGCCGGCAAGAACAAGGAAGACGACGATCCCCCTACCGTGGACGTTTGGAATTGGCACGATGCCGAAGTCATGCCCCGGCAAAAGCTCAACGCCAAAAACGACCGCCAGAAGAACTTGCTTGCCGCGTGGCACCTGGACAAAAACTCTCTCGTTCCTCTCGGCAAGGATTTAGATGAGCGCATCACTCCGCTCCAACATCAAGTACTCGCTGTTGCAGACAATTGGTCCGCCTACGCTATGGAACGCTCCATTGGCCGTCCCGCAGGGGACATCTCTCTCGTCGACATCTCCACGGGCGCGCGCACGAAAATCCAGGATCGTCTCAACGACGACTACTATCTCGAGGAGAGTCCCGGCGGCCGCTACCTCCTCTATTTCCGCGACGACAACTATTGGACCGTCAACATCGCCACGCACGCGGTCGTCAATATCAGCAAAAATGCTCCGACCGCCTTCGTTGACCGCGAATCCGACTGGACCATCAAGCAGAAACCTCCCTTCGGCGTTGCCGGTTGGACCAAAGATGACGCCGCCGTCATTCTCTATGACAAATTCGATCTCTGGCAGGTCGCAGCCGATGGCTCTCGCGCCCTCCGCCTCACCGACGGTGCCGCCGAACAAGTTCGCCATCGCTATGAAAAGCTCGATCCGGAAGAAGAATGGATTGACACCAGCAAGTCGCTCTACCTCAGCTTGTTCGGCATCTGGACCAAAAAATCCGGCTTCGCTCGCCTCAAGCCAAGTGCCTCCGGCTCGCTCACGGAGGAGCATCTCGTCTGGCTCGACAAGACCCTCGACCACCTCGCCAAGGCCAAAGATGCCGACGTCTTTGAATACGTCCAGCAAACTTTTCTCGAATCACCCAACGCCCTCATCGCCGATCCCGACCTGAAAAGTGGGAAAGCAGTCACCAAGACGAATCCGTTCCAAAGCCACTACGCTTGGGGCCGCGAAGAGCTCATCGAATACAAGAACAGCCACAACGAACGCCTGCAAGGCGCGCTTTTCTATCCCGCTGGCTACGACTCTTCCAAGAAATATCCCATGATCGTTTACATGTACGAAAAGCTTTCGGACAATCTCCACCGCTACAGCCCGCCCTCCGAGCGCAGCTATTACAACGTGAGCGCGATGAACGCTCATGGCTACTTTGTTCTCGAACCTGACATTCTTTTCAAGCCGCGCGATCCCGGCGTATCCGTTGCCGATTGCGTCACCGCAGCAGCAAAACGCGTCATCCAAATGGGGGTCATTGACTCGAAGCGCATTGGCGTCATGGGCCATTCCTGGGGCGGTTTCGACGCAACCTACCTTGCCACCCATACCACGAATTTCTTCGCCGCCGCCGTTGCTGGCGCGCCTATCACCGATCTGGTCAGCAATTACGGCAATCATCATTGGAGCTCCGGCATTGCCGAAACCGACCACATCGAAACCGGTCAGCAGCGCATGGAAGTTCCTCTTTACGAAGACCTCCAGGCCTACATCCGTAACTCCGCCGTTTTCGGCGTACCAGGCATGACCACGCCGCTGCTCATCGAAGTGGGCGACAGTGACGGCACGGTTTTCTTTCATCAGGGCGTCGAGCTCTATAACATCGCCCGCCGCGCCAAAAAAGACGTTGTTCTCATCGAATATGCCGGCGAAGACCATGGCCTTCGCAAAAGGGCAAATCAAATCGACTACCAGCGCCGCATTTTTCAGTGGTTTGGTCACTACCTGAAGGACGAGCCCGCCGCCCCTTGGATCACCAAGGGGGAAACCTATCTCGACCACGAAAGGGAACTAAAGAAACTGAAAGCCGCCTCCGCAAAAAGCCAGTGAAACTTCTGAGAAGTTGTAGGGCGCGCTTCAGCGCGTCTCCGAAGCCTTGCCCTCCGTAGCGCCGGAGACGCACTATAGGTTAGCCCAGCGCGTGAGCGCTGGGCATTCGATCTTCAAAGGAACCGAGCGCCGTAGGCGCGACACGATCTTTCTCTCAAACCTGGAATAACCCGTTTCCGGCCTTCACTCCTCCGAAAAATTCAATCGCGCAATCTTTTCATCCTTCGTCAGTCCAATCGAAATCGTGAGCGTCATCTCCGCAAACTTCGCGCGGTACCGGTAATTCCTGCGCTCGCCCTCCTCCGATCGTTCCATCAACTCCAGCGTCTTCAATTCTCCAAACTCCTTCAGCGCCGGTCCCAATTCCAGGATCTCATCTGGGAAAAGCCGTTTCCGCGCTTCTTCCGTGAACTGCACCGGTTTCGCTTTTCCCTCGGCAATTCCGCGCAGGAGGTCTTTCACCATTTGCGTTACCCGAGGCTCTTTATCCTCAATCGGCTTCTGTTCCACGGGCTTCAGAGCCGGATTGTAGATCGCCGCCACCTCCGACGTGATCTTCCTCGGATTCGCATGCCCCGAATCCAGATTTGTCAACGCCACGACGGTCAATCGGTCGTCCACGTAGCGCGCAATATAAGTCGTAAATCCCTGCCACGCCCCACCATGCTCGATCACGCGATGTCCGCTTACGTTGTTGATTTCCCACGCGAACCCATAGTTCGCTTTGTTCGGCTTGCCGTTGTTGAGCTTCTCCACTGTCCACATCCGCTCCAGGCTCGCCTTCTTCAGCAGTCTCTCCGTGTACAGCGCCGCGTCCCACTTCTGTAAATCCTCCACCGTGAAATACAGCGCACCGTCCGCCGTCGAATTCAGCGACGGCGATACCCATTCCTGGTTTTTCAATCCGCCTTTTACCAGCCGGTAGCCTGCCGCGCGCTTCGGAATAATGTCCTCTTCGCTGATAATGCGTGTCCGGCTCATCCCCAGCGGCTTGAAGATCCTCTCCTGCAGGAAGTCGCCATAGAATTTTCCCGTCACCTTGTGAATCAAAATCCCCAGCAGCACGTAATTGGTGTTCCGGTAAGCCCAGTCCTCGCCTGTTTTGAAATCCATCGGCATCTCGGTGATTCGCTTGTAGAGCTCGTCTTCGGTGAAATCCAGCCGCATGTAAAACGGTCCGCCGGCTTTCGTACGCGCTCCCGTTTCGTATTCGCTCAATCCCGAAGTGTGGCTCAGCAGGTTGTGCACTTTGATGTCGTTCCACGTTTCCGGCGCATCTGGGAAGTACTTCTTGATGGGATCGTCCAGTCCTACTTTGCCCTCCTCCACCAGCATCATCACCGCCGTCGCCGTGAATTGCTTTCCTAGCGATCCCGACTGAAAGATGGTGTCGGGCGTCACCGTCGCATCCCACTCCACGTTCGCCAGCCCGTAGCCTTGTGCCCGCGTCAGCCTTCCGTCGCGATACACGCCCACCGCCGCGCCCGGAATGCGCTGTTTTTGCAACTCGCTCTGCACAAGCGCATCTACCTTTCCGTCCATTTCGTCCGCCACCGGACGGTTGCTTCCTACCGTGGCCGTGACACCGCACAAGGCGCAAACCGCAAATATCAGCATCTTGTTCACGAATCCTCTTTCCCGCCTCTGGCGCTAGTCCTTCTGGGCCGTTCGAAAAGTTGTTGACGTGGCAATCGCAACGGCAAGCAACAAAAAAGAAGCCTTATAGAAAACAGCTATGTCAGTGGCCCTACGCTATTCCCCTGTTCTCTCTCTGTCAATCGCAACAACTTGAGGCGCGCGGGGGAGGGAATGCTGAGTGAGGTGAGCCGTCAATCAAAGAGTGTAGGACTTTCAATTGATGCGCAAAGAAAATGCAGGGCGGTCGATTGGCGCGGCGGGCTTTCCTTTGAGTGCGTCATGGATTTGCCGCAGCAGCGTATCGCGCGAGAACGGCTTTTGCAGGAAAGATCCGCCTTCCAATAGATTCGGTCCTTCGCTGAACTCTTCCGTATACCCGGACATGTAGACCACTTTCAGGTCAGGGAGCAGCCGTTTTAGCCGTTTCGCCAACTCGGGGCCTCGCAGTCGGGGCATCACCACGTCGGTAACCAGAATATCGATCTCTTCCCCGAATTTTTGCCCGATGTCGAGTCCTTCCTCGCCATCCGCCGCGGTCAGCACCTGGTAGCCGGCGGCCTTGAGGAATTCGCAGATCAGCGTTCGCACATCGGCTTCATCTTCGACCAGGAGCACTGTCTCGCGCCCCCCGCGCAGCTTGGCAGCGCGCTCTTCCGCGGGAGCAGTCTGGGCCTTGTCGAGCACTTGTCGCAGATAGATTTCAAACCGCGCCCCCGCCCCGGGGGCGGAGTCCACAAAAATGTAGCCTGAACTCTGTTTCACCACGCCATACACCGTCGCCAGACCGAGCCCCGTGCCTTTGCCGGGTTCCTTCGTCGTAAAAAAGGGCTCGAAAATCCGCGCCTTGGTGCTTGCTTCCATGCCGTACCCGGTGTCGCTTACTGCCAGCATTACGTAATCCCCAGGCGCCATCGGTGCGCGCGATTGCGCGTATCGCTCATCCACCGTAACGTTTTCCGTTTCAATGGTCAGCGTTCCCCCGCGCGGCATGGCATCCGAGGCATTCACGATCAGGTTCAGGAGCACCTGCTCCATTTGCCCCGGATCCGCCTGCACCCGCCCCAGCGGTTCGGCGAGTTGCACTTTATACTCAATGTCCTCGCGCAGCAGTCGCTGCAGCAGCCGCCCCATTTCCACGATCAATTCGTTCAAGTCCAGAATCTTGGGCTGTAGCATTTGCCTGCGGCTGAACGCCAGTAACTGCCGCGTCAGCAATGCCGCCCGGTCCGCCACGCGCCGAATCTGTTCGCAGTTTCCGTGCACCGCGTCCGTCGGCTTGACGCGTTCCAGTGCCAGGTCGCTGTTTCCCTTGATCACCGTCAACAAATTGTTGAAGTCATGCGCGACGCCGCCGGCCAACCGGCCCAGCGCATCCATTTTCTGCGCCTGCCGGAGCTGCTCCTCCAGTTGTTCCCGCTGCTCCTGGTTGCGCTCCAGCGTATTGCGCATGCTTTCAAACGCGCGTGTCACGCGTGCCACTTCGTCCCCGCCATCAGCCATTAACGGGTAGCTGAAATTGCCTTCTTCCAGCGCGCGAACGCCTTCCACCAGCGATCCCAGCGGCTTTGTAAACGCATCCGAAATCACGTAAACCAGCATCACTCCTGCCAGCACCACGATCAGCCCCAAGCCGACGAGCAGGTGGTTTAGTCGCCCAAGCGACGCCAGCGCATCTTCGTCCGATTTCAGCACAATGAAACTCAAGTTCGGGCGCGCGCCCGGCATCAACTCCAGCGAACCCGCATAGAAATGCTTTTTCCCGAGCCGCGCCTCCAGCGGTTTGTATGCGCTCTTGAGCTGCTGTGCTACTTCCTGCTCCTCCACGGCCGGCAGCGAGCTTACGCGAACATTTTCTCCCTCTCGAAACACCACTTCGCTCGCCAGAATCCGCCCCAAATCCTTGGCCCTGTTTGGATCAATCTCCCGCCCCACAATCACTTCGCCCATCGGCAGGCTATTGATCGGCGGGTCCTTATAGAACCGTTTCACCACTACCTGATAAATCCGCTTCCCGTTGACCCACCAATCCTGATTGCCCGCGCTTCGCACCAGGTCCTTGATGCTTTCGTTCGATACATTCGCCGGAAAATCGGAAATCCTGCTCTGCAACGCCGTGACTTTGCCCTTGGCATCCACCAGCGCGAACAGGTCGCACTCTTCCGATTGCCACGGATCCTGGCTCACTTCCCGAATTACGGCCGGGTCGCCATTCCGCATGTACGCGAGCGTGGCCAGGAGCTCCGCCTTGCGACTCAGCACCAGCCGTCTTTGCTGCTCCATCACCTGGTATGTCAGTATGGAATTGCGGGCGTCTTCTTCCACTTGCCGCTGCGCTTGCGCCTGCATGGATTGCCGCACGGCCAGCAGTGTCCCACCGGTCATCGTGGCGATGACCAGCACCAGCGATAGCAAGAACTTGCTGCGCAGTTTCATGTGTCCCGGGAACTCCTGGATTCGTTCGATGGTCGTCCGAAACGTACTTGCCGGGTTGCTTGCTTTCTTATGCGCCTGCCGAGGCGCTCGGGGACATGCGTCTCCTGCCCAGAGGGATCTTTTTCCGCTGGCCTTCGCATGAGAGGGTTGGGTTCATCAGGGTATTCTCTGTAATCGCTAGCGGTAATAGACCTTCGGTACCATCCCCCTAGTACCGGCGGACAGTCTGCTCTTCTTCTCTGTTTTTTCTTTGAAGATTTATATGTAGCGCCGTGGCCTTAGCCCGGCATCCTGTTTTTCCGTACAGCGCCCCACCGCTCGCGCGAATCCGGAGTTTTATCTGGCCCGGCCTTGGCCCAGCATCTTCTTACCTGCACAGATACGTACAAATCTACAGAGTTGTACGTTTCTGTACAAATCAACTTCTCTGGCTGCTGAATAGAACGCCGCTCGGGGCTACGCTCTGTTCACGTTCCTCTCCCACGGTCTTACACGCGGCAGCCAGCGCGGCACGTTTTGGCAATACTCCTCATACTCCGCGCCGAACATCTTGCGCAGCGTCGGTTCCTCGTATAGCCGCGCAAACAACGCGACCGCAATCACCGCCACCGCCGCCACTTCCAGCGCGATCGTACTTGCCCGCCCGAATACCACCCACAGCCCCGCCCACCCGGTAAGGAATCCCACGTACATGGGCTCGATTCCTCTGCCTTCGTAGGGGCGGGGCTTGCCTCGCCCGTCGCACTGTGTTTGCAAGGGCGCTGCATTGTTGCGCCCGCCAGGCCATCGCCCGTCCAAACCGTTCCATCTCGTGTGCTCATGATTCACCTCTCTTACCCCTGCCTTTGTCCCTGCCGCCCTTCATCTTCGTTCCATGGTCTTGTAATGCCGTCTTGTGCCGCCTTGGCGTTTCTCAGGCGCAGGCGCTCTCTGTATGGAATACGAGTCGCTGGAATTGGCGGTTACAATCGGCTGGGACAACCATCCCATTGTTGAACAGGCCACCCTGCCCTGGGCTCACGCCGTCGGCTTGGCCTCGGGCGGCACGAATCCGCAGCGTCCCCAGCGTTGACGGACTTTTTCTCGCTCTTCCGCCGTCATTTGCTCCCACCGCTCGGCCATGCGTCGCCGCATCCTGAAACGCATATTCGAACGATGAGAACCACGAACACCAAGGCCGCCGAACAGAATCCGGCAGAGAAGCAGCAGTCCCAGCGCCTGCCAGAACGTGATTTGCCGCCATCCGAACAACGCCGGCAGCAGCCAATTCCACAAATGCATCACAATTTCGCCGCCGATGACGATGAACACCGCCATCGCCAAAATCGCCAGCGGAGCGATCCAAATCCATCTCTTTCTCATCTTCAGTCCCTCCCTCTCATAAATTCGTCGTAGATGCTTCGCAGCCGCTCGCGCAGATGCAGCACGGCATAGCGTTTGCGCGAAAGCAGCGTATTCAGGCTCACGCCGGTCTCCACGGCCATCTCCTGGAAGCTGCGTCCCTCCAACTCGTGCGCAAGAAATACCTCACGCTGCTCCTCCGGCAACTCGTCGATAGCCAGTTCAAGCTCATCGAGAAGCAGGCTGCGAACGTATAGCGCTTCGGGCCCGGCATCGGGCGATGGCAACAGATCTTCGATCCGCAGCAGTTCGCCATCCTCGTCCTCCACCGCAGCGTCGCTGAACGAATCCGGCTTTTTCTTGCGGAAAAGGTCGGTGATGCGATTGCGTGCCACGCGAAACAGCCAGCCGGTAACATGCTCGATCGGCATCAGGAGGCGGTTCGCTTCCACCAGCTCGTAGAAGACATCCTGCAGAATATCCTCAGCATCACGCGGATCAGGCACGCGCCTGCGAATGAAGCTGCGCAGCCGGGACTGCTCCCGTCTGACCACCTCGGAGATCTGTTGATCTTGCTCTGCCATCGGCCAAGGTTTTTTCAGCGCCTCGTCCATCTACTAGCTGTAGACGAATGACAAGCGCAAATATTGTAGAGAATTCAATTCTCGGAACCGCGGTTTCAGTCGGCGCTTTGCGCCTGAGGGCGGACTTCCTTTGTCCGGTAAGTATTCGCGAAGCGAACTCGGATCATCCAGAAAATCAGCAAAACCAGCGGAAGGATGGTGAGAACCAAATACAGGGTTGTGTTGAATAAAGCCGGGGATAGATATTTTCCGAGCCCCACTGTCGAAAGCAATCT
>Ga0066709_100004148_pt1 | contig 11438 bp, 10 predicted proteins | sample GraSoiAngelo_158_FD_79665 | JGI IMG/M metagenome (GOLD analysis project Ga0066709, IMG submission 79665) | Grasslands soil microbial communities from the Angelo Coastal Reserve, California, USA - 14_1009_16_30cm | ecosystem: Environmental > Terrestrial > Soil > Grasslands | place: USA... | reverse complement strand
CCTCATAATCGCCCCCACGGGTTCAGGCAAGACCGAGGCAGCACTACTGCCGTTAATCGATGCAATGATCCGGAATCCGGACAGACAAGGCATCTCGCTCATCTATGTTACACCGCTCAGGGCCCTAAACCGAGACCTCCTCAGGCGACTCCAAGCATGGTCCAGCAAGCTCGGCTTCTCGGTCGAAGTTCGGCACGGGGATACCCCGGCCAAAGAAAGAAGACGAATGGCAGTCAAGCCCCCCGACCTTCTCATCACAACACCGGAAACTCTCCAAGCTGTATTGCCTGGCAAACGGATGAGGGATCATCTTCGTCATGTCAAATCCGTCGTAGTCGATGAGATCCACGAGCTCGCAGGCGACCGCAGAGGGGTACAACTGACCGTCGGTCTCGAGCGCCTTAGAGAGATCTGCGCTAACGGTTTCCAGCGAGTGGGACTCTCAGCTACTGTCGGAAACCCCGAAGAGATCGCCCTATTCCTCGGCGGCAATCAGCCTGTCAAGACAGTACAGGTACCACTCAACAAATCGACCAGGTACAAGGTGGAGTATCCGGCACCAGGAGAGGAGGATCGAGACCTCGCTCGACGACTATACACGACGCCGGAGGCCGCGGCGCGGCTTACACTCGTAGACGATCTGGTACAGGCTCACGATTCCACGCTCATCTTCGTTAACAGCCGGGTCAACGCCGAACTGCTCGGATCCAAGTTCAACATGATGGACCGGAAAATAATGGTCCACCACGGCTCGCTCCCTAGAGAAGAAAGAGTTCGAGCCGAAGAAGCATTCAAGGGCGGAGAAATCAAAGGCCTTGTCTGCACATCCACTCTTGAACTGGGAATAGACATTGGATCCGTTGACCTTGTCGTACAGTACATGTCCCCGAGACAAGTTAACAGTCTCGTTCAACGCGTAGGGCGGTCAGGTCATACTCTTACCAGAACTTCTCAAGGAGTTCTAGTTTCAGTCTCAACAGAGGATATCCTAGAATCTATCGGAGTAATCGAACTCGCAATGGAGGGGCGACTAGAGCATACCAGTATCCACGTTGGAGCGTTGGATGTGCTCGCCCATCAGATTGCTGGAGTGTTGATGGACTCGGACGGAAGCCTTGAGATTTCACAAGCCAAGAACATCATCAAGAGAGCCTACCCATACCGAGACCTAGAGGATGGCCCGCTTGACAATGTCATCGAGTTCATGCGCAAGATGGGATACCTCAAGAAAGACGACCTCACAATCTACCGCACTTCCAGGACCCGGTTCTACTATTTCGAAAACCTGAGCATGATTCCAGACGAACGCCGCTACCTAGTTGTAGACCTCACCAGCCAGCAAAACGTCGGCATACTCGGGGAAGAATTCATGATCACCAAGGCACGGGTAGGACTCAACTTCATAGTCAAGGGGCGCGTCTGGCAGATCAAACAAATCACAGACGATGGAAAGGTCTACGTTCTTCCCATTATCGACCCCACCGCCGCCATCCCAGGATGGGACGGCCAGATACTCCCCGTGCCCCGCGCCCTTGCAACCAAAGTCGGGTTCTACCGAGCCATTATGGACGAGCTACTCGACGACAAAGCTACGAAATCGAATGCGATGGAGACTCTGTCCCAGCGTTGGCCTTGCGACTCCTATGGATTGAGAAGGCTGGTTGAAGAGATAGAAACCCACAAGGCCACTGGAGCACCCGTTCCAACCAACCAACGAGTCCTCATCGAGGGCTTTGACCGATACATCATACTACACACCCATCTTGGGGACATACTCAACTTCACCCTTGGGGAAGTTATCGAGGAACTGTTCCGCCGCCAAGGCCTTGTCCGAATGTGGTGGTCTGACCCCTACCGAATTCTCTTCGAGATGACCGCTGACACGTCCGACTTGGATCTGGAGGATCTATTCCTTAAACAAGTGTTCGGGATCGAAGAACCCGTACTGGGGGGAGCTTGCCACGGAGTCCTTCATCGACACTTCCCATGGCAACTCCATATGAAACACGTTGCTGAAAGGTTTGGAGCACTAAGTCGTGGACGGCTCATGTATGGAGACGCAATGAAGGAGCTGATGCTGAGATTTCGACTCACTCCCATCTACGACGAGACGATCAGAGAAGCCTTGATGGAACATTCTGACTTCGATGGCGTGAAAGGAATATTCAAGCAGATCGGAGAAGGAAAAATGGACCTGAGGTTCTTCAGATCGAAGGAAAAACCTACACCACTCGCCTTCCACATCCTCTATCGACATGTCGACATTCCCGAGCTTATCGCGCCGGAGAACGTTGCGACGGACAACATGGCTCGATTGCGGATCTCAATTGAGGGACGATCCATTGACATGCTGTGCTTCGATTGTGGCAAGCTTACGAGAGATGCTAGGATTGCAAGTCTTCCAGAACATCCGGTCTGCCAAGATTGCAGCTCCAAGCTTCTGGCTCCCCTTTTCTGGTCCAGCGCCTATGCAACGAACATTCTTCACAAAAAGCGAGACAAACAGTCACTGGACGAGAACGAACAGAAGGTTTTGACCAGAACACGGCGCTCAGCGGATCTTGTAATTGCCTATGGGAGGAGAGCGATAATCGCTCAGTCAGTGTATGGTATCGGACCGCAGACCGCTGCCAGAGTTCTGTCGAAAATGCACGAAAGCGACGACGAATTTTATAGGGACCTTCTAGAGGCTAAGCTACAGTTCATAGCAACTAGGCCTTTTTGGAATAACTAACTAGGAATTTCGTGAAACCTCTTTCACCCCACACAATCCAGAACTAAAGCACTCGCTGCGAATATCGAGCTAGGCGGCTCCCTTCACGGTCATTTTCACACCAGCTTCACCGGCTTCCACGGTGGAAATGTCAAACCGGCGTCGCGTCGGTCCAAGTTCATATTCTTCCCAAAGGACATTACGAATGAGCATGAATGGCCAAGATACACACAATAGTTGTGGGACGCTTACAGACCAACTGCTATGTCCTACAATCAGAGTCGACAGCGTTAGTGATTGACCCAGGAGATGAACCGGAAAGAATTATTCGCTTCCTAAAAGACATCGCCGTCAAGCCTACTCATATTGTCGCCACTCATACTCACTTCGACCACGTACTCGGCGTAGACACTATTCGCGCCAAGCTCAGGATCCCATTTCTAATCCACCACGACGATCTCTCGATGCTCGAGTCTATGCAGAGCCGTGTCCGCCAGATCATGGGTTTCAGCGTCCCGCCACCGCCCAAGGTTGATCAATTTCTCGAGGACGGACAAACGATAGAGTTTGGACATGACAAGGTGAAAGTGATTCACACCCCAGGACATTCTCCGGGGAGCATCAGCCTAGCTGGTCAAGGCTTCGTCATCAGCGGGGACGCCCTGTTCAACCAGTCTATTGGGCGAACCGACCTTCCAGGAGGAGACTTCGACACGCTAATACGTTCCATAACCCAGCGCTTGTTCATCCTAGATGACGACACCATCGTCTATCCCGGTCATGGTCCAGAGACAAGCATTGGCGACGAAAAACTCGCAAACCCGTTTGTGGGACAAGTTGCCAAGGGTATTCCCTAGGGCGGGCAGCAATCCCAACGCAACCGCGGGCTAGAGACGGCCCGGTCAATCGGACCAAATTGTTGTTGCGTCACAGGTATACCTGAGAGCGATTAGGATTATCTACCGCAGAAGCCCTCTAGATAGTATGAAAAAATCCGAAGAAGAATGGAAGAAGCAACTGGACGCGGAAACCTTCCAAGTTTTGAGAAAGAAGGCAACCGAACGACCCTTTACGGGAAAATACCTCCACAACAAGGAGAAGGGAATGTATGTCTGCGCCGGATGCGGAGCACCACTATTCTCATCTGACACAAAGTTTGACTCCGGAACAGGCTGGCCCAGCTTCTGGTCCCCGACAGAAAAGGAGAATGTCGAAGAAAAGTCCGACCGCAGCCTCTTCATGAAAAGGGTGGAAATTCTATGCAAGCAATGCGGCGGTCATCTAGGCCACGTTTTCGAAGACGGCCCTCAGCCAACGGGACTACGTTATTGTGTCAACTCCCTTTCACTAGACTTCAAAAAAACTGATAAGAATAACCTAACCTCAGAGCCCAAAGAATAGTCGACACCTCATCTTAGCCAACAATCGGCACGCGGAACATTGAACCCGGTTGCAAGCTACCGTTAGAGATATGAACGCGCGTTGGGCCGAGGAGCCCTAGAGTAGCTCACAAATAAACGGACGAGCGAACCAATGGCTGAACTAGTTGTAATCATCGCGTCGTTCCTCCTAGCCTTCAAAGCCATTCTGATAGAGGGTAGCGAGGTCGCGATTCTCTCTCTTGCCACAATAAAGCAGATCGGTAGAAGGAATGTCTTCCTCGGCGTAGCCCTTGGAGGCCTCGGATCCATCCTCACGTTCGTAATTGTCGAAAGAGCCTTTCTTGCACTACAGACAATATCCGACGCTCTGCTCAACCTCATACCGGGTGTAGTCATCCTCTACTTTTCCTACCGGTTTCTGCGAGGATTCGTAAAGTACTACTTCCGAGGAAAATCGTTCAGAGCGAAGATGGAAAAATGGAGCGACGAAGTCGTCGAGAAAGACCGGAAGCACAGCGAAGGCCTCAAGACAACAGAAGGCCAAATACCATTCTCGATCCGAAACTCGCTCCCGGTTTTCAGTATCACAATGACGGAGGGGTTTGAAGCAAGCCTCGTTCTGGCGGCAGCAGGAGCCTTCAACCTGGAATGGACGCTGGTAGGTGCACTAGCCAGCATTCTACTCTTGATCGTCGTATGCGCTTTCTCGTACGACTACTTGATGCGTGTACCGCGCTGGCTACTCGACCTAATCGCAGGCATCGTCCTCCTCTCCTTCGGCTCATACTTCTTCATTTCAGGGATACTAATCGCAACACACGTTATCTCTTGGCAGTAGACATTGAGACCCTGAGAAAGGAGGGCGAGTGAATCTTGCTCGCCGCGAGCCGGCTGAATCTCTTAGCCTCAGTCCAAGGTCTTCCTAGAGATCTACGGCTCCTCTTTTTGTCTTTGTTCCTATGGACCTTCGGCCTAGGACTTTACAATTACATTTGGCCATTGTATCTGCGAGACCTCCAAGCGTCCCCGAGCGATGTGGGACTCGTATTCTCTATCGGGTTTCTCGCGCTCGCCCTCAGCATGATTCCGGGGGGATTACTGGCGAACAAGTACGAACTGAAAGCGCTGTTGATCATAGGCTGGGCAATGAGCATCCCACCTCCGCTCTTGTACTATTTCGCGAGAACATGGACCGATGTCATTCCGGGAATAATTCTTCTCCAAGTCTCAGGTTTCAATGTCCCAGCTTTCAACGCCTACATTGCAGGAGCTGCTGAAAGAACAAAGTCAGCGTCGAACTTCGGGATAACCTGGGCATCAGCTCCACTGGGAGTAGTCTTCTCACCGCTTGTTGGAAGCGCTCTACTCAGATGGACGTCGGTACAAGAGATCTTCTTACTTACATTCGCGTTCTTCTCAATCTCGACGATTGTTCTCTTCTTCATAAAGCCCCAACCACCTCTGGAGAATGACATCAGGTCTCCGAGGCTAGAATTCCCCCAGTCGCGTCGAGAAGCCACGCTTCTCCTCTATCTCACTGGAGCAGCCCTCGCGTGGAGCGTCGCCGCACCTTTCATACCTCTCTACTTTCAAGATGCTCTCAGTCTAGGACCCTCGACCATACTACTTCTAGGTGCGCTGCAGTCGCTGGGAGGAGCTGTCTTCGCGATTCTCCTCGGCAGAAGAGCAGATGCAAAAAGCGTGGGCGGGACCATGGCCTTAGGCCTAGGCCTATCTTCAGCGGGGCTCATCGGGGTCCTCCTGACCAGAAACCCGTTGCTCTCGTTTCCAATAGTCTTTCTCATCGGAAGCGCAAGAGCGCCAAGCTTCGTGGCGTACTCTATCCTCTCTACTGTACGAAAAGGAGCATCGAGAGCCGGACAGTTCGGGTTCTATTTGACACTAGAAAGCATGGGGTTTGTAATCGGATCCTTCCTAGGAGGGATTCTCTACACACTGAACCCTGCGACCATGTTCTACATAACCCCGGCATCATTCATAGCACTTGCACTTTTGGCAGGACTGAGCTTCCGAGGCAGGGCTGAACACTTGCCGTCAGAACCTAGGAAAGGAACGGTGACTGTCCCCCGGTCCCAAGATTCAAAGCCCCGCTCTCTCTGACTAGAGATCTTTCTCGAGGTTACCTGTCGCGAACGAGATCCCTCGGGACCATGAGCGGGCTGGATTTCTCGATAGTTCTACGAGCCGGGCTGTATCGTCGCAGAGTCGTCGATAAAGCCAATAGGAGCACTACGGTTTCCCATTTTGAGATCAGGGCTTATGTTGCGCTTCCATCGACTGATTCCCAAGCCCGTTCTCGCAAGCGTCGCCGTGGTCATCGCACTCACGCGCTTCTTGACTGGGTTGTTCGGAATTCTATTTATCGCGTGGGGGGTCTATGCTGGAGGTGTTCCTGCTTTGTTTTTCGGATGGTCCCTAATTCCGTTGGCGCTTACGACCAACCCGAGAAAGCCCCGTCTCACGAGAGCGACGCTTGTCGTCTTGAGTATTTCAGGAGCCATTCCCTCAATGATCATAGGAACCTTACAGTCCCATTGGGATGTCGTTGTTCCACGATGTGCATACTCGGTTTTCTTGGGGGTCAACTTGCCCTCTCCGGGAGGAATTGTTCCCAACATTGCATTGATTCAGTTCTGGAAAGACATGCATTCTAATGCTCTTTACCTTTCTTCAAAGTATGGTGCACCAATACTTAGCGAGGATTACGAACTTAATTTTGTGACCTTTCACGCGACAAAACTAGAGTCCTTTCTAAGAGCCGCCCGTTGCGAGCCTGTTGTTAGCAATGCATGGCCAGACGTGGTAGCATACCCGCTACACCAGGGCGAGGACCGGCTATACTCGCTTTTGTTGGGGAGAGCATTTCGAGTGACCTAAGTCGTTCATCTTTCTTTTGTCTTCGATGGATATAGATGGGTGTCGATCCAGAACCTCTAAGCAGTAAACCAGTTTACCGTTTCTTTCCAATCACTGCGTAAACGATTCCCTGCGTCAGGGGAACTGGTCTCGTATATGAGAGTCCTTCCTCAACCATTAGTGCTTCAATCTGGGTCCCGGTTCGAGACTTCAGAATCGAACGGCCAAGATACGATAGAGTTCTCCCCCAAGCTTGCGAGACAATTCTTACGAAAATGGGAAACAGTCCCAAAAGATAGTCGTAATAAAATAGTCGAAAGAGTCTGTTCGGTGGCCGCGCGAAGTCGAGAGATATCACGACGCCGCCCGGTGTTGTCGCTCTTGCCATCTCTCTAAGGGTTAATCGTGCATCGGACACATTTCTAAGCGCCAGGCTGATCGAAGCAGACCTGAAACAATCGTGTCTGAATGGTAGGTTCTCACCACGTGCCAACACCCAGTCGGTTCTTCCATTCAGCCCTTTCTGACTCAGCCTTCTCTTTGCGGTCTGAAGCATTGACAGAGTCAAATCGACGCCGACCACTAAGCCCTGATCATCGATCGAGTTCGCAAAATCCGCTGCTAGAAGTCCAGTGCCAGTAGCCACATCCAGGATCACGCTATTCGGTAGAGGCTCGGCTTGTTCGACAACAAACGCCCGCCATTTTCTGTCCTGGCCGAAACTTAGCAGTCCCAGCAGCAAATCGTATTCAAGTGGAACCTTGGAGAAGAGGCTACGAACATAGCGGGCTTTGGAATCGTACACAGTCTACGCGACTGCAGGCTGCACTTTCTTGGCCTCTGCTCGAGTTAGAGCGTAGCCGACCGCGCCTATGCCTGCCACGACTAGGACTACGAAGAGGACTACAGGTACGAGAGAGATTGCGATTGTCCCGACAAACCAAATGGCTCCAAGGACAGTGACCATTGCGCCCCAGGCAAGAATCATGGATCGAGGCGGGGCGTAACGATCTTCAGGATCGGAGAATGTGTACGCAGTTACGACGAGCCAGATTCCGAACGCTAAGAAGACGAGCGGAATGCCCGAGAACGGGTTTAGCCCAGCGACTCCGACAACGGAGAGGAGCATCACGGTTCCGAAGATTATCAGGAATGCTCCACCGTTCAGGGGAGCCCATGGAACCCGAGTCATTTTGATCTTGTCGAACTGGCAGGCGTTCCGGTTTATAGTTCTATTGGGTTCTATCGAGCCTTCGGCTTCTTGAGGACTTGACTTGCTCTCATCGACTCTAGGGATTACCGTCGTCGGCGGGTTCCCTTTCATTGCTTCACCTGAGAGCCCTTGCGCCTCAGAGACGACCTGTCTCTTCTCGGCAGGGAACGGTCGAACCTCAACCGCCCCCTCACGCCTGCAGCGTGGTAGCTTGGCCCGTTGCCAGGCAAGGATTTTACGGTGGCCAACCAACCGGATATCCAGTTCAGGCCCCGTCACCTGGTCAGAGTCAATTCCTTGACCCCAGCGCGACGGGTTCATGCGACGACCGCCTAACACATACCGAGCCATATCAAGGACATAACAGCTAGAGACGACCGAAACTACCGCGAAGCAACAACCGAAGAGTTGACAGAGCCTTCTATTGTAATCATCACGATGAGTGCTGGTTAGATCGCTAGTTGTCAGACGTGATCGTACGCGTTGTTCTGCTCGAAGTTTCCTGAGCGCATGTCCTGCTCGATCTCTCTCAGCATAAGGATCCTCTTGTAGGTGGGAGGATGCGTCATGAAGAGTTCAGCGGCCTTCCGCCAGTTTGACTTGGCTTCCTGCTCCATGGCGGCTTCTAGCTCTCGCTCGTCGAGGACGCCATCCTTGTCGAGATCATATTTCGATTTCTGGTCCATTATGCTAGCAACGTCCTGCTTTGCCTGAGCAGGGTCCTCGATAAAGAAGGCTCGGGCTCCGTGAGGTTGGCCGGGGGCGAGAGACAGGCCGTAAGCGATCTTGGTAAGGGCGCTTTCTAGCTCTCGCGGCTCATGTGTGAGAAATGCGGAATATGCGTCTGCGTAGCTCTCCCGAAGACGAGTGAGTCGTAGTGCTAGTAGGGTGGTGAGAATATAGACTGCGTAGGCGGCGACCGCGACGATAATCAAGAGTCCGGCGCTGTTATTCTTGTTGCTGCGGCCGCTGTAGCCGCTGGCGATGCCTCCCCAGAGAACAGAGCGGGCGATGAGATACGCGACCAGAGGTATCGCGCTAATCATCGTCACCACGATGAAGTCGCGATGCTTTACATGGCCAAGCTCATGTCCTATGACTCCTTCGATCTCGTTCTCATCTAGACGCTGGAGTAGGCCCTGATGGACAGCGAGCGTGGCGCCTTTGCTGGTTCGTCCGAACACGAACGCGTTAGGAGTCGGGTCGGGTGAGACAGCGAGCCGAGGCATCGGAATGCCTGCCTTCGAGGCGAGCTGGCTTACTTTCGCTTCAAGCCAGCTATTTTCGCCCGGAGCCAAGTAGTGCAAACGACTGGTAGCACGAACGATTACAGGACCGATCAGGTACTGAAGCAGTATTATGAAGAAAGCGCCTATCAGCCCGAGAACTAGTCCAGTAAGAGGATCGAGGAAGAAGGTGGATATGACGAAGAGGAGGCCGAGAAATATGGCGAAGACTAGAATTATCGTAAAACCCATCGTGCGCTTGAGCGCGCCGAGTCCAGCCAATTCAGCTTCCTTGGTCTAGAGAGCTTAATTCGCCCTTCATTAATTCATTCCTAGAACAATCGGGGAGAGACATTGGTAGACATTGTTTCAGAAATAGAATGCGAGAATTGTGGCGCACCTCTAAGGATAAACCCTGGAGAGATCGTTTCGACTTGCCGCTACTGTGGCTATACTGCGGTTGTTGGGGCGGATGAACCGTTTCAGCTAGAACACAGTCTCATCATCAACAATAACAATGCTGCGAGTATCGAGAACGCTCTTCGCGACTGGATGAGGGCGGGATTCATGAAACCCGGAGATCTCGCAAAGAAGAGCAAGATTTTGACGTTGGAATTGCGGTATCTTCCGTTCTGGCTCGTCCAGGTTGATGCGACAAGCAACTACGAGGGAGTACTAGAGCGAGTCTCTCCACCTTCGCCTATGAAAGGCGTGATAGACAGGGATTACGACTGGCTTGTCTTGGGAAGAAAGGGAGCCCAGTTTCCGACACGGGAGTACAGTGTCCCGAATACAGGGAAGATTCCTTTCGATTTCAAGAGAATAGACTCTCAAGCGAACTTCCTCAACAGCGAGATGACTAGCGAGGAGGCGATTCAACGCGCTAAGGATGAAGTGGAGGCGAACCAGAGGTTCCTGGCTAAACAGGAGGTGGACCAGATAACGTCCTTCAATACCAATTTCAAGGTCGATAGACCGACATACATTCACGCACCAATCTGGTTCAGTACCTACGAGTACAAGGGCCGAAGCTACAACGCGCTACTGGACGGAAGCTCAGGAGCAGTTCTTCGAGCGGACATTCCACAAACAGATTTCAAAATGATCTGAGGGTCTGCGAGAAAAACGGACGGTTGCGTATACTTTTTTCGTGCCTAGAACAGTGCGAGCTTGGCTGGAAAGGTAGCCTTCGCTACGAAACGAGATTCGGAGAAGTACACAGTTATGTGTCACGAAAATGGTCTATTGGTCATGACCACGAATGACATGCCTAAACCAAGTGTGGGGGTTATCAATTTCGCCGCTCTTGCGACGCGAGGGTCGGTCGCTAAGACCCCTATTTTCTGGAAACGATTTCCTGTCTGGCACTGATTCTGGGCGAGTCACAAGATTCAGGGCAGGATTCAGGCTGGGATGGTAATGGAAAGAAGACGACAATTCCGAACGAGTTTCGCGAGAGTTGAAGGGGGCATTCCAGAATCGAGATCAGGGCTGATAATGGGCGATTCTGAAAGCCTTCCCTGTCAGCCGAAATTGAGACATTGGTACGAGGCCAGTTATTATCGAACGAAAGGCGGAGTCTCAGTTGAGAAATTCGACCATTGATCCCTGACAAAGCGGTGAGGGTCGAGGCGTACTGTTCCACAGCCAATCTTGGAGCCGGATTCGACGCTTTCGGACTAGCACTCGGCAGATACGCCGACCGAGTTCAGGTCAAAACTGCGGGAACACGAATTGTCAAGATCGTGATCCTAGGACCCTACGGCAGGGGGCTGCCGATTGCCCCCGACAAGAATTCTGCTGGTCCCCCAGCCCGAGCATTACTTGACTGGAGCGGACTGGACAAAGGTGTTGAAATAACTATCGAGAAGAACGTTCCGCCTGGTCTAGGTCTTGGCAGCAGTGGCGCAACGGCTGCAGCATGCACGCAGGCAATTAACCACCTCCTAGAGCTCCATCTTCCCCCCGATGAATTGGTCAAGATTGCCAGTCTCGGAGAGGCCGCTTCTTCAGGGTCAGCCCACACT
>Ga0066709_100004146_pt1 | contig 11439 bp, 12 predicted proteins | sample GraSoiAngelo_158_FD_79665 | JGI IMG/M metagenome (GOLD analysis project Ga0066709, IMG submission 79665) | Grasslands soil microbial communities from the Angelo Coastal Reserve, California, USA - 14_1009_16_30cm | ecosystem: Environmental > Terrestrial > Soil > Grasslands | place: USA... | reverse complement strand
GTTGCGACAGTGCTGGTAGGGTGTGGCCGGTCATCTGTGCCAGGAGCCCGGCAGGGACCACCACCAGCCCACCCAGCGCCACCGGCGGCAGGAGCGAGAGCTGCGCTTCGAGATCCAGCTGCTCCATGCGCTTCTGGAGCCGTGTGCACGCCATCACGGAAGCGGCCCTCAAAGCGGTCGCCGTCGAGCAGGGCGAGGAACAGCTGAAAATCCTCCTCCTTGCCGTCGTGGGGCGTGGCGGTCATGAGCAGGAAGTGCCGTGTCAGGGGAGCGAGCAGTTGCCCGAGCTTGTAGCGCCTGGTGTATTTAATCTCGCCGCCGAAGAAGGTCGCGGAGAGTTTGTGCGCCTCATCACAGACCACCAAGTCCCAGCGGCAGTCCGGGGCCTGGAGCTTCTGCTGCACGTCCTCGTTGCGCGAGAGCTTGTCCAGGCGAGCAATGACGAGCGGGTTCTCCAGGAACCAGTTGCCCGTGCGCGCTGCTTCCAGCTTGTCGTTGGTCAGGATGTCAAAGGGCAGCTGAAAGCGCCGGTAGAGTTCGTCCTGCCATTGTTCGGCCAGGCTCCCAGGGCAGACAACGAGGCAGCGCTGCAGATCGCCGCGTACGATCAGCTCCTTGATGAGCAGCCCCGCCATGATCGTCTTGCCGGCGCCCGGGTCGTCGGCGAGCAGGAAACGCAGCGGCTGGCGCGGCAACATGGCCTCGTAGACCGCCGTAATCTGGTGCGGCAGCGGCTCGATGAGGGACGTGTGCACAGCGAGCACCGGGTCAAACAGATGTGCCAGGCGGATACGATGCGCTTCGGACACGAGCCGGAACAGATGGCCGTCGCCATCGAAGCTCCACGGGCGCCCCTGCTCGACCACGGCGAGGCGTGCTTCGTCGTGTCGATACAGCAGTTCGTTGGCGACCTTCCCGGCGGGATCTTTGTAGGTGAGTTCGAGGGCCTCTGACCCAAACCACTGGACGCTCACGACGGTGACCAGGGCAGAGGGGAGAATACCCCGTACAGAGGCGTTTGGTTGGAGATCTTCCAGCTGGCTCATGGGATCATTCTCTGTCTGTCCGCGCCTGCCCAGGGGCACAGACGGGCCCAACGGGCGTTGCCCCTGCGCGGCGCTGTTGGCATGCACACCACCCTGGTGGTCTGGGGCACCGCATGGAGACGTCTCCTCGGATACGGGGAGGGGACCGTCAGCAGAGGAGGCTGGTACGCGCCTCCCTCCTGGCGTGCGTCAGGGCTGGCGAGGCTGGTGCGCACAGCGGCTCGTGCTGCCGTGGCTCACGTCGTTGGCGCCGTCGGCCGCAGGGGATTGTGCCAGGTCACGCCGGGAAAGCGCGCGAAGTCCCCGTCCGTGCTACACAGGGTGAGGCCATGCTCCATGGCCAGCGCCGCCAGATGCGCATCGGGCACCAGGTTGGCGCGCGGGGTTGCCTCACGGAGCAGGGGTCCGAGAATCCCCGCGTGGCGGGCCGTCGGCCCAGGCATCCAGACCGCCGGCACCTGCAACCACTGCTCCACCTGCTGCCAGGCCGTCGCTACGGACACTGGCCGCTCAAACACGCGCGGGTGGGTGACCAGCCGCACAAACGCCAGCAGGGACGGCCAGGGGAGGCCTACACGCGGCAGCGTATTGAGCTGCTGATCCAGCCACGTGTGCGCTGCGGCGTGCTGCGGCAGCTCAGCCGCGTAGGCATAGATGAGGAGATTGGCATCGACGAGGATCATCGGAAGGCGTCCCCTTCGGCGAGGGCCAACACTTCCGCAATATCATCCAGATTCCCCACGAGACAGCGCCCCAGGGAGACGGGCTCCGTGTGAAAGGCCGGTGAGGGTGCCGGCGCCTCCAGCTGGCGCAGCCCTTCTCGTAACGCCTCGTTGAGCAGGGTTCTGAAAGACACCTGGCGCTCCTGGGACAGGCGTTTGAGGAGGATGGCCACATCATCGTCTAACGTCAGAGTCGTACGCATGCATCAGAGCATACTCAAAGCGATGTCCTGATGCAATCTGCCTATGCGTCGTCGAAGTACGGCACTGGTAACTCGAGGGCTGCATCTTGATAATCGTCCAATACTGCTACGCGTATCGCTTTCGGTCTCCTCTGGCTGCATTACGGTGTATTTGGCGCGTCTCAGGGGAGCCATGAGAGCACTGATCCCCTGTGCAATGCGCTAGGGGGCAGGTGGGATCATGTCGCTCCTACTTTATCGGGATCAAGTCGAACTTGCCCGACGATTCTTCGTAAAAGAGCGCGCCCTCTTGCTTGTCGCCGCCGCTCCAGTGCTTCCTGCCGCCCGGAAGCTGGATGAACTGGCCCGGCCCGACGCGCTTCTCGCCGGCATCGTCCTTGTATAGATACGCCCCCTTGAGCACGACGATCCGGAGATCATTCGTATGGGTATGCATGCCCGCGTCGAACCCCGGCACGAACTTCGTAAACGCGCCGTAAGGCCCCTTATCATGGTTCCCCCAGAGGACCGCCTTGGCCACGCCCGGAATCACGTCCTTGAACTTCGCGTCCTCAGCGGAGACGAAGATCAGGTCTTTCTTTTTCGACGCTTTTGCCTGGACCTGCCCACTGCCCACCGCCCACGTCAGGGTTAACAGCACCGCCACACCCACCACCATCAAGGCTCGTTGCATACCGTCCTCCTTCATTACTCTCGTCCATTACACCAGTTTCCACGTCGAGTCCTGCCACACTGCGCGGACATCGTGCCACAAGTCCTCCGCGCGTGCCAGTCCCAGGGATTAGGGCTTCACGAAGCCCAGGCTCTTCTTTAAGCGCTCCACGACGTTGTAGACAATGGGGCAGGTCGTGTCGTTATCCAGCACCTGCCAGAGCCGGGAGCGCAAGTTGCGCTGCAGGTGCGGATAATCAGCGCAGACCGCTGGCCGTACCTCGTAGATGCCACAGAGATTGCCGTCCAGAAACGGGCAGGGCAGCTCCCGGGTGATGTATCTGCCGGTTTCTGCATCGGACGTGAGATAGCGGGAGCGCACCTCCTCCAGAGTGAGGCCGAGGTGAGCCGCAATGCGTTGCACCTCCGTGCGACTGAAGACCGGGTGTCGCGTGCGGCAACAGTTGGCACAGGTGCGGCAGTCGATATGCTTCCAGACCTGGGCCGTCGTCTCACTGACGAGCGTATTGAGCCGGCGGTCTGAGAGTTCCACCTCAAGTTTGACAAACGTCCGAAACGCGTCATTTTCATCTTCCTTGGCGACTGAAGCGCGCTGAATCTGGGCGAGATCAGTGATCACCTCGTCGGGCATAGGGTGCCCTCCTGCATGTATGCACCATAGTGCTAGTGTCAGTCCGTCCTGAGTCGGTAGCCAACGCCAGACTCCGTCACGAGATACCGTGGGCGAGCCGGGTTGGCTTCCAATTTGTGGCGCAATTGGCCCATATAGACGCGTAGGTAGTGGGTCTCGCTACTGGCGCCAGGTCCCCACACCTCGCGCAGCAACTGGTGGTGGGTGACCACCTTGCCAGCGTACCGCACCAGGGTCGTGAGGAGTTTGTACTCAATGGGCGTGAGATGCACCTCCTGATTGGCGACGAAGACCTGTCGGCGTGCCATATCGACCCGCAGATCGCCCACCGTAAACACCGCCTCGCCTGGCTCCTGCATGGTGCGCGCCGTGTGGCGCAGGGCGACGCGCATGCGCGCCAGCAACTCGCCGACGCCAAAGGGCTTGGTCAGATAATCGTCGGCGCCGGCATCGAGCGCCGCCACCTTGTCGGATTCCTGGCCACGCGCAGACAGCACAATGATCGGCATGGTCGACCACTCACGGAGCTGCCGCGTCAGTTCCAGACCGTCGAGGTCAGGCAATCCCAGGTCGAGAATGACGATCTCCGGCTGGCGTGTCGCGGCGTGCATGAGCCCTTCCTGGGCGGTAGCAGCTTCGACCAAGCGGTAGCCGTGCGCGCTCAAAGTCGCACGCAGGAAGCGGCGAATTTGCGGCTCATCTTCGATGACTAACACCACAGGAGAGCTTTCTGACATAATACACATGCCTCATGACGCGCATGCAATACCCTGAAACTTGGAGAAAGCCCCTCACCCTGTGATAAAACCCTCGCCCAGAGGGAGAGGCGAAAGAGGCGCGCTCGGGGGTGGAGTCCCCTGGATAGGCAGCGTAAAGCGAAACACCACACCACCGCCGGGTCGGTTGCCGGCCCAAATACGCCCACCGTGCGTTTCGATAATGCCACGGCAGATGGCCAGGCCCAGCCCGACGCCACGGCGTTCCCCAGAGCGTTGGGCGCGATAGAACTTCTCAAAGATGCGCTGTTCGTCGCCAGGCGGTATCCCTGGCCCCCGATCGGCCACCTCAATGGTCACGACACCGGGCGTGGCACACGCCGCAAGCGTGATCGGGCTGCCGGGTGGAGTGTACTTGATGGCATTGTCCAACAGATTCATCAATACCTGTTCGATCAAGACACTGTCCAGAGGCACCAGCGGCAGGTTGACTGGCAGGTGTGTGGTCAGTGGATGATCGCGCAAGCGCGTCTCCAGGTGCGTCAACGCTGCGCCGATCACCTCTTCGAGTGGTTGCCACTCCTTGTGGACCTCGAAGGCACCGGATTCGAGGCGGGTCATCTCCAGCAAGTTGCCGACCAGGCGATTGAGCCGATCAGCCTCTTCGTAGATCGTTTGGAGCAGTTCGCGATGGGTTGAGACGTCGAGCGTCGCGCCGACCTCCAACATGCTGCTGGCCGCCCCAGTGATGGCTGCGAGCGGCGTGCGCAGGTCGTGTGAGACGGAACTCAGCAGGGAGCTGCGCAGCCGCTCGGTCTCGATTTGTACCTGGGCGCGCTGGGTTTCCTCCGTCAGGATAGCACGCTCGAGCGCCAGGGCGGTCTGGCTGGCAAACGTTTCGAGTAAGAGCACCTGCTCTGGGGCCAGCAGCCGGCGCGGCTCCGCCGGCCGCACCCCCAGGATCCCGACGATGCCGCGCGCGGCACTCAGGGGGACATAGAGTGCCTGGGCACTGGGGAGAGTGGTGGTCCCCAGCCCGGCCATCTGCTGGTGATCATACGCCCACTGAGCCACGCCCCGCTCCTTGTCGTCGAGTGCGAGCCGCTGCTGTCCCGCGGTGCTACTGTCTCCCCCAGCGACGGCAGTGTTCCAGGCCTGCAGGACACCGCTGGCATCGGGCAGCAGGAAGGCCACGGCGCTCTCGAACACCTCGCTGATATGGCGTGTTGCCGCCAGGAGCAGGTTGTCTTGCCCACGCGCACTCGCGAGTTCGCGGGTCATGGCGTAGAGAATGGCGGTACGCCGTTCACGCTGGCGGGCAGCGTCGACCTGCTGCCGCAGGCGTGCTGTCAGGGTACTGATGACCAGCGCCACGACCAGCATCACGGCAAACGTGACCAGGTATTGGGCATCCGATACCGTGAAGGTCAGGTAGGGAGTCACAAAGAAGAAGTCAAATGCTGCCACGCTCAACACGGATGCCATGATGGCCGGCAGGCGCCCGCAGCGTATGGCGACCACCACGACCCCGAGCAAGTACACCATAATCAGGTTGGCTTCCGCGAAATAGGGAAAGATATACCAGGCGAGGGCCGTGCATAAGGCTATGATCGCGACCCCCCACCCGTAGTCCGACCAGTTGTTGACGGGGGGTGCCAGGATAGGCGGTGCGAGCGGTCGGGGGGCGTCTTGCTCACCACTGAGGACGTAGACATCAATCTCGTCGCTATGCCATACCAGGGCGTCCACAACGGAACCAAACACGACCTCACGCCAGTGCCGGCCTTTCGGCTTGCCCACGACGATTTTGGAGACATTGCGCGTGCGCGCGTAGGTCAGGATTTCCTCGCTGACGCTCTTGCCGCTCAGGGTCACGGTCTCCGCCCCGAGTTGTTCGGCGAGACGCAGCGTCTGCACCACGCGGTTGCGGTCCACCTCAGGCAGTCGCAGATGCGCCGGGGTCTCCACGTAGACCACCAACCACTCGGCCTGTAAGCGTGCCGCCATACGCCGCGCCGCCCGCACCAGGCGCGCGGCCATGGGGCTGGGGCTGACACAGACCAGGATGCGCTCGGTTGTCGGCCAGGTTTCGGCAATCGCGTGGTCGCGCCGGTACACCTGCATCTGGGCGTCGACGCGCTCGGCAGTGCGGCGCAGGGCCAGTTCACGCAAGGCAATCAGGTTCCCCTTGCGAAAGAAATGGCGCATGGCCTGTTCCGCCTGCGGTGGCACATACACCTTGCCCTCGCGCAACCGCTGCAGTAAGTCGTCGGGCGGTAAGTCGATCAACTCGACCTCATCGGCCTGCTCCAGCAGCGCGTCCGGCACGGTTTCGCGCACGGTGACACCAGTGATTTGGGCCACCACATCGTTCAGGCTTTCTAAATGTTGGACATTCACCGTGGTGTAGACTTCTATACCAGCGTCGAGCAACTCTGCGACATCCTGCCAGCGTTTCGCATGCCGCGAGCCAGGCGCATTGGTGTGGGCCAGTTCGTCCACCAGGATCAGGGTTGGGCGACGTGTCAGGGCGGCATCGAGGTCAAATTCGTTGAGGGTGGTGCCATGGTAGGTGACCGGACGCCGTGGCAATGCCTCTAATCCTTCGAGCAGTGCGGCAGTCTCCGCCCGGCCGTGCGTATCCACCCAGCCCACCACGACGTCGACGCCCTCAGCGCGCCGTTCATGCGCCGCTTTGAGCATGGCATACGTTTTACCCACCCCGGCTGTGGCGCCGAAAAAGATCTTGAGCTGGCCACGGGCCTGTCGTGCCTCTTCGGCCTGCACACGGGCCAGGAGTTCGTCGGGATTCGGTCGCTGTGCGCTCATATGTCCCTAGAGAGCAAATGGCATCATTAGTACAAAGAGCCCTGCATGATGCGGCCGGCACATGCCAAGGACGGTGTGGTCATGCAGTGCCATATGTGCCTCTCCGGTGCAGGGAAGGACCCATCGCCACGCCTGCGGCCTGCACACACCACTGTGGTGCCGCCCCAGTATAGCCGGGGCAAGTGGCGGTCACAAGGCAAGGTTCGTATGGAGAGGAAATATAAACACTTTCCAACTCTCTCCCTTTTCACTTAACGTTTGCGGGCTGCTCCCATGCCTGTCTAGCGCGCCAGGCACTCAGGTACTCTAACACCTCGGCCAGGGACACCACGTCGGCATACTTCTGATGCATGTCGAAGAGGTTGAGGGCATGGGCGGCTTCGTGACGATCGAACACGCCCTCCTCGACCACGATCATCCGGTAGCGATAGGTGCAACCATCGACGACGCTGGCGCGCACACAGCCGCTGGTGCTCTCACCACAGGTGATGAGGGTATCGACGCCCAGGTAGTTCAGGTGCCCTGCCAGCGGTGTGCCCCAGAAAGCGCTGGGAGAGGATTTGCGCAAGACGGCTTCGCCGGGCAGGGGTGCGACCTCATCAATAATATCGTATCGGCGCTGCCACCGATCACGGGCTTCGGGGCTCATCTGAGCGGGTTGTGATGCTCCCCGCCGGACAGTCCAGCCAGGTACACCATCCTGGTCCAGACCCGTCATATGTACGATGGGGATGCCAGCCTCTCTGGCAACTTTCAACAAGGTTTGGATAGAGGGTAGCGCCTGCCACCCTGCCAGCCCACAGCTGCTAGGCCACGTCTTGACAGCCTCCAAGAGCGGTTCCGGCTGGTCCCCAAACACCCACCGGTACAGGTCAATGAGGAGCAAAGCCGGTCGCTCTCCGAAGCCAATACCCCGGTGCGTGCTCAGAGCCAGATGTGCCCGGTCCTGCTCGGTGAGATAACTGTCCCATACGCGTGCTGGCATAGACTGCCTCCTTCCCTCAGATGTCATGTTGGCCCTCCCACGCCGTGATGCATGGAGAGGAAATATCAAACACTTTTTGCCACACGAGGCGAGAGCGGCCCAAACACAGTGGCAGACATGGTACGCCAGGTGGCGTCAGTTGATCAACCAGTATCACGACCGTGAAGGTAGAGCAGAAGTCTCAAAAGATCAGGCGCAGAAGGTGTGCGTGGGAGGAGAGAACGCAGACAAGCCGCCCAAGTCACCGCAATGGGGGGACGGAGATACCCTGCTTAGCATTCCTGTCGGCGGCTCGACAGGCAAGGGAGAGGTGTCAGGCGAAAAAATCGGGTCGGAGGAGCAGCTACCATGCTTGTCGAGACCTGCATGACCTATGGTATGTTTCACGGCCTTTTGCAGCACGGTTTCTGACAGTTTGAAAACAGAACAGTCTACTCCTGAAACCCCTCTATGGAGCGCCCTCCTGGTGCTGCCTGTGTCTCTGGGTCACCGAGGCGAGTTGACACAGCGCCGAGAATAGGGCAAGATCGTCGCTCAGACCATTCTGAGCCATGCTGTAGGAGCGACAGAGAGAGGAGAGAGAACGATGTGTGGCCATGTGTTCTTCTACCATGACAGGGATTACCTGCAGCGGCACAGACCGCGGTGGCAGTGTGGCACCTGCGGGCGTGTGTCGTCTGTCCCCCTCGATTGCTGTACCCAACCCGATTTTACGCGGCAACACCCTCCAGGGCTGACGTACCTCCTGCCTGAGTGGATCAGCAGATGTGGACGCTGGACGCTGGCCAGCGTGCGTCTGGTGTGGGATTGGCAGCGCCACCCTGCCACCAGGGCTGGCACGATGCATGCCACTGCGAGCCCGCAAAATATGGTCACCGCGGGTGTGATGATCCCCGCCGCTGATGGTGACGAGAGCCCGGAGGGGGACGACGTTGCGGTGGTGGCTGGAGAACACCGGTGACGCGCATTGGCAGGACGGGGCAAGGGTGGTCGTGCTGCGCCCCGGCTCGGGGCGCCTTGCCTGCGGAGGACAGCTGCGTCTGCGGAAGCGGCGCGCGGCGACCCTGGTGGTGTTGCTTCGTCTCTGATATGCGCTGGCGCCAGAACTCGACAGGAGGTGACCCACGATGACTGCTGCTGAAACCTACGCCGCCCGCATTGATGCCGTGCGCGCGCAGCGGGCGCGCCTGCACGGCGCGCCGCCACCCGACGACCCCTGGGAAGGGCCGGTCGCGCGGCGTTTTCGCGCTGATCCCCACCGCACGCTGGACGCCAACCTGGCGGTCCTCGCGTCCTACACGCGGCCCGAGGACGTCCTGCTCGACGTGGGCGGTGGCGCTGGACGTGTCGCGCTCCCCCTGGCCCTGCGCTGCCGCGAGGTGATCACCGTCGATGCCTCGCCCGGTATGGGCGCCGAGTTCGCCGCGGCGGCGGCTGAGGCGGGCATCGCGAACGCGCGCTTCATCCACGCCAATTGGCTGGAGGCGGAAGGCCTGCAGGGCGACGTCGCTCTCACCGCGAACGTGACCTACTTCGTGCGCGATATCGTGCGCTTTATCGAAAAACTGGCCACCGCCGCGCGCCGGCGGGTGATGATCACCGTCTGGAGTGTGGCCAATCCCAATCAGAGCGCGCAGCTCTTCCACCTGGTCTACGGGGAAGAGCAAGTGGCCGCGCCGGGACACCGTGAGTTGTTGCCGGTGTTGTGGGAGTTGGGTATCCTCCCCGATGTGCACGTGCTGCCGGGCCTGCCCCGGGTGCCGGGCGGGCCCATGGGAGCCCGGTTGCCCCAGACGCCGGATGACGCTGTGCAATTGGCGCTGCAGGGGCAGTGGCTGGGGCCGCAAGACTACAGGCGCGCGCGTGGTCTGATCGAAGAGCGCTTCTCCGAGCTGTTTGCGCCGAGTCCCGAGGGCTTCGGGCTCCTCTGGCGTCAGGAGGCGCGCGAGTTGCTCATAACATGGGAGACGGACCAGAGGCGATGACAAGTCTCCTTCAGCTCGACTCGTGGCCAGGAAGAGCCCATATACGCCACTTCTTGCCGCAACGGCCGGCCGACGTCATATCAACTCCTTAGCGCAGCATCTCTGTGAGGCTTTGTACGTTCTCTACTGTGTCCATCTCGGCGATGAGGGTGGCGAGGCGCTTGGCCCGCTCCCGCCCGAGCACGGGATCGACCAGCAGGTGGAATTTGTCGGCGACTTCGTCGAGCGTCATCGGGTTTTCCGGTGACCCCTTCGGGCCTGGCACATACTGCTCGACAGTACGACCGTCACGCAGGCGGATAGTCACCCGGCCTGGGAAGGCCCGCGGATAGATCTGCTCGATCTCCGGATCGATCTCGAACCGCACCTTGTGGGCCAGGTCCACCAGACGTGGATCAGCAATCTTGTCGCTGGTGAACTGCTGGGGACCAGCGTTGCCGTCCGTCAGGGCAACCGCTACACAGTACTCCATGTTCATGTGCGCCTGCATGGGACTCACCGGCTCGTACCACCAACTGGTCTGCAGCTTGACCACACTGTGATTCGCCACCACGATCTCGTCAACATCCTGCGGCTGGATGTGGTGCGTGCGTGCCAGCCAGCGCACCGCGTCAATCGAGGAGTGCGTACTGCCGCAACAGGCGTAGGGTTTTAACGAGACGTGTGCGGTGACGTACTCTGCGCCTAGACCACTCGTTAATAGCTCCAGGTTGGACGCATCAGAGACCGCACGACAGAACCCACCATCCTCGTACTCCAGCACGGCGGTAGGGCCAGTAAAGCCGCGCGCCGCGAGCTCAGCAGCGAGCACGCCGCTCTGGGCCGACCGCCCGGGATGCAGGCGCTTGCTGTTGGCTCCATCGCACGTAAAGGCAAACAGGCCCGCGGACTGCGTGCCAGCCAAACCCAAGGCGTTGGCCATCTGGAGACTGTCCAGGCCCAGTAATTGCCCAGCCGCCGCCGCCGCTCCAAAGGTGCCACACAGCCCGGTGATGTGCCAGCCTCGCCGACGCATGGACAGCGTGCCGGCGGCGAGACTGGTCCGAATCATCAGCTCATACCCCGCCACTACGGCGCGCAGCAGGTCACGCCCACTGGCCCCCTGACGCTCGGCCACCGCCAGGGCGGCCGGTATCACGACGGCACCCGGGTGCAGTTTGGCGCCACTATGGTAATCATCCAGCTCAAAACTGTGCATCATGACCCCCAGCCCCAACGCCACCGTATTGGCTGGACCCCGAAACCCCTGGAGCCAGAGCGTCGCCTCGGGACGCCCGCCCTGCTCCACAATCAGCTGGTTGAGGATCTTGGCCCACGGAGTTTGCGAGCCATAAATCCCACAACCGATCGTGTCGAGTAGATATTGCTTCGTGGCCTCGCGCACTACGGTCGGAATAGCCTCATAGGCCAAGGTGGAAGCGAAGGCTGCCAGGGTCCGTGTGGGTGTCGCCATAGCGTTACTCCTCTCTCTCCTGTGGACAAAGTCCTGTCAGAGATTCAGATCACCCCTTGCTGCCGCAGTTGGGCTACCTGGGCTGGCAACATGCCGAGCCATTCTGTAAGCACGGTGTCCGTATGTTCTCCCAGAGTTGGCGGCGCCAGGAACTCCGTGTCGTCCACGCCATGCAGCTTGATGGGTGACCCCGGCAT
>Ga0066709_100004145_pt1 | contig 11439 bp, 7 predicted proteins | sample GraSoiAngelo_158_FD_79665 | JGI IMG/M metagenome (GOLD analysis project Ga0066709, IMG submission 79665) | Grasslands soil microbial communities from the Angelo Coastal Reserve, California, USA - 14_1009_16_30cm | ecosystem: Environmental > Terrestrial > Soil > Grasslands | place: USA... | reverse complement strand
CCCCGAGCCCGTTCCCGAGAACCTGGGCGGTCTGGCGAGCTTGGTGAAGCGTTCCGGTGCCGCGCTGGGCATTGCGGTGGACCCGGATGTGGACCGGCTGGCGCTCGTAGACGAGACGGGAGCACCGCTCGGGGAGCACTACACGCTCGCATTCGCTGTCAACGCCGTCCTCGGAGCGCAACCGTCGGACAGTCGGACGGTCGGACCGACAGGCGCTCATCAATCCGACCGTCCGACCGTCCGACTGGTTGTTTGCAATCTGTCCACCAGTCTGGTCGTCGAGGACGCCGCCCGTGAGTACGGCGCTGAGGTCATCCGCACACCGGTCGGCGAGGTGCATGTCGCACGGGCCATCCTGCGTTTAGGAGCGGCGATCGGGGGAGAAGGGAATGGCGGAGTGATGTATCCGGCACTCCACGCGGGGCGCGACGCGCCGGTTGCCGCGGCGCTGCTCCTCACGCTGCTCGCCCGACAGGGCAAGCGGGTCAGCGAGCTTGTGGCGGCGGCGCCGCGCTACACGATCGTCAAAGCCAAGGCGGAACGCGGAACGCGGAACGCGGAACGGGGAATGGAAGACGTCTACGCGGCCCTGCGCAGGCTGTTTCCCGACGCGAGCGTAGACACGCAGGACGGCCTGCGGCTCGCGTGGCGGGACCGCTGGCTCCACGTGCGGCCGTCGAACACCGAGCCGATCATCCGACTCATCGCCGAGGCGCCGTCCGGCACCGGCGCGCAGGAACTGGTGGACGAGGGACGGCGCGCATGTGCGGGATCGTAGGCTACACCGGGCCGCGGCAGGCGGCTCCGCTCCTGCTCGAGGGCCTGCGGCGCCTCGAGTACCGCGGGTATGACTCGGCAGGCCTCGCCCTGATCGACGAGGGTCGCATCGAGGTTCACAAGGCAGCGGGAAAGATCAGCGTTCTCGAGAAGGAGCTCGGCAAGACGCTTCCCGCCGGCCGCACCGGCATCGCCCACACGCGCTGGGCCACGCACGGGGCGCCCAATACCGTCAACGCGCACCCGCACACCGACTGCGGCGGTGCGCTCGCGCTGGTTCACAACGGCATCATCGAGAACGCCGGTACGCTGCGTACGGCGCTCGGCAAGCGCGGTCACGTCTTCCGCTCCGAGACCGACACCGAAGTGCTGGCGCACCTGGTCGAGGAGCTGCTCGCGAAGGGCAGCCCGGTGGTCGAGGCTGTGGCGGGCGCCCTGCACCAAGTAGAGGGGACGTACGGCATCGCCGTGATATCGACTCGCGAGCCGGACACCATCGTGGCGGCGCGGCGTGGCTCGCCGCTGCTGGTCGCGATCGGCACGGGAGAGAATTTCGTCGCGTCCGATGCCTCGGCCGTGCTGGCCCACACTCGCTCGGTCGTGTACCTGGACGACGGCGAGATCGCCGTGGTGCGGCCCCAGGACTATCACATCCTCGACCTCGACTCGGTCGAGAAAGAGAAGGCGGTGACGCGGGTGGACTGGGATCTCGGCACGATCGAGCGCGGCGGCCACGCGCACTTCATGCTGAAGGAGATCATGGAGCAGCCCGAGAGCCTGCGAAACACGTTGCGCGGGCACTTGCTCGAGGAGGACGGCACCGCCCGCCTGGGCGGGTTGAACATCGACGACGGGCAGCTGCTCCAGGTCAACCGCATCGTGTTCACCGCCTGCGGGACGTCGTGGCATGCGGCGCTGATCGGCGAGTACATGATGGAGGAGCTGGCCCGCATTCCCTCCGAAGTCGAGTACGCGTCGGAGTTCCGCTACCGCAACCCGATCGTGGACGAGCGGACGCTGGTCGTGGGCATCTCGCAGTCGGGCGAGACGGCGGACACGCTCGCGGCGCTGCGCGAAGCGAAGCGGCGCGGCGCTCGCACGCTCGGCCTCGTCAACGTCGTCGGCTCGACCATCGCCCGCGAGGTGGAGGGAGGGATCTATCTCCACGCCGGTCCCGAGATCGGCGTCGCCTCGACGAAGGCTTTCACCAGCCAGATCGCGGCCCTGGCGCTCCTCACTCTCAAAATGGGCCGGTTGCGCGCACTCTCCATCCTCCAGGGGCGCGAGGTCGTGCGCGCGCTCGGCCGGCTCCCGATCCTGGTGGAGCGAGTGCTCGCGAAGGCACCCGAGGTCGAGCGGATCGCCGAGCGCATGATGCGGGCGACCAACGTGCTGTACCTCGGCCGCGGGTACAACTTCCCCGTGGCGCTCGAGGGGGCCCTCAAGCTCAAGGAGATCTCCTACATTCACGCGGAGGGCTACCCGGCGGCCGAGATGAAGCACGGTCCGATCGCGCTGATCGACGACCTGATGCCCGTCGTGTTCCTGGCGCCCAAGGACGCGGTCTACCAGAAGGTCGTGTCGAACGTCGAGGAAGTGAAAGCGCGGGGCGGGCGGGTGATCGCCGTGGTCACCGAGGGGGATGGCGGCGTCGCCAAGCTCGCCGACCACAGGATCGAAGTCCCCGAAACGCTCGACGTCCTGGCGCCGATTTTGACCGTGCTGCCGCTGCAGCTCCTGGCATATTACATCGCGGTCCGGAGAGGCTGTGACGTGGACCAGCCGAGGAATTTGGCGAAGTCGGTGACGGTCGAGTGATCGGGCGTGGCGGGGCGCTGTGAGGGTGGTCCTGCAGCGCGTATCGCGCGCCGCGGTACGGATCGACGGGAAGACGGTGGGAGCGATCGGGGTGGGGTTGTTGCTCCTCGCGGGCTTCCACCGGTCCGATACCGAGGACACGCTCGGCTGGATGGCGGACAAAGTGCTCGGTCTGCGCGTGTTCAGCGACCCGGAGGGGAAGATGAACCTCGCGCTGGCGGACGTGCCCCCCGGGGGAGGGGGCGGCGTGTTGGTCGTGTCGCAATTCACGCTGTATGGCGACGTGCAGAAGGGCCGGCGCCCGAGCTTCATCGATGCGGCACCGCCCGAGATCGCGATTCCGTTATACGAGCGGTTCGTGGCGCTGCTCCGGGAGCGGGGGGCGGGAGCGGGGGCGGGGGGGGGGGGCGGCGTGCAGGTCGCGACGGGAGAGTTTGGAGCCATGATGGAGGTGGAGTTGGTGAACGATGGACCGGTGACCCTGATCCTCGAGAAATGATCGTCCTCGCCAGCGGCAGCCCGCGGCGGCGCCAGCTGCTCGAGATGCTTGGACTACCGTTCCGTGTGGTGGCTCCGAACGTGGACGAGTCGCGCGAGGCCTCGGAGCTCCCCGAGGGGTACGTCACGCGGCTCGCCCGCGCGAAGGCGACGACGGTGGCGGCGCACGAGCGCGGGGCGGTGGTGCTCGCGGCCGATACGACCGTGGTGATGCGCGGCACGATCTTCGAAAAGCCGGCGAGCGCGGAGGCGGCCGCGGAGATGCTGCGGCAGCTCGAAGGTCGCAAGCACCAGGTGATGACGGCGGTGGCGGTGGCCCAGGACGGACGCGTCGAGCACGAGCTCGACGTAACCGACGTGACCTTCCGAGCGCTCTCGGACGCACAAATCGTCGCGTACGTCGCCACGGGCGAGCCGCTCGACAAGGCCGGCGCGTACGCAATTCAGGGCAAGGGCGCCGCGCTCGTCGAGGGGATTCGGGGCGATTTCTTCGGTGTGATGGGTCTGCCCATCCGGCTCGCGCTCGAGCTGCTCGAGCGCTTCGGCGTGCCCTACCGGTTCACCCGGTAGACCGGCAGCTTTTTCGATTTCCCTTTGACCTGAATCGGATCGAGCGCTTCCACCGTCGGGGACTGTTTCAGCTGTTGGTGAAACGGCTCCGAGATCAGAATCTCGTTCCGGCCGGCGGTGTCGCAGAGGCGCTTCGCCGTGTTCACGGCGTCGCCGATCACGGTGTACTCGAGCCGCCGGTCCGACCCGACGTTGCCGGCGAACACCTCGCCGAAATTGATGCCGATACCGATGCCGAGCTCGGACCGCCCCTGTTCCTTCCATTTGTTGTTGAGGCGCTCGAGGGCCGCGAGCTGATCGAGCGCGCAGCGCATGGCGCGGTCGGCATCGTCCTCGTGCGCCATGGGCGCGCCCCAGAGCGCCATGATCGCGTCCCCCATGAACTTGTCGAGCGTGCCGCCGTGCTCGAACACGAGCTCCACCATCTCGGTGAAGTACTCGGTCAGGAGCGTCGCGATGTCGTCGGGACTCATCGTCTCCGACATCGGGGTGAAGCCGCGAATGTCCGAGAAGAAGATCACGACGGGCCGCTTCTCGCTCGGGAGCCGGCCGGCGTCCTGCTGCTGCGCGATGACCTGGGCGATGTTGGGGGAGAAGTACCGCTGGAAGTTCGACAGGACCAGGGCTTCGCGCCGCAGCCGCTCGGAGCGCTGCGAGTTCTCGATCGCGACTGCGGCGAGCGAGCCGAACGCGATCAGGAACTTCAGGTCGTCGTCCGAAAACGAGTGCGTCGCGGTGAGGTTGTCCACGTACAGGATGCCCAGGACCTTCTGGTCCGTCCCCATGAGCGGCGTGCACATGGCGCTGCGCACGCTCTGGATGAGAATGGACTTCCCCTTGAACCGCTCGTCGGCGGCGGTGTTGTCGGACAGAATGGCGACCCGGCCCTCCACGACCATGCGCGCGATCGACTGCGGGACGTGCTTCGAGGCCGAGGACTGCTCCGTCCGCGCGCGCGAAATGCGCGGCACGAGCTCCCCGGACGTCTCCTCCAGCAGCAGGATGGATACCCGATCCACGTTCATCACCTGGAACGTGAACTCGACCACTTTGTCGAGCAGGCGGTCCAGCTCCTGCTGCTTCGAGAGTTCCTTCGAGATCTCGAGCAACAGCTCGAGCTTCTTCTCCCGCAGTTCCTCGAGCGACTTGGCGGTGACCTTGAGGTGTGACGCGCCGGACGGTGTCGCAGTCACGATCGCGGGCACGCCGCCCGACACGCTCACTGGGAGCTGGCGGACGATGGTGCCCCCCGCCGCTTTCGCGCCGACGAACTCGGCGGACACCGGGGGGGGCACGACCTGCGGCCGCGCGGCCGGGGTGGTGACCTCCTTCACGCGGAACGCCACCTTGCCGAACGTGATGACGTCGTTTTCGGTGGCGGTGGCCTCGCCGATACGAGCGCCGTTCAGGAAGGTGCCGTTGGACGAGCCCACGTCCTTGACCCGCACGCCCCCATCGGTCAGGGAGAGCTCGGCGTGCCGGCGTGAGATGGTGGGGTCGTAGATGGGCACGTCGCTGGTCACGGCGCGTCCGACCACGATAGTGCGATCGGGCTGCAGATCGATCGATTGCTCGCCCGTCGTACTCAGCAGCTTGAACACAAGCGGCAAATATAGACGCCGAGACGCCGATCAGTCACGGGCTTTCGCCAGGGCCAGGGCTCGCAGCACCGCTTGGGCCTTGGCCTCCGTTTCCTCGAACTCACGCGCCGGATCGGAATCGGCCACGATGCCGGCGCCCGCCTGCACCACGACGCGGTCCGGGCGCACCAGCGCGCAACGGATCGCGATGGCGGTGTCGAGATTCGCCGCGCCCCAACCGACGTAACCGACCGCGCCGGCGTACGGGCCACGCCGCTCCGGCTCGAGCTCGTCGATGATCTGCATCGCGCGGACCTTCGGCGCGCCCGTGACGGTGCCTGCGGGGAAGCAGGCCTTGAAGACGTCGAGCGCGTCGTAGCCCTCTCGCAACTGCCCTCGCACCTCGCTCACCAGGTGCTGCACGTGGGAATAGCGCTCGATCGTGAGGAGGTCCGTGACGCGCACGCTGCCAAAGCGCGCCACCCGGCCCACGTCGTTCCGCCCCAGGTCCACGAGCATCATGTGCTCGGCGCGCTCCTTCTCATCGGCGAGGAGCTGCTGGGCGAACGCCTCGTCGTCCTCGCGCGTGCGCCCGCGGGGGCGCGTGCCGGCGATCGGCCGCACCGTGACTTCGCCACCTTCCACTCGCACGAGCACCTCTGGCGAGCTGCCCACGAGGGTGCTGTCGTCGAGCGCCAGGTAGAACAGGTACGGCGCGGGATTCAGCGCGCGCAGGTAGCGATACAAGAGCAGGGGATCCACGGCACCGAGCACCTCCTGACGACGCGACAGCACCGTCTGGAACGTGTCCCCCGCCTTGACGTACTCGAGTACGCGCGCGACGTCACGCTCGAACGCTTCTCGTGGGTAGCGTGACCGGGCGGAGACGGGCGGCAGGCCGTTCCGCAACGCCAGCGGGGTCAGGTCGTGCCGGCCGCGCAGCCGGGTAACGACCTCCTCGAGGCGTGCTTCCGCCGCGTCGTACAACCGGAGCCGCTCCGCCGCCCCCGCCCGTGGGGCCACCTCGACGTTCGCCACCACGATCGCGCGACCGAACAGATTGTCGATGATGACGAGCGTGTCGGCGATCATCATCACGGCGTCGGGCACGTCGAGCGTGTCGGCCGGCGGATGCGCGAGGCGCTCGACCGTGCGCACCAGATCGTAGCCGAGGTAACCCACGGCGCCACCGGTGAAGCGCGGCAGTCCGTGCATGGGAGGGAGGGGAAGGGGGGGCGCCGCCGGCAAGGCGCGCATGCGCTGGGCGAGGTGGCCGATCGGGTCCTCCGTGTCGCCCGCGGCGTCCCAGCCCGTGGCCTTGGTCCAGCGCTCGACCGTGCGGGCGCGATAGCGCCACACCTCGCGCGGCTCGGTGCCGAGAAAGGTGTAGCGCGCCCACCGCTCGCCGCCCACCACCGATTCGAGAAGGAACGCGAACGGCGGCCGGGCGACCTTCACGAACGCCGCGAGCGCCGTGTCGCCGTCGAGCACCACCTCCCGCAGCACGGGGACCATACCGGGCCCCCGCTGGGCGCGGGCGAGGAAGTCACTGCGCGCGTCGCTCATCGGCGACCCAGCGGGGTACACGGAGCATGCACCGTCTCGCCGCCCTCGCCGTTGGCGCGTCCGCCATCGCGGCGCTTCCCCCCTCCCCCTCCGCCGCGGCCGCCCAGACGTGGAACTCGGATGCGGCGCTCGCCCTGGCGCGGCGCGCCGTCCTGCGGCGCAGCGGCGCGGTGGCCGACTCCTCGCTGCACGACTACAAAGCCCAGGCCCACGGGTTCCTCTTCTTCCTGGGGGCGTTCGGTCAGGGGTTGGCCGATCCGCCACGCCTCATCAAGGCCGACCAGCTGGAGCTGGAAGTGTACTGGAGGGCCCCGGCGAGCAGCAAGCAGCGCGTGATCGGCTGGCGGGACCAGGCGCAGCTCCCCACCGACATCAACTATCATCGCGACCACCTCGGCATCATCCAGAACAACTTCGGCGCCGCCATACGCCTCGGCGAGGGCGACGAGGTGCGCGACGTGCCGCACCCCCTCACGCCCGCCGGGACCGACATCTACGACTTCGCGCTCGGCGACACGACGGACATCACGCTTCCCGAGCGGGAGGTGCGGGTGGTGGCCCTGCGCGTGCGGCCCCGCGACTTCACCCTGCCGCGCATCGTGGGGACCTTGTACCTGGACGTCGAGACCGCCGATCTGGTGCGGATGGCGTTCAACTTCACGCCCCGCGCGTACCTCGACCCCGAGCTCGAGGACGTGAGCATCGTGCTCGACAACGCGCTGTGGGAGCGGCGGTACTGGCTGCCCTACCGCCAGGAGATCGAGATCCGCCGGCGCGCGACCTGGCTCGACGTCCCGGTGCGTGGCATCATCCGCGCCCGGTGGGAGATCGACGACTACGAGCTCAACCTCGGGTTGGCACAGAGCTGGTTCGCGGGGGACGAGATCACGTTCCTGCCGAAGGCTGAGCGCGACTCCTTCCCGTGGCACGAGCCCCTCGCCACGGCGATCCAGGGCGTCGCGGAACCGGTGCGCCAGAACGATCTCGAGCGCGTTCGCACCGAGGTGGAGGAGATCGCCGGACGTCGCGCGCTGACGGGGCTGAAGGCCCGCCGTCTGGGGGTGCGAGGTGTCTCGGACATCGTGCATTCCAATCGGGTGGAGGGGTTGGCATTGGGCGCCGGGATCGTCCTGCGGAGTGGGGGCGAGCGCCGCGAGCTGCGAGCACGCGCGAGCTACGGCTTCGCCGACGATCGCGCCAAGGGCGCCCTCAGCGCCGTCGATCGGCGGGGACGCAGGTCTGTGGAGCTCAGCGTGTACCGCGAGGTGCGCGACGTCGGTGACTATCCGGTCATTTCTCCGCTCTTCAATTCGATCACCTCGCAGGAGTTCGGGCGCGACTACGGAGACTATTACCTGGCGGAGGGCGGGCGCGTGACGTACCGCCACGGCGTCGGGGTGCGCGGTGAATGGCGGCTGAGCGGGGGGCGCGAGTCGATCGGCTCGATGGAGGTGGCGGCGACGCCCGCGAACGGCACGTTCCGCTGGAATCCTCCGCTCGGAGGAGTGGGAGTGGACCTGGGCCAGCTCGCCTTCGAACGGCGGAGCGAGGGGTTCGCGGTGCGCCGCGATCTGCACCTCGAGACCGTGCTCGAAGGCGGCCGCGTGGACGGCGGGGCGACCTACGTGCGGCTGTCCGGCAACGGGCACGTGCTGTTCCCCGCCGGCGCCACGCGTCTGCTGGTGCGCGCCCAGGGCGGGGTCGCCAGCGCGGACCTGCCCGCGCATCGTGCATTCGTGCTCGGGGGGCGCGGCACGCTGCTCGGCGACCCGTTCCGGGCATGGGGCGGCCGCAACGTCGCGCTCGTGCACCTCGAGTGGCGTGTGCCCGTGCCGTTCCTCTCGCTTGGCGTCGGCACCTATGCGCGGACGCCGCGCGTGCTCACCGTCGCGCCGTATGTCGCCTGCGGGTGGTCCGCGCATCCCGTGGCGGGCACGCCGTGGGTCGCGGCCTCCGGAACCCGTACCACGCTCGGCATCGGCTTCGAATGGCTGGGCGTGTTCCGGTGGGACGCCGGCTACGGCACCGCTACGCACGCGGTGGTGGTCACGTTCGACGTGACGCGGGATTTCTGGGGGATACTGTAAAGCAGGTCGGGGGAGGTCGCGGGAGGTCGGTGGAGGATGGTGGAGGTGTCGAGATTGGCCTCCACCAACCTCCACCGACCTCCACAACCTTCACCAACCTCCTCCGCTGACATACCTTAGGGGAGCCGCATGGCCGACACGCACTTCCCGGATGAATGGCTGGTGCACTCCCTCGAGGGAGTCCTGACCCCGGAGCTCCTGGCGGAGCTGCGGGAGAAGGCGACGCCGACGGCCACCCTGTGGCAGACGCTCGTCGCCCAGAAGATCGTGAGCGACGAGCAGATTCTCACCGCTCTCGCCACGCGGTTCCGACTGCGCATCGCCAACCTCCAAGACATGGATCCGACCGCGAAGGAGCGGGTCCCCGAGCAGCTCGCGCGCCGCTACCAGATCGTGCCGCTGCAGGCCACGGATTCCTACCTGGAGGTCGCGACGGCGAACCCGTTCGACATCGACGCGGAGAAGACGCTCGCCTTCGCCACCGCCCGCGAGGTCCGGATGCTCCTGCTGGCGCCGTCGCGGATCGCCGAGAAGCTGGAGGAGTTGTACCGCTCCGACAAAGCGGTCGACAAGCTGCTCGAGGGGATCGAGACGTCCACGGAGCTCGTGCAGCTGAAGGAGGCGCCCGACGAGATCGCGGCGTCGGAGGCGGAGGCGAGCCAGCGGCCGGTGGTGCGGCTGGTGGATCTGATCATCTCGGAAGGCATCCTGGCGCGCTCGAGCGACATCCACATCGAGCCGGAAGAGGGCGGGGTAGCGGTGCGCTATCGCATCGACGGCGTGCTGCGGCAAGTGATGAAGATCCCGCGTCAGGCCGGCCTCCCCCTGATCTCGCGCATCAAGATCATGTCTTCGCTGGACATCGCCGACCGGTTGCGACCGCAGGATGGCCGCGCGCGCGTCGCGGTGAACGGTCAGCCGATCGACCTGCGGGTCTCGACGCTGCCCGCGTCGCTGGGAGAGAAGATCGTCATCCGGATTCTCGACGCGCGCGCCACGGTCAAGACGCTCGACTCGCTGGGGTTTAACACCAACGAGACCGCGGGAATCAAGCGCCTGCTCGAGAATCACGAAGGCATCATCCTCGTCACGGGCCCGACCGGCTCCGGGAAGACCACGACGCTCTACTCCTGCATCAATCTGATCAAGAGCGAGGGCGTGAACATCGTGACAGTCGAGGACCCGGTCGAATACCGCATGCAAGGGATCGTGCAGGTCCAGGTCCAGGAGAAGGCCGGGCTCACGTTCGCGTCAGCCCTGCGCTCGATCCTGCGCCAGGATCCGAACGTGGTCCTGGTCGGGGAAATCCGGGACCGTGAGACGGCGCAGATTGCCGTCCAGGCGTCGCTCACCGGTCACCTCGTGCTGTCCACGCTGCACACGAACGACGCCGCGAACGCGGTCACCCGGCTCGTGGACATCGGGGTCGAGGCGTACAAAATCGCGGCCGCGCTGCGGGGCGTGCTGGCGCAGCGGCTGATGCGCAAGCTCTGCCCCACGTGCAAGGAAGTGTGGATGGAGGCGCCGCCCGACCGCGTCAAGAAATGGGTATCCAAAGGGACGCCGCTGTACCGGTCGGCCGGCTGTCCCGACTGCGCCATGACGGGATACCGGGGCCGGTTTTCGATCGTCGAGGTTCTGACGGTGACGCCCGAGGTGGAGCGGCGCATCGCGGCGGGGGAGACGGCGGAGCACATCGCGAGCGCCGCCCGGCGCGGCGGCATGAAGGGGCTGTGGGAGTCCGGGCTGGAGCACGTGCTGCGAGGCGAATCGACCCTGGACGAGCTGACGCGGGTGGTGGACATCCCCGACGACGACGATCCGGCTTCGGGACCCCCCGCCGCACCGCGCACCAGGGGTAAAGGCGGAGTGCCGCTGCCCCATCCGTCCGCACACGGCACCGCAGTCGCTGAAGCGGACGGCCGGTCGGCGCACGAGGTCCTGGCCGGTGGGTTCGAGCTCCTGGAGGAGCCCGAGCCGCCCCGTATCTCGGGGCCGCACGGCCTCCCTGCTCGGAAGGTGTTGCTGGTGGACGACGAGGATAGCCTGCGCAAGGTGGTGAAGGATCTGCTCGAGCGGGACGGCTACATCGTCGCCGAGGCGCGCGACGGCGTGCAGGCGCTGGACCAGGTGGACCGCGTCGGTCCGGACATCATCGTGCTCGATCTCAACATGCCCGGGCTCGACGGCTATGGCGTGCTGTCCCACCTGCGCTCACGGCCCGCCACCGCGGACATCCCGGTCATCGTGCTGACCGCGAAGAGCGACGAAGACAACGAGGTGCGCGTGTTCGAGATGGGCGCGGACGACTTTCTCACCAAACCGTTCAGGGCGCGGGCGCTCTCGGCGCGATTGGAAGCGGTGCTCGGTCGCCGGCGCTAGTCGCGCGTGACCGAAGCCCGCGTCTCCTTCGTGGACGTCTACGTCGTGCGTCCGGGTGCCGCGGCACTGGACGTGCTCGTGCTGCGGCGCGGGCCACACGGTCGATCTCCCGGATCGTGGGAGACGGTGCACGGACACATCGAGCCGGGAGAGACGCCGGT
>Ga0066709_100004144_pt1 | contig 11441 bp, 10 predicted proteins | sample GraSoiAngelo_158_FD_79665 | JGI IMG/M metagenome (GOLD analysis project Ga0066709, IMG submission 79665) | Grasslands soil microbial communities from the Angelo Coastal Reserve, California, USA - 14_1009_16_30cm | ecosystem: Environmental > Terrestrial > Soil > Grasslands | place: USA... | reverse complement strand
TGCTACGACCCCGAGATCCCCGTCGACATCTACGAGCTCGGGCTGATCTACGGCGTGACCGTCGCCCCCGAGGGCGCCGTTCACGTCCGCATGACGCTTACCTCGCCCAACTGCCCAGCCGCCCAGGAGTTGCCGGCCGACGTGGAGCAGAAGGTGCGGGCGGTGCCCGGCGTCACCGACACCCGGGTCGAGATCGTCTTCGATCCGCCCTGGGATAGCTGCAAGATGTCCGACGCCGCCAAACTTCAGCTCGGCCTGCTCTGAGCTCATAACTCTGCAAGAAGCCGAGGCTGAATGGTCGCGCCAACAATTCGAAGCGGGTCCCCGACTTCACCCAGGAATTACCCAGAGTGTCACGGTTGAACTGCGCGTTGCGCCGCGAGCCAGGCATCTTGCGGACGTCGGCGACCAAGGTCACCTGGTGAGCCCGGAGCAAATGCAGGAACGCCTCCAGCGGCCGGTTTGAGTGCCCGACCGTTCGCACCACAGTGGTGGTATGGGCGTCCACGTCAACTTGACCTCCCGGACGCGGCACGCCGCTGACGCATCTTCGCGAGCGTGGCGGTCAGGTAGCGCGCGTACCCCTTGGGACTCATCCAGCCCTTGGGACAGTCCGCCTGCTTGAGGTCTTTGGCCGCCAACCTCAGGAACTGATGTGTGGCGCTGGTTGCCCGCCGTACGCGCACCCGATACTGCCCTGCAGATTTCGCCCTGACGCGTCCGATGCGGCCGTCCGGGAGACGGACGCAGTCACCCATGCGCCATGCTTTGGCCATAGTCTGCCCTCCTCACGCGGCCCGTCGACCCTGAGGGCCACGCCGTGCCGCTCATCAGTGGCCGGCTCCGCTCGAGGACAGAGAGCCCGCCGGCTGCGCGTCGGCCCACTTGAAGTACCGGATGTATCGCTGAATTTCCGCGTCGGAGAGGTTCTGGTTGGGCATCGGGAGGTTGTTGTGCTCCTTGAGCATCGCCCTCGAGTCAGGATCGCTCTCCAGCATTTTCTCGGGCGATTTGAGCCACCGCGTGAGCCAGTCCTCCGTGCGTCGCTTGGTTACCCCCACCATGTCAGGCCCGAGCTTCTTGCCCTGGCCGACGGTGTGGCAGGCGAGGCGCTTGCTCTCGAAGTTGAGTTTGCCCTGCGCCGCCTCGGGTTCGGTCGGCGTGGCGAACGCCTGCAGGTTGTGGTGCTCGATCTCCGTGGTGTCGGCCTGCACCGCCGTCGAGATGAGCCCGATCGCGCCCTGCGAGGCGTTGGCAAAATGATGGTCGACCATGATGTACGAGCCATCTTCGGGGATGACAAACTCGACGATCGCGCTGTTGGAGGAGCCGAGCAGGACGGTCGGCATGCCCCGAAATTGGTTGCTCGGGTTGCCCTCGATCCACACGCGGTCGAAGATCGTCCCGACGACGTGGAAGCTCGACGTCTTGCTGGGGCCGACGTTGAGCACATGGAGCCTCACGCGCTCACCGGCCTTAGCCGGCAGCGGCCGCCTCCATGCCGTTGTGCACGCCGTTGAAGACGATGTGGGTGGGTTGTGCCGCACGCACGCGGTCGCTGTCGAGCACGTACAGCGGGGCGCCGTCGATCTTGCGCTTGCCCGGGTGCCGGCGCGAGGTTCCACGACGACGGCGCCGTACATTCCCGACGCAATGTGCTCGAGAATCATCGGCGTTCCGCAGTGGTACATGAAGACGCCGGGGTAGTTGAGGGTGAACTCGAACTCGATGGTTTGGCCCGCGATGGAGCGATATTTGTCCTGCGGCGACGCCATGGCCGCGTGGAAGTCCATCGAGTGCATCATGGGCGCGGTCGACACGCGCACACCGGGCACGGGCTCGTCGCTGCGGTTCGTCATCTTGAAGCGGACCTTGTCGCCGACGCGTGCGCGGATCGTTGGTCCCGGCACCTGGTCGCCGAAGGTCCAGCCGGTGAATTTCACGCCCGGCGCGATCTCGATGATTTTGTGGGTCGTGTCGAGGCGGACCTCCTTCACCGAAGCCGGATCGAGCGGCTTCAGCGTCGCCGTCAAGGACAGCGCGTCGCCGGCGGCGAAGGCGCCCGTCTGCCGCGTGGTGGTGACCCGTGCCGGCGGCGACGTGAATTCCAAGGTCGCCGCATCGTACGGATCGGACGTGGCCGGCGGTCGCGTGTCGCAGGCGGCAAGAGCGAGCGCCAGGAGCCAGAGCCGGCGGCGGCAGGCCCGTCGCCGTTGCTGAATATTGGAAAGCGCGCGGTTGCTGATGGATCTCCCCTCCTTGGTGTGACGGTGTTCCCGTGACGATCATGGTCGCGGCGCGCCGTTACCCGCGTACCAAGACCATTTCCGGCTCGCGTGCTACGTCAGATTTGGAACCTCGCGCTCATGATGTGGTCTACGGACATGGACCGCAATGCCTTCGCCGCCAGCCTTCTTTGCACGCTGCCTTCCTGGAGGCGAGCAAGCTTCTGAAACGAAAGGTGGGTTCCTGCGCCACTTCCATGGACGTGTTTCTCACTTCGGATGGGGAATCGAACCCTGTACCATTCGACCGCTTGAAGTCGGCTGTCTCGCTGGGAGCGCCACTCGTCAGCGTGCGGTACGACGCCCACAGTCGCCACCATTACCAGCGGCTCCGCGGGCGCGGGCACAGCCACGGCCGGGCGCTGCGTGGCGTTGTTGATCGTCTCCTCACCGTGCTCATGGCCATGCTCGCGGACCAGACGACGTACGACCCCGCCCGTCGGCAAGCCGTCCTCGCACAAGCGCACTGACGCGCTTGACCACCGGTGGGAAATCCGTGTTCTCCAACCTTCAGAGGTGAGAATGGCCTAAGGCGACGGTGGCCTCGCTCGGCTCGGACGCACTGAGCGGCTCACCTCGAACCCGGATGAGGATGGAGGGTGCTTTCGGACCGTCCGTAGCAGGCCCCCGCAACCATAAGCTGCTAGGGCTTAGAAGGGGCCGCCAGGTGCGGCCCCTTGTTTTCCTGCGAACTGGCGGGGCGCAGTCCTGTCGCTGGCCTCGATCTTGGTGGGTTCTGATGATCAGACGAGAGATGCCGAACTTGGAGTGGTGCGCCAGGCCCACGCCGTAAGCGCAACGCCAATCAAAGCCGGGAGAGTGACAGCAGGAAAGTCGCGGAGAATTACCGATGGAGAGCAGATGCCGACGGCGACTTCCCACAGATGGAAAACGGCATGCGCGCGAGGAGCCACAACGTCGCGGCGGCCCACAGCCCAATACGGCGCTCCGGTCGGATCATGCCGATGCCAAAAGCTACGCCGAGGAACAGCTGAATAATCCCAATATCGCGGATGAAGCGCTGATTAAAGAAACCAGTTTCGGTTACACCTGGGATGAATTCATACCACACCAATGGAGCGACGAACATAAAGAGCCCGTTTACGGAGAGAAATACTCCGGTGAAAGCCACCATTATGACTACCACTATCAAAATGGCACGACTGCCTTCTGTCATCTTGGTCAAGTCTTAAGCGTGCTGGATAATCGAGCGACGACGCACTCGGTGTCGCCGCCGGGTCGCGGGATTCCTAAACGACCTGAGCGTCGCGACGATCAACACGATGCATGCCGGGAGATTCGAGCCGGATCACGAATGGAGGGTCTGCGCGACCTTCGCGTCCGGGTAATATTGCGGCGCCTCACGCCGATCGAACATGCCGTAGTCGCGCACCACGCGGACATGGCGAAGCCTCGCGCCCTTCCTGCAGTGACACGGTTTTCTCGAAAGCTTCGGCTGCCGCCTTATCGCGCCAGGTCAGCATCAGGATGACGTCCCCGGGCGTCAGGACGGCATCGAACACATCCCAAGCCACGAGCCCGGACGCACCGGACACGAACCACTTCGCGACATCCTCAGGCTTGGAGCTCTTCACCCAGTCAGCAGCCCGCGAGGTAGGCGAAACGGGTGAAGTCCCGCAGGTAGTCGGGCAGGGCAGCGACCACCGCTTCCAGATCAGGCCGCTCGAAGAAGCCCTGCCGGGTGTTGTTCTCGCTCAGCACCCTCACCTTCGGGATGGACGGCAGCAGCTGACGGTCGTGGGCGAGACGCAGGGCCCGACGAAGAAGCTCCAGCTCCCGGTTGATGGTCGCGTTCGACTTCTCCTCCTCCCGGCGCTCGGTGATGTAGATCTCGATCGCGCGGACGTTAATGTCCAAGGCCCGCCAGGCTTGAACTGAGAGCAATGACCGGAAAGGCGCTTCGCCCCGCTGGCGGTCCAGACCGGACTCCCTTGACTGCCCTGCAGTGACGGTCCATTATCCCCCCACTGCCGCGACAGCTCGGCCCGCCCGGGCCCAGGGGGTTTGTTCCCCTCGAGCAATTTAGCTAGCTAGCTAGTCTCGATCACGACGTCAGACCGAGGAGTTCGGGGATTGACCCACCTCTCCATACGTGAGCTTTCCATCAACTTTGGAGGCTTGCGAGCGGTCGATGGCGTGACCTTCAGTATCGAGGCCGGCCAGATACACGGGTTGATCGGTCCCAATGGCGCCGGGAAGACCACAATTTTCAATTGTGTCACCGGCTTCTATCGCCCGACAAGCGGGACGATCCGCCTTCGAGACCGTGATATTACCCGCCTCCGCCCCGATCAAATCTGTCGCCTCGGCATCGCGCGGACCTTCCAGAACGTGCAACTCTTCCGCAGCATGAGCGCCCTCGACAACATCTTGGTGGCGAAGCACAGCCATATGCGGACAGGTGTTCTGGCGGAGGGCCTTGCCCTCCCCTTCGTGCGGAAGCAGGAGCGCACGGTCCGCGAGAAAGCCGCGGAGCTCGTGGAATTCCTGGGCCTCAGGGACCTTCAGCGTCAGATAGCCGGGAATCTCCCGCTGGGCTCGCAGAAACGCCTGGAGCTGGGACGGGCCTTGGCGTCGGATCCCCAGGTACTGCTGCTCGACGAGCCCGCATCGGGCCTGAACACCTCGGAGATGCAGGTCCTCGCCCAACTACTGCTCCAAGTCCGGGACCGGTTCAAGCTGACCATCCTGCTGGTCGAACACGACATGGGCCTGGTGATGAGCATCTCCGACACCATCACTGTGCTCAACTTCGGGCGCAAGATCGCCGAGGGCACGCCGCGCGACGTACAGAACGACCGAGAGGTCGTCAAAGCCTACCTGGGGGAGACCGTCAGTGTCGAACGGCGCTGATCCAGGGACGAGCGGCGCATCCGGGCAGCCGCTGCTGACCCTCGACGGAGTCGAAACCTACTATGACAGCATCCGGGTGCTCAAAGGCATCTCCTTCAAGGTGCCCGAGCGCTCGGTCGTCGCGCTCCTCGGTGCGAACGGGGCAGGGAAATCGACGACACTGAAGTCCATCTCCGGTCTCGTGCCGCCAGCGCGAGGAACGGTCACCTTCATGGGGCGTAGAATCGATGGGCTCCCCACGGAGCAGATCGTGCGCCTGGGCATCTCTCACGTTCCCGAAGGCCGTGAGCTCTTCCCCGAGCTGACCGTCGTCGAGAACTTGAAGATGGGCGCGTACACCCGCACGGAGAAGCGGGCGATTCGAGACAGCCTCGACCGAGTGCAGGCGCATTTCCCCATCCTCGCCGAGCGGCGGTCGCAGCTGGCCGGGACGCTGAGCGGCGGGGAGCAGCAGATGGTGGCGATCGGTCGCGCGCTGATGGCTGAACCCAAGCTGATGCTCCTCGACGAGCCCTCGTTGGGGTTGGCCCCCATGCTGGTCGAGGAGATCTTTCGCATCATTGGCGAGATCCACCAGAGCGGCACCACCGTCCTCCTCGTCGAGCAGAACGCCAACAAGGCGCTGTCCATCGCCGACTACGGCTACGTGCTAGAGACCGGCACGATCTCGCTCGAAGGTGAAAGTCAACAGCTCCTGCGAGACGACCACGTGCGTCGCTTGTACCTCGGGCAGCGGTGACACACAAAGGGAGGGTCTGATGAAACGCTTCCTCGGCAGCACTGGAGCTCTGGCTACCCTCGTCGGCCTCCTTGTCCTGAGCGCGGGCGTGCCGACCTGGGCGGAGGACGGCGTCACGGACAAGGAGGTGCTCATCGGAGCGGGCCTGGATCTGACGGGTGCCGTGGCCAACTGGGGGGTCAACATCAAGGCCGGTATGGAGGCCGTCTTCAATCGGGTGAACGACATGGGCGGCGTCCACGGGCGCAAGATCAAGTTGATTGCCTACGACCACGTGTATCAACCCCCCAAAGCCGTGACCAACGCGAAGCGGCTCGTGGAACGCGACAAGGTGTTCGTCATGATGGGGCACCTGGGGACGCCGACGACGAAAGCGATTAAGGACTACTTGGAGGAGAAACAGGTCCCCAACATCTTCCCGGCTACCGTGGCCAGCATCTGGACCACGTCCGGGAAGTGGCATATCGGTGATCTGGCCACCTACGTCGACCAGACCTGGTTGATCGTTGACCACCTGGTGAAGGAACGGAAGATCAAGAAGATCGCCAGCTTCTACCAGGACGACGAGTACGGCCTCGACGGGCATCAGGGGGGAAAGTCCCGCCTGAAACAGTACGACCTCGCGTACGTAGCGGAAGTTGACTACAAGCGCGCTGATATCGACTTCAGCTCGCAGGCCGCCAAGCTCAAGGAGTCCGGGGCGGAGGCCGTGATTCTCCAGGCGGTATATCGCGAGCCGCCGCGGCTGGCCGAACAGTGTCACGCCATCGGGTACTATCCGCAGTTCATCGGTCCTTCGCCGATCGTGGTGGAGAAGACGATCGAGCTGGGCGGCAAACACGTCGAGGGGATGATCGGGGTGGAGGCGTATCCGCTACCGACAGATCCCGGCCCCTTCCTCGATCGCTATCGGGCCGACATGAAGAAGTATTTCCCCATCCTGGCGCTGGATACCACGAACTTGTATGGGTACCAGAAGGCGGCGCTCTTCGTCGAAGCCTTGCAGCGGACGGGACGGAATCTCACGCGCGACTCGCTGCTCAAGTCGATCGAATCCATCAAGGATTGGGATCCCGGCTGGGGCCTCAAGTATAGCTACGGGGGAGACAATCGCCGGGGAATGAGCCGGGCGGCGCGTCTGGTCATCGTGAGGGACGGCAAATGGACGAAGATAACTGAGTGGATCGAGTTGCAAGAGGGCGGACGGCGCTAGGGCCGTCTGCGTGAGTCGAGCCTCATCCTCACCTGACCGCGATGCGGGAGGGCCGGGCGCGCCGGTCGCCCCTCTCGCATCCGCGGGACGGAGATAGTCGGCATGGCCGAGATTCTGACCAGCCAGGTGGTCAGCGGGCTGGCGACCGGCTGTGTGTATGCACTGATCGCCTTGGGATTCGTCCTCATCTTCAAAGCCACCGACGTGGTGAACTTCGCGCAGGGCGAGTTCGTCATGGCCAGCGGGTTCATCAGCTTTACCCTCTTGATCTGGTTCGGGCTCCCCTACTGGCTGGTCTTCTTTCTCACGATCGCCCTGTCGGGCATCATGGGAGTCACGCTGGAGCGGGTGGTCGTGCGCCCTATCATGGACGCCCCCATCTTCAGCATCGTCATCGCCACCATTGGTGCCTCGACGGTCATGCGGTCCTCGGCCGGCATCGTTTATGGGTACGATGTGTTGCCGCTCCCGACCATCTTCTCCAAGGATCCTATTCGCCTCGGAGTCTTGAGCTTCACCGTCATGGATGTGGGGGTGATCGGGTCCTCGCTGGTAATCATGCTCGCCCTGTATCTCTTCTTCAAACTGACGAAGACCGGTACGGCGATGCGAGCCACCGCCCAAAGCCAAACCGCGGCGCGGCTCATGGGCGTGAGCGTCAAGCGCATTTTCTCACTGACCTGGGCTATCAGCGCCGCCGTCGGGGGCGTCGCGGGCGTACTGATCGCGCCGATCATCTATCTCGATCCCAACCTCGGGTTCATCGGGGTGAAGGCCTTTGCCGGCGCGATCCTGGGAGGCTTCGGCAGTATCCCGGGCGCCATTGTGGGGGGAATGTTGCTGGGAATCCTGGAGAATCTCTCCGGCTATTTCTTCAACGCCGGCATCAAGCAGGTATCGACGTACATCCTGCTCATCTTGGTCTTGGTCGTGAGGCCGAGCGGTCTGTTCGGCGCGGCACCGGTCAAAAGAGTGTGATTGGGATGAAGAATCTCGAGCGGTTCAAGGGCCTGCTCCTGGTCGTGGTTGCCGTCGCATTGCTGGTGCTTCCGAACTTCGTGGATAACTACGTCCGCTACGTCATGGCGCGCCTCTTCGTGTACGTGCTCGTGGCGCTCGGCTTGAATCTGTTGACCGGCTATACCGGCCAGGTCTCTCTCGGTCATGCCGCCTTCTTCGCGATTGGGGCGTACACGGCGGCCGTCCTCGCCGATTCGTGGCGCTGGCCCTCCGCGCTTTGCGTGCTGGCGGCTGCGGTGGTCACGGCCGTCGTCGGCTACCTGCTGGGGCTGCCGTGCCTGCGCTTGAGCGGCCTCTACCTCGCCATGGCGACGCTCGGCTTCACCCTCATCGTTCAGGAGATGCTCCTGCAGCTCGCCGTAATCACCCATGGATCGGAGGGCATGTCCGTACGGCCCGCCTCGATCTTGGGAGTGCGGTTCGATTCCGACTATCGAAAGTACCATCTCGTCTTGAGCGTCACCGTCGTGATGCTCATCTTCGCGCGGAACTTGATTCGGGGGCGTACCGGGCGGGCGTTTCTCGCCATTCGCGAAAACGAGAAGGCCGCAGAGGCCATGGGCGTGAATCTGGCTCAGTATAAGACGATTGCCTTCGCGATCAGTGCGCTGTACACCGGCCTGGCTGGAGCGTTGAGCGCATTCCTCGTGGGATTCCTCGATCCCCAGGAGTTCAGCTTTTTCCTCTCCATCCAGTTCATCACCATCATCATTCTTGGTGGCCTCGCGTCGCTGCTGGGCTCAGTGCTCGGGGCGGGATTTTTGATCATCCTGCCCGAACTGCTGGCCGGGCTGGACGTATGGCAGGCACTCGTCTACGGCGTGATCATGGTACTCACCATCATCTTCATGCCCTTCGGGCTCAGTGGCGCGATCGGTCGATACGCCTATCGCTGGTTCGGAATCGGCGTCGAGCCCATTATTCCTCGGCGCTTGGGGCATTGAAACTGCGCCAGCGCGCCCCCCGTCGTGCCCATCTGAATCCAGTCCTTCCACTACCGACAGGCCGCGGTCTACGTGGACAAGATCCTCAAGGGCGCGAAGCCGGCCGATCTGCCCGTTGAGCAACCGACGAAGTTCCAGTTGGTGATCAACCTGAAGACCGCGAAAGCCCTCGGCCTGACGATTCCGCAATCGATCTTGGTTCGGACGGACGAGCTAATCCAATGGCCCACCGACGAACATTCATCAGCACGGTCGCGTTCGGTCTCCTCGCTGGATTGCTCGTGGGCCGGGCGCGCGGCAGACGAGGGAGTTCGTCCAAGGCAACGTCGCATAGGCGGTCAGCTACTCCGGTTGTCCGAGACCTCCTCGGTGCGTCGCTACGGCTTGCAGCCAGGGTCGGTTGGCAACGGCGGTGGCGCCAGCAAGACCTGCGCGTCGAGCGACGGGACGCGGTCGAAATCGAACAAGTCCTCGAGCGTGTTCGCGTGTAGATCGCGTGCGGTGAGGTGCGGCCGCTCATCTTCGTCGTCGCCGTCCCGGCTCAGGAAGCGCTTCTCGAGGAGCGCCAGAAGGGACGTGTGGTCGCCGACGGCGTGCGATACGTAGTGCGACTTGGAGAAGGGCGATACGGCGATGAACGGCACGCGGAACCCATACTGATCGAAGGCCGGACAATTGTCCGGGTACGGACCAAACGGCGTGAACCCGGGACAGAGCGACAACGCGTCGAGTTGGCTGACGGCGCAGTTGGCGCCCGAGCCCGGCACCGGGTTGGTTGCGTCGGCACACTGGCCAGGGAAGACCCCGTCGGGCGTCCGTGCGTGGCCTTGGCGCGCGCGCGGCGGTCGCACGTGGTCGTAGGCGCCGCCGTGCTCGTCGTAGGTGATGAACACGATCGAGTCTTTCCAGTTCGGACCGCCTCGCACCGCCCGGACCACGTTCGAGACGAAGAACTGCCCGGCGCGGATGTTGCTCGGTGGGTGCTCGTCGAACTGCACGCCACCGAAGCCGAAGGCAGGATCGACGAAGGCGACGGGCGGTAGCTGACCGGTCGCCGCATCCGTAAAGAACTGCGTGATCGGCCGGATGTGCTCGGACAGGAATGGCCGGAAGCTTCCGGTCGACGGCACGTCCGAGACGTAGTTCACCCAGAAGACATGGTGCTGGTCGAGCAGGTCTAGGATCGTGCCGTTGACCGGTTTGTAACCGCCAGGCGGCGGGAACTGCTCTGCGGTGTTGAGATGGCCGAACGAGGTAGCGGCTAGCGCATAGGCGCGGTTCGGGAAGGTCGGGCCGAGTACCGACGCAAAATAGCGATCGTTGAGGGCGAAAGTCTGCGCCAGGGCGTAGTAGAACGGCAGGTCGGTCTCGGTGTAAAAGCCCATCGTCTCGTCTTCGATCGGGGTCTCGCCGCCGAGGTCTGGCTGCTCAGTGGCGTCGTTCACGCGTACGAAGCCATTGTTGGGGCTCGCGCGCAGCGTGTTGAGCGGGTCCGCGTAGTTTGCCTCCATGTGGCTCCCCAACCATTCATGGTTGAGATCGGGCTTCACGCAATAGTTGGGCTCGTGGAAGGCGAAGACGAGCTTGCTGTTGTCGTCGCGGTTGAAGTTGAAGCACCTGAGGTTGCCCGCGTGGTCGCACAGGCAGGTGAGCCCGTCGACACACGCGTGGTCGTGGTCGCGGCAGGGGCCACTGTGGTATGGACTGCCCGGCGCGTAGGCGAGCGTCCCGAAATAGTTATCGAACGAGTGGTTCTCCTGCATGATGATCACGATGTGCTGAACCTTGCGGAGGTCGCCATCAGCGCGTGCCGAGGGCGCGCCGACGAAAAAAAGCGCCGCGATCACGCTCGTTGCAATCGTCCATCTCGATCCGCGCATGCTTCACCTCCCTGATTCGGATCGTCGCTGCTGGAAGAACCTGTAAAGCCTGCCTTCTCGACATGACGTCAGGAAAACTGCCGCCGACGCCCTCCAGCGTCGCGAATCCCGAAGCTGGGAAGGTTGCGCGAGCTTAGCGCCGAGCGGGGTGACCGTCAACGCACATCCGTGCCACTGTAACCACTCCGCCCGCAGATCTCCCTGTCGAGCAACCCCACGAAGTTCGAGCTGGTCATCAACCTGAAAACAGCGAAGGCTCTCTGGCTGACGGTCCCGCATTCCCTGCTGATGCGGGCGGACCAGACTATTGAATGAGGTTCACTGTGTCAGAGGTGGTGTCCCGAGTGGTGTGGAAATAGAGAGATGGCGCATTCTTCCGGTGGGAAGTCCAACCACCAACCGGCCGTCCGGCAAGACGGCCGCCGGAGGAATGCGCCATGGCGAAGCGTATCAAGAAGTCGGAGCGGCTGCCTGAGGATCGGCCGG
>Ga0066709_100004142_pt1 | contig 11445 bp, 13 predicted proteins | sample GraSoiAngelo_158_FD_79665 | JGI IMG/M metagenome (GOLD analysis project Ga0066709, IMG submission 79665) | Grasslands soil microbial communities from the Angelo Coastal Reserve, California, USA - 14_1009_16_30cm | ecosystem: Environmental > Terrestrial > Soil > Grasslands | place: USA... | reverse complement strand
CCCAGCGCGATGATGTCGGCGTTGACCTCCTCGGCCACCCGCGGTATCAGGTCCTCGGCCCGCCCGACCCGGGTCTCCAGGCGGAGGGGACCGGTGTGCCACGGGCAGTACCGGCGGACGAACTCCCGCGCCCACGCCTCCTGCCAGTGCTGCGGTTGGTCGGTGAACGCGGGCAGCGAGTCCTCCTCGTACACGTGCAGCACGATCATGTCCAGCTCGGCGTCCTCGACCACGTCGAGGATCGGGGCGGTGCCGGCCGGCGCGCCCGCGACCGGTACCAGCACCCGGCGGATGACACCGGTGATGTGCGCGTCCGGCGGTACCACGACGATCGGCTTCGGCAGCCCGGTCGCGACCGCGAGTGCGGTACCCCCCAACGGCCGCGGCCCGGCCGGGGTACCGCGGGCGCCGACCACCAGTACCGCGACGTCGGCGCAGCGCCCGGCCTCGATGATGCTCTTGATCACCGGACCGCGGCGGCTGGTCAGGGTGAGCCCCGCCGCCAGGGCCGCCTGCGTGGCCATCCGGTCACCGTTCTCCACCAGGTGCAGCACCTCGACGTCGCTGTCCAGCAGCGGCGCGAGCGCGCGGGCGATGGCCAGCACGGGGCTCGCGGCGAGGCTGTTGTCTATCGCGGCAAGTACGCGGGTCATGGCGCGTGTACCTCCCAGTGACCGTCGCGCCGGGTCAGCGCCAGGGCGCCGGCCGCGTCCAGCTCGACGGACTGATGGTCGATGCGCAGGACGAACGGCTTTCCCCGGAACCGCAGCCGTATCTGCAGTCCGCCCCACTGCGGCGGGATGCGCGGATCGACGACGAGCGTGTCGCCGCGCGGCCGCACCCCGGCGAACCCGAACACCAGCGCCTGCCACAGCCCGCCCATGGTCGCCACGTGCAGCCCGCTCGCCGTGCTGCCGCTGATGTCGTCGAGGTCGATGCGGGCGGCGATGCGCAGCGCGGCGAGCGCCTCGCGGAACCGGCCCGCGCGGGCCAGCAGGCTGGCGTGCACGGCCGGGGACAGGGAGCTGCCGTGCGCGGTGCGCGGCTCGTAGAAGTCGAGGTTGGCGCCGAGCGAGTCGGGCGCCATCTCGTCGGGTACCAGATGGTGCAGCATCAGCACGTCCGGCTGCTTGACGACCTGGGACGCGCGGGTGCGGGGTACCCCGAGCAGCAGCTCGGCCGCGATCGGCCGGCGCGGCGCCACGTCGGCGATGAGCAACGGCTCCAGGTCGAAGAAGCCGGCGAACTGCTCGTAGAGCCGGCTCATCGGGTCGAACCCGTCGACGAGCGCGTCGGCCAGGCGCCGCCAGCAGGCGCCTTCGGCACCGTCCAGCGCGGCCGCCCGCTTGAGGTTCCACCGCGCCATCACGTTGGTGAACGTGTTGTCGTCGACCGGCTCGTGGTACTCGTCCGGCCCGATCACGCCGTAGATGTGCCCGCGGCCCTCGCTATCCAGGCGGATCCGCGACGCCCAGTACCGCGCGGTCTCCAGGACCAGTTCGCGTCCGGGCCCTTCGGCGAACTCGGTGTCGCCGGTCCAGTCCAGGTAGCAGGAGGCGGCCCAGGCGACGTCGGCGGTGATGTGCTCCTCCGCCTCGCCGGTGCGGATCCGGGCGATCTCGCCGCTCGGCAGCCGGCCGAACGACGGGGTCACGTCGAACCCGTCGACCGCGGACTCCCACGGGAACCGGGCGCCCCGGTTGCCGCGCCGCAGGGCGCCCGCACGGGCCGCGTCCAGGCGGCGGATGCGGTACTCCAGCATGGCGCGGGCCGCGGCGGGATGGGTGGCGGCGAGGAACGGCAGCACGAACACGTCGCTGTCCCAGAAGACGTGGCCGCGGTACCCGCCGCCGACCAGGCCCCGCGCGCCGACCGCCGCCTCGCCCTCGTCGGCGACCGAGGCCATCATGTGGAACAGCGCGAACCGGATCGCCAGCTGCAGCTCCGGATCGCCGTCGAGCACCACCACGTCGGCCGCGTCCCACCGGGCGGCCCAGGCGGCGCGGTGCTCGGCCAGCAGGCGGTCGAAGCCCAGCTCCTCGGCGGTGGCTCGGGCGGCCCGGGCGTCGGCTTCGTCGGGCGCATACCCGCCGAGGCGGTCCAGCCGGCCGTCGCGGCACAGGTCACTGAGCGCCGCCGCGAACGGTCCCGGCAAGGTGTACCGGTCGGTTCCCGGCAGCCGTCCGGGCGGTCCCTCGGCCCGCAGCACCACCGTGGCCGGGCGGGCCAGCGAGCTGAACTGCAGCGCCGCGACCGGACCGTCCTGGCGCAGCACCCCGGTGCGCAGGTCGAGGCGGCGGCGCAGCAGGGTCGGGTCGCTCACGGTACCGGGCAGCGTCGTCCAGTCCGGGCACCCGGCCAGCTCGCTGTCGGCGCCGGTACCGGCATAGACGCCGGCCGCCCGCACGCCGGGATCGGTGGCCGGGTGGGCGAGCAGCGGAGTGCCGCGGGTACCGAGCCGGCCGTCCGCGATCGCGAGCAGCGTCTCGTGCACCCGCTCCAGATCCGGGTCGAGCCCGTCGACGGTCAGCGTCCAGTCGGGGGTGTCGTCGACGTCGGGTACGTCGCCGCGGCGCCGCCGTTCCAGCTGGTCGGCCAGCAGCGCGAGGAACCGGGCCGGCCCGCCGCCGAGCACGGTCACCCCGGCCGGGACGCCGGCCGGCTCCGCCCCGACCGACACCGCCACCGACCGGCTGGCCTCCGGTACCAGCAGCGGCGCGTCGGCACCGGGTACCCCGCGGATCCGGCCGAACGCGGCACCGGCGAACAGCACCAGGCGCGGCGCGATACCGCGGCGGCGTAGGTCGTCGAGCACCCAGCGGGCGGCATCGGCCCGGTCGGTCAGCCCGATCTGGACGTACCGGCCGTCGCTGGTCACCCGCGGATCGGGCAGCCCGGCCCGCAGCGCCGCGTCGGTCGCGAGCTCCACGATGCCGTACAGGCTGAGCCGGCCCGACGCGCGCAGGCGCTTGCGTACCGCGGCGGCCGGCTCCTCCGTGCCGGGTGCCAGGTCGATCGCGCGCCGGTTCAGCCGGGGTACCACGGCGGCGGGCACGTCGCGGCGGGCGAGCGCGTCGACGGTCACCCGCGCGGCCCGGTCCAGCGCCGCCTCCTCGGCCGGCGTCGCGGTGCGGCGGTGGACGAGCCGGGTACCGTCCACGCCGACCCGGTGCACCTCCGAGCCCTCGTCGACGCACAGGTACAGCCGGCCGGGGCCGACCGGGCGGGCCTGCAACCGGCCGTCGACCTCGGGCAGCCGCGCGCCGGTCACCAGGTACAGGTCCAGGCCGTGTGCGCACAGCTCCTCGACGAGCTTGCGCAGCCGGCCGGCGTCTTCGGCCGGGTCGGCGACGGCGGTACCCGACCAGCCGAAGACGACCGCCTCGAAGCGACGACCGGGTTCCACGGGTTCCGGTTCGCTCATCGGACCACGGCGACCGACGTCTCCGCGTGCTCGACGAGGCCGGCGGCCACCGGCCCGTCGCCGCACACGACGAGGTCGGCATCGGCGGCAGCCTCCAGCACCGCGCGCAGCGGGTTGCGGTCCGGCTCGATCCGGCGGAACAGCTCGACCTGCGGGTACTTGTCCGGCCAGCCGCCCAGCGCGCTGCCGAGCAGCCGGTCGGCCGCCCCGTGCGGGTCACCGGGGCCGGGGGTCCAGGCGCAGACCGCGGTCAGGTCGGTGCCGTGGGCCGCCGCCTCGTCGTACGCGAACTCCACGGCCGACGAGGTACCCGCCGACTCGTCGATCCACACGACGACACCCGACCGGGCCCGCGTGGCGTACCACACCGGCCGGCGCACCAGGACCACCGGCGCCTGGCTGTGCCGGGCCAGGTGCACCGCCACCGAGCCGGGCAGCATGCTGTGGAAGCTGCCCAGTCCCCGGGCACCGACGACCACCAGCGCCGCGGTCCGCGAGCGGTCGACCAGGACGGTACCCGGATCGCCCGGCCCCACGGTCGTGGTCGTGCACAGCTCGGGGTACCGGTCGTGCAGCCGCCAAGCGTGACCCTCCAGCCGCTCCCGGGCCCGTTGCGGGTCCGCCGCTGCCTGGACGAGGTACAGCGGCGACCGGCGCCGATGTGCCTCCCACCCGGCCAGGTCGACCGCCGCGCGGGACTCCGGCGACCCGTCCACCCCGACCACCACCGGACCACTTGCGTACATAGGCTCACGGTGCGCCGCCTTGCTCCCGGGGGCAAGGACTTTCGACCAGGAAGTCCCGTTCGGGTGGCTCCGGCTGTGCCGCCGGGCCTCAACGCCAGATCGCCTGCGCGGTCGCGATCCCGCAGAACGCCGCGCCCAGGCCGGCGACCACGCTGGCCACGGCGTTGAGCACCGCATACTGCCGGGACCGCTCCTCCAGCAGCCGGATCGTCTCGTACCCGAACGTGGAGTACGTCGTCAGCGCGCCGCACAGCCCGGTACCGAGCAGCGCGATCAGGCTGCCCGGCACCGCATGGCCGGCCGCGCCGCGGACCAGCAGGCCGAGCAGGTACGACCCGGCGACGTTGACCGCGAAGGTACCCCACGGGAAGACCGAGTCGTGCCGGCTCTGCACGGCACGGTCCACCAGGTACCGCAGCGGCGCCCCGACCGCCGCGCCGAGCGCCACCAGCAGGAGCGTCACCGTGCCCGGCCGACGTAGCGGATGACCTCGACCGGGTCGAGGATGACCAGCCCCTCGGCGACCAGCTCGTCCAGCTCCGGCAGGAACGCGCGGATCCGGTCCTCCTGGTCGACGATGATGATCGCGATCGGCAGGTCCGCGGACAGCGACAGCAGCCGGGTGGTGTGGATGCGGGAGGAGGCGCCGTAGCCTTCCACGCCGCGCAGGACCGACGCCCCGGCCAGGCCCGCGCGGTGCGCCCGGTGCACGATCTCGTGGTACAGCGGCTTGTGGTGCCACTGGTCGTCCTCGCCGACGAAGATGGTCAGCCGGATGGCGGGCCCTTCGAGCTTCATCGTCTCCTCCTGCGTCCGGGATGGGCCCGGGTGGCCAGCCGGGTCAGGGCGATACCGGCGTACCCAGCGGCGAGCGCGGCGACGAGGGTACCGGCCAGGTAGGCCAGCGCGGCCCGGGCCGCACCGGCGGCGACCAGTTGCTGGATGTCCACGCTGTACGTGGAGAACGTGGTGTACCCGCCGAGCACGCCCACGCCGAGGAACGGCCGCAGCAGCCGGTGCGCCGCCCACACCTCGGTGATCAGCACCATCAGCACGCCGATGAGCAGGCACCCCGAGACGTTGGTGACGAACGTGGCCCACGGGAACCGGCCCGGCCGGTGTGGCCACGCGGTCGCCAGCCCGTACCGGCCCAGCGCCCCCAGCACTCCGCCGGCCGAGATGGCTGCGAGCACCGACCACGGCACCGGGTGCCGGCGGGTGACCCGCAGCTCGACCTGCGGGGTACCGGTCTGTGGCCGCACGCGGTCATGGTAGCCGCGGGCCGGTGGGCGGTGGGCCGGTCGTGTGCGGTGGGCCGGTGGTGGACGGCGGGCCGGCAGCACGGCAACGGCCCGCCGCATTCTTATGACGGATCAGCCGGCCGCGCGGTTGCCCCCGTGCGCGCGGATCCTGGCGAGCAGCACCGGTACCCAGTGCCCGCCGTACCGTTCCTGCAGTTGCGGCAGCCGCCAGTCCTCGCCGGTGACGGTTCCCCGGCACTCCGTTGCCCCGCAGCGGCACGGCATCGTGAACCCCGGGTCGCCGGTACTGGTCGCGTAGTCGTTGGTCAGCTCCTCGCCGGCCGCGATCTCGCGCCGGGCGGCCAGCGCGTACGGGCCGACCCACCACAGGTTCGGCGCGCAGCCGTGGTTGCCGTACCCGTTGTCCCGCCGCCTGTCCCGCCGCGGTGGCAGGACCAGGTGCAACTCCTCGGTCACCGCGATGGTGTCGACGTAGCCGTCCGTCGTCGCGATGAGCCGGCGCAGTTCGGCCTCGGGGACCAGCCGGCCGCCCAGCCGCGACACGACGGTGCCGGCCGGGATCGCGGCGCGGGCGAACAGTCCGCGACCGGCGATCGGCGACGGCCGTACCACCACGTCGGGATGCAGCCAGCAGTCCGCCTCCGGCGCCTCGATCACGGGTGGAGACACCTGAATTCGGTCAGGCTGCGGCATCGTGCGTCAGCGACGCCGCGGCCTGTCGCGCGGCGTCGAGGTGCCGTACCAGTTCACCGAGCTGGTCGGGGGCGGGGACGTCCCGATGGGCAGCCACCCATTCCTCGATGATCTGTCGCATCAGCGTGGACGATCCGATTCCCCGGGCGTGGGCGGCTGCTTCGAGTTCAGCCTGGATGTCCAGATCGAGACGTAGGGTGGTGACCATCTTGGCCGGCCGCCGCTCCCGTACCACTTCCGCCTTGTCGAACAGGGCACCGAGGTCGTTGTCGAGGGCGAACTGGGCCGCCTCGGCCGCCGGCAGGCCAGCGAGATCTTCACGCTTCCTGGTCATGACGTGTGCTTCCTCCACATCTGCCGCTCGTTCATGCCCGCCTCACGCGCGCCGACGATGGTCCAGGTCTCGCCGTCCTCGACCCGGGTGCAAACCACGAGGATGAGCCGCTGTTCAGCGGTGGGCGCGCAGACGGCGAGAAAAGTCGGCCTCGCCGAAGGCACGCGGTTGTCCATCCTCAGCGTGGCCGGCGCATGAAGAGCATAACCCGACGTATTACGCTGCCTCTGCGGCTACGAGTAGTCGGCGAGCTGGTCCATGCCGGTCACGGCACTGCGCGCGACTTCCCCCTGCCTGTGCAGGTCGTCGGGAGGTCGATGGTGGTTCGCACCACGACGTCAATCAACCGCGGCCCGGTGAAGCTCCCGGAACGCCTCGGCCAGGCGAGGTATGGGCCACGAGGCGTTCAGGCCGCTGGGGTTGGGCAGCACCCAGACCGGTACCCCGGCCACGCGGTCCGGCTGCGGGCCGACCGTCGCGCCGGCCCCGCCGAAGGCGGTCCGGTACGCGCCGACGCCGAGCACGGCCAGCCAACCCGGCCGGTACCGGCGCAGCTTGCCGGCCAGTACCCGGCCGCCGGCCCGCAGCTCGTCCGCGGTCAGCTCGTCGGCCCGGGCGGTCGCGCGGGGTAGCAGGTTGGTGATGCCCAACCGGTCGGCGAGCAGGTCCCGTTGCTCGTCGGGGCGCAGTTGCCGGGCGGTGAAGCCGCCGCGGTGCAGCGCCGGCCAGAACCGGTTGCCCGGCCGGGCGAAGTGGTACCCGGTCGCTGCCGACCACAGCCCCGGATTGATGCCGCAGAACAGCACGCGCAGTTCCGGGGCGAGCACGTCCGGGATGGTGCGACCCGCCGCGGCGGCCAGCTCCGCCCGGGTCGGTCGGGTCGTCGGTCGGGTGGTCATCGCGCCGCGCCGGCCCAGCCTTCCCGGCCCGTCGTCACCGCCTCGCCGGTCGCGGCGGACTCCTCGATGGCCAGCGCGATGAGGTGGTCCTGGCAGGCTTCGGCGAGCGGGTACGGCGCCGGTCCCTCGCCGCGGCGCCAGCGCACGGTGCGCTCCAGCATGGTGGCGATCGCGATGTCCTCGTCGGACAGGCGGGCACCGGCGAACGGGTTGCGGTACACCACCTCGCCGTCGAAGCTGATGTGGTCCAGGTCGGCGCCCTCCAGGTTGAGATCCCGGCCGGTCTGCCGCCGTAGCAGAACCGACTCGACCGGGCTGCGCGGGTCGGCCAGCCGGACCACCCGGTCGTCGACCAGTTCGCCGTGGCTGCCGCGGACCACGATGCGCCTGGCGCGCAACGGGTTCCACCACTGGTTGTCGGTGAAGTCGTAGAGGCCCGTCGCGGTACCGAAGTCCAGCGTCGCGATCGTCGTCGCCGCGTCGCGCACGGTCTCGGCTCCCCGCCACCCGTCCCGGGTCAGCGGATCGGCGAGCGGCGCGGTGAAGGCGCGCGCCTGCACCGTCGCGTCCGCGAAGCCGACCGCGAGCATGCCACGCAGTACCGACACCGCGTGGTACCCGTGCGTCGAGGAGAGCTGCGCCGACGTCGGGGTACCGATGATGCCGCCGCTGACCAGGCTGAGCCGGGCCGCGTGCCCGGGCAGCAGCAGGTACTGCTCGGCGACCTGCACCAGCCCGCTCGCGCCGACCCGCGACCACAGCGCCCGCAACCCGGCCAGGTCCGGCGCGGGCGGCGTCTCGGACAGCACCGCGACGCCGCGCCCGACAAGTTCCTCGACATACCCCGGGTTCGCCGCCCAGGGCACCGCGGTGACGACGAACTCCGGCCGGCCCACCCGGACCAGCTCCGCCAGGTCGGCCGCGCGGGTGACGTTGCCGGTGACGCAGAACCGTTCCGGCATCAGCCTGGCCAGCCGCACGAAGAACTTCGCCCGCCAGCCGCGCCCGATGACCGCGTACCGGGCCGGGTTCACCGGCGGCGGTCCCGCCACTCGCGTTCGAGGATCGCGTAGACCAGCTCGTCGCCCCACACGCCCTTGAAGATCTCGTTCTCCCGCAGGTGCGCTTCGCGGCGCATGCCCAGCCGTTCCAGTACCCGTGCCGAGCCGGTGTTGCGGGCGTCGCAGCGGCCCTCGATCCGGTGCAGCCCCAGCTCGCCGAAGCCCAGGTCGAGCATGACGGTGGCGGCTTCGGTGGCGTAGCCGCGGCCGTGGTGGTCGGGGTGCAGGATGAAGCCGACCTCGCCCTGCCGGTGCTCCCGGCTGGCCAGCCGCAGCGTGACCTGGCCGACGACGCGGCCGGTGTCGTGCGGTACCACGGCGTACACCAGGCCGTCGTCGTCGTTCTCGATGGCGGTGCGGGCCACGTTGCGGGCGAGGTAGGCGCGCGTCTCCTCCGGGGTGCAGGCGTTCCAGTACAGGTACCGGGCGACGTCTGCCCGGCAGTAGTATGCGTGCACGTCGTCGAAGTCGGCCATCGTCAGCGGCCGGAGCCGGAACCGGGTCGTGTCAATGGGCGTGGACGGCCGCAGGATCGTCTGACTGGACATCGATCAGCTCCCCGACATCGGCCTGGAGTCCCACCCTACGTTGACCGACGTTCGGCCGGCCGTGGCTGGACGGGCAATGGTGATATTGGCGCGACTCGGACAGCCTGGCCCGTGTCGGATTCAGGCCGGCACTGATGTCTGACCCAGGTTCGGAGGCACCTATGTCACGACGTCCCATCTCGCAGGTCCTCGGCCGGGTCGTGGCGGTTGCGTCCGTTGCGCTCCTGGCCGGCGTCATAGCTGCCACTCCCGCCGGAGCCGCCGACCAGGTCGGCTACGTCCGCCTCGCGCACCTGTCGCCGGACACCCCGGACGTCGACGTCTACCTCAGCACGGTCGGCGGCGGGTCGCCGCAGGTGTTCAAGGGCGTCGGGTACGGGGTGGTGTCCAAGTACCTCGCGGTACCGCCGGGCAGCTACGCGGTGTCGATGCGGCTGGCCGGTGCCCCGGTGACCGACCCGCCGGTGCTGACCACCACCGTGACCGTGGCGCCCGGCAAGGCGTACCTCGTCGCCGGTGTCGGCAAGCACGCCGACCTCGGGCTCAAGGTCATCAACGACGATCTCTCCCCACCGTCCTCGGGCCGGGCCAAGGTGCGGGTCATCCAGGCGTCGGTACGCGCGCCGGTGCTCGACCTGTCGATCGCCGGCGGCGCCCCGATCGCGGACAACGTCGCCTTCGCCTCGACCACGGACTACTTCCAGGTACCGCCGGGCCGGTGGACGCTGCGGGCCAGCGGTGCCAACGGCGGCCCGACCGGTACCCTGCCGGTCCACCTCGACGCCGGCAACGTCTACTCGGTCCTGGTGCTCGACGCGGCCACCGGCGGCCTCAGCGCCCAGTTGCGGCTGGACGCGGGCGGCATGGGCGTACCGCCGAGCGGCGGCGTGCAGACCGGTGGCGGCGGTACCCGTCCGCGGCCGGCGACGCTCCCTGTGGTCGCCCTCGTCCTGCTGGCCGGGGTGGGCGCGCTCGGCGTGCACCGGTACCGGCGGCGGAGGATCGAGGTGGCGTGAACCCGCGCGGGCCCGCGGCCGTGTTCGCCGCGGTCTGTGCCTTGCTGATACCGGCCGCGCAGGCGCCGGCCGCGCCGCCACATCCGGTGGCCGCCGGGCGGGTCGTCACGCACCTCGTCGCCTCGCCCGGCAAGGGGCCGGCCGGTTTCGTCCCGGCCGATCCCGCCGACCCGGGCACCGCGCCGCCGACCCGGCTGCGCATCCCGGCGATCCAGGTCGACACGTCGCTGGAGGTGCTGCACCTCGACGCGTCCGGCGCGCTCGGCGCACCGGGGGACTGGTCGCATGCCGGCTGGTTCGCCGAGGGCGCGGTACCCGGTGACACCGGCCCGGCCGTGATCGCCGGCCACGTCGACTCCACCACCGGACCGGCCGTGTTCAACCGCCTCGGCCAGCTGCGCCCGCGCGACCTGGTCGAGGTGCAGCGGGCCGGCGGCGCCTGGGTGAGCTTCGCGGTGGTGGCCGTGCAGCGGTACCCGAAGGACGCATTCCCCACCACGCGGGTCTACGGACCGACACCGGATCCACAGCTGAGGCTCATCACCTGTAGCGGTGACTTCAACAGTGCGCAACGATCGTATGTGGACAACACCGTGGTATATGCGGTGGCGACGTAATCCTAGGTTGGGGCACCGGGATGTCTACTACGCCGACCGTGGTGGCCGGCCGGTACCGGCTGCTGCGGCAACTGGGCGCCGGCGGCATGGGACAGGTGTGGCTGGCGCACGACGAGATGCTCGACCGGCATGTCGCGATCAAGCAGGTCGTGCTCCCGCCCGGACTGTCCGCCGACGAGACCATCGAGGCGCGCGAGCGCACGATGCGCGAGGCGCGGACCGCCGCGCAGCTCAACCACCCGTCGGTCGTGAAGATCTACGACGTGGTGGAGACCGACGAGCAGCCGTGGATCGTCATGGAGTACCTGCCGGCGCGGTCGCTGCACGAGGTCATCAACGAGGACGGGCCGCTGGACCCGGCCCAGGTCGCCCGGATCGGGCTGGCCGTGCTCGACGCGCTGGAGGCCGCGCACCAGGCCGGGGTACTGCACCGCGACGTCAAGCCGGGCAACGTGCTGCTGACGCCGGACGACCGGGTGGTGCTGACCGACTTCGGGCTGGCCACGTTCGACACGGGGGAGAGCGCGCTGACACTGCCCGGACTGGTGTTCGGCTCGGTGCGGTTCGTGGCGCCCGAGCGCGCCCGGGACGGTACCTCCTCGGCGGAGGCCGACCTGTGGGCGCTGGGCGCGACGCTGTACGCCGCCGTGGAGGGGCAGTCGCCGTACGCCCGGCAGACCGCCATGGAGACGCTGACCGCGCTGGCCACGTCGCTGCCCGATCCGCCGCGCCGGGCCGGGCCGCTCAAGCCGCTGCTGCGCGGGTTGCTGCGCCGCGATCCGCGGTACCGGCTGGCCGTGCCCCAGGCCCGCCGGCTGCTGCAGCGCGCCGCGGCCGCGGACGTG
>Ga0066709_100004140_pt1 | contig 11447 bp, 8 predicted proteins | sample GraSoiAngelo_158_FD_79665 | JGI IMG/M metagenome (GOLD analysis project Ga0066709, IMG submission 79665) | Grasslands soil microbial communities from the Angelo Coastal Reserve, California, USA - 14_1009_16_30cm | ecosystem: Environmental > Terrestrial > Soil > Grasslands | place: USA... | reverse complement strand
GATGCTGGTGGCGACGGCATCGCTCGAACTCGGAATTGACATCGGCACTGTGGACCTGGTGTGCCAACTCGGCTCGCCACGCTCGATTGCGGTTGCGTTGCAGCGCTTTGGGCGCTCCGGCCATACACGCGGCGCGGTCAGCAAGGGCCGCCTCTTCGCCATGACGCGCGACGAGCTGGTGGAGTGTGCGGCGCTGGCGCGGTCCATCCGGAGTGGCGAGCTCGACGCCATTCGCATTCCCCACTGTCCCCTGGACGTTCTGGCGCAGCAAGTCGTCGCGGCCTGCGCGGCCGAAGAGTGGCGCGAAGACGAGCTCTTTCGGCTCGTACGCAGAGCCTTTCCTCACCGCGACCTTTCGCGGGCGGAATTCGACGAGCTGGTTGGGATGCTTTCCGAGGGCATCTCGGCGCGACGTGGGCGTTACGGCGTGTGGCTCTATCGCGACCGGATCAACGGCCGTTTGCGCGGCCGCCGCGGCGCCCGCTTGGCGGCGATTATGAATGGCGGCGCAATCCCTGAGACGGCGCTCTATTCGGTGGTCGCGGAGCCGCAAGGCACGCCGGTCGGCACCGTGGACGAAGACTTCGCCGTCGAGAGTCTCGCCGGCGACATCATGCTGCTGGGCAGCACGTCGTGGCGCATCCGGCGGGTCGAGAGCGCGCGAGGGCGGCTGCTCGTCGAAGACGCGCATGGCGCGGCGCCGAACGTCCCGTTCTGGCGCGGCGAAGCGCCCGCTCGCACGGATGAGCTTTCGCGCCAAGTTTCGGACCTGCGCGAAAAAGTGGACGCCCTGACCGCCGGCGCCACGGATATACCCAAAGCCGTCGCCTGGCTGAAGCAGGAATGCGCGCTCAATGACTCCAGCGCCGAACAATTGGCCGAATACATTGTCGAGGGGCGCAAAGTCCTCGGCGCAGTGCCCAGCGAGAAGACCGTCGTCGCCGAGCGGTTCTTCGACGAAGGCGGGGGGATGCAACTGGTGATTCACGCGCCGTTCGGCGGCCGCATCAACCGCGCCTGGGGGTTGGCGCTGCGCAAGCGCTTCTGCCGCTCGTTTAATTTCGAGCTGCAAGCCGCAGCCACCGAAAACGGGTTGAACATCTCGCTCGGCGAGCAGCACAGTTTCCCGCTCGCCGAGGTCTTTCATTTCTTGACCCCCGAGACGGTGAAGCCGGTGCTCGAACAGGCGGCGCTGGCCTCGCCCATATTTGCGACGCGCTGGCGGTGGGATGCGACTCGCGCTTTGGCCTTGCTGCGCTTCCGCGGTGGAAACAAAATTCCCCTTCCGGTGCAGCGGATCCTTTCCGACGATCTACTCGCCTCGGTTTTCCCCGACGTCGTCGCTTGCCAGGAAAACATTCAGGGAGACATTCAGATTCCCGCCCATCCGCTGATCCGCGAGGTTATGAAAGACGTGTTGACCGAAGCGATGGACTTGGAAGGGCTGGAGCGGGTGCTCAGGGCGCTGCGGAGCGGGGAGATCCGCGCCCTGGCGGTGGACACGCCTGCGCCTTCTGCTTTTTCACACGAGATACTGAACGCCAATCCTTACGCATACCTCGACGATGCTCCGCTCGAGGAGCGGCGCGCCCGGGCAGTTTCGCTGCGGCGCACCTTGCCCGAGTCGGTATTGGGAGAGATAGGGAAACTCGACCCGGCGGCCATCGCCGAAGTCCAGGAAAGCGCCTGGCCGGACGTACGCGACGCCGACGAGCTGGATGACGCCTTGCAGACGCTCGTCGCTCTGCCGGAAAGCTTCCGGCCGCTTGCGCTCGATCCCGCCGCGTCTGTGTGGCGTGAGTTCTTCGAGCGCCTGGTGGCCGATGGCCGCGCCACGAGGGCGGCGTGGGACGGCGAAAATTTCTGGGTCAGCGCGGTCCAGGCGAGCGCCTTTCTCGGCGCTTACCCTCGAGCTGAGTTCCTCAACCAGCCCGCCACTTCATTGGCGACGGCTGCCGACACAGGCAAGTCTTCGGCTCCGTCCTCTCGCGAAGATGCGGTCCGGCTGCTTGTCCAAGGGTGGGTCGGACATCTCGGTCCTGTGACCGCCCCGGCGCTCGCCAAGACTCTTCACCTGCCGGAATCGGAAATCGTGGAAGCGTTGTCGCGCCTGGAAGCCGAAGGGTCGGTCCTGCGCGGCGAGTTCACGCGGCGCGGTACGGAGTGGTGCGATCGCCGTCTGCTCGCGCGCATCCACCGGCTGACGCTGGGGGTGCTGCGCAAGGAAATCGAGCCTGTCACGCCCGCCGAGTTTATGCGCTGGCTCTTGCGCTGGCAACACCTCGCGCCGGGAACCGAGTTGCGCGGTGAACGCGGTGTGCTCGAAGCCCTGCGCCAACTCCAGGGGTTCGAAGCCCCGGCGAACGCTTGGGAGCGGGAAATTCTGGCGCGGAGAATTGCGGGCTACGACCCGGAGGTCCTTGACCGATTGTGCCTGGCTGGAAGCGTCGGCTGGGGGCGGTTTTCGCCTCATCCCGCCATGTTGGGCGAGACGAATGGCGAACTTTCTTCGGGACGCCGCGTAGTTCCGACCAGTGTTTCGCCTTTGGCGTTCTTCATTCGCGAGGAGGCCGATTGGTTCTCGGCTGACGGTCGCGCCATTCCGGCGGACTTCTCGCCGCGCATCAGCCCAGCCGCCGCGGAGGTGCTCGAGTTTCTGCGCTCGCATGGGGCGTCGTTTTTCGCGGACCTCGCACGCGGCACGGGGCGCTTAAAATCCGAGATCGAAACGGCACTCTGGGAACTCGTGTCGGCGGGCGTGGTGACTGCGGACGGCTTCGACAATCTGCGCGCTTTGATTGATCCCAAGCGCCGCGCGGGCCAAGGACGCGGCCGCGAGTGCCGGCCTCGGCACTCGACCGGCCGTTGGGCGCTGTTGCTGCCGGCGGCCGAGATCAAGCCTGGGGACTCACAGCAGGCCGTTGAATCTATGGCGCGAGCGCTGCTCGCCCGCTACGGCGTGGTCTTCCGCGAGCTTTTGGCGCGCGAATCGTTTCCCGTCACCTGGCGGGCATTATGGACCGTCTTCCGGCGGCTCGAAGACCGCGGCGAAGTGCGCGGCGGACGCTTTGTGGATGGCTTCCTCGGCGAGCAATTCGCCTTGCCGGTGGCCGTGGACTCATTGCGTGCTTGCCGACGCGCCGGGCCGACGGGAGAAACAATTGTCGTCTGTGCTGCAGACCCGATGAACCTGGTGGGCATCGTTGTCCCGGGCGAACGCGTGCCTGCGAATTCGGGCAGAACGGTCGCCTTCCGCGACGGCGTGGCGGTTGCCCCGGCGTTTTCCGTGGCGGCGATGTAGGGGCGGTTTTCCGGTTTGACAGGTTCACCGCCCTGAGCCATGTCGAAGGGGAAACCCACCCCTACCACGGCATGTATTGGAAAGGTTGCAGACCCCACGGAACCTGGGCCTGCGCCAGCCTCGGAGTTGTAAGGGAGGGCGCGTCGCAAGCGGCGATTCGGCGACGCAACAGGCAGCCACCTCATGGTTTCTGTTCTGTGGGCTTCTCTCCATCGGACGAAACCACGGTCCCGCAGGCGCGGGACCGTGTCTACAAGCTCTAAGCTCTTGGGGCCAGCGTTGAAGGAGGTGCTATGAACTCGACTCTTCGGTGGCTGGTGCGGGCCATGCTGTGGTTGCTCGTGGCGACGGCGGCTGCCGGAATCGGCCTTGCGCAGGAACCGACGCTAGCCGCGACGCCGCCCATGGGGTGGAACAGTTGGAACCATTTTGCCTGCAAGGTGACGGACGGCGATGTGCGCGCCGCGGCCGACGCCATCGTCTCGAACGGGATGAAAGACGCCGGCTACATTTACGTCAACGTGGACGACTGCTGGCAGGGAAAGCGCGACGAGCACGGGATGATTCAGCCGAACCAAAAGTTCCCGGATATGAAGGCGCTCGGCGAATACATTCACAGCAAGGGCCTGAAATTCGGCATCTATTCTTCGCCCGGTCCGAAGACCTGCGCGAAGCATGAGGGCAGCTACACTCACGAGGACGACGACGCCCGCCAGTATGCCGCCTGGGGCGTCGACTTTTTGAAATACGACTGGTGCAGCGCGGACCGCGTCTACAAGCCCGACGAAATGCAGGCCGTCTATCGAAAAATGGCCGAAGCGCTTCACCGCACCGGCCGGCCCATCGTCTTGAGCCTTTGCCAGTACGGCCTGGAGTCGGTCTGGACCTGGGGAGCTTCCGTCGGCGGCAACCTCTGGCGCACCACCGAGGACATCAATGACAGTTGGGACCGCATGTCCGACATCGGCTTCGAGCAGAACGGCCTTGAAAAATATGCCGCGCCGGGCCACTGGAACGACCCGGACATGCTTGAAGTGGGAAACGGCAAGATGAGCCACGACGAGTACCAGACCCACATGAGCCTGTGGTGCCTGCTGGCCGCGCCGCTCCTCGCCGGAAACGACCTCTCGAAGATGTCCGAGGAAACGCTCGCCATCCTAACGAATCCTGAAGTCATTGCCGTGGACCAGGACCCGCGAGGCGTTCAAGGCCACCGAGTCTGGGAGGAAGGGCCGTATGAGATTTGGACGAAACCGCACACGGACGGCGCGATAGCCGTGGGCCTGTTCAACCGCGGCGAGGACGCCGAAGAAATCAAACTCGACTTCAGCGCCGCGGGAGCTCCTGAGAGCGCGAGCGTGCGAGACCTTTGGGCGCGGAAGGCCCTGGGGACATTCACCGGAAGCTTTTCCGCGAAGGTCCCGAAGCACGGAGTGGTGCTGATCAAGGTGAAGTGACGCCGGTCGCCTGCTACGCCCCAGGAGTCGGACGTGAAGCCACATGATTGAAAACGAGTCGCAATCCGAGAAGCCCTTGGCGGGCGCCTGCGTACACGAGTGGACGCCTACGCAGAGCCCGTACGCGGTGGCCGAGGTTTGCGGACTCTGCAAGCTCTTCCGCTACAAAGCCGGCCCCACGGCCGACTGGGAGTACCGCGCTCCGATTCCCATTCCGCGCATGAGAGGCGAATGAGCAGAGCAGCCGGCGCGAGTCTACTTCTTTTCCGGCATTGGCTCGATTTTTTCGATGAGGATGGCGCGCGAGCCGCCTCGCTCCAGCACCTTGCCATTAGCCATGACTCGCGCGCCCGCGTATTTCATCAAGCGCGCGTTTTGCCCTCGAGCCGGAACGGTGCCGCTGATGGGCCAGTAAATCGTTCCGTCGTCGGCGAGGATGACCAGCGCCGAACCTGCCTGCGCGCAGGCGACCGCGCACCCTCGGCTGACGGGCTTCTTGAGGTTCTTGACGAACGCGCAGGCAGAGTCGAGCACGTAGCCTTCGACTGTCTGTTCCTCGCCTGCCGCGGGGGCGCTCGCGGAGATGGCAAAAACTAGCCCGGCGGCCACGAACGCCCCCGACGCTTTGCGGAAATTCATGGCGTCTCCCTTTACTTCGATGTTTTCGATGCCTCGTCCGGCTGCCAATGATAACAGCGGCCCCGGGCGAGTACCAGGTATATTACTTGAGGCACGATTGCCGGCCGCAGAGATGTATGGGTGGAGCGTCTCACCGAGACGGCCTTCCTGGGCGTCTCTACTCGGGCGAAGTACCGCCGAGCGGCTGCTCTGACTTCCCATCCTTTTCGCAAATCAAGAAGTTTATCTGCTGAGGCAATCCCGGAAAGTGTAAAAAGGGAAGGATTATGAAAGTTCTAGTGACGGGCGGAGCGGGATTCATAGGATCGCATGTCGCCGACGGCTATCGCGCTCAAGGCCTGGAAGTAGTGGTTGTGGACGATCTGTCGCGCGGGTCGAAACGAAATCTCAGAGCCGGGGCACCCTTCTACCAAGCAGATATACGTGATCGCGCGGCACTCGAGGAAATCTTCCGCAAAGAGAAGCCGGACTTGGTCAACCATCACGCAGCCCAGATTGATGTTCGCCTTTCGGTGAAGGATCCGGTCTGTGACGCTTCGTCGAATATTCTGGGGTCGCTTAATTTAGTGGAGCTGGCACTGGCCTCGAAAGTCCGCCGATTTATTTACGCTTCGACGGGCGGCGCGATTTACGGCGAACCGGAAACGCTTCCCGCGGGCGAAGAGACTCCGGTGCGGCCCCTGGCCCCTTACGGTGTGAGCAAACACACGTTCGAGCTTTACCTTTGGACGATGAGGAAACTCTACGGGCTCCCTTTTGTCGTGCTTCGCTACGGTAATGTCTATGGGCCGCGACAGAGCTCGAAAGGGGAAGCCGGAGTGGTCGCCATCTTTTCGGAGCAGATGCTCGGCGGCGTCACACCGACGATCTACGGGGACGGGACCAAAACGCGCGATTACATCGAAGTCTCCGATGTGGTCCGGGCCAACTGGGCCGCGCTCTCGAAAGGCGAGGGTGAAATCTTTAATATTGCCTCCGGGAATCCCACGAGCGACTACGAGATCTTCGCGGCGATCCGTGAGGCTCTGGGGTTTCCAGGAATCGAGCCCAAATATGCTCCCAAGCGCCCCGGGGAAGTGGACCATATCGTCTTGGGTATCGGGAAGGCCGCATCGCACCTTGACTGGAAGCCGGCCGTCAGGCTTCAGGAAGGGATCCGCCGTGCGGCCGAATGGATCCGCGCAAAACACGACAATGGATGATCGGGGCGTTTTGAAACTCTTCTTGCTGGCTCGCCCCATCTCAACGGGTTGTAAGAAACTCATTTCAGGGGTGAGATTCGCTCGGGAATGCCCGGGAAGGAACCTCCCGAGCAGGCTAAGTTCTTGGTTTCAGGCTGGGAACTGTCCCTATTTGGAACCCAAAAATTCCTTATCTTTCGCAAATAAATGCTTGACAAGCCCTCCTCGCGCGGGATAGATTCACCATGTCCGGAAGTGCTTTCTCTATAAGTTTGATAGGCGGGATGCTGAGGCTGTTAATCTAGCTCGACCCAAACAAAGGAGTTATGACAATGTCTGCTAAAAGAGGAATGGTTCGACCTTTCCTGGTTTCCGTCCTGCTGGTCGGCCTGGGCGTACTCCCTGTGCTGGCGGGCTCGGCGGTAGTGGGTTCCGTGGCGGGGAGCTTGAACACGACTATGGGTGGCCGGGCGCTGGAGCCGAACACGACGCTGTTTAGCGGCGACAGTCTGCAAGTGAAGGACGGAGCAGCCGTGATTGCGCTGGACGCTGGGAGCCGGATGGTGTTTGGGCGACAGACGACGGCCAATTTTCTGCGCGAGGCGGATGCGGTGACGGTGACGCTGAGCGAAGGGAACGTTTCGATCTATCACCCGGAAGCGGGGACGGCGATGCGGGTGAAGGTTGGGGAGTTGGTAATCGAGCCGGGGAAGCCGTATCCGACCGAGGGAGACGTGGCGATGCTGAACGGCTCGGTCGTGGTGACGGCGAAAGAAGGGATGCTGCGGGTGGCGGAAGGGAAGAAGCGGGTGGTGGAGGTGAAGAAAGGGCAAACGATGTCGATCCCGCTGACGGCCAGATCGCCGCAAGCGGGTGGAGCGGGGGGTGCGGGCGCGGTGGCGGAACACACCTGGACACTAAGCAACGGGCTGGAGCTGGGCGGGCTCGCGGCGAGCGGGGTAGGGATTGGCGTGGGGATCTCCGCTAAGAACGCTGCGAACGATGCCACGACCGCGGCCAATAACGCTACGAAAGCGGCGAGCCAGACTTGCACGGCGATCAGCCCCTCGAACCCGAATTGCCCGGCGCCTTAAGGTGAGCGCCAAAGATCGGGAGTTGAAGGAGCGGGCGGCGGGGAAAGACCCCGCTGCCCGTTTTGTTTTTGGGGCGACTTGGAAACCCGGAGGGGTTCGCCAGTCAGGGGACGCCGCATGGCACCGGGTCAGGGTCGCGATTCAGGTCCTAGGGATTGAAACCATTAATAGGAAACCCAACGAAGACGCCGCAATCAGGTACGCCATCATATAGGTGGCGGGTAACCCTGCAAACAGGCCGGCTATCGCACTGCCCGAAAAGCTCCCCAGGTATTGGAAGGTGTGGAATGATCCGAGCGCCGTCCCGTAAGCGTTCTCGGGAACTGACTTGCTGACCTGGCTCGGGAGGACCGGCTCAAGGCCTGTAAAGCCGATTAGAAAAAGCGTTCCGGCAACCAGGAACGCCCGCAGGTGGGTCGGATCCAAGCCCGCCGCGGCAGGCCTGAAGAGCAGCACCGCGCTTGCGAGCAGGATCAGGAACGCGGCAGCGCTGAGTGGCCTACCCAGGCCGCGGTCGGCGCCGGAGGAGAATGCGAACATCGTCACCGCGCTGATCAGGAGCATGGGGAGCAGGATCGAGTGGTACTGGGAAAGTTGAAGGTGATAGCGCCCCGAGGCGATGAGCGGAAAATTGAACCAGAACGCCGTCATGAAGGAGTTCATAAAAAAGCCGCCCAAGTTGAGCTTCAACAAGTTCCTGCGGCCCAAAGCTGCACGGAGGGAAGCGGGTACCGCAGCCTGACGTGCCGCATCCGGCAGGAAGCGGGCCAGCAGCCCAACCGTTGCGAGTCCCAAAATGCCTGTGAGCCAGAACAGAGACGACACACCCCCAAAGCGCGCGGAGATGAGAGGCCCTGCGATCACGCCCAGGATGAACGAAGCTCCGATAGGGATGCCCAGAATGGCCATGGCGGTCGAGCGGCGATCCCGCTCGATCGTGTCCGATACGGCGGCAAAAGCTGTGGCCGTGATTGCCCCAGAGCCCTGGACCAATCGCCCGAGGATCAATTCGCCGATTTGAATGCGAGGCGGGAGCCAAGGTGGAATCGCGCACATCAAAGACCCCAGGCTGAAAAGCGACATACCCAGGAGCAATACCTTCCGCCGCCCGATCCGGTCCGACAGCCGGCCAAGCGGCATTTCGGCAGCGGCCATGGCGAGGCCATAACAGCCGAACGCAAAGCCCACCCAAAACCGTGAAGAGGTGAATTGCAGCCCGTAAAGCGTAAAGACCGGCAGGACCAGGAAGAGCCCCAGCATCCTCATGCCCACGGCGCTGGCAAGGGCGGTGAGGATTCTCCGTTGCTCTGGATTGAGAGAGGGGCGGGGAACCCTTAGGCGGTTGGGCATGGAGCAGGGAAATGAGCGGCAAGGATTGCGGCAGCCCGGCGATCAGTTTCGCAGGGCTCGCGCCGCGGCCACCAGCGTCTTCATTTTCTCGACGGCTTCCTCCACGGTTCGCGTTTTCAAACCACAATCGGGGTCTACCCAGAGTGCGCCCTTCGGGATCACCTCGAGCGCTTTGCGCAGGCGTTCGGCGACCACAGATTCTTTTTCCACCACGTGAGAGTGAACGTCTACGACACCGAAGCTGATGTCCTTTGTGTAGCGGTGCTTCTTGAACAGCGCGAGCATATCCAGGCCGCTATTAGACATTTCGAGATCCAGATTATCCACGGCCAAGTCCAACATCCCGGGGTAGATTGTTTCAAAGGCCCCGTAGCAAAGGTGGCTGATGAAGTAAGCGGGCTGGCCCTCGGTCACTACGCGCATGGAATCCACGATGAGCGGCAACTCCTCCGGCCGGACAGAACTCGCAGGTTCGTCAATCTGGATGATTTTGGCGCCCGCCTGAATCAAGGCGGCGACTTCCTTGCGGATCTCCTTTGCCAGCGCCAGGCACACAGCCCTGCGGTCGGGATAGTATTCGTTGAACGACCAGTCCATCACGGTGTAAGGACCGGTCAGCATGCCTTTCACCGGCCGCTTCGTCAAACTCTGGGTATATTTCCACCACTCCGCTGTAATCGGTTTCTTCCACCGGATTTCGCCCACGATGATGGGCTTGTGGTAGTAGCGGTTGCCGTAAGATCGCACCAGGCCGCCCTCTTCGAATCCGTCCATATGCTCGGCAAAGTACGCGACCATGTCGCCGCGGTACATCTCCCCGTCCACGAGCACGTCCACGCCGAGCTCGTCTTGAGTCTTGATCCAGAACTCGGTGGCGCGCCGTTCTGCAGCTTCCAAGTTCTCGCGCGAGATAAGCTCTTTCGCGTAATCGGCGCGCGCCTTCATCAAGTAATCAGGCTTCGGGAAACTTCCCACGGAGGTGGTGGGAAAAAGGGGCAAATCAATTCCCAATTGGCGGAGTTTCTCCCGGCTCATCGAGCATTCCTCATCAGGGAGTCTTTGATGCGGGTGAGCAGTTTCAGTTTCAGAACGGCCCGGTCGCGGGGAAGGTATTCAAGGCCGCTTGAGGTGGTCAGGTGGATGCGTCCGGCGCGAGCGCCGCGGGCGATCCGCTCGACCTCGCCGGCCACGGTCTCCGGCCGCTCGAGCTTGGAATTGCGGCCGTCCACCAGTCCCAAGCCTAGAATCTTATCGCTGCAGCTCGCCGCGACGCGGTCCGCAAGACCACGACTGTAGGTAAAATCGAGAACAAGCATGTCCACGGGCAGCGCCTGGAGGCGGTCGTAGACAGGTCCGGGGTCCCCGAAATAGACCGCCAACCCCAGTTGAGCGGCTCCCTTTCGTGCCGAAAAAGTTTCGAGGCATTTGCGAGCGAGCGGCAAATCTTCCGGATGGCGGAGCAACACCGGTTCTTCGATTTGAATGAGAGGCGCCCCGGCCGCCGCTAACGCCCGAACCTCAAGGGCGAGAGCCTCCGCGTATTCTTCGACGAGCTTTTGGACGACGGCCCCGCCCGCCTCCGCGCCATTCCCGACGATAGAGTGCCGCGCAAGCGTCAGCGGTCCGGTCAGGACGGCCTTGAGAGGGCGCGAAGTTTTCCGGCGCGCAAACTCGAACTCTTCCACCACGAGCGGCCCGTTCCTTTCAAGCCTGGCTTCGATTACCGGCTGGCGAAAATAGCAGTTGGTGTCGAAAAAGCGCAGCAGTCCATTGATGCGCGCCCCCGCCAGCTTCCCCGCCAAATGGGAAATGGGGTCATACCAGCGAATGAGGCCGTCAGTCACGAGATCAAGGCCTGCTTCCGCTTGTTCTTGCAAAGCGAGCTCGACCATGCGGTCTTCCGCCGCGCGAAGGTCCGCCGGGCCTTTCTGTCCTTTTTCAAATTGTCCAATCGTCCTGCGCAGCAACTGAAGGTCGGCGCTGTCACCGATGCGCGGGAAGCTGCTGTGGTTGGCCAGAATCAATTCCATGCGGCGTCTTAATCTCCTAAGTATGGAGGTTCCGACAAGGCCGGTTCCGGCTGGCGGGATTCCTGGAAAAAGGGTCCCGCCTGGCGGGATTACTCCACAAATTCGGCTTCCACTCGGTGAGGGATCAAACCTTTTTCAAATCCCCGATCGAGCAGTGTCTGGACGGCTCTCCGCCCTTCCGCGCCTTAGTCGAGCGTGCGCTCGTTCACGTACATCGACACGAAGCGGTCCGTCGTGGAGGCATCCAGACCCCGGCTGAACTGCAAAGCGTACCCCAGGGCCTCCTCGCGATGATCGATGGCGTATTGAATGCTCTGGCGACTCAGTTCGCCGATTTTTCGAATGGTTGGCTCCCCGAGCGACCGCCGAACGGCGTTCCCGCCCAGAGGCAAAGG
>Ga0066709_100004139_pt1 | contig 11449 bp, 10 predicted proteins | sample GraSoiAngelo_158_FD_79665 | JGI IMG/M metagenome (GOLD analysis project Ga0066709, IMG submission 79665) | Grasslands soil microbial communities from the Angelo Coastal Reserve, California, USA - 14_1009_16_30cm | ecosystem: Environmental > Terrestrial > Soil > Grasslands | place: USA... | reverse complement strand
GCGCGGCCGAGTGGAAGGTCGACGCACGGACACCCTCGACCCCGAGCCGCGCAAGCCGCGTCCGCATCTCGCGCGCCGCCTTGTCCGTAAACGTCACGGCGAGGATCTCGTTTGGCCCGACCGCTCCGCTCGCGACCTGCCAGGCGATCCGCCGCGTGATCGTCGTCGTTTTCCCCGACCCGGCTCCGGCCAGGATGCAAACCGGCCCGTGCACCGCTTCCGCGGCGCGCCGTTGCTCGGGGTTCAGCCCGTCGAGAACGTCCACGCCGCCACGCTATCGGGCCGGCTGGACAGCGTTGTGCCGAAAGTGGGACAGTCTCTCCGCGGGGTCGAGCGAAGTCAGGAGGTACCCATGCCCGTCGTCTCGATGATGCGCATCCCCGGGGATGCGAAGGAGCTCGAGGCATCGGCCCGCGAGCACCTCACAGACGTGACCGAGCGTCTGGGGGAGAAGCACGGCCGGATCCTCAGCATCGCCGCGAAGACAGACGACGGCCTGCTGCTGATCAACCTCTGGGAGCACGAGGAAGGTCGGCACGCGATGGCCGAGGAGCCGGAGATCCAGGACGCGTTGCGCGCCGCCGGATTCCCGCCGCCGAGCTTCGAGGCCCACGAGGTGGTCTGGTCGAGCGGCGTCCCTGCCGCAGCACGGACCTAGAACACGGTATCGGCGGCCGGCTCTGCCGCAGCGGCAGCGGCGGACCGGCCGTCGGCCGTGCCGATCTGCTCGCGCTTCGGGTCGCGCACGAGCTCTCCGAGCTTGGCGACGACCTCGAGCGTGTCCCCGGCCGCGACGAGCTGCTCGAGCTCGCGCAGCCGCTCGTCCAGCCACACCGGATCGACCGGCGGCCGGCTCGTCCGCATGATCTTCGGATGGGTCGTCCCGGCGACGGCTTCGCTCTCCGTCCAGAGCTCCTCGTGCAGCTTCTCGCCCGGCCGTGCGCCGACGAACGAGATCGGAATGTCCGTCTCCGGCTCCTTGCCGGAGAGGCGGATCATGTTCCGCGCGAGGTCGAGAATCCGTACCGGCTCGCCCATGTCGAGCACGAACACCTGGCCGCGGCCGCCGATCGCGCCCGCCTGGACGACGAGCGAAACGGCCTCCGGAATCGTCATGAAGTACCGGGTCATGTCCGGGTGCGTCACCGTTACCGGCCCGCCCTTCTCGATCTGGCGGTGAAAGATCGGGATCACGGAGCCCGACGAGCCGAGCACGTTGCCGAAGCGGACGGCGACGAAGCGCGTCTGCACGTCGGAGCGGTGGCCGAGCGCCTCGACGACCCATTCGCACACCGCCTTCGACTGCCCCATCACGGTCTTTGGGTTGACCGCCTTGTCGGTGGAGATGAGGACGAAGCGCTCGGCGCCGAACTCTGCGGCGATCTCGGCCACCACCTTTGTCGCGAGCGTGTTGTTCGCGGCCGCCTCGAGCGAGTTCGACTCCATCAGGGGCACGTGTTTGTACGCAGCGGCGTGGAACACGACGTCGGGCTGGTACTTCTCGAACACCTGGCGCATCCGCGCCCGGTTCTTCACGTCGGCGAGGACGGGCATCGCCGCGGTGAACTCGCGCTCGTCGAGCAGCTCGCGCTCGATCTCGAACAGCGGCGTCTCCGCCTGGTCGACGAGGATCAGTCGCGTCGGGAGGACACGCGCGATCTGGCGGCAGAGCTCCGCGCCGATCGAGCCGCCGGCACCCGTCACGAGCACGGTCTTCTGGCTCAGGTAGGACGCGATCGAGACGAAGTCGACCTCGACCTGCTCACGGCCGAGCACGTCCTCGACCTGGACCGGGCGGATCTGGCCCGCGAGGTCGAGGTCGCCGGAGATCAGCTCGTAGAGGCCCGGCAGCGTCTTGACCGGGACGCTGAACTCGTGCGCGATCTCGACGATCCGCTGGCGCGTCGAGCCCGCCGCGGACGGAATCGCGATCAGCAGCTCGTCCGGCTTGTTGTCCCGCAGGATGTGCGGCAGGTCGTCTGTCGTGCCGAGCACGCGAATGCCGTGGAGGCGCAGGTTCTTTTTGCGCGGGTCGTCGTCGATCAGGCCGATCGGCGTATAGCCGAGCGCCGGGGTCTTCAGCATCTCGCGCAGTATCAGCTGGGCGGCGTCGCCGGCGCCGACGACGATCACCTCCTTCCCGCGCGCGACGAGCCCGCCGCGGGGGCGCTCGATCACGGTGCGCGCGAGCATGCGCGCGCCGGCGACGAAGGCGAGGGTGAGCAGCAGGTCCATCACGGCGACGGAGCGCGGCAGCCGCACGTTGTGCACCGGCGCGACGAGGTAGATCGTCACGTCGGCGACGAGCGACGCGACGATCACGCCGCGTGCCGCGCCCCACATGTCGCGCGTCGAGACGTAGCGCCACCAGCGGTTGTAGAAGCCGAAGAGGACGAAGACCGTCAGCTTGATCAGCAGGACGATCAGGATCGTCCGCTCGAACAGCGTCTGGTAGTAGACCGGCGGCCCGTTGTCGAAGCGGAGCTCGAAGGCGAGCCACCACGCCGCGGCAACGATGCCCGCGTCGGCGGCGAGCTGCCAGAGGCGGTGTCTGTTGACGGGGAAGTGCTTCACCGCATGACAGGGGCCGCAGCGCGCACGGCATCCACGACCCGCTCCTGCGTCGCCGCGTCGATCCCGGCCCAGAGCGGGAGCGCGAAGTTCTCCGCCGACGCGCGCTCTGTCTCCGGGAACGAACCGTCCTCGGCGCCGAGGAAGCGCAGGGCGGGTTGCCGGTGGAGCGGCGTCGCGTAGTAGACCGCACACGCGATCCCGGCGTCGGACAGTGCCGCGCGGATGCGGTCCCGCTCGGGCGAGCGGCAGACGAACATGTGGTACACGTGGCCCGCATCGGGCTCCGGAAGCTCGCACAGCTCGCCGAGCCCGAGCTCGGCGTAACGGGCGACCGCCTCGCGGCGCAGCCGATTCCACTCGTCAACATGCTCGAGAAAGAGTCGCAGGAACGACGCCTGCAGCTCGTCGAGACGCGAGTTGTAGCCGATGAGGTCGAAGCGCGTCTTGTCGTGAGACCCGTGGAACGCAAGCAGCCGGACGCGCTCGGCAAACTCCTCGTCGTTGCAGGCGACGAGGCCGCCGTCGCCGAGGCAGAAGAGGTTCTTCGTCGGGAAGAAGCTAAAGGTTGACGCGACGCCCACCGTCGCGATGCCCTGTGCGCCCCACGCCTGCGCCGCGTCCTCGACGATCGGCAGCCCGAGTTGCACGAGCTCGTCGAGCGGCGCCGGGCGGCCGAACAGATGCACGGGCATGATCGCCTTCGTCCGACCCGTGATCCGGCGCTCGACGTCGGTCGGATCGACGTTGAGCGTCACAGGGTCGATGTCCGCGAAGACGGGGGTCGCGCCGCGCCGCGCGATTGCCTCCGCAGTGGCGTAGAACGTGAAGGACGGGCAGACCACCTCGTCGCCGGGTCCGATCTCCATCGCGTCGAGGACGAGCACGAGCGCGTCGGTGCCGTTCGCGACGCCGATCGTCTTCAGGACGCCGAGGTAGGCGGCGGCCTCCTCCTGGAACGCCTTGAAGTTCGGGCCCTTGATCAGCCCGGGCGCATTGTCGAGAACGGAACGGAAGCGCGCCTCGAGCTCGGGGATCAGGGGCTCGTACTGCGCGCGAACGTCAACGAGCGGAATCGGCTGCACGTCGCCTCAGTGTAGAAGACCGGATCTTCCGCCAGATCACATAGGCCGCGAGCAGCAGAACTCCTGCAAGGACCGCGTATTCAGCGTAGGCGAAGTCGTGATGGAAGCGCTCGTAGCTCTTGCCGAGCGCCCACCCGGCACCTGCGATTGCGAAGGCCCAGATCGCCGAGCCGACCGCGGTCAACACCGTGTAGGACGCAAGCGGCATCCTGAAGACCCCGGCCGGGATCGAGATGAACGACCGGACGACGGGAGTGATGCGTCCGAGGAACACAGCCCAGACGTCCCAGCGGTCGAACCAGCGCTCGGCGCGGTCGAGATCCTGCGGGGTCAGATGCAGCCAGCGGCCGCGGCGCTCGAGCAGGGGCCTGCCGCCGTAGTAGCCGATCGCCCAGCCGCCGATCGAGCCGGCCAGGTAGCCGAGCGTGCCGGAGAGCGCCATCGCGAGGTAGGCGGGCCAGCCGAAGCCGACCTTTGCGCCGAAGAGGGAGACGTGGCCGGCGCTCGAGAACTCCCCCGCAGCGACCGCCCCTGCGTAGAGCATCACGAGCTCGCTCGCGGCGGGGAACACGGCGTCGATCGCCATCAGCACGAAGACTGCGTAGATGCCGTGGCTCGCGACCTGAGAGGTCAGGTGACTAGAAAGGCTCGCGACCACGCGATGACTCTAGCCGCGCGTCGCGGTGAACGGTTGAGTGAGCTCGACCCGCCCGACGGCGTTCTCGGCGACGACGCGGATGACATACGCGCCGCCGAAGGCAAGGCTGCCGCCGGCGGTCCGGCCGTCCCAGACGAGCCGCTGCTCCCCCGCCTGCAGCTTGCCGGCGTCGAGCGTCCGGATCACGATGCCCGTCTTCGTCTCGATCGTCGCGATCACGGTCGCCGGGCGCGAGAGGGTGAAGCCGACGCCGAGCGCCGTGCGACTGCTGCGCCGGATGCGCGCCGTCGAGGGACTGACGCTCAGCGAGGCGAGCGTGTTGTTCAGCGCGAACGCGCGCTCGGCAGTCGAGCGGCGGCCCTGGTCGTCCGTCGCATTGACGACGAACTTGTAGCCGCCCTCCGCGAGCGGCGTGCCGTCGGCCGTCTTGCCGGTAAACGTGAACGTGTGCACGCCCGGCTGCTGCACGCCGGCGTCGAGCACCTGGCGGCTCCGCGCGCCCGCGACGGTCGCGCTCACCGTTGACGGGCGGACGATCCGGTAGCTGAGCGTCAACGTCTCTGCGACGCCGTCGCTGTTCGGCGAGATGACGACGTCGGTCGGCGCCGGAACGTAGACGCCGGTGTAGAGGACGACGAGTGCGTCCGCCACTTCCGCCTCCGTCTTCCCCGACGGCCTGCTGAGCAGCGACCCGTCGAACGACATCGACGCGGCCGCGCCGCTGCCGAGCGCCATCGCCTGCGTCGCCCCGAGCCGCACGAGTGCGAGCGCGAGCTCGAAGTTCGTCATCCCGACGCTGTAACCGGGGACGCCTCCGTCGGTCGTGACGAGCAGGATCCGCCCGTCGGCGAGCTGACCGACGGCCGAACGGGAGGAGCGCGGATTCAGCAAGGTGGCCGCGATGTCCTCGTTCGCGCGGAACACGGGTCTGCCGTTCTGGACGAGGACCGGCCCGCCGCCGATCGCGCCGGTCATCCCGCTCCAGTCCGGCGTGAGCGAGAGGCGTAGGAAGAGCGGCGTGCCCACGGGCGCCTCGCGCTGGAGGATCGCGCCCTGGCTGCCGCGCGCGACGAGAACTCCGCCGCCGGGCGGGATCGGAACGTTGCCGCCGCCGGGGACGAGTTGGGAGACCGTCCCCGTCAGGTCACTGTTCGGCCGGGTCACGGGCAATGCCGGGATGACGGCCTCGACGGCGCCGTTCTCGGCCGGGGTCGCGGGTCCCCACGCGGACGTGTAGAGCGTGACGAGGCCGCCGGAAGCCGGCTGGTTGAGGGTCATCGACCGGCGCTGGCCAGTGCCTCGCCAGATGCCGTTGAAGCTGACGCGTGCGACCTGCAGCGTTCCGTCCGCCGCGATGCCGGCGCTCGAACGGCCGCCGGCGGGCGGGCTGTCGAGCGAGCCGTCGCGGATCAGCACGCCCGCCGGGTCGCCCGGGTTCGGATTGAAGTAGTCGCCGTTGACCGCGGCCGCGGTGCCCTGCGCTGCGAGGTCCTTCTCCATCACAGTCACCGGCTGCGTCGCGACGATCGCGTTGTTCGAGAGCACGGGCAGGAGGCGGTAGAGACTCCCGTCCGGCTTCGGCGCCGTGATCACGTGCAGGACGACGGGTCCGTGAGGCGTGAACTCGACCTGGCGCTCGTAGGTGATCCCCGGCGCGAGCAGCGTCGGCGCGGCACCCGCGGGCGCGGCGAACGAACCCGCGAGGAGCACGGCGATGAACAGCTTGCGGCGCGGCACGACCCCGCGCCAGGGTACCGGCCTCAGCCGGACAGCAGGGAGACGTCGTCGTCGTCCAGCCGCAGACTCGCGGCCGCGACGTTCTCCTCGAGGTGCTCGAGCGAGTTCGTTCCCGGAATCACGAGGATCGCGGGCGAGCGGTGGAGGAGCCAGGCGAGCGCGACCTGAACCGGAGTCGCGTCGTGTTTGTGCGCGACCTCGTCGAGCTGACCGCCGGTTTGCGCGAGTGCGCCGGCGCTCAAGGGGTGCCACGGCAGGAAGGCAAGCCCTTCGGTCTCGCACACCTCGAGCACGTCCTCCGAAGCGCGGTCGCCGACGTTGTACTGGTTCTGCACCGAGACGATCGGCGCGACGGACTGCGCACGACGCAGCAGGTCGACCGTCACGTTCGAAACGCCGATGTGACGGATCTTCCCCTCGTCCTGCAGCTCCTTGAGGGCGCCGACCGACTCCTCGATGGGGACCTTGGGATCGGGGCGGTGCAGCTGATGCAGGTCGATCCGTTCGACGCGCAGGGCGCGGAGGCTCTGCTCGGTCTGCCGGCGGATCGCCTCCGGACTCGAGTCGATCGGCCACTCGCCCGGGCCGGTTCGGTAGAGGCCGGCTTTGCTCGCCACGACGACGCCGTCCGAATACGGCGCGAGCGCCTCTCCGATCAGCCGCTCACTCGCCTCGTAGGCCGAGGCCGTGTCGATGAAGTTCACGCCGAGCTCGAGGGTGCGGCGGAGGACGCCCTTGCTCGCCTCGGGGTCAGGCGGGTCGCCCCAGATCCCGGGCCCGGTGATCCGCATGGCACCGTAGCCCATCCGGTTGACGGTCAGGTCGCCCAGCGTGATCGTGCCGGCGTCGGCAGCTGGAGCCATGCCGGGAACGTACTAGAGATGCGGCGGACCACCGACGATGAACATCGCGCAGAGCACGACCATCCCGTACACGAAGAGCAGGAGGTGAGGCCGTTGGATCCCCAGTCGCTGCATGGAGATCGTGTCGGCGCAACCGCTCCGACACCAAATCCCCCGAGCTAGGTAGCTAGTTCCAGACCTTGACGTCGCGGTAGAGCGTGTCTCGCTGCACGGGCGTCTTGCCGATCGCGCGGATCAGATGCGCGAGTTCCTCGGCGGAGGTGCGATGGGTCGTCCCCGCGGCGGAGACGACGTTCTCCTCGATCATCACCGAGCCGAGATCGTCGGCGCCGAAACCGAGTGCGACCTGGCCGATCTTCTTGCCCTGCGTCACCCACGACGAGCCGATGTGCGGCATGTTGTCGAGATAGATGCGCGAGACCGCCTGTGTCAGGAGATAGTCGAAGCTCGTCGGCATCGCCTCGCGCGGCACTTTCGCGCTGAGCCGGTTGCCGTCGCTCTGGAATGTCCACGAGAAGAAGGCGCGGAAGCCTCCCGTCTCGTCCTGCAGGTCGCGGATCCGCCGCATGTGCTCGATGCGCTCCGCGAGCGTCTCGACATGGCCGTACATCATCGTCGCGGTCGTCGAGATGCCGAGCCGGTGCGCCTGGCGCATCACGTTCAGCCACGCCGCCGTTTTGGTCTTCTTGGGCGCGATGATGTCGCGGACGCGGTCGACGAGGACCTCGCCGCCGCCTCCCGGAATCGAGTCGAGTCCCGCGTCCCGCAGGCGGGTGAGCGTCTCGGGGATGGTCAGCTTCGACCGGCGCGAGATGTGCTGCACCTCCGGCGGCGAGAGCGCGTGGAGGTGGATCCTGTACCGCTGCTTGATCGAGCGGAAGAGATCCTCGTAGTACTCGATACCCAGGTCGGGGTGGTGCCCGCCCTGCATCAGCAGACCGGTGCCGCCGAGCGCGAGCGTCTCCTCGATCTTCTTGAAGATCACCGGCTTCGGGAGCAGGTACGCCTCGCCGCGCTCGCCGGGCCGCCGGTAGAACGCGCAGAAGTCGCAGTCGGTGACGCAGACGTTCGTGTAGTTGAGATTGCGGTCGATGATGAACGTCACGCGCGTCGGATCGTGCAGGCGGCAACGGATCTGGTTCGCCGCGCGGCCGATCGGGACGAGGTCGCGGGACTCGAGTAGCGCGACGCCCTCGTCGTCTGTGATGCGCTCGCCGTCGAGCGCCTTCTCGAGGATCGGTGCGACGGCGCTCATATGACCGGTGCGGTCTCGGTGACGAAGCGCAGCTCGGGCACTGTCTCGAGCTCGCCGACGTCCCGCGCCAGCTCGAGGAACGTGTAGAGCCCGGCGCGCTCGCGCGGGCCGAAGCGGTAACGAAGCTTCTCGAAGTAGCGTGCGAGAAAGCCGGGCGGGTAGCCGTAGCGCTCGCTCGCCTCGAATGCGAGCTTCTCGGGCTCGGACCGTGCGAGTCGGAGCGAGGCGACGAGCGCGTCCTCGAGCTCGGCGAGCCCGGGCGCAGTGGGCTCCGGACACGCCCACACTGCGAAGACCATCGGCAGGCCGGTCCGCTCGAGCCAGAGCTTGCCGAGGTCGTAGTGCGGTGTCGGATCCTCGAACGCCGACTTGAGGGCCGCGTCGCCGATGAGCATCTTCGCGTCGGCTTCCTCGCCGAGCGGCACGTGATCGGCCTCCGGCAGCAGCACCTTCGTCAGGACGACCGAGGTCGCGGACTCGGGCGTGACTGCAACACGGCGTACCTGCTCGAGCGGCTTCCTCGAGACGAGCTGAATCGAGTCGACGGCGCCCTCGGACGCGACGCAGAGCCGCGGCATGAGCCGTAGCCGGTCGGCGTTGCGAGCGTACTCGATCGACGAGATCGGCGCGGCGTCAAGCTCACCAGCAATCAGCATCCGGTTCAGCTCGGTCGGGACGCCCTGGACCTCCTCGACGTCGGTCTCGACCCGGTAGAAGACCGGTGCCATGTTCACGTAGGAGATGCGGCCGAGGCGGATCATCGGCGCTCCTCCCAGAAGCCGATCAGGTTGCCGTCGGGGTCGAGCACGCCAAACTCGCGCGTGCCCCACTCCGTGCCCGCGAGGTGGCCGTTCGGATGGACGACGCCGCGTTCGTTGCAGTGCGCGTAGAGCTCGTCGACGCCCTCGACCTCCACGCGGAAGCTGGCGGTGCCGGCGATGAAGGACTCGGCGCCGGAGCAGACAGGCTTCTCCCGGTCGAGCTGGTCGCGCCAGCTCTCGTCGGTCGCGCCCCAGAGCGTCAGGGTCGCGGCGTCACGGCGAAGGAGCGCGAAGCCGTCCTCGGCATGGACGACCTCGAAGTCGAGCACGTCGCGGTAGAACTCCACGGAGCGGCCGACGTCCCGCGAGGGCATCGCCGGCGTCGGCGAGCCGAACCGAACCGCTACACGCTCCATCTCGGCCTCGCGTTAAAAGGATGACGCGCGCGCGCGTGTGACTTCGGGTCCCGACCCTCCCCCTGCTCACGCGCGAGCGTAACGCGAAAATGCGCACGCGTGTGTGACGGGAGTGCGCCGAAAGTGCGACTTTTCCTCCACAGGCTCAATCCCACCGGCGCACCTCGTTGTAGAGCGTGTCGCGCTGCACGGGGAGGCGGCCTGCGGCCCTCACGAACCGCACGAGCTCCTCGACCTTCTGCTCCGTCTCGGTCGTCGCGCCGGCGGCGTGGAAGATCTGCTCGCGCACGACCGTGCCCTGAACGTCGTTCGCGCCGAAGTGCAGCGCGACCGCGGCCAGCGGCATGCCCATCATGATCCAGTAGGCCTTGATGTTCGGGATGTTGTCGAGCAGCAGCCGTGACACGGCGATCACCTTCAGGTCGTCCGCACCCGTCGTGAACCGCCAGCCGCGCCGCTCGAAGACAGTGTTCTCCGGATGGAACGCGAGCGGGATGAACGCCAGGAAGCCGCCGGTCTTGTCCTGCTGCTCGCGCAGCCGCAGCAGGTGGTCGACCCGTTCTTCGTACGTCTCGACGTGTCCGTACAGCATCGTGCAGTGGGTGGGAATGCCGAGCCGATGCGCGGTGTCGTGCGTGTGGAACCAGTAGTCCGGATGCTCCTTGCCCGGCGCGATCAGCTGGCGCACGCGATCGGCGAAGATCTCCGCGCCGCCGCCGGGCAGCGACCCGAGCCCGGCCGCCTGCAGCTCCCTCAGCACCTGCTCGTGCGTCAGGCCGGAGAGCTTCGTCATGTGGTGAATCTCCGACGCCGTGTACAGCTTCAAGTGGACGTCCGGCAGGGCCTCGTGCAGCCTGCGCGTCGTCTCGACGTAGAAGTCGAAGTCGACATGGGGATTCTCGCCGTTGACGATGTGGATCTCGGTGAAGCCGACGCGCTCGTACTGCTGCACGGCATCGTCGACGAGCTCGTCCGCGGTCAGCGTGTACGCGTCCGCTTCCTTCTGCGTCATCGCGAACGCGCAGAACTTGCATTTCACGCGGCAGACGTTCGTCTGGTTCAAGTAGAAGTTCTGGATGAAGTAGACCTCGTCGTTGCCGCCGCGAACGCGTCGCGCGAGGTCGGCGAGCTCGCCGAGCTCGAGCAGGTCGTCCGTCTCCATCAGCGCGAGACCGTCTTCGAAGTCGAGCCGTTCACCGGCCTCGACCTTCTCGCGGATCGGTGCGAGCGTGTCGAGTCTGTCGAGGACTTCCACCCGCTCCTACCTCTCCCGGTTGACGACGGCTTCGGTCAGCGCCTCGAGCTCGTCGCGGCGGAGCTCGCCGTTCAGGCAGGCTCGGGCCCGTCGCGCATAGTCCAGCGCCACCTCGCGGGAACGGTCGAGAGCGCCGGTCGCAGCGACGCGCACGAGGGCACCGTCGAGCGGACCGCCGGCGAGCGCGTCGCGCACCGTCTCGTCCTCTTGCGCGGCAAGCAGCAGCGGCAGCGTCGGCGTGCCGTCGCGCAGATCGGTGCCGGCGATCTTGCCGGTCTCGATCGTCGCACCCGCGCAGTCGAGGATGTCATCGACGATCTGGAACGCGACGCCGAGCGCGACGCCGAACTCGCCCGGCCCGCCGCCGAGCCTGCACGCCGCCTCGAACAGTGCGCCGGTCTTCAGCGCGCAGCGCTCGAGATAGGCGTCGACCGTCGTCGACGGATCGTGCGTCTGCGTGCGTTGCAGCGCTTCGCCGCGCGCAAGGCGGAGCGACGCCTCGGCGAGTACGGCGACCGCGTCTGCATCTCCCGTCGCCGTCATCTCGGCGAACGCGCGTGCGAAGAGGTAGTCGCCGGCCGCGCGCGCCGCGTCGGCTCCGTGGACCGACCACGCGGCGGCCTTGCCGCGCCGGAAATGGGCGCGGTCGATCAGGTCGTCGTGGACGAGCGTCGCCATGTGCACGAGCTCGATCGCGACTCCGGCGGCGAGCGACGGCTCGCGCGAGGCGGGCGTCGACAGGAAGACGAGCACCGGACGCAGCCGCTTCCCACCGGCGGCGAGGGCCTCGTTCCCGACCGCGGCGACGAGGCCGGGATGGCTCGCGACCGTGCGCGCGAGCCGCTCCT
>Ga0066709_100004137_pt1 | contig 11449 bp, 10 predicted proteins | sample GraSoiAngelo_158_FD_79665 | JGI IMG/M metagenome (GOLD analysis project Ga0066709, IMG submission 79665) | Grasslands soil microbial communities from the Angelo Coastal Reserve, California, USA - 14_1009_16_30cm | ecosystem: Environmental > Terrestrial > Soil > Grasslands | place: USA... | reverse complement strand
TGCACGGCCCGCAGGGCGCCCGGGATCGAAGCGACGTTCCGCGACCAGAGGTAGCGAACGGCCGGCCTGCGGTCGGCGAGGTAGTAAAGGTCGGCATCGGCCCAGACCGCGAGCACCCGTTGGCGTGGCCCTGTGTGTGCGCGGACGTAGCGCGCGAGGGCCGCGTCGTGGACCAGGTGCGGATCGCTCGGCCAGATCGTCTGCGCCTGTCGCGCGGGCGTCGCCCACGCGACCGGTATCGCGACCGCGAGCGTCGCCGCCGCTGCGGCGGCGGCTGCCGCGATCGCCGGCCGCGGCGCGGAGAGCCAGAGCGTCCGGACGCCCACGGCCGCCAGCATGGAGAGCGGTGGCACGAGCTGCAGGTAGTAGTGCGGATGGAAGTTGCCGCCGCCGAGCACGCCCAGCATCGCGGCGCCGAGCCAGATCCGCGCCAGAAGCGGGGAGCGCCGCCAGCCCGCGGCAGCGAGCAGGGCGAGCACTCCGAGCGCCTTGCCGGCGGGCGGCAGCGAAAGCCAGAGCTGGTGGCCCCGCCCGGTCAGCGATCCCGTCGCGATCGAGTCGCCGCTGAAGCGATACCCGACGACCGCGTAGACCCAGTCGCCCAGGCGGGCCGCGCTCACAGCGGCGATTGCGATCGGCACGAGCGCCCCGCCGACGAGCACCGCCGCGGGCGCCAGGCCGCGCCGGCGCTCGCGCCAGAGCAGGAAGACGACCGCCGCGAGCCCGGCGTCGAAGGCCGACTGCTTGACGAGCAACGCAATCCCCGTCAGCGCACCGGCGCCGGCGAGACTTAGTAACAGTCTGTTACTCGACCATCCACGCTCGCGGCCCTCGAGATAGAAGACGAAGCAGAGGAGCGAGAGGATGGCCGGGAGTGAAGCGAGCAACTCGCCCGAGAGCGTGAAAGACTCGATGAACGGCGATGCCCCGACGGTTGCACCCAGCAGTCCCGCCGTGGCGGCCGTTATCCTGCCGCGGGCCAGCCGGAGCGTGAGCAGCATCGTCGCGGCGACGACGAGCGCCGCAACCATCGCTGCGGTTGCGCGCATTGCCAGCGGAGAGCCGCCGACCAGATGGAGAGCGCGAAAAACAACTACGAGACCTTGCGGGCGGTCGACCCAGGCGCCGCGGTAGAGAGTGGCGCCGTGGCTCCAAAGCCGGGCCACCTCGGCGTAGCCCCCCTCGTCGGCGGTGAGTGGAGCCTTCCAGAAGGGAAGCCGTACGAGCACGGCGAGGCCGATCGCGAGGCCGCTGAGAAGTGGGGCCCGCCGCGCGAGGATCTGGATCGCCGCACGACGCTGCGCGCGGCGGTCGGCCTGCTCGCGGGGCTCGCGCTCGCGGTCTGGCTGTTCGGCCTCGGCCTGACGCCGGACCGCTACCTGCTCGTGCTGCTCGTACCCGCGCTCATGCTGCGCCGGGGACGTCGGTATCTGCTCGATTTCGTTCCCTTCGCCGCGTTGCTCGTGATCTACGCGCAGTCTCGCGGAATCGCCCATCTCCTGCGTCCGCATCCCCACTACCTGCCCCAGCTGAACACGGACAAGTTCCTCTTCGGCGGGGTCGTTCCCTCCGAGTCGCTGCAGGACTGGCTCTGGAACGGCACGCAGCAGTGGTACGACCACGTGGTGCTCGCGGTGATGCGGCTTCACTTCATCGTCCCGCCATTGCTCGCGTTCGTGCTCTGGGTCAAGCGCAGGGCGCTCTTCTACCGCTTCGCGGCGACGATGGTCACGCTCTCGTTCGCCGGCGCGCTGACCTTCCTGCTCTTCCCCACGGCGCCGCCCTGGGCCGCCGGCGAGCAGGGACTGTTGCCCGGGCTGATCCGGATCCCGCACAACCCGGCGCCGGATCCATCCGGTGCGCACGGCTACCACGCCATCTCGGTCTCGAGGCTGATCGACCCGAATCCGTACGCGGCGATTCCGTCGCTGCATGCCGGCTATGCGTTCCTCTGCTTCCTCTTCGTCGTCACGATCCTCTGGAAGACGCGGTGGCGCTGGCTCGCGCTCGTCGGGGGCGCGATCTATCCACTCGCACAATCGTTCGCCGTCGTCTATACGGGCAACCACTATGTGATCGACCTGGCGCTCGGCTACCTCTACGCCGGCGCGGCACTGGGCGGCATCTGGTGGCTCTGGCGGCGCCGAGGCTTGCCGGAGTAACGCTCGTCGCAGAGAGTTGGGCCGCAGGCCGGCGCCCTAGCGGGTCGCGATCGCCTTGACGGCATACGCCGGCCCGTCTGCCGGCAGGACCTTGACCGGGAGCGCGTAGACGACATACCGGTGCGTGGCGAAGAAGCGCGGGTGACAAGCCTGGAGCTCGACCAGTTCGTGACGGGGCGAGCGCAGAACGGACAAATCGTCGGCCGCGACGATCCGGTGGCGCCTGATTCGGTAGACGAAGGTGGCGTACGGCATTCGCAGCACGACGCTGTCGCCAGGCCTCAACCGCTCGATATGCGAGAAGGGCGCGAGAAAGGTCGTCCGGTGCCCGGCTATGTAGACGAGCCGCCCCTCTCCCGGCATGTAGGAGCGGAGGTCGCGGCCGGGTCCCTTCTCCAGCGAGCCGTGGTCGGTGCCGTCGACAAGCACCATGTTCAGGTGCAGACGCGGGACGACGATTCGTCCGATCGCCTCGCCCCGGTGAGTCGCCAGCCGGTATCTCCGTGCCTCCTGAACGATCGCCAGCCGAACGGTGGCGAGCCCGGCGCTCTGCAAGCGCGGCGGCTCGTAGCCGGCGACGAGATGATCGTATTGGGCAGCGAGCCGGTGCTGCTGGATCTTCGTGTAGAGCGCTGTAAAGGGGTCCTGCCAGCGCCAGACGACGACCGCCCACCCCACTGCTCCGAAGCCGCAGACGACGAGGACCGTGCCGAGAAGACGAAGACCTCTTCTCATCGTGCACCGTCCACTGTCACAACCGTGATACCCGCGGGGTCACGGGAGTAGTCGTCTCGAGTCGGCGTTTCGCGGCCGAGTCTGCGTTTGGCGGCCGGTGAGGAAGGGGATATCGGATTTGAAAATAACACGGACCTGGTGGTCAAAGCATGCTGCGGAGGGACCAGGTCCTCGAAGGGGGTTGAAGTGAGGTCACGAATCGCCATTGCAGTGACCGTCGCCCTGGTGTCTGCTGCCTGGACGACGGCGGCGGCGGCGGGCAACCCGCACGGCACCCCGCCCGGCCAGCAAGAGGCAAGCGGCTCGACAGCCGTTGCCGCCTCGAGCAACGCGCACGTACCCGCGACTGCACAGGGGAAGGCGCAGGCAAAGGGCAGTGTCGCCGCGGGGGCCAACGTCAAGGTACAAGGGCATGCGGCGTCGTCTACCAAGACAACCGGTCACGCTAGAGCCGCTGTTGCTCATTCATCCGTCCACGGGTCTACCGCGTCGAGTGCGACCGTGCAGACGTCGACGGCGGGTGTGAAACCGTCGAGCACGACGAACGTAACTCCGGGCCACGACACCCACGCGCTGGCGTCGTCGAACCAGACGAAGCTGTACGGCAACGGCCAGACGGCGGGCCAGATCGCGACTCAGGCGGGGTTTGGGAGCGCGACGCTGCACGGCCCCGGCAACAGCCAGCCGCACAAGGTGCTGTGCGGCCCGCACGAAGTCGACGTGCACGCTCTGAAGGCGCACGCTGCTAAGTGCGCGGCGGCCGCTGCCGCCGCCGGTGTGGCTGCGACCGTCTCGGCGGCCGTCTCCACGCAGCCGTCTATCGCCAGCTCGGCAGCCGGTCAGGCGCCCACGACTGCCGCGGCGGCGAAGGCTGCGGCGGCGGCCAAGCGTGCTGAGGCCTCGGCGAAGGCGAAGCCGAGCACGCACAAAGGCGGAGTTCTAGGCGCGAAGGCGCAGCTCGCGAGCGCCACCAAGCATGTGAGTCGGGCAATCTTGGCCACGGCCACGGGCACGCTGCCCTTCACGGGCCTCGGTCTTGCGTTGCCGATCCTGCTTGGGCTCGCCCTGATCGCCGGGGGCTACGGCTTGCGGCGAAGGGGGGCAGTGCTCTCGTAGCACCACACCGACGATAAAACCGGACCTGAGGGGCGGCCCACCGGCCGCCCCTCGGCTTCCCACCAGCCCCTGGGCAGACTGCTGCACGCGGCAGACCAAGCGGCGGGGGTGGGATTTGAACCCACGGGCGACCTTTCGGCCGCCAGCGGTTTTCAAGACCGCCCCGTTCGACCGCTCCGGCACCCCGCCGAGCGAGAAGGGTAGCCGGGGACTCGCAGCGAACTGACAACCGTGCCCGAAACCCAGGGGGAACTGGAGGCTGCCTGGCAGGCGCTCGCAGAGCGGGAGCGGCGTGCCGAGGAGGCGACGCGCCAACGGGCCGCCGAGCTCCAGGAGCGAAGTGCCCGCGTGGCCGCGCTGTGGGAGGAGCTGAGCGAGCGTTCCACGGAGCTGGCCGCGCAGGACGTCGACCTGCGGGAGCGGGAGCAGTCGCTGGCCGCCCTGGCCGACGAGCTCGAGCGGAAGGAGCGGCTCGTCCGTGACGCGGAGGCGGCCGTCGAGGCAAGCCGGCGCCAGTTCGCAGAGCTCGAGAGCCTCGGAACCGAGGTCAGGGGCCGCCTGATCGAGGTCGATGAGCGCGGTGAGTGGGTCGCTGCGGCCGAGTTGCAGCTGGTAGAACGCGAGCAGGCATTGATCGAGCGCGAGCAGGAGATCCCGCGCAGGCTCGCCGAGCTCGAAGCGCGTGAGGCTGCGGTCGCCGAGCTTGCGCCTCGCGAAGCGGAGCTCTCCCGGCTCCGTGCCCGTCTGGTGGCCGATCAAGAGCGCGCGGCAAAGCTGCTCATAGCGGCGGAGCGGCGGCTGGCGGAGGTCGAGCCGCGTGAGGAAGCCGCGCGGCGACGCGGCGCGGAGGTGGACGAGCGCGAGCCGCGCATCCAGCGGCTCGCGGAAAAGCTCGAGAGCCGCGCCGGCCAGCTCGCAGCCGCCGAGACCAGAGTTGCGATCGCGTTACGCGACCTGCGTGAGGAGCAGCGGCGGGTCGAGCAGGCCCAGGCGCGACTCGCCGAGCTTGACGAGCGGGAAGCGAAGCTGAAGCAGCAGGCCGGGGAGCTGACCGAGCGCGGTGCCTGGCTCTCGGTCGCGGAGCAAGGGCTCGGCTCGCGCGAGGCGCAGGCGGCCGAGCTGGAGCAATCGGTGCTGCGACGGCAACGCGCGCTCGACGCCCGCGAAAGCGAGCTCGAGCGCTTCGAGCAGAGCCTGAACGCCCGCGAGCAGGCGCTCGACTCGGCCGAGGGCGATCTCGAGCAGCGGCGCCGTCTCTTCGTCGAGGTGGCCGCGCCAGAAGTCGAAGCTACCGGCTGATCTCCGCCGGCGCCCCGTGCTCCCGTAAGACCTCGGGGACGTCGACCGACCCGTCCTCGCGCTGGAAGTTCTCGAGGACGGCGAGCAGCCAGCGGTCGGTCGCGGCGGTGCCGTTGAGCGTGTGCACTGGCTGCGGGCCGCCGTTCGCGCGGTAGCGGATCTGGAGCCGCCGCGCCTGGAAGTCGGTGGTGTTCGAGCAGGAGGTGATCTCGCGGTAGCGCTCCTGGCTCGGAAACCACGCCTCGACGTCGTATTTCCTCGCCGCGGGTGCGCCGAGATCGCCCGCGGCGATGTCGACGACCCGATACGGGAGACCCACAGCCTGGGCCAGTTCTTCCTCAATCGCGAGCAGCCGCTCATGCTCGTCCCAGGACTCCTCCGGCCGACAGTGGACGAACATCTCGACCTTGTCGAACTGATGGACGCGGAGCATGCCGCGCGTGTCCTTCCCCGCGGCGCCGGCCTCGCGGCGAAAGCACGTCGAATAGGCGGCATAGCGGAGCGGCAGCGCCTCGGCGTCGAGGATCTCGTCCATGTGAAAGCCGGCCAAGCCGACCTCCGAGGTGCCCGTCAGATAGAGGCCGTCGGTCGGGATCTCGTAGATGTTCGACTTCTCGGTCGGGAAGAAGCCGGTCCCGTACATCGCCTGCTCGCGTACGAGCACGGGCGGGCGCATCAGCGTGAACCCGTCGTCGACAAGCCGGGAAACGGCTAAACGGAAGATCGCCTGCTCGAGCAGCGCCGAGTCGCCGACGATGTAGCCGAAGCGTGAGCCCGAAAGACGCGCGGCCCGCTCCATCTCGAAGCGGCCGAGCTCGAGGTGGTCGCGCGGGTGCTCGAGCGCCGGCAGCTCGCCCCAGCGGCGGATCTCGACGGCGTCGTCCTCGGTATCGCCGTCGGGCACGTCTGGATGGGGCGGGTTGGGGAGCGCCTCCAGCGCGGCGTCGCGATCGGCCTCGGCCGCGGCGAGCTCCTGCTCGGTCTCGCGCAGCTCCTCCTTGATCTGTTTCAGCTCCTCGACCTGCTCCGGCGTCGGCTTCCCCTGCAACTTCTGCCGAGAGCGGAGGTCGTCCACCCTCGGCACGAGCTCGCGCCAGCGCTCGTCCGCGGTGAGCCAGGCGTCGAACGCCTCGGCCGCTCCCTTGCGCGCGAGGGCGACCCGATAGACGTCGGGGTCGTTGCGCGCGGCCTTCGCGTCGATCAAGCCGCTGTTACTTCTGGGTCAGGAACGCGACCAGGTCCGCGATCTGCTTCTGTGGCAGCTTGTTGTACGTCGTCGGCATCACGTTTGGGTAGTTGGGCTGGACGTAGCTGCTGGGGCTGGTGATCGAGGTCTGCACGAACTGCGCGAGTGGACCCTCGTTCGCCTGCTTCGCGTACTGCGGCAGCTTGTCGAGGTCGGGCCCGATCTTGGCGGTAGAGCCGGCGGGTGCGTAGGTGTGGCAGCCGGTGCAGCCGTTCGATGCGAACAGCTTCTTGCCGGACGCCGGATCGCCCTTCGGTAGGGCCGGCGTCGTCGCTTGCTTGACCGGCTTCCCGCTGACGCCGGCCGCGGTCGGTGCGACCGTGCCCTGGTAGCCGCAGGCGGCGAGCAGGAGAACCGAAGCTCCGATCGCGAGAGCAGCGGCTGCGCGACGCATGGGGCGTGAGTCTAATCACCTACACCCGCAACTCGGCTCCACGTGAAGATCGCAATTGCCACGAGCGCGCCGAAGCGCAGGATGTCGAACCCCGAATCGTTGACGAGCAGGGAGACCGCGAGCGCAACCAGGAACGCGTCGAGCGTCCGTGAGTGCGGCCGTAGCACGGCGAGGACGACCAACGTGACGGCTGAGACGACGGCGATCTCGAGGTGGTCGGTCTTGTTCACGATCCCATGCCAGGAGAGGCGCAGTCGGTGGCCGAGATCGGAGAGGAGACTTCCGGGGCCGCCGCCGACCGCGTGGGTGACGTGGCTCGACCCGCCCGTGAGGGCGTCGACCCCGACGAGCGCGAGTCCGATTCCGATGACGCAGGCCGCGGCCAGCGCGGCGCGCCTGACGGTGACCCGGCCGCGCACCCGGAACAGCGCGAGCGTCGCGAATCCCGCTGCGTAGACGAGGAGACCGCCGCCGTCTGCGCCTAGGCGGCTCCAGCCGACGACGACGAGCGAGGCGAGCGCGACAACGGGAAGAAGCGGCAACTGGACGAGGGCGCCCAGTGCGAGCGCGGGTGCGAGGAGCAGGGTTTCGACTTGGTTGGTGAGCCCGAAGAAGCGCCCCCCGCCTTCGGGATGCGGGCCGAGGGCGGCGAGCGAGACCGTCGCCGACCAGGCGCCGAGGAAGACCGCGTAGGTGCCGAGCAGTGCGGCGAGCGCCAGGGCTAGGAGCTCGCGTGTCCGGGCAGCGACCGCGAGCGGCGCGGTCAAGGCGAGCGCGATCCCGCCGCTCCACAAGGCGACCGCGTGCTCGACGTGGAGCGCCGAGGCGATCGTCGACGCGAGCACCATCGCCGGGATCGCGAGCAGGCTCGCGCGGGCGAAGAGCGCCGAGCGCAACAGCCAGGCGAGCGCCGCGAATCCGAAGACGAGACCGATCAGGACGCGGGTGCTCTTCCGGCGCGCGAAATGGGCGGCGTCCAACCGTGCATTCATCGTCGACAGCTGCGCCGGGGCGTCTCGGGTCGACCGCGAGGTCAGCATCGGTTTCTCTCCCTGCTCGAGCGAGCGCACCGTCGGCGCTACGTCTGCGATCGAGACGAGGCCGGGTACGTGCGTGGAGCTCGAGAGGAGCAGGCCGCGATAGCCGCCGCCGACGATCGCGATCGGGTACCGATCGAGGTTGTGGTGCTTGCCCGGCGGAGGGAGCGCGACGTAGATCGTCACCGGCGCCGGTGGGCCGCCGAGCGAGATCACGGCCTTGCCTTTCGGTTTGCCGCCGAGCAGCGAGTTCTCGAGCTTGCCGTGCGTGAGTGAGAGCAGCGCGGTCTCGCGGCTGACCGTGGAGCCCGAGGCCGGCACCATCGAGCCGACCGCGCCGCGCGAGGCGTAACGATTCGGCGAAAAGAGCGGAATGACGCGGACGGCCACCCGCGACGCCGCGGCAGCGTTCCCTACGAGCAGCACGAGTCCGACGGCTACGATTGCGGTGAAAACTTTTGCCCTCAAGGAAGGCCGATTCTCGATGAAGCGCAAGTCATACGGTCGCGACGCCGGGCTCTCCCTGCGGATGCTCTTCACGAGTTTCCTGCTCGGGCTGCTCTATGTCGTGTTCGCGATTGTCCTGTTCCAGTACCTGAACGTCGGTCTGGTGCCGATGCTCCTGATCGTGATCGGGCTGGCGTTCTTCCAGTACTACACCTCCGACAAGCTGGCCCTCAGGGCTGCGGGTGCCAAGATCGTGGAACGCGACGAGGCGCCCGAGCTACACGACGTCGTCGAGCGGCTCTGCGCGATGGCCGACCTACCGAAGCCGAAGGTCGCGGTCGTCGATACCGACGTTCCCAATGCCTTCGCGACCGGGCGTAGCCCGAAGCACGCCGCCGTCGCCGTGACGACCGGCTTGTGGCGCAGGCTCGACAAGGAGGAGATCGAAGGCGTGCTCGCCCACGAGCTGTCACATGTCGCGAACCGCGACGTGCTCGTGATGACGCTCGCCAGCTTCTTCGCGATGCTGGCCGCGCTGCTGACCCGCTTCGGTCTCTACGCCGGCATGTTCGGCGGCGGGAACCGCAACAACAACAACTCGACCCCCGTCTGGCTGATCATCTTCGTGGCCTCGATGCTGACGTACGTGATCAGCTTCATCCTGATCCGGACGATCTCGCGCTATCGGGAGTACGCGGCCGATCGCGGCTCGGCGCTGATCACCGGCGCGCCGGAGTATCTGATGAGCGCGCTGCAGAAGATCTCGAGCCAGATCGCCGTCATTCCGGACCGCGACCTCCGCGAGGTGGCCGGGATGAACGCGTTCTTCATCATCCCGACGAGCGTCAAGCAGCGGACGGCCGAGTTGTTCATGGACCACCCGCCGCTCGAGAAGCGGCTCGCCGCGCTGGAGAAGATCGCTCGCGAGATGGGTCGGCCGGTCGCGTAGGGGGTAGAGAGCGCCGTGAGGCGCAAAGAGCTCGGCCGCGATCTCGGACTGAGTATCCGGATGCTCGCGGTCACGGTCGTGCTCGCGGGGCTTTACGTCGGTGTTGCGCTCCTCATCGCGATCGCCGTCTTGGCCGACTGGGACGAAGACTGGCGCGTGTTCCTGCTTCCGCCCGCGTTCGTCTTGCTCCTGTGGGTTCACTACGTCAGCGCTGACCGGCTCGTGCTCGGAGCGGCGCACGCGAACGTCGTCGACACGGCTCGAGCTCCTGAGCTCCACGCGATCGTGGAGCGGCTTTGTGGGGTCGCCGATCTTCCGAAGCCCAAGATCGCGATCGGGCGGCTGAAAGTCCCGAACGCGTTTGCAGCCGGCATCACACACGCGCGTTCGACGATTGTCGTCACGACTGGGCTCCGCGACCGCTTGACGAAGCCGGAGCTCGAGGCCGTCGTCGCGCACGAGGTCGCTCATCTCGCCAACCGCGACGCAGTCGTAATGACGGCCGCGAGCGCGTTTCCCGTCGCGGCCGCATTCTTCCTTCGCCGGCGCTTCGGTCCCTACGCCTTCGAGCGCGACGAACTCGACTTCGAGGAGCGGCTTGCGTTCAAGCTGTTCTCGCCCTTCGCGTGGGTGCTCTATATCGTCGGCTTCTTGCTGACGGTGACGATCTCGCGCTACCGGGAGTACGCGGCCGACCGTGGGGCGGCGATGCTGACGGGTGCTCCAGAACAGCTGATGAGCGCGCTGCAGAAGCTCTCCGACGAGACAGACCGCATCCCGAGTCGCGACCTCCGGGCCCTGACCGGCCTCAACGCGTTCTTCATCGTCCCGGCGGCGACGCACTCGGCGCGATTCACGGTACTCCGGGACCACCCGCCGCTCGAGAAGCGCCTTCGTCGCCTGGCGGCGATCTCGCGCGAGCTCGGAAAGGCCGCGGCCTGACATGGGCTTCACGGATGTCCTCTTTGGGCGCAAGAAGCTGAAGGGCCCCGCCCAGGAGCGGATGTTCGCGCTCTCTACCGCGCGGGTGACGCTCGACGCCGAGCTGGGATTGAAGTCGGCGGGGACGGGCGGGGTCGTGTTCAAGCCGCTGTCAGCGGGTGAGTTCGTCCGGGCGGAGAACGACCTGCAGCAAGTGCTGGACGCGGTCGCCGGCGAGTACGGCTCGCGGCTCGAGCGGAAATCTGACGACTTCGGGTACGAGTGGATCGTCGTCCACGACGCGGATGTCGAGGACCAGGTGACGACCGTGCATGCGGTCGCCCAGGGCCTGGAGGAGGGCGGCTTCGGCGAGCAGTTGCTCGCGGCGGCCTTCAAGTTCGAGCCGAAGTTCGGCGACGGCCAGGTTGTCTACTGGATCTACGGTTTCAAGCGCGGCGCCTTCTGGCCGTTCGTGCCGAAGGGCGACAAGGACCGCGACAACGCCGAGGAGCTCGAGCTGAAGGCGAAGCTCGAGAACGAGCTGCCGATCGAGCAGGATCTCTCGCGCTGGTTCGGGTTGTTCAACGCGCCTTTGTAAATGTCGGGCGCAGCAGCTCTTCGAGGATCACGGGCGCGCACGCGAGACGCGGGGCTTCCCCCGCTCGCCCCGCTACGAGCCTAACGCCGAAAGCCATACGCGTGGTGCACGCGATCGCGCCAAAAGCGTTACTTCTCGATCTCCTTCTGCGGTGCGCCCGTGCCGACTTCCTTCTTCAGCTGCGCCAGCTCCTGATCGACCTGCGACTGCGAGGCCATCTGCGCCAGTTCCCGGTCGAGCGGCGTCTGGTCGGAGGTCAAGTCCTCGAGCGCGCCAGACGCGGTCAGCTCGTCGATCGCGTCCGCGCGCGCCTGCATCTCCTGCGTCTTCTCTCGCGCGCGCTGAATCGCGGCGCCCGTGTCGGCCATCTGGTCGCCGATCCCGGTCGCCGCTTCGCCGATCCGCACCTGCGCCTCGGCGGCGGAGTACTGCGCCTTCATCACTTCCTTCTCGGAACGGAAGGCTTCGACCCGGGCCGAGAGCTGCTGCTCGCTCGCGACGAGCTTCTCCTGCTGCGCCTCGAGCTGCTTGACCTGCCCGTCGAG
>Ga0066709_100004133_pt1 | contig 11454 bp, 8 predicted proteins | sample GraSoiAngelo_158_FD_79665 | JGI IMG/M metagenome (GOLD analysis project Ga0066709, IMG submission 79665) | Grasslands soil microbial communities from the Angelo Coastal Reserve, California, USA - 14_1009_16_30cm | ecosystem: Environmental > Terrestrial > Soil > Grasslands | place: USA... | reverse complement strand
TCTCCCCCGATTGGGGGCGAGGGGAGAGTATTTCTTTTTTTTGATAACTGCCCTCTCCCAAGGGAAGAGGGCGCCCGGAAGGAGTCTCATCATGCAAGCGCATCGTTTGGAAGCATTCTTTTCAAATTTTCGACGGATCCTCGCGACCGCAGTAGGATCTTTAGGCCTTTGGGCGACGCTCAATGGCCCCTTGTTAGCTGATGACGTGCTCCATATCAGCCCAGCTCAATCTGACCGCCCAACTTTAAGCGTCCTGGGCGTGAAGCTGCCCATCACTGGCGATGACAACTTGAATGCCGCGGTGACAGTCAAGTATCGCCTTTCAGGCAGCCACACGAGTTGGGCGCAAGCGCGCGCAGCGCTCCCTTTGTTCCGCGTTCATCCGGAGGTTGTTACCCAAGAGGTGGTGACCCCCAATTTCGCCGGCAGCATTTTCGACCTTCGGGCGAACACGGCATATGACATTCAGCTGACCATCTCTGATCCTGATGGGATCGTGGATCAGAACAATGTCAACCTGGGGACACAGACGGTCCTGACACTCACGGGGATGGCAACCCGAGCCGTTCCTGGCGACCCGGTCACGCCCTCAATCATCCATGTGAACAGCGCGGCGCAATTGACCAGCGCCCTCAGCGCGGCGCAGCCTGGCGACATCATTACACTGGCGGCTGGCACTTACACGGGAAGCTGGCAAATTACTGCCAGTGGTACAGCCCAGAACCCGATCGTGATCCGCGGGGCAAACAGTTTCGTCAATGGCACCTATAATGACGTCACGATTCTGGACGGCAGAAACTGCCAAAGGTGTAATGTGCTGGAAGTTTACGGCAGCTATGTCCATGTCGAGTTCCTGACGATCCAAAATGCGGTCCGCGCCATGCGGACCTTTAATGCGACAACTGCCAACGTGTTCCGGCGCCTCCATTTCCGGAATACCGATTATGGCCTTATGGGTTCCAACTCTAATGTGGCGGTGCAGACCGATTTCTATATCGCCGACAACATTATGGAGGGAAGAATCGCCTGGCCCAAGACATGCCTCACCGATAGGACTTGTCGATTGTCGAGCGTCGATGGCATCGGCATTTACGGTCACGGGCACGTTGTGGCGCATAACCGCCTCTCAGGCTATGGCGATGCGATAGCGAACTGGCTGCTAGGTGCTCGGGCGAACGACTTTTACGGCAACGACGTCCTTTGGACCTACGACGATAGTTCCGAGATGGATGGATCGGAAGGCAATGTCCGCTATTTTCGAAACCGGCTTACCAATCTCTGGGAGGGGCCAAGCTTGCAGCCCGTCAATGGCGGCCCGCTTTACATCTTCCGAAACGTCGTGGTGAATGTACAAAATGAGCAACTGAAGATGCATCCGAACGGCTCAAACGCGCCCAGCGGCATGCTTGCTTTCAACAACACGTTTGTCTCAGCCGGCAAGGCTTGGAACAACCAAACCAGTGCGACGTGCCACGACTTCGTGATCGAGAATAACCTTTTTGTCGGACCTTCACCCCAATCCGACAGAGAAGTGGATGTTACCTGCAACCAAGATCACTGGACGCTCGATTACGACAGCTATAACACCGACGGGAAATTCTCGTTCGTGCTCGGCGGTGTTTACACCACCTTTGACAACTTCGTCAACCTGCAGGCCGGCAGCCCCTTGGAGCACAACGGACAGCTTCTCACGGCCGCATGCGCGAACGGCAGCGTATTCGCGAATTGTCTGATACCTCCCGCCGATTCCAAGACCTTCATGCAGCCGCAGGACGTCACACCCGCCGCCGGTTCAGGAGCACTTGACAGGGCGCTACTCCTGCCCAACGTGAATGACCAGTTCAAAGGTATCGGACCGGATGCAGGGGCGGTTGAGGTCGGCTGTGTGCAACCCATCTATGGTCCGCGTCCGGTGGGCATTGACGAGAATAAGGTTTTTGGCTGCAACGGCTATCAGTAAAGGGAGCCCCAGGTGTTAAGGTGAGAACGTAGGAGGTGCGCTCCGCCCGGCGCCGCCAACTCCCGTGCTGCGCTCTGCTCATTCCCAATTCTTGACTTAATACCTCTGGGGAAACGAGGTGGCCCGAGTAGGGCTCCGGCGGAGGGAAGCGGCGTCAAGCCGCGTCGGCGCATTCCTGCTCTTCACACATGAACCTCGCCATAGGCCAACTCCCCAGACTCTTCCCGGTACATTAGCATCATGTAAAGCATCCATCCGTAGAACAGCAGAATGGCTATCACTACCGTCCACCCAGGGACGTATCCGATGGCCGCATTGTGAAATAGCTCACCCGTGGAGTGAACGAAGGCAGAAACACCCACCGCAGGCTGTAGAGCGCTTGTGGTCGTCTTGAGCAGCCAGGCGAGCAAGAGAATGAGAAATAACCAACAGTAGTTCCGGCGCAGCCTCCGGGCCATGGCATGGCTACGCGTAATGGTAAAACATGGAAGGCGCAGGTCCTCGCTAAGCTGCTTCATCCAATGGGTTGGGTCTGTCATCTCCCCCGGTGCGAACAGGCGAGCATAATAATTGCGTTCGAGCAGGCGCACGCGGCTGCGGTAGACGTGAAAGAAGCGATAGCGGCGCGACTCAATAACCAGTAACAGGAACGCCAGAAGCATCGCAAACAATAGCACGCCGTGGTGGGCGTTAGGCGTCGACAAAGATACCGACAGCATTACGGCGCTTCCGGCAATGGCCCAGTTGGTGGTCCGATCGAGCCGGTCACGCCAACTGATCATGCGCGCCATCTCGCCTCGGTAGTAATGCGAGAGCGCGTTGGTCAATTCCGAGGAGTTCGTCGGAAAGGTCGGGGTGGCGAGCTTTGATAGCAGTTCAGCATTATTGGTGATCTCTCTTTGAGTGACCATGAAGAACCTCACGTCTCGGAGTGCGTGGTCTAATTAATATGCATTATTTCACAATACTGGCTAATGATGAATAGTCCATTTCTCAGATAAGTTATCATGGAACGATGCCGAATGTTCCGAGTGACTTGAATTCGATTTTACTCTTAGGAGCGACCTCATTTGCCTTGTTGTCCATATCTTCGGGCATTCCAACTTATCAAGTCTTCCGGGCCAGCGGAAAAATTGAAGTCGATGGTGTGCCCGAGGAGAAGGCTTGGAAAAAGGCGGCCTTAATCTCGAACTTTAAGCTGCCGTGGGAGCAGGAGAAACCGCAACCCACCGAGGCCCGTTTCCTTTGGGACTCTGATTTTCTTTATGGAGCTTTTCGCGTCTGGGACCGGGAGATTGTCACCTGGACGGCCCCACACCATCAGGGTAAGATAGCGGTGACAGACCATGACAGGGTGGAGGTTTTCTTTGCCTTGGAAGAATCCTTAGAAAACTACTACTGCTTGGAAATAGATCCCCAGGGCCTGGTTTTTGACTACCAGGCCCATTACCATCGGAACTTCGACCCATCCTGGCACCTCAACGGTCTCAAGGTTGCCAGCAAGATCCTGTCTGATGGATACGTGGTGGAGTTGGCAGTGCCTTTAGTAACCATGAAGGAACTGGGTTTCCCTGTGTCGGCCTCGGGGTTTACCTGGAAAGTTGGAGTTTACCGGGCTGACTTTAGTCTCACACAGCCAGGCAAACTGAAGATGTTGTGGCAAACCTGGGTCGATCCTGGCCTTCCTCAGCCGGATTTCCACGTCCCCTCTTCCTTTGGACACTTCGAGTTTGTGGACAGGTAGGCGGTGATGACGCGAAACCACCTAATCTCCAGCCGGCTCAGCACGACGTTGAGCAGAGTTGTCGTGTTTGGTTTGATTCTTGTAACGAATTCCCATCCATTGCCGGCACGTCCGGTAGAATCAGAATCACCTGACCGCGCTGTGGCCGAATGGGTTTTGAGACTTGGGGGAAGCATTATCCTGGAAGGCGACCCACGGTCCTTCTGGGATATGACCGAACTTCCACCTGGAAATTTCCGCCTAAAGGCAATCAACCTGGTAGGCACCCTGGTGGAACCCAGCAAGCTGGAGCTCCTCAGCAGTCTGGATCATCTCAAAGAACTTTATCTACCGGCATCCATGTGGAATCCCAACTCTGGAAGCAAGCTGGATGCTAATGATGAGTTGCGATACCTCGGAAAACTCACCAATCTGGAGAAACTGCACCTCAGTCACCATTTTCTGGAAGTCATCCACATTGAGGATAAAGGGCTCGCCCACCTGGCCAGGCTGTCCAATCTCCAAGAACTTCGTCTTGCCCTGACAAAGATCAAAGGACCTAGCCTGGCTCCATTTAAGAATCTTCGTTGCCTCGATCTTAGCTTTACTCCCATCGATGACGCGGGAATGCAAAACTTGCATGACATGGCGAAACTGTCAAAACTTTACGTTGGTGATACCCAAGTGAGCGACGAGGGGCTCCGGCATTTAGAGCATCTAACTCATCTGACCGAGCTGGATCTCCACGGTACGCGGGTCAGCGACGCGGGGCTGGCCCACCTGAAGGATTTGGCGGAACTAAGGAAACTCAATTTACTGGGGACCGCGGTGTCTGATGCAGGGCTGGGACAGCTCAGCGGCTTGGCCCAGCTTGAAGAGATCAACCTGTATCGAACCAAGGTCTCCAATGCGGGTTTGGAGTGGTTGAAGTCAATGAAGCACTTGCGAGTCGTGGATTTGCGTTACACGCGCGCAACTCGGGCTGGGGTGGAAGCTTTGCGGGCCGGGTTGCCTGACTGTCAAATTACCTTTCTGGATTTGTCAGCGCGTCAAACAGGACAGCCGGCTGGGCCTGACCTGATAGCCGGCAAAGGAGCAGGAGCCATCGCCAGGTGGGCGCAATCTATTGGTGGAAAGGTTATCTTGGCGGATGGCCGCATTGAAGAGATTTCGCTGGCGGCTTCTCCTGTCTCGGACCTGCAGCTTAAGAACTTGGAAGGTCTGACAAGCCTACGGAAATTGGAACTGCAAAGCACCGAGATCGGCGATCTGGGAGCGCAATATCTGAGTGAACTTACCGGCCTAACGGAACTGGACCTGAGTCAAACCATTGTATCGGACGCCGGTCTCAAGTTTCTTTCACCCTTGAAGAGGCTCCGCAAACTCAAGCTCAATTACACCCTGGTTCGCGGAGAAAGCTTAGAGACTTTCGAGGAGATGGAGGCACTCAGCGAATTGCTTTTGGCGGGGGCCCCCATAACGGATGAGGGAATGAAGCACTTGGCGGCGCTCAAGCGCCTGGAGCGGCTTTCTTTGAGCTATTCCAACATCACAGATAAAGGAGCGAGTTACCTTCAGAGTCTGACAAACTTGGCCCAATTAGACTTGACTGGTGTTGACATCGGGGACGCCGGGCTCTCTTGTCTCCAGGGACTGGACAAGCTTACGGATCTTTCTCTCAGCTATGGTCGATTTACAGATAAAGGCCTGAAGCATCTGGAGAACGTTCCCAACCTACGACAGCTCAATCTCGTAAGAACCCAGATAAGTGACCCCAGCTTGGCATCCATTGGAAAGCTAAAGAAGCTCAACAAGCTTAATCTTGACTACACTGACGTGACGGATGCCGGCCTGGTTCACTTGAGTTCACTTGACCAACTCACGGAACTTCGTTTGGATAGCGCCAAGGTAACCGACGACGGCTTGGAGCACCTGAAATCTCTGACCCATCTCGAGCTCTTAAACCTTTATCACACGCTGATAACTGATAACGGCTTTGCAAAACTGAAGGTAGCTCTGCCAGATTGCCAAATCATCTGGGATCGCGATTCCAGTCTCCCCAATCGACGTGGAAGCTAACCAGGCCAGGGCTTTGCCCTTGATATCCCGGCACATCCTGCTCGTCGTCGTGCTCGCGCTCGTCCTCGAACTCCAAAAGCACGACGACGAGGATGAGAACGACGATGAGTCCACAAACGAAGGACAAAATTCTCGTTTCATCTAATATAATTCATCGTGGTTCTCAGTAGGTGGGGTGGCAGGGATCGAGTATCGGGCGTTGGAGGGCGGGCACGACAATGAAGGCGTGACGCCGAAATTCATGCGATGAGGTGAGGGGTGAGCCTGTGGTGAAACCTATTTTCTCTTTCTTGATTCTTTTCATAATGGTCCTGCAGCCAAGGGGTACCAGTGCCGGGTTAACGGATGGTGAGATCGCCAGATGGGTCGTGGCACAGGGGGGCTCCGCGGTTACCGATGCCACGTCACGCATCACCGGTATCATTCTTCGTGGGACCTGGGTGACGGATAGCGATCTCGACCGGCTCCCAAGTCTCTCCAGTCTTCGCAGTCTGGACCTTTCTTTAACTAATATCACAGATCTCGGCATGGAACGTCTGAGATCCCTCCAGGGAGTTTCTGATTTGAACCTTTACTATGCGGAGCTTATCACTGACGCCGGAGTGGCGCATCTCAAGGGTTGGAAGCGCCTGGAGCGCCTCAACCTTCGGGGAACAAAAGTCAATGATACGGGCCTTGAGCACATCGCGAATCTGACGAGCCTCAAGTCGCTGGACATAAGCTTTACCGAGGTTACGGACAATGGCCTGGAACACTTAGTCCCGCTGGTCGAGCTGCAAGAACTTTCCATCGGCGGCAATAAGATGAGTGGGATTGGCCTTTATTCTCTGAGATTGCTGCCTCGCCTCACGCGTCTGAACCTGAGCGGTATCCAGCGAACGGACTCCGGATTATGGTCGGTTGCAGTAACCGACTTGAACCTGGACAGTATTGCCTCCTTGGCTCAATTACAGGCACTGAATCTCAGCGGTAGGAAAATCACCGATCTCGGCTTGGCCAAGCTGGGGAGTTTGGGGGAGCTTCGCTCCCTCGACCTGAGCGGGACACAGATCACTGATAAAAGCTTACAGGCGCTCGAAGGATTGCAAAAGCTTGAAAGGCTGAGCCTGTGGAAGTGCCAGAGGATTGGTGATCGCGCAATGCCTCACCTTCTTGCCAGGAAGCACCTTGTCGCTCTTGACGTGTCTGAGACTGGAATCACTGATCAAGGATTGGAACCACTGCAAAAGATGGGTCAATTGCAAACTCTCTATCTCGGAGGGACGAAAGTGAGTGTCGCAGCAGTTGAGGCCTTCCGCCAAAAAAATCCGCACTGTCAGGTCTCTTGGACTGACGCCGCTTTTTATAAGGATCGCAAACAGACTTCCTCAGAAGAGGATCGGTAGGACTGCTTCAAGTAGTGAAAAACCGTTGGGTTGTCCAGACGCTCGAAAGAGTTCTCCGTCCGAATCTCCTTTCCACGAACAAGCAAATTAACCAGTGCTCTCCAGGTTTGATACATCGTTTCAAAAATAGAGTCACGTATTTTAGGCGCTGCACTGTCGCGAAACTCTAGAACTCCAGCTTTGGGCCTTGTTTGTGGTGCAGGCTTCCAGTCTGCGCTGCCCTGGTTTTCGGGAACGGAGGCAGGCTGGAAGCCTGCATCTCGAGTTTGGACATTTGCGGCACCGAAGAACGCGGTTGACCCTCACCCGTCGCTTCGCGCCACCCTCTCCCACCAGGACCCACCAGGAGAGGGAGAACAATAAATGGGGGTGTGGCTCAGATCGACGTTTCCTGCCACGCCGTTACCACTGTGTCATGAAACGTCTGTTTGTTAGCCTTCAAGTCAGGGCTCTAATCCGTGGATCTCTCCCTCGCCCTTGGGGAGAGGGGTGAACGCTTGATAAGCGTTCACCAGGCCGGGTGAGGGTCAACCCACGGGAATTGCTCCTCAAAATGTCCAAACTTCAGAAAGCCCACACCACAATGAGTCTCGCGACAGAAACCAGCCAGGTTTTCTTCCTAGCCGCCTGTAGTACATATTGGTAATGCTGATGACAAAATTTGACGACACATTCTGAAGAATCGGCACCGACTTCGCTCAGCATCTTCACACCTGGTTGTTCGCGCTTGCTGATTAGCCCAGTCCCGAGTGCCCTTTCTAGCAAAAATACCTGTTTTCCTTTCTCCCCTGGTCTCTCGTGAAATGAACAGAAGTTGAAGGCAATCGGTTCATCGATGAACGAATTGAAACAGTTGTTGGTCTTCTTACTGGATGATCAACGCTACGCTTTGAACCTAGCTGTGGTTGAAAGAGTCTTTCCTGCTGCGGAAATCACTCCTGTGCCGAAGGCGCCAGATATCGTCATAGGAGTCATCAATGTTCAGGGGCAGGTTGTTCCAGTAATCAATACTCGCAAGCGGTTTCTCCTGCCAGAGCGAGAAATAAACTTGAGCGATCAGTTCATCATAGCCCACACATCCAGACGGGCTGTTGCACTTCTGGCAGATTCCGTCTCCGGCGTGGTTGAGTGCTCGCCACAGGATGTGATTGGGGCGGAAGAGATCCTTCCTCGACTTCAATATGTAGAGGGCGTAGTAAAACTCAAAGATCAATTGATTCTTATCCACGATCTCGACAAATGCCTTTCCTTAGAAGAAGAAGAAATGCTCGACGATGCAATTGAAAAAGCCTGAGGAGCCAGAATTGGGAAGCCCGATTTCAGAAGATCTCCTCTCGCAAGTTAACCAAAAACTCACCGCCGAGATGGGCTTGTATTTTCCAAAGGAACGGTGGGGCGATCTAGCACGAGGAATTGCTGCGGCTGCCAGCGAATTTGACTTTCAAAATATTGAATGCTTTTTCCGCTGGATTGTCTTGTCTGAACTGACCAGGAACCAAATCAAGACTTTGGCGAGTCACCTCACTGTTGGAGAGACCTATTTTTTTCGGGAAAGTAAAAGCCTTGAGATCCTCGAGGAACACATTTTGCCGGAATTGATCCGATCCCGGAGGGGAATTGATCAGCGTCTCAGAATATGGAGTGCAGGCTGCTGTACGGGTGAAGAACCCTACACGATTGCGATTCTCCTAGATCGACTGCTCCCAGACATCAAGGACTGGCAAGTCACTATTACTGCCACGGACATAAACCCCTCTTTTCTGAAGAAAGCCTCAGATGGTGTTTACAGTGAATGGTCCTTTCGAGAAACTCCTTCGCGGATCAAAGAAAGATATTTCAAAAACAGGAAGCGAGATCAATTTGAAGTTTTTCCCAATATTAAGAGGATGGTGACTTTTTCCTATCTCAATTTAGCCGAAGATGCTCACCCATCACCCCTGAGCAACACCGGCGCCATGGACGTGATCCTTTGTCGCAACGTGTTGATGTATTTCGGGGCCAATCAGGTGAATCGAGCCATTCAAAACTTCTATAAGTCTCTTGTGGAGGGGGGATGGCTGGCTGTCAGTCCGAGCGAGATCTCATCGACTCTTTTCTCGCAATTTGTTTCTGTCAGTTTCCCCGGGGCGTATCTTTACAAAAAAGACAGTGCCCGCCGCCGAAAGGTGGAGGCCCACCCTTATGAGGCCGGTGAAGCCAGCGATTCGCTTCAACTGCCTCTCAATGGTTTTGCCCCATCGGCGCCGGCGGTTCCGTTGAGCAAGGCATCAGAAATAACTGTTCCTTCCGAAACAGCGACAGAGCAGCCGCAGTCAACTCCGTATCTGGAGGCCTTAGCCCTCTATGAGCAGGCTCGCTATCGAGACGTGGTGGATCAACTCTTGGCCTGGCTTTCCCGCCATCAAGCAGGATCGAGCGGAGAGGGGCCTTCTGCCAAAGCAATCGCGTTGTTGGCACGGGCCTATGCCAACCAGGGTCTACTGGTGGAGGCTCTTGAATGGTGTGGGAAGGCAATCGCTGCCGACAAGTTAGACCCGGGCTGCCACTATCTGTCTGCGACCATCTTGCAAGAGCAAGGTCAAGTGGAGGAAGCCATCAAGGCGCTGAAACGCGCGCTCTATCTCGACCATGAATTCGTGCCTGCCCATTTCGCTCTTGCCAATCTCTGGCTCCACAAAAAGAACTTCGTAGAGTCCGGCAAGCACTTCAGGAATGCTCTCTCGCTTCTGCGCAATTATCCCCAAGAAGCGATTCTCCCGGGGTCTGAGGGGATCACGGCGGGCAAACTGGCTGAAATCATCAGTTCTATGGCAGAAGGAACGAAATCTGTATGACCGGAAAAGGAGAGCCCGAGGAAAGACCAGTCTCGGCAACAATAGACTGGAGCGAAGTTCGTCGCCGCCTGGAGATGGTTCAAGCAATCACTGAGCGAGGGTTTGAGCCAACTTTGGAAGCCAGGAAACAGATTCTCAAAAACCGGGTGAGAACACTTGCGGGGGAACGAAAAGAGGGGGAGGCAGTAGAGTCTCTCGAAGTAGTGGAGTTTCTCCTCGCATTGGAAAAGTATGGTATCGAGTCAAGACGTATTCGCGAAGTCTATCCAATGAAGGAGTTGACGCCACTACCGTGCACTCCTCCCTTTGTTCGCGGCATCATCAACCTGCGAGGGCAAATTCTGTCGGTGATCGACATCAAGAAATTCTTTGATCTTCCGGAAAAGGGATTAACCGATCTCAACAAGGTCATTGTCGTTCGTATGGATGATATGGAACTTGGAATACTGGTGGATGTGATCCTGGGCATGCGAGCTATTCCACTTCAGGAGATTCAGCCGCCGCTTCCGACCTGGACAGGCATCCGCTCAGAGTATCTGAGGGGGGTGACAAACCAGCGAATAGCAGTCCTCGACATAGACAGGATTCTTTCTGACAAGAGGATTGTCGTACATGAAGAGGTGGAGACATAAAGCGAGCGAACAGAGATTCAGAAGACACGGGAATAGGAATAGGATTCTGTGTTACGGCGGTGTGTACCGAAGTAGGAGGATAAATTGGGTCAGAAGCTCAAGGAGTTAATGGAACAGTACAAGGTGGAAGCATAGGTAAGTTGTAGACGGTTTCTGAACCGGCTTTCAGCCGGATTAGATGGAGGCGCAAGCTATGAAATGGTTTCTCAGTCTTTCAACCGGAGCGAAGCTCTTGCTTGGCTTTGGTTTGATGATGATCTTGCTGGCCACGGTGATGGTCACAGCTTACTCCGGCATCAGGTCGATCCAAGAGTCCGAAAGGACCCTGTTTGAAAAGGACTTTGTTTCGACAGTGTCCCTGGTGGAGTTCAGGTCCGACATGAATCGTCAACGGTCTCGCATGCAGGAGATGATGATGACAAGCAGGAAAGCCGACCAGGAAGCACTGGCACGAGAAATTACGAGCCGGATCAAAGAAATAGATGAGGAGTTACAGAGGCTTCTCGATACCTTCCGGAATGATCCTAATTCCTACGGCAGGCTGGAAGAATTGAAATCCATCCTTAAGGCTTATCGGGACATTCGGGAGACACAGATCGCCCTCATTTCTGAGGGGAAAACCGATGAGGCGAGAAAATTAAGTATTGGAGTCCAGGACGAACGGTTCGAAAAGATACGGTCTCTTGCCCTGGAACTCGGGAATGAAGCGAAGGAGAGAGCTCGAAAGGCCGTAGCGCAATCCGAGCAAAGGGCGAGTGAGTCTGTTCGTATCTTCATCATCGTTGGACTGGTTGCGGTTCTTATGGTTCTGATCACGGTTGTTTTCTTCAACCACGTCATG
>Ga0066709_100004132_pt1 | contig 11454 bp, 10 predicted proteins | sample GraSoiAngelo_158_FD_79665 | JGI IMG/M metagenome (GOLD analysis project Ga0066709, IMG submission 79665) | Grasslands soil microbial communities from the Angelo Coastal Reserve, California, USA - 14_1009_16_30cm | ecosystem: Environmental > Terrestrial > Soil > Grasslands | place: USA... | reverse complement strand
GTTCTTTCGGACCCAGCTGCCGAAAACGGGGATTTCGTTCTTGCGTTCCCGCGCTTCGCCGCATATGACGAGGGAGCTTTAACTATTCTTCCGTTTGGCGAACAAACGACGATGAAACGGCAGCACCGTGCATGGCGATTCGACCTTCTGGAGGCGCGCGACCGCATTGGTGGCTGGCTGTGTGAAGCGCCATTGCGGCATGCGCCCAAACTTGAATTAGGCGGCGTGGCCGGTCGGCTTTCAGTGTCGCGCGAAGCTGAATTCCGCTACGGCGAAATCGCTGGATATTGGCTGAGATGGGCAGCGCTATACGCGCCAAATTCGAATCTGATGACCGCAGTCGTCAACTGGCTGGACTGAACCATCATTGGTCGGGTCCGTTTCCAGCGGCAACGCGCGTCGGAGTGCGTTGCGACTGGCGCAATCAAGGCGTCCCCTCTTTCGATCTGGCCATGATCGTGCGGGGCCTTGCGGATGCTGCGCCCCTTGTTGGCGACGCGGCGTGTGGGAGGGTTGCTGGCCGGATTGCTGGCTGGCTGGACCGCATGAACATCCGCTATGACTCGGCACTGAGCGGAATAGTGCAGTCTAACAGACCAACGGCACAGAGGATAAATCTGGCGATAGATTATCAGCATCATCCGAGAGCCAGAAAACCTCTGGTTGCGGGCCTATGACGCTTTGTACCTTCTTGATCCCCTGAAAACGCGGTGACCGGAGATATCGAAGAGTAGTTCTACGGACTCAATATCCGTTGTTAACCGAGATCCCCGCTTCTCCGCGAGTGAGTCGCGCGTCGCAACTCGAAAACAGATTGGCTAGAAAATGATCCCCAAATTGACCGCGGCTGTTACAAGCGAAGTTCGCATCTTGCGGTAAGCTTGTTCTTAATTCCCATGAATGTTACCCAGCTCACGCCCATGTCCTGCACGCTGGCCTGCTTCGAGGCTTTTTCTGCGCAAAACGGCGGCAGTTTACACAGAGGGATATTATTTTGCGATACCCTCATTATTGCCAGGGCAATGAACCGATACACATGACTATTAGGCTTCGGCGCGATTTCGGGAAATGACAGCCGACGATAAACTGAAAGACGGCGGAACAGAAACGATCTCCCCGTCATTGGTAACGGGTTCCCGTCGATCTTCACTTCCTGTAGCAACAGGTATTTTCTGCTTTGTTCTCGCGCTTCTTTTTTACTGGGGTGCCGTTCTTCGAATTGATTTTAAACGGACGGACTTTCTTGATCTTAATCCTTATCCGGATGCGGTGGAATATTTCGCACAGGCTAACTCGATCTTGAAAGAAGGCGCGCCGACGATTCAGATTGGCTATGAGAAATTACCCTCCCGCTACCCGCCGGGCTACCCCATTTTGATGATCCCCTGGCTCAGATTTCTGCCTCATAACGGGATTCTGGCCCCGTTTAGAACAAATCAGACGATCGGCGCATTGCTATTGACAGGCAGCTTCATGTTTTATTTTGTGATTGGAAGGCCGCTCGCCGGGGGATTAGCGGCATTGTTGATCGCGACTCAACCTGCCTTCATTACCTTTAGCCGATCATCCATGAGCGATCTCAGCGGTGGAGCTTTTATAGTGCTCGCCTTTGCGCTGGTCTACTTAGGTCTCACTTGGCGCCGCCGTTTGCTGATTTATTGTGCCGCCATTGTTCTTGGATTGTCTTTGTGTATACGGCCACAGTTAGTGTTCATGGCGCCATTATTAGTAGCTATGGCTCTCTTTCCGGCTAACGTATCTTGGACGAGGTGGTTCATTCATTGCTGCCTTGCCGTTGCTGTATTCGCGCTGGCCGCGAGCCCGTACTTTATTCTAAACACTTTGGAGTTCGGCCATCCGTTAAAGACTGGTTACGAATTCTGGGTACCCATCTTGGCGGACAAGCAAGCTGCTTTTTCCTTGCACAACGTCCCTCCCCAAGCTGCCCTGATCTGGTCTGAGATTACCGCCAGCTGGGATCAATTTACGGCAGCGAACTTATTTGGCACGGGCACTTACGTAGTGCCAGCTTTCATTTTTCTCTCTGCCCTTGGTCTGGCCTTCGTGCGAATGCGGCGGTTCGAGATCAGCGCATTCCTCGCGGGAATTGTGTACGTTATGGCGACCGTAGCGTTTAGCTATATTGAGGCACGGTTCTACATCCCTGTTTTTTTTCTTTTGGTTGCGCTCGCTGTTCTGCCTGCCGAATGGGCACTGAATGAAGCTCTCAAGATGCGCTTTTCGATCTTGGCCGTTGGAGTGCTGGCGGTATTCCTCCTTAGCTGTATCGGTTATCCATCGCAATCAGGCTTTAAGCCCAAGGGCGGTCGATGCCAAGCCTGGGACGCTCTTCATTACGCAAACCGCAACGGGAAATCACTCTGGTACGAGGCGCAGAAGGAGTTCATTCGCATCTTCCGAGACGCACCTGGCATTGTTTTATCCGACATCGATCCCGCGTATTTGAATGTCCTCCTGCCCAAGCCATTTGTAGCTGCCCCCATCGACGATAGCCATCAGTACGGCTATAGTCGGCTGTGGCATTATGGGAAGGCCGAGGCTATTCAACTAGTCGCAAATGGCGTCAGCCGCGCGACTCCTGTCTACGCTCTTCTATTATCCTCAAAAGATGTCCCGATCAGCGGTCGAATCGTCCATCAAGACATCAAACGCTTGCCCGTGATCCAAGGTTATAGTTGGAAACGAAGCAACAGGACCGGTACAGCAGCTGTAATCATGACATTGATAAAGGATGCTCCTGCTCCGAATTTGGAACCCGCTTTTTACTCAATGGAGTAGTGACGATGAAGCTATCCGTGTTATCGCTTGTTACAATGAGCGAACGAAGATCGAAACTGTGGTAGAATTTTTTCAGGAGCAACTTTCGTGTTGGACTAGCCGGGCAAGCGTAGTTTTTGAAATCCACGTTCCCGTAGAAAGTGCAATCAATTGCCATGAGCGGTTTTCTTGCTTGCCCAAAACAGATGGACGCGAGTGCGAGCGACATCATTACTGCGATTGTTTTGGTTTTGGTGAATTAATTCGGTGATTGCGGCCGTTCGTATCATTTCGTCATTGCTATGTGGGCGAAAAACAGGCAGAATCCGCCCGTGTGAAGTACTGGGAAATAATCGTCAACCGTCTGATGAAAGCTGGATGGAGCTTGGGGACGGTTTCAGCCGTTGATTGTGGGGGACGAACGATCTGGATTGTTGACGCACATCGCGACGACGGAAAGCGCTTTATTGTGCATGCCGACAACAAGCCCAGCGGGTTTGTTGAACTTGAACCTCAGGTCCTAACCGTAACGTTTTATCTCGAATCTATTCATGCTGCTACACCGCAGTTGAGTTCCTTCCATAGTTGCGCGCAGAGGCTGAGCAGTTCTGGCAGACACATGAACCCACAATGCAACGAAACGCCTAACGAGGCGATGCAACAAACGCCTGCATTACAGAAGGCGTTCAGCGTGCTATGACGATGAAACGGCACGACCGTGCATGTCGATTCGACCTTCTAAAGGCGCGCGACCGCATTGGTGGCTGGCTGTGTGAGGCGCCATTGCGGCGCGCCCCCAATCTTGAACTGGGCGGCGTGGCCGGTCGGCTTTTAGTGTCGGGCGAGGCTGAATTCCACTACGGGGAAATCGCTGGATATTGGCTGAGCTGGGCAGCGCTCTACGCGCCAAATTCGAATCTAATGACCGCAGTCGTCAAGTGGCTGGACCGTCAGTGGTCGGGTCCGTATCCGGCCGCAACGCGCATTGGAGCGCGCGCCGACTGGCGCAATCAAGGCGTCCCCTCTTTCGATCTGGCCATGATCGTGCGGGGCCTTGCGGATGCTGCGCCCCTCGTTGGCGAAGCGGCGTGTAGCAAGGCCGCTGCCCGGATTGCTGGCTGGCTCGACCGCATGGTCGGTACGGACGGCCGACTTGATCCCTGGCTTGTGCTCGACTCAGTAGGATTTCCAGATCGCTGGTCGACTCGCCGCGGCCCTTATCAGATCAAGACTTCAGCGACGCTCCTTGGTGCGCCCACCGGCTGGGTTCCCAACCGCATCCTTCGAGCGGCTGAAGAAACAATTGATGACTGGTCTACGCGAGGGGACGAGCAACTGGACTGGCACGCACGGCTCTACGCCATGGAAGGCCTCGCACGGGTGTTTCCCGAGCAGCGCGCGAAAATCGGTTTTGATCACGCCGCGGGATTTCTCCCTGAACAGGTTGGATCGTCCTGGGGCCGACCGCGTGCCGACATCCAGGCCCAGGCGTTGCGACTGCTTTGCCTTGACCCATTGGCATCGGATACTATCCGCTTGCAGTTAGCTGAGGTTGTTCTTGCACACGTCTCAGTTCAGGGCGCCGTCAGGTTCTGGCCCGATGATGGAACGGCAAATGTGTGGTGTGCTATTTTTGCCCATCAAGCGCTGGACTGGTGCATCTATCGGCAAGGCATCGGTGGCATTCGGAAACCGGATTCGCGCGAATTAATCTAACTTGGTCTGATGAAGAGCACTCGGAACGTACCCCTCCTTTGGCGTCGGCCCCCGCACAGCGCGATCCCGCACGCCCCGACCCCGCGCGTGCTGTGGATCGAGTTGACCTCCAAGTGTCCGTTCGACTGCGTCTTCTGCTCACGAAGATTGCGCCACGGCAATGGCATGCACATGGAGATGCGCCTCTTTGAGCGGATCATCGGCGAGCTCACAGACCCAGAGATAATCCGCCTAAACTACTCGGGCGAATCCACACACCATCCAGGCATCATCAAAGCGATCCGCCTTGCGTCGGCGACCGGAGCCACCGTCGAGATTGTGACGGCCCTGAGCTCGCTGCCGGACCAAATGGTCGAACGGATACCCGACAGCGGCCTCGACCGCCTGACGCTGTCGCTGCACACGCTGGATCCGGATCAGTACCGTGAAATCTACGGCTTCGGATCGGTCGATGCGTTGCGTCGGAAGCTTGATGTGCTGCTTTCCGCCCGGGAGCGGTCCTGTCTGGCGACGCCCATGCTCGACATCGCCTTTGTCGCGATGAACCGCAACCTTGCCCAACTGCATCAGGTCGCGGCCTATGCCTCTAAACTCGGCGCCACCGGCATCTCTATACATCCAGTCATCCGCCGGGACCCGATCACGGAGACCTTTGACAGCGAACTCGAGGATGGCGTCCTGCGTCCGGAATTTCTCGACCGTCTCCGCCAGGTCGTCGATCGCGTTCGAAGCGCCCAGCCCGAGCTCCCCGTGGCGGTCTCAACGCCGGAATTGGGTGATGCGACTCCAGTCAGCCACCAGCCGACTGCTTTTCCAGGCAAACTACCGCACGGCGCCTGCATCCATTCGTGCGAACAGAATCCCTGGGAGACAATCCACATCCTCGCCGACGGAACGGTGGTCACGTGCGAAGTGCGCGATCGTATCCCGTTTGGCCGTATCTCGGCCGACGACCAGGGAACCAGCCTAAAAGACGTCTGGGCGGGGCCCGCCTACGCCGGTTTTCGGGAGTCCTTCCAAGCTGGCGCGGCGATCGAGTGTAAGACGTGCCCTTACAAGACAGCCTACCTCCCGGCGCGGCCAACGAATTCGATCGATGCATCCATGGGTGCCCACCCCCAGCTGCTGCTCGGCTGGAATGTGCCGGACGGCTCCGGGCTGCTCTGGAGCAAGCGCTCCGCCGTGCTCGAGCTTGCGAAAGCCGGCGGTGAGGAGATGCTTCACGTAGAAGGCTTTGTCCCGAGGGAGGTCGGTCGGGTTGAGGTTCGAGCCAACGGTGTCTTGCTCGGCCAATTAGGCCGCGATACCCAAGAGAGCGGCTGGATTAACATCGCATTCAAGGCAGCGAACATTGGAGCCCGGATTCTCGTCGAGTTGAAGGCCGATCGTTCCTTCGTCCCCGCCAAAGCTGGCGTCGGCCAGGACGTGCGCGAGCTGGGCTTCGGCCTCAAACGCATCATGCTGCGATAGGGGATGCAGCTCCGGGATAAGCTGAGTTTCCGCCGGATCCTTCCCCGAAGGATCAGGCGTAGGCTCTTTTTCCGCCGGATCCTTCGGGCCATCCAGCTGAGTGCGCCCACCGACAGTCCAGCTTCAAGGCCCTTGAGCGCAGATTGGACCGGCGGCGTGAGTGTCGTCATTCCCGAACGCGCAACGCCCAATCTGCTCGCCCGGGCGCTGGCGTGTCTGATGGCGGCTCTGGATAGAAGCCGCGAACCCAGCGAGATCATCGTTGTCGTAAATGGCGCGCCGATGGAGGAATATGTCCATCTTGCCGCTGAGTATCCATGCGTGCGCTGGGAGCACAGTGAAGAACCGTTGGGCTTTATAGGCGCCATTTCGCGCGGCATCGCGGTCGCTCAGTATGGCGGCATTTACCTCCACAACAGCGATATGGCGATCGAACCCGACGCGATCGCGACGCTGCTTCCCTGGCGGTCGCCAAACGTCTTCGCTATCGCCTCGCAGATCTTCTTTGACGACCCCGCGAAGCGACGCGAAGAAACCGGCTGGGGCGATCTTCGGGTGAAGAATGGCCAGTTCGACATTTTCGACCGCACGCCTGAACCGCATAGCGAGGTTTGTAGCGGGCTTTATGCAAGCGGCGGATCCTCACTCTTCGACGCAAAGCTGTTGAGGCTATTTGCCGCCGACTCCCACGCATACGCGCCCTTCTACTGGGAAGACGTTGAGTGGGGCTTACGCGCATGGCGCAATGGACTACAGACTTTGTTCCACCCGGGGTCCATCGCTTGGCACCGCCATCGAGCGACAGTGTCGAAGTTCTACACTCCGAAAGCGATCGGCCGGATTGTGGCAAGAAATGCCCTTCTCTTTGAACTGCGGAACAGGCCCGAAGTGCCCGGCGTTCGTACACGTCTGGAAGCGCTCGACTGGACGTCGCTGAACGAACTCGCGACGCGTCCCGTCTGCCGCGAACTGTCCCGTATTCGCAGTTCAAACCACCAAGCCGTCTTAACCAATCTACAGCCTGACGGCCGAACAGACGCCATCTACACCCGCCCTCCAGCGGCGGACGGTCGGCCGTTGGTTTTGGTGATTAGCCCCTTTCACGTGCTGCCGCCGCGCCACGGCGCAGCATGGCGCATTTGGCACATGTGCGAGGCGCTGTCAGCCGGCTGGCGATTTGCTTTGTTGAGTGACGAGATCACGGAATACAACACGTCCTCCTGGAAGCAACCGGATCCCTTCGAGTCCGTGCGTCTTGTGGGTGGGCGTCCAGACGGTCCGACAGACAGGATTGGTCGGATTCGGTCGCACTCCCATCCGAACATCCAGAGGGAACTTGACGTCGCGGTGCACACGCTGCATCCCGATCTCGTCCAGTTCGAGCATATCGAAGTGTCCGGGCTGAAGACGCCTCCAGGCCCGCGATCACTCCTCGTGGCGCACGACGTTCTCATCTCAGGAGAGAACATCGAGGCCGATCAAGACGAACTGAAGCGCCTAGACGCATTCGACGCCGTTGTCGTCTGTTGTGAGGAAGATGCGCAGCTTGTTCCGTCCCGACAGGTCGACATCGTGAGAAATGGGGCAATGTTCGGCGTTCCGTGCCAACCGTCCCGCGGCCGCCGCACGCTGCTGTTTGCCGGCCCGTTCCGCTATCAGCCAAATCTTGAAGGAATCCGCAGGTTTCTCGCGCACGTCTTTCCGCGCCTGCGAGAATGCTTGCCTGATCTGGAACTAGCTGTGCTTGGGGGAGACGATGCGATCGCGATCGCTTCCGGCGATCCTGTGTTTCGTCAAGCGGGCGTTCGGGTAGCGAATTCGGTCGGGAATGTTTCCACATGGCTCGAGCAATGCGCCCTAACCATCAATCCACTGGCAGGGATCCGAGGGTCTAGTGTGAAGTTGATCGAGTCGCTTGCCGCCGGTCGTGTATGCGTGAGCACTAGCGACGGCGCACGCGGCTTTCGCGAAGGGATCCTATCGCAGTTGATCATTGTTGACAGCGTCGAGAACATGTTCGAGCCGATTCTGGAACTCATTCGGGACGAACCACTGCGCCTCGACCTCGAAACTATTCGGCGACATGAACTGGAACCCTATTCGTGGACACAGTCTGCTGTGGCTCAGGAACGGGTCTATCGTCGGCTGCTTGGACGCGACGTATGATGTGGCCTTACGATCTGACAGCCGAGTTCTACGATGAGGACATGGGGCACAACACAAGCGGTCTGGATATACCCTGGTATGTGTCGCTCGCCGCAAAAGCGCATGCGACGCTAGGCGGATCGGTGCTTGAGCTGGGCGCAGGCACGGGTCGCATCACGCTGCCTCTTGCTGCAAGCGGGCTGACTGTCTGGGCGGTCGACCGCTCCCGACCCATGCTTGCAGAACTTTTGAAAAAGGCACGCGCTGCCGAGCTAGAGCCGCGAGTTCGTCTCATGAGGGTCGACATGGGCCTGCTCAAAGTAAACCAAGATTTCGCTGCGGTCCTGTGCCCGTTCTCAACCTTCTGCTACCTCACTGAGGATCACGAACGGACGCACCTGTTTTCCCTTGTGCAGCAGCAACTGATGCGAGGCGGCGTGTTCGCACTCGACTTTTTCATTCCTAATCCAGTGGAAGAAGCGGCCGCGACGTTCCCCAAACTAGATTATCGACGGTCCCTAGGCGCCGAGGAGTGGGCGCCAGCCGTGATGCTAGAACGCGTGAAAACTATCACCCGAGAGTCGGCCTCGATCAACCGCATAGATCGCGTCTATCGATTCCTGAATGCGGCCGGCCACCTGCTTCGGGAGGTCAGAACGACAAGTCGGCAACGATGCTGGTTGCCAAACGACCTTGTTGGGATTCTTGAGGCCGCCGGATTCGACATCATCGAAAGCTGCGGCGATTTCAATCCAGCGGTTCCTGCCGTCCTCCCGGCGACGATGGCAAGTATTGTCGCCACGTCCCGTTACCCATGAAGCGGCAAACCCGCATCGCGATCGTATTCGGCACTCGGCCCGAAGTCATCAAGCTCACGCCGGTGGTGCGCGAACTGCGGCGGCATGGGTGGTGCAACGTCCTCCTCGTTGCGAGCGGCCAGCATCGTGAACTGCTCGCCGAATCGATGGCGGAGTGCGGCCTTACGTCCGATGCCTTGCCTGCCCTGCCTATTTCGGCGACGAACCTCGCGGAAATGTTCTCGAAACTGACGTCCCGCTTGGCGCTCGAATTCTCCCGTTGCCAGCCAGATCTCGTTCTCGTGCACGGCGATACGATGACGGCGCTGGCCGGCGCGCGGGCCGCCAGCCGGCTTGGACTCTCGCTGGGTCAAGTGGAGGCCGGCCTGCGCACCTTCGATCTCAAGCATCCGTTTCCAGAGGAGTTCATCCGCCAAGCGATCACGCCGCTTGCTCAACTGCACTTCGCTCCAACACCAACCGCAGTCGCGAACCTCGTCCAGGCCGGAGTGGCCCCCGGGTCCGTTTTCCTGACGGGAAACACAATCGTTGACCACTTGAAGCACACTTTGAATGACGAACCTGCTGGCATGGCGCCAAACCCGTTCATTCTGGTGACGCTTCACCGGCGCGAGCTTGCCCCTCACATCGACTGTGTCGTCTCAGGACTGCTCGCCGCGCTCGAAGCGAACGCGGTGCTACGCGCCATTGTGGTACTCCACCCCAATCCATTGATTTCGACGCCGCTCCGCGAACGGCTACGCCGACGCCCGAACATCGAACTGATCAGTCCCCTGCCAAATAGACAGTTCCTCGAAGTCGTTCGCGCAACCTCAGCTGTGGTGACCGACTCCGGCGGCGTGCAGGAAGAAGCCGCAATACTTGGCACGCCGCTTGTCGTTGTCCGCAAAGTGACCGAGCGACCCGAGATCATCCTGGGAAACCGGGCCATCCTCGCCGGCTTCGATCCAGTCGCCATCAAGGAAGCAATCGACTGGGCGATCACCCTTCCAGCAGTACGCGGCCTGCAGAAATGGTTCGGCGACGGTCACGCGGCGGAGCGAATTGTCGACGCCGCTCGCCAGTTTCTTTCCGCACGACAACGCAAGCACAATGATTAAAAGGGCGATCACGGCAAGAATCCTTCCAGACATATTAATTTCCTTGGTTCTTAGTTCCAGTGCGGCACTTGGGGCCGCGGTACCACCGTAAGCGCTATTCCGCCTAGACTGCGAAGATTGTCTTTTCTACGGTCGGGCAAAATTTTGCTGCAAAGTGCGCAATTCTGCGTGACGCGCTGTAAATATGGGATTGCCAAAATGTCTAGCGTCCGCAACGTTTTGTGCGACGCCGTGAAAGCGAGTGGAAACAAACTTTCTCTAATTACAAATCAACTGCTTTACCAGTTGAGCGACTGATTTTTGAGCAGGTGCGTGGCGAACGAATGCCGAAACATATGACAACCCGCTGGCTTGTTTATACCAGCCTCTCGAATCGCCTGTTTTACTGCACGTTGCAAGATGCGATGTTCGGCTGGTTACAGGATCGTTAGCGATCGTTCGTCGAGATGGCACCCTGCTGTGGCTTATCTCTTTCTCGTTAGGCCTCACGCTCAGGGTAAATGACACATCCGATGCAACTTGTTTCGCCATCGCTTGATCGTTTGCCGAGCTACGTCGCGGCATTGAAGCGAGGATGGTCGCCCGACAACATCAAAGGCGCAGCCGCTTCTATCGAGGAACTTGCGCACATCGAGAAGGATCCCCGCTCATTCGTCGAAAGCCTGACTGATCGTGAGGCGAAGGGCCCACCGATCGTGCTGCCGGACGGTACGACCGCAGCGCGTCTTCCGGGATTTAGACTTTGGCTTTGGGATAGTGAGTTCTGCGGCTCGATCGGTTTGAGGTGGCAGCCCGGCACATCAAAGTTGCCCGCTCACGTTCTTGGACACATTGGCTATGCGGTTGTGCCGTGGAAGGAAGGCCGCGGCTATGCCAAGTTGGCGTTGAAATTCATGTTGAGGCATGCTCGTACTGAAGGGCTGGAATACGTCGAGATCACGACGGACCCAAACAACGCTGCTTCTCGCAGAGTCATTAAAGCCAACGGCGGCGCGCTAATCGAGAGCTTCCAGAGGCCTGCGCAATATGGCGGCACTGATGCTGTTCGCTACCGAATCACAGTCTAGACCGGTAATCGATGAAGCCAACGGCCCCACCTCGAAATGAGTTCAGCGTGATTGCCATGACACCCTGCTGTGGCTCATCTCCATCTCGTTAGGTCTTATGAATGTCTCTTCGATATTTTGAGTACGCCAGCAACAATGATCATTGGCAAAATGACGTTTAAGTTTCCCATACGCGCCGGCGCGAGCTTGCTGGTCGGTGTTGCTTTCCTGATCGCAGGGTGCTCGCGGCCTGGTTCCACGGCCGGCTCGTCCGCGCTCAAGCCAATCGACCAGGCTGCGCTGCAGACCATGGTGGACAGGACCGCCAAGGAGCTCCTGATCCCCGGCGCCGTGGTTCTCTTGCGCACACCCCAAGGCGAG
>Ga0066709_100004130_pt1 | contig 11456 bp, 9 predicted proteins | sample GraSoiAngelo_158_FD_79665 | JGI IMG/M metagenome (GOLD analysis project Ga0066709, IMG submission 79665) | Grasslands soil microbial communities from the Angelo Coastal Reserve, California, USA - 14_1009_16_30cm | ecosystem: Environmental > Terrestrial > Soil > Grasslands | place: USA... | reverse complement strand
GCAAGCTGGCCGCGACGAAAATGGCCCGGGAGCGAAACCGTCAGTAGGGACTGCCTGATATTGCCGCTTCAGCGAGGTGGCACAGCAGTCAAGGGAATGTCGAACCGCTTCAGCGGTTTCGTGCGGCGCAGAGAAACCGCTAAAGCGGTTCACGATATATCCGCGCCTGTCTCCACCTTGCTAAAGCAAGGTGTTAATGAGCGCACGTCGCGGTCCGCTCGGTGGCGGTCGCGGACATTCCCGTGACGCAGCGGTGGAAGCGCCCCTGGGCTTTGGAGCTTCTCATTTGGAGCTTATTTTGAGCTTTGGGCTTTGAGGTTGAACGGTTCACCCTCCCACGCTGGCCAGTTCTTCGCCGGTCGCCACGTTGACGATTTTGAACTGCTCGGAGTGGCATCCCGGGTCCTCGCGGAAGGAGAGCTTGCCGAAATACTGCTTCTCCAGTTCGATGAGCAGTTTTTCGTCCTCGGTCCGGAGGCGTTTGAGCACGGTCGGGTTGACGACGATGCGGAGCTGGAAATCGGATTCGTCGCGCTGGCGTTTCTTGAGTATTTCCGCGAGCTTGCGCTGGATTTCGACGCTCATGGTGAGCGCGCTTTTCACTTTGCCGCGCCCTTTGCAGTAGGGGCAATCGTCATAGACCGCGGCGCGCACGCTTTCGGTGTGGCGCTGGCGGGTCATTTCCATCAGGCCGAGCTGCGAGATGGGAAGGATGTGGGTCTTGGCGCGGTCGCGTTTGAGGCCTTCCTTCATGCGTTGATAGACGTGCTGGCGGTCGCGGGGATGTTTCATGTCGATGAAGTCAAGCACGATCAGGCCGCCCATGTTGCGCAGGCGGAGCTGGCGAGAGATTTCATCAGCCGCCTCGAGGTTGACCTTGAGGATGGTCGATTCCTGGTCCTTGCCGCTCTTGTGCCGGCCGGTATTGACGTCGATGGCGACCAGCGCCTCGGTTTCGTCGATGACGATATAGCCGCCGCTCTTGAGGTGGACCTGGCGCGCAAAGGCGCCCTCCAACTGGCGGGTGATATTGAAACGGTCGAAGACCGGCTGGGAATCCGCGTAAAGTTTGACCTTGGAAATGGAGCGTTTGGAGATGCGGCCGATCATTTCGCGGACGCGCTCGTAGTGACGGGGGCTGTCGATGACAATGCGTTCGACGTCTTCGGTGAGGAAGTCCCGGACGGTGCGCTCGATGAGGTCGGGTTCCTGGAACACGCAGGTGGCCGGGGGTTGTTTGGCGATCTTTTCCTGGATCTGTTTCCATTCGTCGATCAAGAGCGCGAGGTCGCGCACAAAGTAGCGTTTTTGCTGCCCTTCGCCGACGGTGCGGATGATGACGCCCATACCTTCCGGAATGGTGAGTTCGCGCAGGATTTTTTTGAGGCGCTGGCGTTCCTCGTGATGATCGATTTTGCGCGAGATGCCGCTCTGATCGGAATTGGGCAGCAAAACAAGATAGCGGCCGGGCAGGGCGAGGTTGGTGGTCACGCGGGGGCCTTTGGTGCCGATGGGCCCTTTGGTGACCTGGACGATGATTTCGCTGCCGGGCGGATAGAGGCGGGGAATGTCGCGCTGGGTGATGCGGGGTTTTTCACGTTTCCGTCCCTCGCGCTCGACGACTTCGACGCTGCTGTCGAAGCTGCTGGGAACAATATCCCAGTAATGGAGAAAGGCGTTCTTTTCGAAGCCGATATCGACGAAGGCCGCCTTAAGGCCGTCTTCGAGGTTTTTGACTTTGCCCTTGAAGATGCTGCCGACGAGGCGTTCGTCGCCGGTGCGTTCGATGGTGAATTCCTCGAGTTTGCCCTCTTCGAGCACGGCGACGCGGGTTTCGAGGGATTCGGCGTTGATGATGACTTCCTTGTGGAGTTTTTTGACCGGTTTGATGAATCTCTGGACTTTCTTCATGACCCTGTGGGCGACACCCTTGATGGTGTCCACGATGCTCTGCGGCGCTGGTTCCTTGACCGGCACCGGTTCGAAGCCGGCCTCCTCCTTCAACTCCGCGGGAATGGCCAGGTCCGGCTCGCGGAAGTCGCGTTTTTTGTGTTCACCGGGAGGGGGCGTTTCCGCCACGGGCGGGGAGTCGGCCGGGAGGCCGGCGGCGAGGTTTTCCGCGCGTTGGATTTCGCGTTCGTGGCGGGCGCGGTCGAAGACGGTTTCTTCGGTGGATTTATTGCCCAGCGCCTGGGCGCGGGCGTCGCTGGCGGCACGGTCCGCGCGCTGGATGTTGGGAGACATTCCGCCACTGGGACGGAACCGGTGGCCGCGGCGGCGGCGGGAAAAGTTACGTTCGCTCATAATCAATAGTTTCTTCGGTACAGATAGACGTTTTGCAGGATGCCAGCGGCGATCAACGAGCAGAGCACTGAGGACCCGCCGTAACTGAGCAGCGGCAGTGGAATACCCGTCACGGGCATTAAGCGAATGTTCATGCCGATGTTGATAAAGACGTGACTGAAGAGCAGCGTGACCACACCGACCGCCAGCAGTTTTCCCAGGCGATCGCGCGCCTGGCCGGCGATGCGGATTCCGGTGAAGAGAATCACGGTGTAGAGCGAGAGAACCACGACACTGCCCAGGAAACCTTTCTCCTCGGCAATCACGGAGAAAATGAAGTCATTGTGGGCGACCACCGGCGGCAGGTAACCCAGCACGATCTGTTGGCCTTTGCGCCAACCGGTGCCCGAAAGGCCGCCCGAGCCGACCGAGATGAGGGCCTGCTTGACGTTCCAGGAATCGTTGCGTTCCTGCAGGCGGGCGAGCTGGCGCTCATTTTCGGTAATCTTGTTGGCGGCGAAGTCGCGGCCGAAATAGACCCAGAGCCGGCGCCGCTGGTAGTCCTCCAGCTTGATCTGCCAGTTGGGCGGCGCGAAGAGGATGTCCACCAGCAACAGCGCCACGAGCATTGCCACGGCGCTGATCAGTCGGATCAGGAATCGGGTTGGCACGCCGGCCACGTAGGTCATCACCAGGCCGACTGGCAAGAGAACGAGGGACGAGCCGAGGTCCGGTTCCTTGAGGATCAGGAGGAAAGGCAGCCCCGTGAGAGCGACGGCCTTCACGAAGACGTTGACCTGACGGAGTTCGTCGCTCGGGCGGCTCAGGAAATGAGCCTGAATGAAGATAAAGGAGAGCTTGGCGAACTCGGAGGGTTGCAGCGAGAAAGGGCCCAGGTCGATCCACCGGCGCGCGCCCCAGCCGTGGGTCTTGCCGATGTGCGGAATGAGCACGGCGATGAGAAGGAGGATAGTGGCCCAGTAGGCGACCAGGGCCCAGCGGGCGAGCGAATGATAATCAACCAGGCAGATGGCGAGCGCGGCGGCGACGCCGGCCAGGTACCAGATGATCTGGCGGACGTGAAACTGGTTGTGCCAGGCGGTCGTTTCGCCGGGCGGTTTCGCGCTGTAAATGAACGCCACGCCGATGATCATCAAGCCGAAAATGGCAGCGATCATTTGCCAATCGACGCGGGCATGACGTTCGTTCAAGTGCGCTTCGAACATTTTGTTATCGGCTCGCCAGGGTTTCCGGTTTTGGTCGTTGTTCGCGTTTCTGCAGGGCAAGATAAATCTGCTGCGCGACGGGCGCGCAGGTCGCGCCGCCGGTGGTGCCGTCCTCGATCATGACGACGACCGCATAACGCGGGTCCTGAAAGGGTGCGAAGGAGGCGAACCAGGTTGTGTGGCCCACGATTCTGTTTCCTTGTTTGATTTGTGCGGTGCCCGTTTTGGCACAGATACGCATGCCGGGCACGAACGCCCTGGTGCCGGTGCCCTCCGCATCCTCGACGTCAGCGAGCATGGCGTCGCGGACGATTTCGAGGCTGCGCCTGCTGACCTTGAGTTCGTCTCGAATCCGGCCGGGCGGAAAATTGACGGGCGGGGAGTCGCTGAAGGGCTCCTGGGGTTCGGTCCGCGAGATGAGTCGGGGCCAAAGCACTTTTCCGCCATTGGCCACCGCTGCAATCATGACGGCAACCTGCAACGGCGTGACCGCAATGTCTCCCTGGCCGATGCAGAGATTGGCGGTGTCTCCGTCGAACCATGCGCCGCCTCGATTCTCCTGCAGCCAATCGCGAGTGGGCAACACACCCGGAGCGTCCTGCCAGGTGGGAATGCCGGCGCGCTCGCCAAGATGCAACCGGTGTCCCAGGCGGACAATGCCCTCGATGCCGCAACGAAGTCCGTTGGTGATGAAATAGGTGTTGCACGATTTCATCAGGGCCCGTCGGAAATCGTAGTCCCCGGGCGGAGCGAGGTCTCTGACCTTGCGCCGACCCATGACGATATGCCCGTGCGCGGGATCGGATGGGTCCGGTGGATTATGGATCTTTTCCTTCGGGTCAAGCCCGGCTTCCAGGGCGGCCAGGCCGACAACAATTTTAAAAACTGACCCTGGTGCGTAAAGACCGTAAGTGGCGCGATTGATCTGGGGCGTCAGCACCGGGTCCTGAAGGTACTCGGCCTTTTCAGACAATAGACGGGGAACAAATTCGTTCGGATCATAGGATGGATTGGAGGCGACCGCAATCAAGTCACCGGTGCGGGCGTGCATGACAACCGCGGCGCCTCGGACCGGCCCGGTATAAGGGACGGGGGCCGAACGCAGGGCCTGTTCTGCCGCCTGCTGAATGCCGCGGTCAATCGTCAGGTAAACATTTTGGCCTGCCTCGGCCGGGTTCCAGGTGTTCTCGGTCTGGCGGTAGCCGAGGCTGTTGACGAGGACCGACTTGATGCCTGTCCGTCCGCGCAATTGTTCATCAAATGCGCCCTCGATTCCGACCACGCCCTTGAAATCCGGCATGCGGTAATTGAAGAAGACTTCTTCGTCCTCGGCGGAATCGTCGCGCTGGAGGTGGCCGATCAGGTGGGCCGCCGAGGTGCGAAAAGGATAGACCCGCACCGGTTGCACTTCCAGGTCGAAGCCCGGGAGATTGGCTGTCTGCTCGGCGAACAGCGCGATCTGGGTGGGGTTAAGATTGGTCAGCACGGGCATGGGAACGAAGAGGCGTTGATCGTAGTGTTCGAAGAATTTTTTGTCCTGCAATTGGACGGGTTGTTGCAGCAGGGAACTGACCCGGAAGACCAGGTTGCTGACGACTTGATAGCGGGTGAGCTTGCCCAACTCGATGCGCTGGCTGCGGGAGAGCTTGGCCCGGGAATTGGTGCGGACAAGCTGGCGCATGACCCAGGCGTAATTGTTGCTGTAAGCGGACTGAAATTGCGGGCGCAATTCGTCGAGGTAAAGGTTGATGTTGTAGCTGGGCCGATTTTCGGCGAAGGCGACGCCGTTGGCGTCAAGGATTTTGCCGCGAACGGCCGGGATGCGCACGGTCCGGAAAGACTGGCTGATCTGGCTGGCCTGGTAACGTCGGGCGGAGACGACCTGGACATACCAAAGGCCGAGGAACAGGAGGCCAAGGCCCGACAGAACGGAGATGGCGAGCACCTGCAATTGGCGGTCGTTCTTTCTAAGTTGGTCGAAAATCAACATGGTCGTTCAGTGATCGACGTGCGGCACGCGACCGCGTTTGATTTCGCGGTCCGGGCGGAAACTGGTTTGGACCTGCGGCTGGTAATTGAAGGCGCGATTGAATCGGTCGAACAGATGGAAGCAAACCGGGGTGAATGCCGCGCCGCCCACCGCCATGACGAGCCACTGCCAGATCGACCACCAGCCCAACAACGGGTCGGTGCCGGCGCCAATCAGGGACAACACCGTCAACAAGGGCGCCAGTGCGCTGGCGGCCAGTCCCAGCATGAACTGCGCGTAGAGTTGTTCGCGCAAGATCAATTCGCGGCAGCAATGGATGACCAAGCCGATGACAAGGAGCGGCAGCACGCTGATTCCCAGCGGATTGATGGAAAGCGAATCGAACCACAACCCTCCCAGCGTGGCGGCCAGCGCCACGGTGGAAATGCTGGCGCTCAATCCGGCATAGACCATCAGTGCGGGCAGCAGGTCGATCTGCGCGCCGACAAGATTGCGCAGGGCGCGAACGTACGATTCAAGGAAGACCGCCAGGAAGGCGACCAGCAGAATGGCGATGGTGTTAAGCCAATTCATTTACGTGATGCGTGATGCGTGATGCGTGATGCGTGATGCGTGATGCGGAGCGCGGAGCGCCGAAGGTGGAGTTTGGAGTTTGTCATTGAGTGATGACCGAGACCTGTTCCAGGCGATTCAAATTGACCGCGAGTTTGACGCGCGCTTCGAGGTTCAATCCGTAGTCATTGGTTCGCACATCCACGACTTGTCCGACGACAATTCCCTTGGGGAAAATCCCGCCCTCGCCGCTGGTCACCACGAGTTGGCCCGGTTTCAAAAGGCTGCCCCCGGGCAAATACATGAGGTCCACGAGCAGGCGGTCGAGACCGGCGGCGCTGGGTGAGACGATCCCCTTGGCGACCACGGTTTTGTCGCGCGGGTCCTGTACCTGGGCGGAGAAGCGGCAGTTCGGGTCGCCAACCATGACGACGCGTGAACGGAAAATGCCGACTTCGGAGATGCGTCCGACCAGGCCATCGGCGGTGAGCACGGTCATGTTGGCGCGGATTCCGTCCTGGCGGCCGACGTCAATGAGCAGGGTACGCCACCAATTGGCGGGGTCCTGTGCGATGACGCGAGCGGGTTTGAGTTGCCAGAGGACGCGGCGCTGCCAGTTGAGGGCCTGGCGCAGTTGCGCATTTTCGCGCAAGGCCTCCTGGGCCTGGGCGAGCTGATCGCGCAACTGCTGATTTTCCCTGCGCAGTTCCTCGATCTGTTTAAGGAGGGTGCTGCGCGGCACGAGGGTGTTGCCGGTTTGTTCGACGAGGTTCCGCGTTGCGCCGGCGATGCCGAAGAGCGGCAGGAACAGACCTCCGACGGCGAGCTTGAGTTTTCCGGCTGTCGGCTCGGGCAGGTTGAGCACTCCGAGCACGACGAGCAGGACCAGGCCGATTGTTATGTAATACTGCCGCTTTAACATCTGTCACCCCGTCGTAACCGCGGGGCGAACACGCTTCTGAACCGTTGCCAGCGGCTCAGGTTCGGCTGGAAGAGGCCACTCGCTTGAGAAATTGGAGTTCCTGCAAAACGCGGCCGGTCCCTTCCGCCACAGCGGTGAGCGGATCGTCCGCAATGTGGACCGGCAGGCCGGTTTCTTCGGCGACCAATCGGTCGATGCCTCGCAACAATGAGCCGCCGCCCGCCATGACGATGCCGCGATCCACGAGGTCCGCGGACAGTTCAGGGGGACAACGTTCCAACGTGATGCGAATGGACTCCAAAATACTGGTTAGAGGCTCCTTCAGGGCTTCGCGAATTTCCTCGGAACGGACCGTCAGGGTTTTCGGCAACCCGGCGCTCAGATCGCGCCCTTTGACTTCCATGGTCAATTCCTGTTCCTGGGGAAAGGCCGAGCCGATACGGATTTTGATTTCTTCCGCAGTGCGTTCGCCAATCATCAAGTTGTAGGCACGTTTCATGTAAGCGACGATGGTCTCATCGAACTCGTCGCCGCCGACGCGCAGGCTCCGACTGAAGACAATTCCCGCCAGGGAAATGATCGCGATCTCGCAGGTGCCGCCCCCGATATCGACGATCATATTGCCAGCCGGCTCGTGCACGGGCAGACCGACACCAATCGCCGAAGCCATGGGTTGCTCGATCAAATAAACCTCGCGCGCGCCGGCATGAGTGGCGGAATCCTTGACCGCGCGTTTTTCCACTTCGGTGATTCCGGAGGGAACGGCGACCACGACCCGCGGAGCAATCAGTTTGCGGTGATGAACCTTCTGGATAAAATGCCGCAGCATCGATTCGGTGATCTCGAAGTCGGCAATGACGCCATCCTTCATTGGCCGGATGGCGACGATGTTGCCGGGCGTGCGACCGAGCATGCGTTTGGCTTCTTCGCCAACCGCCAGCACGTTGGTCGTTCCCGCTTGGATTGCAACAACCGAAGGTTCACGCAACACAATTCCCTGATCACGAACGTAAACGAGGGAATTCGCAGTCCCAAGGTCTATCCCAATGTCATTGGAAAACAGGCTCTTAAGTTGCGCAAACATGAATTGTGCCTAGCACCGTAACACCTTAGGGCTGACCCAGTGGGACGGTCAAGATTATTAACGGCAGGCCGTTCGTTTGTTCGTCGGCAAACGTCATCACGCCATCGCCGTGGACGATGCTGATGCCGATCGTCGGCGTCGTGGCAACCCAGGCCCACCAAAGTGAAGGTCCGATTGGACTGCCGACAGGCAATTGAACCCGCAAATGCGGTTCTGGGAATTACCAAATTTGAGACGGCAGGCTGCCTGCTTATGAGACATTGAACAAAAATGATACACGCATCGTTTTCACGGATTGAATGGGCGCCACGGGTTGTGGCGCGATGACCGATGATTGTGGGCGACTGATTTGGATTTTATGAGAGAAGTTGTTTGGAGAGGTCACAAGGCTCGTTCGGCCTGTTCCGCTTTCATGCTGGTGGAGGTGATAGTGGCGGTCGGTTTGGGAGCGATCATGTTTGTCGGCCTATACCTGGGTTTTACTCAAGGGTTTGCCGTCATCCAACTGGCCAGGGAGAACCTCCGCGCCACACAAATCCTTCAGGAAAAAACTGAAACGATTCGACTCTTTCATTGGGACCAACTCAACGCGGCAGCCAACCCGTACTCGTTTACGAACTGGTATTCTCCAAATGCGAATCTCAGCAAGCAAGGGATCGCCTACTCGGGCACAAGAACTATCACCAACGCCCCGCTGGGCGAGAGTTACTCCAATGACGTTAAGCTGGTCACCTTTCAACTCACCTGGACCTCGGGGAAGGTCCAGCGAAAACGCGAGGCCTCAACACTGGTTTCAAAATATGGTCTGCATGATTACATCGTGTTATACAAATAAAGCCCGTTGCAAGGGCATGAGTCTGGTCGAAGTGATGGTTGCCAGCGGCCTCGGCAGCCTCGTGCTCAGCGCCGTGATGGCCATCACTTTTTTCAGCGCGCGCAGCTTTGCGGCCGTCAGCAACTACGTCGATCTGGATGCAAAGAGTCGCACGGCCCTGGACAAAATGTCGCAGGAAATCCGCCAGGCTGACGCCCTGACGAGTTGTGGCCGGGTTGGTAACAAGACCGAAGCCGTTTTCACCGGCAAGGACGCTATTACCGGCGCGCCCTACACGCTGACCTATACCCACCAACAAAACCTAAAAACGCTGACCCGCACTCGAAACGCCGGGACGCCTCAAGTGCTGTTGAGCGAATGCGATTCCATCGACTGGTACATGTATAAACGAAGCATGACCAACGGGACCGACAGTCCAATTCTGACGACCGACCCGACGCAGTGCAAAGTCGTTCAACTCACCTGGGCCTGCTCGCGCAAGATTTTCGGCAACAAAGCCAACACGGAGAGCGTGCAATCGGCCGAAATCGTAATTCGAAAAAAGTAATTCTCCACACAAGCAAAGTTTATGAAGATCAGAATCAATCATCGCCCGCCAGGCAGTGTCCTGGTGGTAACCCTGCTCAGCGCAGCCGTAATCGGCCTGGCACTGGGGAGCTACCTGTGGATGGTTTCCAACCAGAACATTTCCACCGCGCGCGGCCTGGCGTGGAATTCTGCCATTGCGGTCGCTGAGGCCGGCGCGGAGGAGGCGCTCACTCAGCTCCATTACAATGACATCAACCACCTTTCGGCCAACAGTTGGACTGACTTGACCAACGGCTGGTATTACAAGACCCACTCCGTGAACGGAAACAGGTACTACGAAACCACCATCAAAAAGGTGGAACCTCCCATCATTATTGCCACCGGCTACGTCCCGGCGCCCCTGGCGCCCTCCTCCAATTTCGGGATGCTCCTGGCCCAGGTTCCAACGGCGGGCGGCTCCGCCTATGTAAAGCGGCGTATCATGGTGAATACCCGCAGGAAGGCCTTGCTTCCCACCGCGATGTTTGCCAAGGGCCAAATCCTGCTGGCCGGGAATAACGTCACAACCGACGGCTTTGATTCGGACGATCCGCTCGCCAGCACGAATGGGAAATACGATCCGGCCAAACACAAGGATAGCGGCGACGTGTGGACCAATTCCGGCGATCCGAGCGCAATCAGCGTCGGCGACGCCAACGTTTTTGGTCACGTGGGGACCGGGACTGGCGGCACAGCGACTGTCACATCCGGGGGTACAGTGGGTGACTTGGCCTGGGCTGGCGCTGACACCCCAGGCATCAAACCCGGTTGGAGTTCGGACGAGGTGCATATGGAGGTCGAGGATGTCAAGGTGCCGTTCACAAGTGGCTACAGCACGCCTGTTGGAGGCGTCGTGGGCACTAACGCCTACACTTACGTCCTCAACGGCCTGCTGAACGACAAGTACAAATTGAGCAGTTTGTCCGGCAAGGTGTACGTGTCCGGCGGGCAGGTGTCGCTTTATGTAACTGACTCGTTAAATATCGGCTCGGGCGACTACATTTACATCGCGCCGGGAGCCAGTCTGAAACTCTATGTCGCGGCGCCCTCGGCGACCATTGGCGGCAGCGGAATCATCAACACCGATGCCAAGGCCTCCGCCTTCGAATATTGGGGATTGCCCTCCAACACCTCCTTCGCGTTTAAGGGTAATGCTTCCTTCACTGGGATCGTCTATGCGCCAGAAGCCGACTTCACACTCGGCGGCGGTGGCAGCAACGACTACGACTTTGTCGGGGCCTGCGTCGTCAATACCATCAAAATGAACGGGCATTTCCATTTCCACTACGACGAGGCGCTCCGCAAAAAGTATTGGTCCGGGTATCAGGCGGCGGCGTGGAACGAAGTGGACCCCAATGCTCCGCTTAGCCAGTTCTAATAAACCTGAAAAAAGCAGCATGAGAACATTCCCTTCAGCAAAACACAAAAGCAGATTGGCCTTCACGCTGGTGGAGGTGTTGGTCGTGTCAATCAGGTCTGCCGGGTCCGGCCCGGGACTCTCTAAGAATGTCCTGACATGATCCTCATTGAATCTCGTGCAGCCCGGGACGGGAGTCAGACTGCGCCCAAACGGCTCGAACGCGAAGCGGATTGGGAAAAGCGCTTGCCCGTGGAGTTTCTTTTCCACGCCGTTCTGGCGGACCTGCCCCTGCCGGTTTTTATCAAGGAAGCGGTTGGGCTTCAGTACATATTCTGGAACAGGGCGGGCCAGGAACTGACCGGCTTCACGCCCGCCGAATTCTTCGGGAAAAGCGATTACGAGTTGTTTCCCAAAGAACAGGCCGATCGTTCCGCCGCGCGGGACCGCCTGGTCCTGGCCGCGAAAGGCCCCATCTCTTTTACGGAAGAAGAAATGGAGACCCGGCACGGAAGACGAGTTGTGCACACGCGCGAGATTTCCATTTCGGGCCAGGATGGCCGCCCGCGGTACGTGCTGGGAATTTGCGAGGATATCACGGAGCGCAAACGCGCCGAAGAAGCTCTCCAACAGGCCAAAG
>Ga0066709_100004129_pt1 | contig 11457 bp, 12 predicted proteins | sample GraSoiAngelo_158_FD_79665 | JGI IMG/M metagenome (GOLD analysis project Ga0066709, IMG submission 79665) | Grasslands soil microbial communities from the Angelo Coastal Reserve, California, USA - 14_1009_16_30cm | ecosystem: Environmental > Terrestrial > Soil > Grasslands | place: USA... | reverse complement strand
TACAGCGCGTTCATGATCTTGCCGCCCGGCCTCGCCTTCACAAAAAAACAGCCGACGATCGAGGCGAGAATGGAAAACCCGCCGAGCGCCAGCGGATAGGTGACCGCAGCTTCCGCGTTGACCGGCAGCAGCAGAGCGCCGAGGAGCATGGTGGCAACGATGGTCACCGCGTAGGTTTCGAACAGGTCCGCCGCCATGCCGGCGCAATCGCCGACGTTATCGCCCACGTTGTCGGCAATCACCGCGGGATTGCGCGGATCATCTTCCGGGATACCGGCCTCGACCTTCCCCACAAGATCCGCGCCCACATCGGCGCCTTTGGTAAAGATGCCTCCGCCCAACCGCGCGAAAATGGAGATGAGCGAACCGCCGAAAGCGAGTCCAACGAGCGGCTCGATCGTTCCGTGCAGCCCTTCTTTCATCCCATTCGGAACATAGGGCGCCGACTGGACCAGGAACCAGTAAAAGCCGGCCACCCCCAGGAGCCCGAGCCCGACGACGAGCAACCCGGTGATGGCGCCGCCACGGAACGCGATCGCAAGCGCTTCATTGAGGCCGCTACGGGCTGCTTCGGCGGTGCGCACGTTGGAGCGCACCGAGACGTTCATGCCGATGTAACCGGCGAGCCCTGATAGCACCGCGCCGATAGCGAATCCGGCCGCGGTGCGCCAGGAGAGGAACACACCGATGACGACGAACAGAATAACTCCGACGATGCCGATCGTCGTGTACTGCCGGTTCAAGTAGGCTTGCGCGCCCTGCTGGACCGCTGCCGCGATCTCGCGCATTCGATCGTTGCCGCTGGGCTTCGCGAGTATCCAGCTGATCGACCAGCCGCCGTAGACGAGCGCGGCGAGCGCGCACAGCAGCGCGAAGACGAGTGCATATGACATCACGATCCCCTCTAATGTAATGACGCTTTGTCATCCGGACGCCGCGCTTTGGAGCGGCCCTTCGGGGCGGCCGGTCGGCCGTTGCGCCGTCGAACTCAGGGCGCACGACTGGAAAAACGCGCTATTTTGCCAGCGCCCGCTCCAAAAAGTCGAGCCGATCCTGTCCCCAGAACGGCTCGTCACGGTAGATATAGGTCGGCGCGCCAAAGACTTGGCGATCGATCGCTTCCTGCGTCAGTGCCTGGTAGCGCGCTCCGACGTCCTCCGTTGCCGCGCGCGCCGCAAGCGCGGGCGCATCCAGGCCCTGCTCGGTGGCGATGGCCGAGAGCGTCGCGGCATCCGACACGTCGCGCTCCTCGGCCCAGACGGCGCGCATGATGGCGCCGGCGAGCTTGACCCCATCGCCGGAGCTCCGTTCGAGAGCGGCAAGAATCCATTTCGAAGCCAGATCGCCGGAGACCGGGAAGAACTTCGGTTGCAGATTGAGCCGAGCGTCGAGCAGTTCCCGCCAGCGCTTCAATTCGAACATGCGGTATGCCTGCCGTTGAGGGGCGCGCTGCTTGAGTGGCAGACCTCCGGAGACGGAAAACACCTTGCCGAAATCGACCGGTTTGACCGTGATCGAGGCACCGTGCTTTTTGGCCATCGCGACGAAGCGATCGTGCCCCAGGTAAGTAAAGGGTGACACGGGCGTGAAGTAGTAGTCGATGTTCTTCATGGGTTCCCGGCGTCAGAGCTTGAATTCGGCGGTCAATTTCTTGCGCACTGCGACATTCTGCAGGCGGGTGTAATGAGGCAATCCATTCCGATACGGGGGATAGTCCTCGCCGCGCACCAGCGGCTCGAGGTAGGCACGCGCCGCGCGAGTGATGCCGAAGCCATCGGCGCTGATGTAGTTCGCGGGAAGCTTCTTTTCGACATTGGCAACCTGGTCCAGCGGCGACATGCCGATCTTCCACCGGTAGGGCTTGTCGGAAGTGCGCACGATTGTCGGCATCACCGCATTGTGTCCGGCAAGCGCCAATTCGACCGCTGCCTTGCCTACGGCGTAGCTGTGCTGCACGTCCGTTTTCGACGCAAGATGACGCGCCGCGCGCTGCAGGTAGTCAGCGACGGCCCAATGATACTTTTGCCCGAGCTTTTCCTTGACCCGCGAGGCGATAAGCGGGCCCACGCCCCCCAACTGCGCATGCCCGAACGCGTCCTTGGTCCCCGCCTCCGCCATCAACTTGCCTTCGGCGTTGAGCAGCCCTTCGGATACGCCGACGCAGCAGTAGCCGAATTTGCGCACCCGGGCGTCGACCTCGGCCAGAAATTTCGCCTCGTCGAAGCGGATTTCCGGGAAGAGAAGCACGAGCGGAATCGGCGTCGCCTCGTCTGCGGCGAGTCCTACTGCAGCCGTGATCCAGCCCGCGTGCCTTCCCATCACTTCGAGGACGAAGACCCGCGTCGAAGTTTTTGCCATCGACGCCACGTCGAATGCCGCCTCGCGCATCGAGGTGGCGACGTACTTGGCCACCGAGCCGAATCCGGGACAGCAGTCGGTGATGGGCAAATCGTTGTCGACGGTTTTTGGCACGTGTACCGCAGTGATAGGATAGCCCATGAGTGCCGACATCTGCGACACCTTGAGGCAGGTATCGGCCGAATCGTTGCCTCCGTTGTAGAAAAAATAGCCGATGTCGTGCGCGCGGAAGACATCGATCAGCCGCTGGTATTGCGAGCGATCCTTCTCGATGCTGGCAAGTTGATAGCGGCATGATCCGAAGGCGCCCGCCGGCGTATGCTTGAGCGCCATTATTGCGCGTAACGGCTCCTTGCTGGTGTCGATCAAGTCCTCGGTGAGCGCCCCGATGATGCCGTTGCGGCCGGCGTAGATCTTGCCGATTCGACTCCGGTTGCGGCGGGCAGTCTCGATGACCGCGCAGGCCGAGACGTTGATGACGGCAGTCACGCCGCCGGATTGAGCGTAGAAGGCGTTGCGCTTGGCCATAGGCTTCAACTTTTTAGGGCAGCGAGGACGGCGGCCCGAATCGTCTCGACACTGCCCATGCCGTCGACCTTGCGATACTTCGGCGCACGCGGATCACCGCTCGCCGCCCAGTCCGCGTAGTACGCCACCAGCGGCTCGGTTTGCGCGTGATAGACCTCCAGACGCTTCTTCACGGTCTCTTCCCTGTCGTCGTCGCGCTGGATCAGCGGTTCTCCCGTCGCGTCGTCGCGATCGGGAACTTTGGGCGGGTTGTAGCGGATGTGATAGGTCCTTCCTGAAGCCGCGTGCACGCGCCGGCCGCTCATGCGCTCGATGATCGCGGCATCGGGCACATCGATTTCGAGCACGTAGTCGATCGCCACGCCGGCATCCTTCATGGCGTCCGCCTGAGGCAGGGTTCTGGGGAAGCCGTCGAAGAGATAGCCGCGCGCACAGTCAGGCTCTTTCAGCCGCTCCTTGACCAGGCCGATGATGATCTCATCGGATACAAGCGCACCGGAATCCATCACCTTCTTGGCGGCGATTCCCAGCGGCGTCCCGGCTTTCACTGCCGCGCGCAGCATGTCGCCAGTCGAGATCTGTGAAATGCCATAGGCCTCGCGGATGTAGTTGGCCTGCGTTCCCTTACCGGCGCCGGGTGGGCCGAGCAGTATCAGTCGCATGTGGAGGACGGAAGGCCAGTGGCGGCACCGCTAACTTCGGCTCCTGCACGCGGCGGGCCGCGCGCGAATTCTCGCTGGAATCACTACGCCGGTCAAACCTTCAATTGCGTCAACGACGGCCTTGCTCGGCGTAGAGCAAGCGAACGCGCTCGAGATCCTCGAGCGTGTCGACGCCCGGTGCGGGTACCCCGCGCGTGACAGCCACCACGATGCGGTAGCCGTGCCACAAGGCGCGCAATTGCTCCAGCGCTTCAAAGCGTTCGATGGGTGCCGGCGGCAACGAGGGGAAGTGCCGCAGGAAGCTCGTTCGGTAGGCATAAAGGCCATAGTGGCGGTACAGCGGCATTCCCCGCGGAATCTCGCGCGAAGCTGCGGCGAAGGCATCGCGCGCCCAGGGAACGGTCGCGCGGCTGAAATAGAGCGCGTAACCGGAACGGTCGAGCACGACCTTCACGACATTCGGATTGAATGCGTCCGCCGTGTCCTCAATGGGATGGCACGCCGTGGCGATCGCTGCATCGGGATGCGCCGCCAGCAGGTCTGCGACTTCGCGGATCAACGCAGGCTCCAGTAAAGGCTCGTCGCCTTGCACATTGACCACAATGGCCCCATCGTCGAGCGCGAGCGCCGTTGCGGCTTCCGCCAGCCGGTCGCTGCCGGTCGCATGACTCTCCCGGGTGATGATGGCGTCGACGCGATGTTCGGCAGCGGCTGCGACGATGCGCGGGTCGTCGGTTGCGATCACTACGCGGTTCGCGCCGCTCTCCTGCGCACGCTCCGCCACGCGAACCACCATCGGCTTGCCGGCGATGTCCGACAGGGCCTTGCCGGGCAGGCGCGTCGATGCGTAGCGGGCGGGAATGAGGACCGTGAAGGTCACTCGTATTCCGAAGGCTCCAGCCGGCGTGCTTCTTCTTCGAGCATCACCGGAATGCCGTCTCGAATCGGGTACGCAAGCCTTGCCGACTTGGAGATGAGTTCCTGCTTCTCCTTGTCATAGATGAGGGGTCCCTTGGTGACGGGGCAGACTAGAATCTCGAGCAGTTTCGGATCCACTTGAGTTTCTCCTCGATGAGCGCCAGCAATGCGGGATCGGCCACCGCTCGCACTGGCAGGACCCAACAACGGTCGTCGGCGAATGCGGCGCATTTTACCGCATCCTTTTCCGTCATCAGGATAGCGCTCGCTTCCGGAAACGCCAGATCGCGCACGCTGAACGGGTGATGATCCGGAAAAGGGTGGCATGTCGCGACGACGCCCAGCGCTCGCAGATGATCGAAAAAGCGCTGCGGATTGCCAATGCCTGCGAGCGCATGGACCGATCCTGTGCGAAACGACTCGGCCGTTGCGTTGACATGTGGCGCGGTGATGCGAAAAAAACGATCGCCGGACAGCGACGTGGCGAAGGTCGGCACGGCTCGCCCCGGCCACGGGCCGTCCAATGAGACGACAGCATCGACTTCGTCCAGGCGTGATGCCGACTCTCGCAGTGGTCCCGCCGGCAGCATCATCCCGTTTCCAAGACCGCGAGTCGCGTCGATCACCGCGATCTCGACATCGCGTGCGAGCGCATAGTGCTGCAGTCCGTCATCGGCGATGATCACGTCGCAGTGCGGATGCTCATCGAGTAACCCCAGCGCAGCCGAGGCTCGATCCCTCCCGATCCAGACCGGATGACCGCTTCGCGCGAGCAAAGGAGCCTCGTCGCCGACATCGATGGGTGAGGCATCGGCTTTCACCCCGCGCGCCGCAGTGCTGGCTCCGCCATAGCCGCGGCTCACAATGCCGGGATGCCATCCGCGCGGTTTGAGAGCTTCGGCGAGTGCGAGAGTCAGCGGTGTCTTGCCGCTTCCGCCCACAACGATATTGCCGACCACCACCACCGGCACCGGCAGGCGCCGGGTTGGGAGCGCACCCGCGCGGTATAAGCTTCGGCGCACGGCGACAACCATACGAAAGCCGAGCGCAAGGGGAGTCAGAGCTGCGCTGATTGCCGTGAGCCGCGGCGTATACCAAGCTCTGACGAGAGCGTCCGAGAAATTCAACTTAAATCTCTTTCATCGCCTGGGATGACGCGAGGCTCGTCGTCCCGGCGAAGGCCGGGACCCAATCTCACATCGCACTTTGGATCATGGACCTCCCCCGGTTCAAGCCCGGGGTCGCCTGGGATGACGCGGCTACTTCTTCGTCTTCTGCGTCGCGAAGGTGATGTGGATCAGTCCGACTTCTCGGGCCGCCTCCATCACGTTGATCACCGACTGATGCGTCGCGTTGGCATCGGCATTGATGATGACCACGGCGTCCTTGGCGCCCCCGGAGGCTTTGCTCAGCGCATCTCCAAGAGCGGCCACCGTAGTGAACTGGAACACCGTCTTGTCGATGACGTAATGCCCTTGCGCGTCGACGCCGACGTTGATCTCCTTCGGCCGCTGCCGCATCTGGTCTGCGTCGGCCTCCGGGAGCGTGATTTGCAATTCGGCAACCCGCTGATAGGTCGTGGTGACCATCAGGAAAATCAGGATCACCAGCAGGACATCGATCAACGGAATGAAGTTGATCTCGGGTTCGTCGCGGCCGCGGCTTCCGCGCAGATTCATCTATGGCGAGCCGCAGAAATGCGCTGGCAGTCGACGCAACACGCCGAGCGCCACGCTAACGGCGCTCTCCATGGGCGATTTCCACCAGCTTGATCGCCTGCTGTTCCATCTCAAGGATGAGGCTGTCGACTTTGGCGCGAAAGTGCCGGTAGAAGATCATGCTGGGGATCGCGACGATCAGTCCGAGCGCAGTGTTGTACAGCGCCACCGATATCCCGTGCGCGAGTTGAATCGGATTGGATCCAGCGGCGCTTTGCGAGCCGAAGATTTCGATCATGCCGACGACGGTGCCGAAAAGCCCGAGAAGCGGCGACATCGCGGCGATGGTTCCCAGCGTGGTTAGAAAGTGCTCCAGATCGTGACCGACGATCCGCCCCACTTCCTCGATCGCTTCCTTCATCACCGGCCGCGGGCTCTTCACATTGGCAAGGCCGGAAGCGAGCACCCGTCCGAGCGGCCCCTGACCCGCTGTCTTGGCGAGCAACTCAGGAGTAACGCCGCCTTGCTTGTACTCCGCGAGCACGCCATCGACCATCCCCGGAGGCGCCACGGCGGCCTGACGCAGCGACCACATGCGCTCGAAAATCAGCGCCAGAGCAATGACCGAAGCGAAGATCAGCGGCCAGATCGGCCAGCCTGCCGCCTGTATGATCGACCACACTTAATTCGCACTCCCTCCCGGCACAAGGCGTGCACTCTAGCGTGGCGGCCGCGATTCGGCAACACCGCGAAGCTTGAAGTCCACGTTTCAAATAGCGATGTGCCCAGTGTCATTCGCGTGGCAAGCGCGGCGCGCCTCGGCAACCGTCGCTGCCACTGCAGCGCCGATGAGCACGATCATCCACGACAGGTAAATCCAGATAAGGAATACCGGCAGCGCCGCCAAGGCGCCATACACCATGCGATAGGTGGACAGGTGAACGATGTAGAAAGTGAAACCAGCGCGCGCAATTTCAAAGGCGACTGCCGCGAGCAGGCCCCCGATCACCGCGGCACGAAGTGGCACACGGCGCACCGGAACGATCAGGTAGATGAGCGTCAGTATCCCGGTGCCGATCGCCACCGAAAACGGACGCGCCAGTAAGGGCAGCGCATGGCTGGCAAGGGGCACCACCGAGATCGATTGTTCGATGGCCCAATTCGTGAAGGCGACCGCTGCGGCGATCAATACGGGCACCGTGACGAAGCCCAGCGCGTACACGATCGTCCGCCGCCCCAAGGAGCGACTCTCCCCCGCGCCCCAGATTACGTTGATTTCGCGCTCCACCTGCGCGACCAGCAGCACCGCCGTGACGATCACGAAGCCGGCGCCGATGCCCTGCAAGTCGGCGGTGCGTGCGGTGAATTCGGCGAGGTAGTGGCGCACCGTGCTGCTGCTCTCAGGCAGCAGGAACTTGAGCATGACCGGCTCCAGCGCGTCAAGCCAACTCTGGAACAGAGGAAAGCGGGCAACGTAGGCAAAGGCGACCGTAAACAGGGGGACGAGCCCGAGCAACGTGGTGAATGCCAGACTCGCCGCGATGCGGCCGATGTCGGCGTTGTCGACTCGCCGAACGACCGCGGCCGCGAATGAGATGAACGCGCGGATCGAGCTCAGCATCCCGCCGCTCGAGCGCGTCAAGCCGCGCACGCGCAGGGGAACATCCTGGGCCATGCGCTCAAGTCCACGCCCAGGCGATGCGTTGGGGACATCCCCGCTCATGGTCAGTTCGACGAGACAGTCAATGCGACAGGGGATTATCCCACCGCGGGATGATCGCGCTCAACGCGAGGCGCCATGTAAGCTCAAAGGCGACTTGCGCGACCAACAGACGCGTGCCGGCGTTGAATCGCGTTATGCTGCATGCACCATTAAGGACAGGGACGATCAACATGGCGTCAACTCAAACAGCCGTGCTGGGCGGTGGATGTTTCTGGTGTCTGGAAGCCGTGTTCAACCGACTCAAGGGCGTGCAGTCGGTCGAATCAGGCTACGCCGGCGGCAGTATGCCGAATCCCAGCTACGAAGCGGTCTGCAGCGGTGATACCGGTCATGCCGAAGTCGTGCGCATCGTGTTCGATCCGGACGTGCTTTCCTTTGCAGACCTGCTGCGAGTCTTTTTTGCGATTCACGATCCAACCACGCGAGACCGGCAGGGGAGCGATGTCGGCACGCAATACCGGTCGGTGATTTTTGCCCAGACGCCCGAGCAACGCTTCGATGCGCAAACAGTCATCGCGGAACTGACTCAGGCCGGCCTGTGGCGCGATCCCATTGTCACCGAGATCGGTGACGCCGCCACTTTCTATCCGGCGGAGAACTATCACCATGAATATTTCGAGCGAAATGGGCGCCAGCCATACTGCCAGTTCGTAGTCGCGCCGAAGGTTGCCAAGTTCCGCAAACAGTTCGCCGACCGCCTCAAGGAGTAAGCAAACCCTTAATAAGGCTGGTGCAGCCGCGAGTCTAGACACGTCGGCGGGTCAGTACCCCGCCGCCCGCGAGCGCCGCGCCCACCGACCAGAACATCGGCGCCAAACCCAGCGTCGAACCCACGGCGCCGAAGAGTAAGGGCACGGCAAATGTCGACGCATTGACGATGGTCATGCGCACGCCGGCGGCTTCGCCCATACGTCCCGCCGGCGCCATGCTGTGCAACAGCGACATCACCATCGGTTGCGCGCTGCCCAGTGCCAGTCCCAGCGTGAAGGAGAGCATCATCAGCGAGCCGACCCGGTCAACGAATGGGAAAAGGGTATAGGCAAGTCCCGCAACGAACAGTGCTGCGGTGAGCACTTCGAATTCCGAGAAGCGGCGGGCGATGCGCGGCATGAGCAGCCGGACCGCGAAGGTCGCGGCGGCAAAAGAGGCCAGGATCACCCCGATTCGCGACGCTGACAACCCGATCCTTGCGCCGTAGATCGGGATAAAAAATGTATGCAAGTCCCACGCCATCGAGAGCAGCCCGTTGACGACGAAGACGCGCCGCATGCGGCGGTTCGACAGCAGCGCGACGACGCCCCCTCCTGCAGGGTGCGCGCGCTGAGGATGATGCGCCGGAAGCGCGGGCGCGCCTCGAGCCAATGCGATGACCGGCACCAGGGGCAGCAGCGAGAGCACACCGAACGTTGCGCCGAAGCTCGCATGATCGATGAGAAAACCTGCCAGAAGCGGCCCGCAGAAGCCGGAAATCGAGTACCCCAACGCCAGCAGGCTGAAATTCTTGGCCCGCTCCGAAGGCTCTCCGAAGTCGCCGGTCGCGTTCTGCGTAGCGACCTGGAAGAGCATGAAGGAGGCTCCGATGAGGGAAGTGGTGAAATACAGTGATACGAGCCCGGGCCAGAGCCAGGGCAGAGCCGCGCCCAGCGCGATGCCGCACGATCCGACCAGCATCGGCCGCCTTACCCCGATCCGGTCGGAAAGGCGACCCGCGGCGACCGCAAGCAGCATAGGCAGGAACGCGTAGAGCCCCGTCAGGATCCCGACCACCAGGGGCGTCGCTCCCTGGGAGAGCGCATACAGCGACACGGTGACGCGGCTTCCTGCCATCACCATGTGGTTCAGGATGCCGAGCGAGATGAGCGCTACGAATGCGTGGCGGCGGCCTTTCGCCAATCGGCTCACGGAGCGAGCCGTTCGATGCGCCAGTGTGCACCGTCGAGGCGATAGCAAATCCGGTCGTGCAGACGCGACCTTCGTCCCTGCCAAAACTCCAGAGTCTGGGGAACGACCCGGTAGCCTCCCCAATGAGAAGGCCGCGGCAACTCGGATCCTGTGCTCAGTCGTTCACGCGCCGCGGAGAACTCTCGCTCGAGCCAAGCCCGATCGCTGATCACGCGGCTTTGCGGCGATGCCCACGCCCCGATTCGCGATTCCACAGGCCGCGTTGCGAAGTAGGCATCCGAATCGCCGGGCGCCACCTGGGCGACCTTGCCCTCGACGCGGACCTGTCGCTCGAGCTCGACCCAGTGAAACAGCAGCGCCGCTTCCGGTCGGACCGCCAGCTCGCTTCCTTTTCGGCTTTGGTAGTTGGTGAAAAAAACGAAGCCTTCGGCGTCAGCTCGCTTGAGAAGAACAATGCGCGCGGAGGGCCGGCCGCCCGCGTCGGCCGTTGCCAGCGTCATGGCGGTCGGCTCGGGCAGTTCCGCGCTGATCGCCTCGGCGAGCCATCGCTCGAACTGCCGCATCGGATCGGGATCGACTTCAGCTTCGCTGAGTGCGGCGTGCAGATATTCGCGGCGAAGGTTGGCGATGTCCAAAGCAACGATTCGGTAGGTCGAGCATGGCTATTATCGCCGGTCGTGCCGCTCACCGCACGAACCGAACGCGGTCAGTAGACGCGGCGCAATTTATAGCCTTGCGCTTTAAGCTGCGCCAGCATCCCTTTGGCACCGTGCAGGTGCAGGGCGCCGACGGCTACGAAAACGCCTCCCGCGCGTAGCGGCAGGAACAATCGGTACATCATCAGCGCACTGCGATCGTCGACGATGCGCCGCGTGAGCAAGACTTGGTGGCGCTCCAGTGCCGGATCGCCATCGGCCGAGGCGAGGTTGATGCGCGCGATCGTCGCAAGGTCGCGATCGAGCCACGCGCGGATGGTGCTTTCGAGTCGCGCCTCGAGCAGCGGCCGGTGTTCGATGGCATGCCGCAGCAGCGCGATTTGCGAATCGATGGGAATACTGTCCAGCGCCACGATCTGCTCGTCCGGCAATTCCAGTCCGACCATGCCCATCCGCCGGAGCATCGCCGTGGCGAACAGCTCGTCGTCCAGGGTCGTCGCAGCCGATGCAACGCGCGGCGAGGCAATGCGTAGCAGCGCTGCCCACGGCTTGGTACGGGCCAAAATATCCTCGGCCGGAGCCTGGTCCCCCAGGATCTCGCGCAGTCGCGCGTAATCGTTCGCACCCAGCAATGGTTCCAGTCTCTGGCCATCCTCGAACTGTGTCGCCTCGAAAAAACGCGCTTCGTCGGCATCAGAGAGATGAATCTCCATGGCGAAGCTGCGACAGGAGGCAAATGCGCCAACCACCGTGGCAGGCAGTCTCGTCACACGCGGATCCGCAGAATGCAGCGTCCCGAAGATGTAAGAGGGCGGCACGCCAGGGCGCTCGAGCCGCCACAGCAAGCCATGGTCGAAGGGATCGGCGCAGGCCACTGTCGCGGTCAGCACGCCCGCAAGAAGGAAGCCCGGTGCCAGGGCCCGGCGCCGTGACGATCGACTTCGCGATGCTGTCACATCGCGGCCCATGGGCGGCGTCAGCGGACCGTGAGCGACAGTTGTGTTCGCAGCGGCGGCTTGCGCCAAGCGCCGCCGACCGTAGTATGAGCTCGG
>Ga0066709_100004128_pt1 | contig 11458 bp, 12 predicted proteins | sample GraSoiAngelo_158_FD_79665 | JGI IMG/M metagenome (GOLD analysis project Ga0066709, IMG submission 79665) | Grasslands soil microbial communities from the Angelo Coastal Reserve, California, USA - 14_1009_16_30cm | ecosystem: Environmental > Terrestrial > Soil > Grasslands | place: USA... | reverse complement strand
GGGACGTTCGTGAAGACGAGGCGTCCTCTGGTCCAGGCCACCTCGTCGGTCACGCGGGCGTTGCGCAAAACGCGGATCGTGCCCGTCCGAGACAGCGTGGCGACCTGGCCGGCGCGGAGCAGGGTCCCGGCCAACGCGACGGCGCCCTCGACCACGGCGACGCGCTCGCGCGCCGCATCGCCGTACGCGTGGACGCCGAACCTGGTCCCGATGTCCTGAATCGCGCCGCCCGCGGTGTGCACGATGAAAGGACGAGCAGCATCATGCACGACGCTGAAGTACGCCTCCCCTTCCAGATACACGTCCCGTTGGCGGGCCCCGAATGTGACCGGCGCCCGCAGCCTGCTGTCCGCGTTCAGAGTGATTTCCGTGCCGTCGAGCAGCCGAAGCACGGCCCGCCGCCCCCGCGGGGTCGCGTACTCCCGCATCGTCGGCGCCTGGGGGACCGATCGGGCTTCGCGAGCAAGCCACCAGGCCCCGCCGGCGCCCACCAGGGCTGCGACGATCCCCGCCGCAATCGCGACGTTCCACCTCCGCGATCTCCTGGGCGCGCCGTACCGCGTCACGAAGCGCGTCCACGCGGCGTCCACGTCGTACGCCGCGCCGTGGCGCCGCGCGTCCGCGCCCCAAGCCGCTTGCAGCGCCGCGACGGCGGCCCGGCGCGCCGGATCCGCTCCGATCCACGCCTCGACCGCAGCACGGTCCTCGCGCAGACCGCTCCCGTCGAGGTAGCGGGCCAGCGAGCCGAGATCGATGGTCGACCGGAAGAGCGGCATCATCCCTATGACGCCGCAGGGGGAGGGCTTACTTACTCGAGTGCGCGGTCAAGGCCGTGGCGGCACCACGGCCGGCCCGCCAGTCTCCTCGTACACCCGCACGTAGTCCACCCGCATGGTCTGCGGGAACACGGTGGTCGAGTCCGGATTGCCCGGCCAGTACCCCCCGACCGCCACGTTCAGAATGATGAAGAAGGGGTGATCGTAGACCCATCGCGCTGGCAGATCCTTCGGGGTGACGGTCTTGTACAGCGTGTCGTCTACGTACCACCGAATCGCATCCGCTTCCCACTCGATGGCGTAGACGTGAAAGCGGTCGGCGAAGGCGCCGGTGCCGAGCTCATACTTGCTGGTGACGCCTTGCGCACCCGAGTAGCCGGGGCCATGCACCGTGCCGTGTACCCGGCTGGGCTCCTTGCCGATGTTCTCCATGATGTCGATCTCGCCGCACGCGGGCCAGCCGACCTTGTCGCAGTTGTCGCCCAGCATCCAGAAGGCGGGCCACAGTCCCTGCCCGCGAGGGATCTGAATGCGTGCCTCAATGCGACCGTACCGCCACGCGCCCAGACCTTGCGTCTTCAGCCGGGCCGAGGTGTAATCACGGTTGCTGAACGTCTCGCGGCGCGCCTCGATGACCAGGTGGCCGTCTGCGATGCGCGCGTTGTCGCCGCGGCCGGTGTAGAACTCGAGCTCGCCGTTCCCCCAGCCGCCGCCCCCCGTCTCCCGAACCCATTTCCCGGCATCGAGGGGCGTGCCGTCGAACTCGTCATGCCACACGAGCTGCCACCCGGAACGCGAGGGTTGGGCCGTGCCCGCGAAGCATGAGGACACAGCGACGACGAGCGCAATGCGTGCATGGCGGGGAGTCAGCATCACCGTATGACGCCGCAGAGGGGCGGCGTACTTACCTAAGAAGGCAGCAGCGCTCTTCGCAAGACGGTGAGCGCCCTGCTGATGTGCACGCCGATGGTCTTTGGAGAGATGGCCATCCGCGATGCCACCTCGGCGTAGCTCAAGCCCTCACGGCGGCTCAAGACGAACGCGGCGCGGGTGCGGGGAGGGAGAGCGGTGAGTGCTCGCTCGAGACGCTGCCGCAGCTCCTCGGCCTCGAATTCGGCGTCGGGTAGCTCCGCGGCGACACGACCGGCCTCGAGGTCGAGCAGCGGCGCGGACCGGCGCCGTACGGCGGCACGTCGGAATTGGCTCAGCGCGCCGCGGCGGACGGCCGCGTACAGGTAGTGCTGCACGTCGCTCACCACCCAGTGCGTGCGACCTTCCCAGATCCGCGCGAACACGCCCTGGACCACGTCCTCGGCGCTGTCACGACTGCCCAGATAGGCGGCGACGTAGCGGCACAGGCCATCGTAGTGCGCCCGGAACATCGCCTCGAACGCCGCCTCATCGCCGGCCCGAATCCGCACCACCCAGTCCTGCGAGGGCGCGCTCGGATCGGCGGAGCGACGGGCGGTAAAGACCATGAGCTTCCCCGAGAGGGCGTTGACGCTGTGGGGCCTAGCATATCGGCGTTCTGGCGGAGGCGCAAGAAGGGCGCCCGCCTACCCCCTCGTCGCCCTGAGCACCTCCTCGGGCGTCGTCATCCCCGCCCGCACAAGTCGCAGGCCGTCATCCCGCAGGGTTCTCATCCCCTGCTCTGCGGCGAGCCGACGGAGCTCGGCGGCGCCGCGGCGTTGCAATAGCTCGGTACGGATGCGGTCGTCCACGGCGAGCAGCTCGTAGATGCCCACGCGGCCGCGGAATCCGGTGCCGCGACAGGCAGCGCATCCCGCACCCAGGTGCACGACCGGGAGCTCGTCCGGCCGCACGCCGAAACCGTCCAGCATGGCGCGGTCCGCCTGGGTCTCCCGCGTGCACCCGCTGCAGACGCAGCGCACGAGCCGCTGCGCCAGCACGGCCTCCACGGTGCTCGCCACGAGGTAGGGCGCCACACCCAGATCCATCAGGCGTGTCAGAGCACTGGCGGCATCATTGGTGTGGAGCGTGGACAATACGAGGTGCCCTGTCAACGCCGCATGCGTGGCGATCTCCGCGGTTTCCTCGTCCCGGATCTCTCCCACCAGCATCACGTCCGGGTCCTGCCGCAGCAGCGCCCGCAGAGCCGTCGCGAAGGTCACTCCGACCTTTTCGTTTACGGGCACTTGGGCCACGCCAGGCAGCTCGTACTCGACTGGATCCTCGACCGTGAGGATCTTTTCGCGACCCGTGCGGATGCGATCCACAGCGGCGTACAGCGTCGTCGTCTTCCCCGACCCTGTGGGCCCCGTGGCGAGGACGATGCCGTGCGGGCGGGCGATCGCCTCCGAGAACACGCGGAGCGTGTCGGGCGCCATGCCGAGGTCTTCCAGCGCGATCCGACCCCGCTCCTTGTCGAGCAGCCGCAGGACGACGCTTTCCCCGTGCAGCGTCGGCACCGTCGACACCCGCACGTCGACTTGGCGGTCCTGTAGCTTGAGGCGGATGCGGCCGTCCTGAGGGACCCGCCGCTCCGCAATATCCAGGTCCGCCATGATCTTGAGGCGGCTCACGATCGCAGCCTTCAAGTCGACCGGTGGCGTGGGCGCGTCCTGCAACACGCCGTCGACGCGGTACCGGACGCGCAGCTCAGCGGCGTACCCCTCGAGGTGCACGTCCGACGCCCGGGCCTCCAGGGCCTCGAGCAGCAGGAGATTCACCAGCTTCACAACTGGCGCCTCGTTCGCAAGCTGCACCAGGTCGTCGAGGGGAATCTCGCCGTCGCGCGCGCCGTCGGAACTACCCGAGCCGAGCCCGGCGATCAGTCCCTGCGCGGTGACCGGCTCGCCTCCGTACGCCCGCCGAATCGCTTCCCGCAGCGGGTCTTCCGGCCCGCGCACGAGCTCGATCTCGGCGCCCAGCGCCAGCCGTAGGTCGTCGACTGCCTGAGGGTCGACGTCTTGCCGCCACGTCGCGACGCGTAACCGATCGCCGTCCCGGTCGAGCGGGCACAGGCCGTAGAACTCGAGGTAGTCCGGTGTCAGGCCGTCGGACAGCGCCGTCACCCGCTCGAGCTCGAGCGGTGCAGCCGGGTCGTACGGCACGGGGAGGGCGAGGGTGTTCACGGCGTCGAGTCGGGGCGGGACCGCGACGGAGATGGGATGAGAGGCGCCGTTTGCGGCAGCTGCTCCTGCAACAGCTCCGTACCGCGCTTCACGCCCTCCCGCGCCCGATCCGCGTCGTCGTCGGTGGCGATGACGTGCGGGGTGAGAAACACGAACAGCTCACTATTCAACTTGGTATCGCTCACGGAGCCGAACAGTCCGCCGATCAGCGGCAGGTCCTTGAGGAGCGGGATCCCGCTCCTAGTCTGGTCGCGTTGGCGCTCCACCAGGCCGCCGATGACGACCGTTTGCCCGTCGCGCACGAACAGGTGCGTGGACGCCTCGCGCGTGCTGATGATGGGCGCGCCGAACTGAGTTTCCGACGTCGCGGTGCTCACTTGCTGCGCGACCTGCAAGTTCACGTACCCGTCGTCATTGATCGTTGGGAGGATCGCAAGCGAGGTGCCGACGTCGCGGTATTGGACCACCTGGTCGCGCACGGCGGCGTCCGTGGGGAGCGAACGGAACACCTGGATGAACGGCCGCTCGGAGCCGATCAGGATCTTCGCCTCCTGGTTGTTCTGCGCCAGCAGCACGGGTCGGGAGAGGATGCGCACTCGACCCGTCGACGCGAGGGCGGTGAGGGCGACGTCTACGTCGATCCGACCCAGGCGCATCAGCTTCAGCGCGAAGTCTCCGGCGGCCGCGCCCTTGAGCGTGCCGATGACCCGAGTCCCGGCCTTGGCGCTGTCGCTGCCGATCGTGCCGGAGGTCCCGACCTGGAAGTCGCTCGTGCGTCGCACCTCGGCGATGAGGACCTCGATCAAGACCTGGAGCGGGCGCAGATCGAGCGACTCGATCGCCTGCCGGATCACATCCCAGTCCGTGGGCTCAGCGCGCACGAGCAGCGCGTTCGTGGCTTCCTCGGGGACGATCTGCACCTCGCCCCGAAGCTGACCCGGAAGGCTAGGAGCGCGCGCGGGCGCCACCTCGACGCTCACCTGAGGCTTCGGCTCCACGCCCATCGGCGGGACCCGTTGCTGGCGCAATCCCTCCGACAGCGACGGCTCTGTGAGACGCGATGGCTCTCCCGCCCCGGAGCGCCCGCCGAAAATGGTGGACAGCGTTCCCGCGAGACGTGCGGCGCGGGCGTGCTTCAGCCGGTAGACGAACAGCCGGCGTTCCGCCGCGGTCGTGTCCCTGCCAGCAGTCGCGGCGCGGAGGGCTGCGTCGCGCGGCTCGACGGCCTCGATCCGCAGGAAGGGACCGTCTTCCGTCACCTTGAGACCGTTCGAGGCGGCAAGGCTCCGGAGCAGTGCGACGAGGTCTTCGGACCGCACCGGCTGATTGGTCCGCAGCGTGACGCGGCGCGGCGGGAGCTCTCCGGAGACGAGATTCAGGCGCCCGGCCTCGGCCAACGCGGTCAGGACCAGGCGCAGCTCCGTGTCCTGGAAGTCGAGCATGATCCCCTGCTCGGTCTGTCGCACCGCCTGCGGCTGCTGGGCGGCGGCCCGGGTCGGGAATGGGACGCCCGCAGCGAGCGCGGACACCACGAAAATGCACGCGATCGTGCGCACGTCAGCTCCCTCCTCCCGGTTTGACCACGTGTACGACGAGCGTCGCGCCCGAAGCGGTCAGGAACGTGGCCGTCCCGGGACCCACGGCCTTCAGCGTGAGGTCCCCGAGCATACCGCCCAGTCGCACCAGCGTCGGCGATGCGCCGGCCCGCTGACACAAAGCGAACCCGCCGTCAGGCAGCACGGCCGTGCCGATGACACGGATCGCGCCGGACCGGTCGGGCGCCGTGCCTGACGTGCGGCGGGGCGCCGCGACCTGCTCAGGAAGCCGGAACTTGAGCGCGGGACGGCGTCGAGCCGCCTGGAACAGGTCGCGGTCCACTGCCGTCAGCACCTGCTCGGAGGCGTACGGAGGACGGACCAGCGGGGTGGTCCCCTCCGGCGCCGGGGTGCGAGGCCGTGGCGCCGGCAGCGCCTCGAGCGTCAGCACCCGCCACAGCGTGAGCCCCACGACTGCGGCGGCAGCGAGCGCGCCGACGCCCGCGATGGCCGGGACGCCCGGAGTCCGGTGGAGCGGGCTCACGAAGCCGGCCTCCTGCCCGGGACCGGCCGAGGCCGCCCACTCGCCCCGGTCGGCGACGGTGCGGCAGCCGAGTAGCCGCTCAGGGCCGCCCGCAGAGTGAGCGTCTCCCGCGCGCCCCGGCCCTCGCTGCTCCGCTCCACAGCGAGGGCGTCCACCCGCACGAGTCGCGACCCGCGCTCGAGCGCCAGCAACAGCCGTAGCACGCCCTCGAAGTCGGTTTGCCCGCGCAGCTCGACCTGAATCTGAGCAAGCCCCCACTCCCCCCCCGCTTCGGTCGCCGTTGTGGGGGGGGCACTGCGACTCTGAAGGTCTTGCACCAGGACGTGACTGCGTCTGGCCGTCTCGCCGACATAGCCGACGAGCTCTGCCGTCGCGGCGTACAGATCCGCGCCGGGAAGGAGTCGCGGGGCGTCGGCGGCGAGTGAGACGTCCGCCCGGGCGCGGCGCTCAGGTAGCGAGCGCGCCTCGTCCAACACGGCGCGCTCGCGCGACAGCAAGTCGCGCTGGGTCCGGACCCGCTCACCCAGCGCCGCGCGGGCTCGGACATAGGGCTGGACGACGCCCCGGAAGAGGACCACCGGGATGAGGAGGACGGCCCCGAACAGCAGCGCCCGCCGATCCCGCGGTGGGAGTCGCCGCAGCGGACTCATGGCTGGTGCTCCGCGAGCCGGGCCGTGACGGTGAATCGCTCGACGGGGGGCGCCCCTGGCCGGGGAGAGGCCTCCTGCCGGATCGGTGCGTCGGCCCGCACGCCGGCGACGCGTGGCGCCCGCTGCAGCGCCGTGAACACCCCTGCCGCGCGCTGCGCGACTCCTTCGAGTCCGACGCTGTCGCCCCGCCCGCGGAACGCCGCCAGGTAGGCATCACGCGGCAGGTAGTCCGAGAAATCCGCAAGCACCTCAGACCACCGTATGGCTTCCCGGTCGGCGCGCTCGAGGCCGGCGTGCCGCGCGAGCAAGTCGTCCAGCGTGTCCTGCCGGGCGAGCGCCGCCGCCACCTCTGCACCAATGCCTGCCCGCCGGGCCGCGACCGCGGCGAGCTCGCGCCGCGCCCCCCACCAATCCAGGCCCGCCGCCGCGACGAGCAGCGCCAGCGCGACGGCGCTGCGTCGCACGGCCAGTCGGATCGCTCGATAGCGTCGCTCCACGAGGCTCCGTTCAGGCAGGAGCTGCGGTCCGATCGCGTCCCACGCTCCCACCGCCGCCGATGTCGTGGGATCGCTCAGGCGCTGCACGGTCACTCCCAGGTCCGTTAGCGCCGCCGTGACATCGTCCGCCGAGCAGGCCGAGACCGGAAGACGGCGCAGGCTCGCGAGCCGCCCCGCCTCCACGTGCAACACCTCGATCGCGTCGCCCGCAGCGACGACGATCCCCACGCGATCCCGCCGGCCCCTCCCCGCCCCCGCCGCGGCGAGCCACGCCGCTTCCGCGGGGACGATCGACTCGACGCGCCAACCGCTTGCCTCGAGGGCGCTCACCACCGCGTCGCTGAGGTCGCGCGGCGCGGTCGCGGCCAGCACGCGCACCGGCGACCCGCGCGACTCGAGCGGCTCCCCCGCTGCGACCTGGGGGACCCGGCCGGTCACGAAGTAACGAGCGGCGTCCCGGCTCAGCACTCGGGCGTACTCCGACGCGCCGAGGCGGGGCAGCTCGACGACGCGCGCCTGAGCGAGCGGCGGCAAGAGTGCCACAAAGGCCCGGGGGCGCCTGAGCCCGAGTTTCTCCTTCAGCTCGACCAGCGCGAGCCGGAGGTCGTCCCACTCCGCCGCGCCAGGGACGCGAGGGGCAAGCGGTCGCGACCACGAGACTGTGGCGATCCGGTCGGGTGCAAGCGCAATGCCGACAGCACCCCTCATTCGGTTCGCCTCCACACGAGAAACGCGACGTCCCGCGCCCGCACCAGCAACCCGTGGGCATGCACCTGCACCGGGCTCCCCTCGACCCAGCCGTCACTCACCGCTTCCACTTCCCGGGTTTCGAACGTCGCGCGAGCGATCAATGCCGAGGTTGCCGCCTCGAGCGCCCCGCGCGCGCCGGAGGACAGCTCGAGGCCCAGGTCGGCAAGGCTGTGAAACGGGTGCCGCGATTCCTGATGGCGCAACAGGACGCCGGCGGTTTCTTCGCCGATCCCCGGGAGCGCGAGCAGGACGGGACGAGGGGCGGCGTTCAGGTTGACCTGGCCAGTGCCGAGCAGGGTGAGATAGGTTCGGGCGAGCGCCAGGATCTCCGGGGTCATGCCCCTGGCATAGCGCAGCTCGTCCAGGCTCTGCAGCGGCCCGTTGCGGGGTAGGACCGGGGCGCCGTCGCGCACGTAATCCTCCCGCTCGGCGCCGCGCGCCCGCCGCAGGTCGTCGGGGTCGCGCCAGTCCATGATCACCTGCGCGAGCCGGTCGGCCTCCCCCGCGTCGACGCGGAGGGCGACGAATAGCCGGCGCAGCTCGGATTCCGTGGCCCGGTTCAGGTTGAGGGCCCGCCCTGCGTCGCGCAGCGTCACGCGGTAGCGCGCGTCCCCCCCCCCAAGCGCCACGTCTCCGGCGAGCACCGAGTCCACGCCACGCCACGGGTCGAGCGCGCCGCGCTCCAGCATTCCTGTGAGGCGGGCGCGGGCGTGTTCCAGGCCGGCATCGGCGGCGGCGCGCGCCTGGGTTCCCTCCAGGGTGTTGGCCGCCGCGAGCCGCCGCTCACGCGCCACGAGGCTCACCTCCAGCGCCAGCGCCGACAGCGCCACCAGGAGCCAGAGGGCCGCGATCAAGGCAAAGCCGCGCTCGCGTCTCATCGCCCCCCCGCGAGCGGCACCACGATCGGCAGCCGCAGCAAGGCCGGCAGGGTGTCGGGGCCGTCTCCGGTCAGCGTCACTTCGGCCCCCGCCGGCAGGAGGCTCGTCGACACCCAGCTCGGTAGCCAGGCCGCGCCGGCCAAGAGGCTCGAGCGGTACCGGATCTGGAGACCGGTCACGCGTGAGTCGATCTCGAGTCGTCCCACCGCTGTTCCCCGCCACTCGGCGAACGTCGCCGTGAGCCCCCGTTCCGGCGTGCGCTCGTCGCGGTCTACGTAGAGACGCAGGATCGTCTCACCGGCGCCGGTGGGTGTGGGCGCGTTGGTGAGCACGGTCAGGTCGTCGTCCGCCGAGTCACCGCTCACGCCGTCGAGCCCGCGAAACGCCGGCCCGCCCTCCTCCACCGTGAGATGCGCCCCGGCGAGCCACGACTCGAGCATACCGCGCTCCGCCGCGGCACGTGCGACGGCGACGGTTGCTTCTTCCACGCGTCGCCGGTGGTCCACGACGGCGCCCAGCGCCCCGTAGCCGGCGGCCATCGCCAGCCCGCTAATGGCGAGCGCGACCACGAGCTCGATCAGGGTCAGGCCGGCGCGATTCATGGGGACGCGAGGATCGGCATCGGGCGGTACCAGCGCGTGCGCAGCTCGTATGTGCCCTGGTCCCAGGCGACCTGGACGGCCGCTTCGTACAGATCGCGCTCGCCCAACACCCCCCCACTCGTCGCCACCCAACGGTACTGGTCGAACGGCGCAGGGAAGGTGCCGCGGGCGAGCGAATCGGGGATGTGTGCGAGCTCGGATGTCGCGAGCAGCGCCAGGCGGTCGAGCCGCTCCTGGGCGAGGGCAGCGGCGGGGAGGGCCTGCTGCGTCTTGTCGGCGGCACGCACTTCGGCGCCGAACGCCTCCAGGGCCGCCACGCCGGCGATCCCGATGATCGCAAGGGCGACCACGACTTCGAGGAGCGTGAAGCCCTCCGATCTAGCGAGTCGTGATTTCCACATCACCGGTCCACCGATCCATTGTGACGACAGCCGTGCGGGCGGGCCCGCGGAGAAAGAGCGAGTCGCCCACGACCGTCCCGTTGGGTTGAAAGACGAAGCGGGCACGCGGCACCGGTCCAAGCAGCGTCACTCCTGCAGCGAGTGCAAACGCGCCGGAGTCGCTATCCCCGGTGGAGTCGCCAAGCGAGACCCAGTAGTGACCGTCCGTCGGGTCGACAACCACCGTGGCGGCGACGGCCCGCTCGAGTGCCATGCGTCGCGCCGCATGCAGCACGCGGACGACGTCAGCCGCGCCACGGGTGGCATCGTCTTCGGGGTCGAGGCGCGTGAACGCCGGCACCGCAACGGCGGCCATGATGCCCAGCAGCGCGAGCACCACGACGATCTCGGCGAGAGTGAAACCAAATGTGGAATGCGGAATGTGGAATGCGGAATGGACGTACCTGCGTCCAAACCCGGTCTGTAAACTCCGCATTCCGCACTCCGCACTCCGCATGCTCATCTGAACGATCCCGCGTTGATGCCGTAGATCGCCTGGAAGAGCGACAGTGCGACGAAGCCGACCACACCACCGAAGAAGACGATCAACGCCGGCTCGAGCAGGGTCACGAGGCGCTGCAACGCGCGCTCGGTCTTCTCTTCCAGGATGTCGGCCGCCTTGAGGAGAAACTCTTCGAGCCGAGCGGCTTCCTCGCCCACGGCGATGACCTGGGTGAGGATCGGCGGGAACACGGCGCCCTCGGCGATGGCCTGGTGCAGCGCCGCGCCCTCGCGCACCCGCAGCCGGATGCGTGCGGCCTCGTCGTGGGCGATCGGGTCCGCGAGCGACTGCTGCGCGTCCTCGAGCGCGGCGAGGAGCGGCGCGCCGCCGCCGAGCAGGATGCCGACCAGACGGGCGAACCGGGCGCCGAGGGCGTAGCGCCGCAGCGTGCGGACGACGGGGACGCCGAGCAGCAGCTGGGCGAGCACGCGGCGGCCTTCCAAGGTCCGCAGGTACGCGGCAATCCCGACCACGGCCGCCGCGAGAGCGGCGAGGACCAGCGGCCAGAAGCGGTGCAGCAGCGTCGCGGCACCGAGCACGATCGCGGTGGAGCGCGGCAGCCGGGCCCCCGCTCCCTGGAGCAGCTCGGCGAACCGCGGCAGCACGAACAGCACGAGGACGAGCAGGGCGATGCCGCCTACGGTGGCAAGCAACAGCGGGTACATCGCGGCGGAGAGCAAGCGATCTTTGAGCTGCACGTCGCGCTCGAGCTGGGCGGCGAGCCGCTTGAAGGCCGCGTCCAGGTCGCCGCTCTTCTCGCCGGCGCGCACCACGCCGACGTAGAGCGGCGGGAAGAGGTGCGGGAACGCGCCGAGTGCCGCGGCGACCGATTCGCCCCGCTCGACGCGCTGGCGCACCGCGTCGAGCGCCTCAGTTACGGAGCCGGTCGTGAGGGTCGCGGCTACGCCGAGCGCGCGGGCGAGCGGCATCCCGGCGGGGAGCAGCGCCGCGAGGGCGCGGGTGGCCTCGAGCACGGCTTGCTGCCGGCCGAAGTGGAACCCGAGGCTGGGGCCGGCCGGTTGCTCGCTGGGAGCGACGTCGAGCACGACCATGCCGCGCTGCTCGAGCGAGCGGGTGAGCAGCTCCGGGCTCCCCGCCTCCCCTCGGCCGCGGAGCCGCTTCCCGGTGGTGTCGACGGCCCGGTAGGCGAAGGCGGGCATAGCTATTTCCAGCTCTCGATGTCGGCGTC
>Ga0066709_100004124_pt1 | contig 11460 bp, 7 predicted proteins | sample GraSoiAngelo_158_FD_79665 | JGI IMG/M metagenome (GOLD analysis project Ga0066709, IMG submission 79665) | Grasslands soil microbial communities from the Angelo Coastal Reserve, California, USA - 14_1009_16_30cm | ecosystem: Environmental > Terrestrial > Soil > Grasslands | place: USA... | reverse complement strand
TTGATGCTGCATGCCGGCCGCGAGCGGGACGCTGCTGACGCCGCCAGGAACACGATTGACGTGTTCGAGCGCGCCGGCATCGATCAGATCGCGATCAACGCGGCCGGATGCGGATCGGCGATGAAAGAGTACGGCGACCTGCTGCGCGACGATCCGGCGTATGCCGAGCGCGCGCGGACGTTTTCATCCAGGTGCGTCGACGTGTCGGTACTGCTCGCGGATCTCGAGCCGAGGGCCGAGCGCCATCCGCTGCCGATCGCGGTCGCGTACCACGACGCCTGCCATCTGCAGCATGCGCAGGGCGTCAGGCAGCAGCCGCGACGCGTGCTGCAGACGATTCCGCAACTCGAGCTCCGCGAGATCCCCGAGTCGGACATCTGCTGCGGATCGGCCGGCATCTACAACCTGCTGGAGCCTGACGCGGCCGGCGCGCTCCGAGATCGCAAGGTCGCGAACATCCTCCGTACCGGCGCCGACGTGGTCGCATCCGGCAATCCTGGTTGCATGATGCAGATCGCATCCGGTCTCGACCTCGCGCAGCACGCCATACCGTCGTTGCATCTGATCGAAATCGTCGACAAGTCGATCAGAGGAGAGGCACTTCGAACCGAGCCCGAGGAAGGTTGATTACAAGATCCACGACGGACGGATAGACAATCACACCTACCGCGCACCATCCCGAGGAGTACTGCCGTGTCAGACGAACGACGACCACAGGCGCCGACGGCCACGCGGGAAGATGGTCAGGCAGGCTGGGCAACCAATTCGCTTTGAAGACGTATCCGACGTCGACAACGTCGACGCGTCACGGTTGGGGGCCCGATCGTGAGATCGCGCTACGAGCTCAGCGGTTGCTGTCGTGACGATGCGGCACGAGCCGAACGATCTTGCCGGCGTTGCCGTCCGTCAGCACGTAGAGCGCGCCGTCGGGTCCTTCGCTGACGCCGCGGATGCGGCTATCGAGATCCGTCAGCAAACGCTCTTCGCCGACGACCCGATCGTTCTCGAGCACGAGCCTGACGAGCGCTTTGCCGACGAGCGTCGCGACGAACAGGTTGCCCTGCCACGCAGGAAAAAGTTTTCCGCCGTAGAACGCGATGCCAGCCGGCGCGACATCGGGCGTCCAGAAATACACCGGCTGCTCCATCCCCTGCTCTCGCGTCTTGTCGCCGTTGATCGGCTTGCCGCTGTACTCCCGCCCGTAGCTGATGACCGGAAAGCCGTAGTTCTTTCCTTTCGCCACCGCGTTGATCTCGTCGCCGCCGCGCGGTCCGTGTTCGCTCGTCCACAGCATGCCCGTGCGGGGATGAATCGCAACACCCTGAATGTCTCTGACGCCGATCGCGAAAATCTCGGGGCGCGCGCCGCCGCGACCGACGAACGGGTTGTCGGTCGGAATCGATCCGTCCGCGTTGATGCGCAGCACCTTGCCCATGTTGCTGTCGAGTTGCTGCGGCTGCGGCCAGTCGACCGAGTTGACGCCGATGCCGTCGGGAGCAGTCGACGTGATGAACAGCGTGCCGTCGCCCGCCTGAATCAGACGGCCGCCGGTGCCTTCTGCGTCGAGCAGCACTTTGAGATCCTCGAGGCGCCGGTCGTCGGTCGAGAGGTTCGCCCGCGCGGCAATCAGCACGCCGGGGCTGCGCGGCAATGCCGATGGATTCGCATCGTCGGGCAAGACGGTGTAGGTCAGGTAGATCGTGCGGTTTGATGCAAACGCACGGTCGGGCCGCACCTCGAACAGACCTTGACCGCCGCGCGCGAACAAGTTCGGCGGCATGCCGCCGAGTGGCTCCGACACCTTGCCGTCGCGGCCGGCAATCCGGATCCGACCGCCGCGTTCGCCGACGATGATGCGGCCGTCCGGGAGGAAGTCGAAGCAAAACGCGCCGTTGAACCCGACAGCGACGGTTTCGACGTCGTACGCCGCGCTCTTCGGCGGCCTCGGCGCCCGCGTCTGCCCGAGCCACTCTGGAATCGGCGCGTACCCGTCGGGCGCCGCGCTCCCGTCTTCCGGTTTGGCCGGTCCTACCTGCGCGGGCGGGCGCAGGACCGCGCGCACTGGCTGCGCAACAACGTCTTTTGCCGTCAACGCCAGACAGACAGCTCCGGTGAACACGATCGAACGAATCACGTGCGCTCCTTCTATCAGGAAAGGATCATGTCGATCACAACCCGAAGGGCCCGCGTCCGGGATTGAGCAGCCCCTCAGGATCGAACTGCTGCTTCACCGCGCGCATCAGCGGAAGGCTGTCGCCGGGCGGCCCCCACACGTCGACGAGCGCTTTGAGCGCCTCGGATCCGCGGACGAGGACGGCGCTGCCGCGGCCGGGCGCGAAGCGCGCGCGAAGATCTTTCAGCACCCGCGCCTGAGCCGCGGCGTCGCCGTCGACGCGCAGCAGCAGCGCGCCGACGCCCGCGCGGCCGATCATCTCCCACGCCTCGCCGGTCGACGCGAGCCACGCGAGCGTGGCGCTCAAGTCCTTCGGCAGCAGCGTCAGCTTGATGACCGCGCCGTCGTCCTCCCAGGCGCGCCGTTCGTGCGCCTCCCACAGCGCCGTCTCATCGGCGCCCGCGACGATCGTCGTCCCCGCACCGTTCGATTCGGCGATCCGCGTCGCCTGACGTGCCTGCTCGGTCGCGGCCGCCTCGATCGATTCGAAGCGGACGAGCAGACGCAGCGGTTTCGTTTCGAGCTCGATCGCCGTCGGCGTCAACTGGCTCGCCAAGAGCGACGAGACGATGGCATCGAGGCGATCGAATGGACGCTCGCCTGAAAGGCTCGCGCTACGCGTATCGGTCAGGTAGCGCGAGCCTTTCAAGCGAGCGTCCTCCGAGACATCGATCACGACGGTGCGTGATGCCGCCGGTATTGGATACAGCTTGAACGTCGCCGACGTGATGACCGCAAGGCTGCCGAACGATCCGGTCATCAGCCGGGCGAGGTCGTAACCTGCGACGTTCTTGACGACGATGCCGCCGGACTTCGCGGCCGTTCCATCGATGCGAACGATGTCGATCCCGATGATCAGATCGCGCGGTGTCCCGTACCGGTGACGCCGCGGACCGGCGTCATTCGTGGCGACGATGCCGCCGATGGTCGCGCGATCGGCCGATGGCGGATCGAGCGGAATCCATTGACCGTGGCGCGCCAGCTCGCGGTTGACGGCGGCGAGCGTCGCGCCCGCCTGCACCGTCGCCGTCAGATCGCCGTACCGGTGCGCAACAACGGCGTCGAGCCGTCGCGTCGAGATGCCGACGTCGGCGGGCGGCGGCGGTCCCCAACCGACTTTCGTGCCGCCGCCGTGGACGGCCACGCGCAGCTTCGCGCGCGACGCGCGCGCCAGCGCGTGGGCGACCTCGTCGACGCTCGCCGGCTGAAGAAGGTCCGGCACGATCAGAAGCGCTCGGCGAGGCCGGCGCGCTCGACCGGATGCTGACGATAGGGGCCCGGAACCTCGCCGCAGAGGCGCGGCGTCGGAAACACCTTGCCCGGATTGCACAGACCGCGCGGATCGAATGCGCTTCGGACGAGCAGCATCGTCTCGAGATCGGCCGCGCCGAACATCTTGGGCATCTGGCACGCCTTGTCGGCGCCGACGCCGTGCTCGCCGGTGATCGATCCGCCCGCGTCGATGCAGTAGGTGAGGATCTCGGCGGCGACCTGCTCGGCCAGCTCGCCCTGTCCTCCGATTCCCTCGTCGTAGCAGACGAGCGGATGCAGGTTGCCGTCGCCCGCATGAAACACGTTGCCGATGCGCAGCCCCGATCGGACTTCGAGCTCGCGGATGCGGCGCAGCACCTCCGGCAGCTTCGTGCGCGGGATGACGCCGTCCTGCACGTAGTAGTTCGGCGACACACGGCCCATCGCGGCGAACGCGGCTTTGCGTCCTTTCCAGATGCGCGCGCGCTGTTCGTCGTTCCGGGCGATCAGCACGTCGGTGCCGCCGCGCCGGTGGCAGATCTCTTCCACGACGCGGAATTGTTCGTGGACTTCCGCCGACGATCCGTCCAGCTCGACGATCAGGACGGCTTCGGCCTTCGGAAAATTCGGATGGACCGCCGCTTCGGCGGCTTCGACCGTCAGCCGATCCATCATCTCGACCGCCGCGGGAATGATGCCCGCGCCGATGATGTCCGACACCGCGTTGCCCGCGGCTTCGGTCGACTCGAACGCGGCGAGGATCGTTCGCACCGTCTCGGGAATGCGCAGCAGCCGCAGCGTCGCCTTCGTGACGACACCGAGCGTGCCCTCCGATCCGACGAGCACGCCGACCAGATCGAGCCCCGGTAGATCGACCGCCGAGCCGCCGACGTGCACCATCTCGCCATTCGGCAGCACCAGCTCGAGGCCGACCACGTGATGCACCGTGAAACCGTACTTCAGGCAGTGCGCGCCGCCGGAGTTCTCCGCGACGTTCCCGCCGATCGAACAGATCTGCTGGCTGGACGGATCCGGCGCGTAGTAGAAGCCATGCGGGGCGACGGAGCGTGACACCTCCAGGTTGACGACGCCGGGCTCGACGGTGATCCGCTGGTTCGGAATATCGACGTCGAGGATCCGATTCAGACGTGTCAGCACGATCAGCACCGCGCCCGGAACCGGCAGCGCGCCCCCAGAGAGGCCGGTACCGTGGCCGCGCGCGACGAACGCGACGCCGTGCTCGTGGCACGCGCGCACCACGCCCTGCACCTCTTCCGCGCTGTTCGGCAGGACGACGAGGCCGGGCCGCTCGCGCAGCCGCGCGAGACCGTCGGATTCGTACGCGAGCAGCTCCGTCTCGTCCCGAAGGATCGCGTCGCGCCGGACGATGCGCTCGAGGGCGGCCAGAAAAGCCGCGTGCATTCAGCGATCCTATCTGATAATCAGCGCCGTGATGTGGCTCGACGACGCCCGGCGCGATCTGCAGGACGCCGCCCGTACGCTGCGAGCCTCGCCCGGATTCACCGCCGTCGTCGTGCTGACGCTGGGCTCGGCGTCGGCGCCAACACCGCCGTGTTCAGTGTCGTGAAGGCGGTCCTGCTGCAGCCGCTTGCCGTCGCGCATCCGATCGGCTCGTCCGCGTGTACGAGAACGTCCCGCCGGCGGAGTCGCCCGACGGAAGACCGCACCGCTTCAACGGCATGTTCACGCGCGACGTCCTGTCCGCCAGAGGCGTGCGCGCGCGCTCTCGCACGTGATGGCGCACGGCATCGGGATCGTCACGCTCGCGGGCGGCAGCGACGGCGTCCGCTTGTCGCTGGCGCCAGTCACGTCCGAGATGTTCGCGATGCTCGACGCGTACCCGATCCTCGGACGACCGTTCACCGCCGACGACGAGCAGCCCGGCGGCGATCGAATCGTGATCCTCAGCTGCGGCGCATGGCAGCGGTACTTTGCCGGCGATTCACAGGCGATCGGCAGATCGATCCGATTCAACGGCACCGGTCGATTCAGCGCCGGAATTGCGCTCGATGCCGACTAATGGAATAGACCGTCCGTCCGGTCGGTTCCGGTAATCAACCGCACGCGCCGCTGAAACGTGACGTACGCCCACGCCCATTCGCTGAGCACGGCGACGCGATTGCGGAACCCGATCAGCCAGAAGATGTGCAGGAAGAGCCAGAACAGCCAACCCGTCCACCCCGAGATCTTGACGCCGTACACCTCGCCGACGGCCGATCCACGGCCGATCGTCGCCATGATGCCGTAGTCCCTGTAGCGAAACGGCTCCAGAGGCTCTCCGCGCATCGCGCGCAGCACGTTGCGCGACGCGTGCGCCCCTTCCTGCATGGCGACTTGTGCGACACCGGGCAGCGGCTGGCCGTCCTGTGCCAGCGCGCAGAGATCGCCAGCAACGAAGATGTTGGGATGGCCGGGCACCTGCAGCGTCGGCAGCGCCGGGACGCGGCCGACGCGATCGAGCGGAACGCCGAGCGACTGGCCGAGCGGCGAAGCCGCGACGCCGGCGGCCCACAGCACCGTCGCCGCGTAAAGCCGTTCTTCCACCGCCTGAGGTCCGGCTCCGGCTTTCCCTCGACCTGACTCGTGACGCTCCTGGGCCCGTCGAAGATCCGGACGCCACATCACTCCCTGTTCGTCGACGTTCGTCACGATGGAGCCCGTACGGACTTCGACGCCGAGATGCTCGAGCGCGCGCCGCGCTTCGACACGCAGCGGCTCGGGAAAGGCCGGCAGCAGGTGCGGTCCGCCTTCGACCAGCACGATGCGCGCCGATTCCGGACGGATGCGCCGGAAGTCGTGGCGCAGCGAATGGCGCGCGATCTCCGCCAGCGCGCCGGCCAGCTCCACGCCGGTCGGTCCGCCGCCGACGATGACGAATGTCAACAGACGCCGTTGTGCGTCGGGATTGACCTGCCGCTCGGCCTCTTCGAATGCGAGCAGCATCTTCCGCCGCATCACGAGCGCATCGTCGAGCGTCTTGAGGCCGGGCGCGTGCTTCTCCCATTCCGTGTGGCCGAAGTACGCGTGCGCCGCGCCGCTCGCGAGAATCATGTAGTCGTAAGCGATCGACGCCGAGCCGTGTCCGGCTTCAGCCGGACTCGCGACGAGTACACGTCGATTCTCTGGATCGATCGCCGTGACATCGGCGAGCAGCACTTCGACGTTCTGCTGTCTGCGCAGCACCCAACGGATCGCCGACGCGATGTCGCCGGGCGAGAGCGACGCGGTCGCGACCTGATACAGCAGCGGTTGAAAGAGATGGTAGTTGTGCCGGTCGAGCAGCGTGACGCGGACCGGCGCGCCGGCGAGCGCGCGCGCCGCGTGAAGCCCGCCGAAACCGCCGCCGACGATGACGACGCGGGGTCGGGATTCGCCACTCGACACGCTCGAGGCGCCCAGAGCCTGTCGAGGGGCGGGACTTGCGATTCGGGACTCGGATGGATCCGACATGAAAAATGCTATCGTACGCGCTATGTCCTCTCGTCCCGAGCCTGTTCTCGGCGGGCCCGCCTCGGTGGTGGAGACGGCGTGTCCGCTCGATTGTCCTGATGCGTGCAGCCTCGCGGTTACGGTCCAGCACGGAAAACTGGTGAAGATCGACGGCGGCCGCGCCAATCCGGTTACCGACGGCTACATCTGCGCGAAGGTGCGCAAGTTCGGCGATCGTGTGTACGGGCCCGATCGCCTGCTGTACCCGGCCGTCCGCATAGGACGGAAAGGCGACGGGCGATTCAAGCGCTTGTCGTGGGACGAGGCGCTCGAGTTGGTCGCCGAAAAGTTTCAGCGCGCGAAAGCGGAAGCTGGCGGCGCGTCGATCCTTCCGTATTCCTACGGCGGATCGAACGGGCTGCTGACGCAGGACAATTTCGATGCGCAGCTGTGGCGCCGCTTCGGCACGTCGCGGCTCGCGCGGACGGTGTGCGCGGCGCCGACCGGCGCGGCGAACCAGGCGCTCTACGGCAAGATGCCATCGGTGGTGTATCAGAACTATCCAGAAGCACAGCTGATCATTCTGTGGGGCGTGAATCCCGGCGCGTCCGGCATCCACCTCCTGCCGTACGTCCGCGAAGCGCAGGCACGCGGCGCGAAGCTCGTCGTCGTCGACCCGCGATCGACGCAGCTCGCACGATCGGCCGATGTTCATCTGGCCGTCAACGTCGGCACCGACGTCGTCGTCGCCCTCGCGATTCACAGGTACTTGTTCGCGAACGGCCACGCCGACGAAGCGTTCCTGCGCGATCACACGTACAACGCCGACAAGCTGCGCGAGCGCGCGGAGCGGTGGACGATCGAGGAAGCCGCGTGCGTCGCCGGCATCGACGCGTCGGCGCTCGAGCGCGTCGCGCGGTTGTACGCGGAGAGCTCGCCTGCGCTCATTCGATGCGGCTGGGGCCTCGAGCGGAACCGGAACGGCGGCAACGCGGCGCTGTCGATTCTGGCGCTGCCGGCGGTCGGCGGAAAATTCGGCGTCCGCGGCGGCGGCTACTCGATGAGCAACTCGGCGTCTTGGAACATCGAGCGCAGCTGGATCGGGACTCCGGAGCCGGATACTCGACTCGTCAACATGAACCACCTCGGCCGCGCGCTGACGGAATACGACGACCCGCCGATCAACGTGCTGTTCGTCTATAACTGCAACCCGGCCGCGACGGTGCCGGATCAGCACCGCGTGCTGAAAGGACTCGAGCGCGAAGACCTCTTCACGGTCGTGTTCGAACAGGTGATGACCGATACGGCGCTGTACGCGGACGTCGTGCTACCCGCGACCACGTTTCTCGAAGGTTACGATTTCGCGAAGGCGTACGGGCCGATCAGCCTCGAGCTGGGACGGCCGGTCATCGACGCCGTCGGCGAAGCGCGGTCGAACGCGGACGTATTCGGCGAGCTCTGCTCGCGCCTCGATCTGCGGAAAGACGACGAGCCGACAGGGGAGCTCGATCTGATGGTCCACGTGCTCGACCATCTGCCCGGAACCATCGGCAGCGACCTGCGCGCCGGCACGCAGGCGGCGCCGCCGTTCGGGGTCGCGCCGGTGCAGTTCGTCGACGTGTTCCCGAATACGCCGGATCGGAAAGTCGATCTGTTTCCGGCGGATCTGGAGGCCGGCGCTCCAATCGGGTTGTATCGCTTCCAGCCGGATCCGGCGACAGAACGCTATCCGCTCGCCCTCATCTCGCCGGCGAGCGAGCGAACGATCAGCTCGACGCTCGCCGAGCTGCCGCGTCCCGACGTCAAGCTGACGATGCATCCGGCCGACGCGACGACGCGCGGGTTGGCGGACGGCGATCTCGTGCGGGTGTTCAACGACCTCGGCGAGGTTCACTGCACACTCACCGTCGTTCCGTCGATTCGTCAGGGGATCGTGTCGCTTCCCAAGGGCATCTGGCGCCGCAGCACTCGCAACAACACGACCGGCACCGCGCTCGTGTCCGACGCGCTCACCGACATCGGCGGCGGCGCGTGCTTCAACGACGCACGCGTCCAGGTGGCGTCGCTCGCGACGGCGTAATGTCCGTGTCGGTCTAATAGTTGAAGAAGAACAACAGGTCCGCGCCGCTCCCCTGCAGCCGCTGGAACAGCTGCTGCTGCGTCGACGAGCCCTGCAGCACGTTGGTGCGGAGGCGCAGCCACTTCGTCAGCTCGTATTCGAGGACGATGTTGGTCTGGCTCGCGTCGCCGATTCCCTGTTCCACCTTCACGTACAGATTCTCGCCGACCTGCTGACCGATCGCGACGTTCGGGCCGCCGCCGTTCTCCGGCGCGAGGTTGATCTCGAACGTGTCGAGGTTCAGCGCGTTGCCGATCGACTTCGCGATTTGTCCGGTCGCCGCGCCCGCCGCCATCGCTTCGGCCCGCTGCGCGAGCGAAATCTGCTGTCCTTCACCCAGGGAGTTGACCGGCTGGTTGAAGACGATGAGCGAGAGGATGTCGGCCTGCTCGAGCGGCGGGTTGCTGCTCAGCACGATCTCCGGCTGCTTCAGCGTGCCGCGCACGTTGACGTTCGCCGTCACCGCCTGGATGACGCGCTCCGTCCTGATATCGAGCGCCGGGTTGAGATCGTCGAGCCCCTCGAACCGCAGGGTGCCGTCGCGGAGGATCGTGAAGCGACGCCCCTGGAAATCGTAGTAGCCGCGGATGGTCCGCACCGGGCCGACGAGGCGAATCTGATCCCACGGCACCTTCGTCACCCAGAGATCGCCGCCGAGCGTGATGTTCAGCGCGCCCAGACTGAGCGGCGCGCCGGGCGCGCGGAGGTCGCTCGCCTTGATGACGAGGTCGTCGGGAACCGTGAGGTGCAGGTCGATCTGGAGCGCGTCGAACGCGCTCGGGTTCGCCGTCTGCCCCTGGTTGTCGGCCGCGCCGGTTTCGAACTCGGTCGCCTGCGTCGCGTAGGCCGACGTCCCCGTCTGCGCGAGGATCGGATCGAGATTGATTCGACCGGTCGTCACTCCGACGGCGCCCTCGATCCGCGGCGTCGCGAGATCGCCGGTCAACTGCATGTCGCTATTGATCCGGACGTTCCCCATGTCGTTGTCGATCACTTTGAAGTCTTCGGCCTTCACGGCAATCGACACGTCGCCGACCTTCAGCTCGTTCATCGCGAGATCGCCGGTGAGTGTCAGCGGCTTGCGCTGGTTGTCGAGAATCCGGATCTGATCGATGTGCACGCGATCGGGCTTCAACTCGACGCGGCCGTCGAGATCGGTGTAGTCGACGCCGGTCGGTTCGACCCTGAACGCCGCGTTCTGAACCGTGATCGTTCCGTCCGGATTCGGATCGGCCGCGGTCCCAGTCACCGTGACGTGCGCCTCGAGCGTCCCCTTGACGTTGGTCAGCGCGGTCGTGAATCCCTGCACGAGGCCGAGATCGATCGGGCTGCTGTCGACGTGCAGATCGACTTTCTCGTTCGACTTGGCCGCCGTCCCGTTGAACAGCGCGACCGGCGTCGTCCCCTTCGCCTCGATCCAGGCCGTCGGGTTCTGCTGGAGGCGCGCGTCGAGATCGACGTTGTCGCCGGTGTATTTCACCGTGCCCTTCAGCGAGTCGTACTTGAACTGGCGGAAGCCGCCCTGGCTGACCTCGAAGTTCGCGTCGACGTGCAAATCGTCCTTCGATCCGGTGATCGTGCTCGACGCGTTCAGCCGTCCCGACAGCTGCGGCGGACGCAGCATCAGCGCGTCGAAGGTGGCGACGTCGATGTTGTTCAACGTGACCTTGAGCTCGTCGCCGGGCTTGCCGAACGTGCCATCCGCGGCGATCTGCTGATCGCCGCCGGCGCCGCTCATCAGCCGCAGATCTTTCACCTCAACCGCGTTGTCGCCGTAGCGAATCGCGGGCTGCGCACCGGCCGCCAGCTGCCACGACACGCCCTGCGACTGAAGACCGAGACTGCGAAGGTGAACCTCCTGATGGTCCGGATGGAGCGTCACGCCGCCAGCGAGGGCGAGCGTCCGCTGCGGCTGTCTGGCATTGATGTCGAAGTCGACGTTCTTCTGATGGTAGTTGGTCTTCGCCTGCAGCTCGTTGATGTTCTGGCCGCCGATCGTCACGAAAGTCGCGTGTGTGTCCGCATCGACCGAGGCGTCCGCGGCCTGCAGCTCCGGAACCTTCGCCGTGAAATCGGTCGACATCGTCAGCGCGCCGTTCTGCTGGTACTTGAGGCCGTCGCCCGTGATGTTGCCCGACGCCTGCAGCTCGCGGCGATTCCCCGTCACGGTTGCGTCGATTTTCGCGATGCCCGTCAGTGGCTGATCGACCAGCTTGCCGATCGTTTCGAGGCTCGGGCTGTCGGCGTGCAGCTTGAAGCTGGACTGGCCGCTGTCGTTCAGCGCGAGCGTGCCGCTTCCGCTGACGTTGAGATCGCGTCCGACGATCTCGAGCGCGCGGATGTCGCCGGTGGAGTTGTGGTAATCGCCGTCTATGTTGGCGCGCGCGATCTCCAGGCCGCCGAGGTCGGACGGATCGAGGTGAATCTTCGCCGACCCTTCCACGCTGTCGGCGGTCACGCCCTGCGA